>Ga0193738_1000219_pt1 | contig 40372 bp, 50 predicted proteins | sample L2a1metaG_FD_144927 | JGI IMG/M metagenome (GOLD analysis project Ga0193738, IMG submission 144927) | Soil microbial communities from a riparian zone of the East river system, Colorado, United States - L2a1 | ecosystem: Environmental > Terrestrial > Soil > Riparian zone | place: USA: East River... | reverse complement strand
ATCCCCAATTTGAAATTGCAAAAAAGCAAATGTTGAATGGTGGTGGTCTTTTCTGTTTTGAATTAAAAGGAGGTCTTGAAGCAGGAAAGAAATTTCTTGATAGTTTAAAGATGTTATCAATGACGGCAAATCTTGGTGATACAAGAAGCATTGCCTCTCATCCGGCAAGTACTACTCATGCAAAACTTACTGAAGAAGAAAGACAGGCTGTTGCCATTACTCCGGGTTTGATAAGAATTTCTGTTGGACTTGAACACAGAGAAGATATTTTGAAAGATATTACCCGGGCACTGGAAAATATTTAAATGCTATGCTTCTCCATCCATTCAGATAAATGTCTTGAGATAATTTCTGCTTCTACTAAAAATCCATCATGACCATAATCAGAAGAAATAACATGGAGTGTTGAATTTGGAATATGTTCTGCAAGAAATGTTTGTTCAGGAACAGGACAAAGTATATCACTGTCGATACCGATCACTAACATGGGTTGATGAATTGCTTTCAATGCTTTTTCGAGTGTATCAAATCTTTCACGAGCTATATTGTGACTGTCCATTGATTTTGTAAGTAACCAATAACTCTGCGCATTAAAACGATCAGATAATTTATTTCCCTGGTGAAGAATATAAGAGGAAGCTTTATAGTTATCAGTTTTTGAAAAATCCGGATCAGATTGCTTCTGGTGAAATATTTTATAATTACGATAAGTAAGCATTCCAATGCCTCTCGCTGCTTTTATACCATTTTTACCAGCATCTGCTGAGCTGTCTCTCCATGTTTGATCGGCTTCAATAGCTAATCGTTGTGCAGTATGTATTGCAATACCCCATGCACTTTCCGCTGCGGAAGTAGTAATAACAAAGCTATTTTGGATAACAGCAGGCTCCATTAAGCACCATTCCAAAACCTGGTAGCCGCCCATACTTCCGCCCATCAGCAATTTTATTTTTTCTATGCCGAGCTTTTTACGAACTAGTATAAAAGCATTTATCATATCCCTGATAGTAACAACAGGGAATGAAGAATAATAAGGTTGATCATTTTCCGGATCTATTGTTAACGGCCCACTACTGCCGTAACAACTCCCGATAATATTTACACAAATAATAAAATGATCTTTCGGATTAATGACACAATTTTCACCCACAACACCCGGCCACCAATCAAATACATCACTGTTTGCAGTCAGGGCATGGCAAACCCACACCACATTATCTTTTGTTTCATTTAATTTGCCATAACTATTATATGCAATAGTTAATCCCGGTAAAACTTCACCATTCTCTAGTTGAAATGATTCTTTTATTTCTAATGTATTCATGTTTTGTTTGCCTTTGGCAAAATTCAAGGTGCAACTCTACTTTTCAAAATATAAATTGAATTAATGAAAGATATTCTTTCTATACTGCAATTAATTTCAACTTTTTCTCAAGCCAAATAAATCATAGATTTGCAACCGCATTATTCAATGCATTCGGGACGTAGCGCAGCCCGGTAGCGTACCAGCATGGGGTGCTGGTGGTCGCTGGTTCGAATCCAGTCGTCCCGACAGGCTAGTTAACGAAACTCACTACTGTAGTGGGTTTCGTTGTTTTAAGACAAAAAGTGTAGCAGAGAGTATAGCAATGATTTTTTCACACGGGATTTCTTTTATTTAACAAGAAATCATAACTTTTGCATCGAAGTTCACTTATTAAAAAACCATTAAACCATTTCTCTTATGAGGTTCAAAAAAGAATTACTTATCAGTTTTTGCCTGTTTTTAGGAATTGTTACCCACGCACAAAAAGATTCACTCGTATTAAAAAATGGAGATGTAATAGTTGGCGAGATCAAATCGATGGACAAAGGAGTTTTGACCATTGAAACTGACTATTCAAAAAAAGACTTTACCGTTGAATGGTCTGGAATAAAAGAGATCTTTTCGAAAAGCCATTTCCTGGTCACTTTAAAAAATGGAACAAGGATCAATGGAACAGTTGAATCTGCTGAAGCAGGAAAAAAAATTATTATTAATGGTGATGATGGTAGTAAAACAGAAACAACTCTCGAGGATATGGTGTACCTGAAAGGGTTGAAATCAGATTTCTGGAGCCGGGTACATGCTAGTATTGACGCGGGATTAAGCTTCACTAAAGCAAATAACCTGAAGCAATACAATGTCAGGAGCAAGATTGGTTACCTGGCTGACAAATGGCAAACTGATATATTTTATGATGATACCAAATCAAGTCAAGATAGTGTGAAAGATACCAAAAGAACTGAAGGAGGAATTGCCGGAAAATATTATTTACAGAAAGATTGGTACTTAGCTGCCTCATTGAATTTTCTTTCCAATACTGAGCAAGCTCTGAATCTCAGAACAACTGGAAAGCTTGGGATTGGTAAGTACGTCGTTCATACCAATAAACAATACTGGGGCCTCGGCACAGGTTTGTCTTTTAATAACGAAAGTTTTACGAATGGAACTGCAAGCAGAAGCAGTCTTGAAGCTTATTTTGGTTCAGAACTTAATCTTTTTGATATTGGAGATCTCAGTCTATTCAACAATATCTGGGTTTATCCAAGTTTGACAGAAAATGGCAGATGGCGTACCGATTTTAACTTTGATGCAAAATATGATCTGCCACTTGATTTTTATATTAAAGTAGGATTTACGTTGAACTATGATAACCGGCCAGCAGTTAAAGGAAAAGAGACGGACTATGTATTGGCGTTTTCAATTGGTTGGGAATTATAGCAGACATGTTGCTGCATAGCAAGAGGTTTGATGATGGCTATCCTCCTTGGTTGCCTGTCGTTATTGTATTTCATCCAATTTCTTCGAATCAAAAACAACCTTTATCTTCGCCGCTTAATGAATCTACTCATTAAGAATGCACGGATCATTGATCCCAACTCTCCCTTCAATTCTCAATCAACTGATATTTTTATTGAAAATGGCATCATTAAAAAGATCGGTAAGAATTTAACAGATAAAGCTGATAAGGAAATTTCAATTGACGGACTTTGCGTTTCGCCAGGCTGGGTTGATATGTTCGCAAACTTTTCTGATCCCGGCTATGAGTATAAAGAATCAATTGAATCCGGTTGCATGGCCGCTGCTGCCGGAGGTTTTACTGATGTATTAGTTATTCCAAACACAAAACCTGCCATCGATGCTAAAAGCCAGGTGGAGTATATAGTACAAAAATCAAGATCGTTGGCTGTTAGTGTTCATCCAATTGGCGCTGTAACAAAAAATGCAGATGGGAAAGAATTAGCTGAAATGTATGACATGAAATCGAGCGGTGCAATTGCATTTGGTGATGGCATCAATTGTATTCAATCAGCGGGCTTATTGGTAAAAGCCTTACAATATGTAAAGGCTTTTGATGGAATGATCATCCAATTACCGGACGACAAAAGCATTAATGAACATGGATTAATGCACGAAGGAATTGTTTCAACACAAATTGGTCTGCCCGGTAAACCGTCAATGGCTGAAGAGTTAATAGTAGCAAGAGATATTAAGCTGGCGAGGTATGCTGAATCGAAACTTCATATTACAGGAGTATCTTCAAAAAAATCACTTGAATATATTGGCAGAGGCAAAAAAGGAGCCAGTAACATAAGCTGTTCAGTTACTCCCTATCATTTATATTTCACTGACGAGGATCTAAAAGAATACGATAGTAATCTTAAAGTAAATCCTCCCTTGCGAACTGCTGAAGACAGGGATGCGATAAAAAAAGCAATTGAAGATGGCACGGTTGATTGCATTGCTTCTCATCACCTGCCGCATGAGGCAGATAGTAAAGAGACCGAATTTGAATATGCAAAAAATGGAATGACTGGTTTAGAAACAGCTTATTCAGTTTTAAAAACAAGTATGCCTGAAATAACTGAAGAAAAAGCAGTTGCTCTTTTGTCAACTAACCCAAGGAGATTGTTGAAATTAAATGCTGGTGTCATAAAGGAAAATGAAAAAGCATGTTTGACTTTGTTTTGCCCGGATACCGATTGGGTTTATGAAAAGAGTAATGTTCAGTCCAAATCAAAGAACTCGCCTTTTATTGGGAAAAAATTCACCGGTAAAGTAATAGGGATAATTAATAAAGACCAAGTACATTTGAACCCATAAAATCAACAATCATGGAAGAAAATAAAATCATGTCGCCTCAGATCAAAGGATTGCTAATTGCTTTAATTGTTATAGTTCTCGGCATTGTCGGCTATTTCACCGAGATTGGTTTTAGCACCTGGTATAATTGGGTGGTAAACGCAATAATGTTTGCAGCAATAATAATTGCCTGTGTTCATTTTGCTAATCAAAAACAAGGATACGTCACTTTTGGTAATGTGTTTTTACATGGATTTAAAATTACTGCCGTGATAACGATCATTGTATTAGTGTACACATTACTTGCATTTACAGTTCTTTTTCCAGATATGAAAGAAAAAATATTTGAAATGCAACAAGCACAGATGGAAAAAAGCGGAATTGAGGACGACAAACTTGAGCAAGCTATGACGATGATGAAAAAATATTTCATGATATTTCTTGTAATAGGTGTCATCTTCGGAACTCTTATTTGGGGATGTATCGCATCACTGATAGGCGCTGCTGTTGCTAAAAAGAAAAAATTTAATCCAATAGATCAAATTCCTGGTTAATGGATATTTCCCTTGTCATACCGCTTAAAGATGAAGAAGAATCACTACCGGAACTCAGTGAATGGATCAGCCGTGTAATGAATGCAAACAATTATTCCTACGAAATAATTTTTGTGGATGATGGCAGCACGGATAATTCATGGAATATTATTGAAGAGCTTAGAAATAAAAATCCCAATATTAAAGGGATCAAATTTCAACGAAACTATGGAAAATCTGCAGGCCTGAATGAAGGTTTTCGTGCTGCACAAGGAGATGTTATCATTACAATGGACGCCGACCTGCAGGACAGCCCTGATGAGATACCTGAACTTCGTCGCATGATAGTTGAAGATGGCTATGATCTTGTCAGTGGATGGAAGAGAAAAAGATATGACAACGCTTTAACTAAAAATATTCCTTCCAAATTTTATAACGCAGCCACACGGTGGATGTCGGGTATCAAACTGCATGATTTTAATTGTGGATTAAAATCATATCGCAAGAATGTTGTGAAGAGTATTGAAGTATACGGTGAGATGCACCGCTATACTCCTGTGCTTGCTAAATGGTCGGGCTTTAAAAAGATCGGTGAGAAAATTGTAACTCACCAGGCAAGAAAGTACGGCGTCAGCAAATTTGGAATAAGTCGTTTTGTTAATGGCCCGCTTGATCTTGCTTCCATAATGTTTGTTGGCAAATATGGAAAACGGCCCATGCATTTTTTTGGATTACTGGGTTCAATATTTTTCCTGATTGGTATTGGGCTTTCTATATACCTGATCATAAAAAAGTTTATTGACCCTGAATCTACCTTAACTGATAAACCGGGATTTTATATTGCACTTACTACAACGATCATTGGTGTTCAACTTTTTCTTTCGGGTTTTATCGGTGAACTCATCTCCAGAAATGCGCCGGGAAGGAATTCTTATCTCATTGAAAAGAAAGTCGGGGTTTAATGAGTAAGGTCGTCATCATAGGACCCGGCCATCCGTTGCGGGGAGGATTAGCTACGTTTAATCAGCGCCTCGCAAAAGAATTCATAGAGTCTGGCCATGATTGTTCGATCTGTTCTTTTTCTTTACAATATCCCCGTATTTTTTTTCCGGGAAAATCACAATACACAAATGAACCGGCACCTGAAGGTTTAGTGATCCGTTCGCTGATCAATTCCATCAATCCTTTTAACTGGATAAGCGTTGGTAATAAATTAAAAAATGAAAAGGCTGATATTATTATTGTTCGCTTTTGGATACCATTAATGGGACCGGCGCTTGGAACTATTTTGCGGAGAGTAAAAAAAAACAAGCATACAAAGATCATTTGCATAGCTGATAATGTAATTCCACATGAACACCGACCCGGTGATACTACATTCACAAGTTATTTCTTAAAAAGTTGCGATGCTTTCATCACCATGAGTGAAAAAGTGATGGCTGATCTTCGATTATTTCAGAAAAGTAAACCAGGAAAAATTGTCCAGCATCCTTTGTATGATAATTTCGGTAGTGCCTTGTTAAAAAATGAAGCAAGAGAAAATTTAGGATTGTCAAAAGATGAAAAGATCGTTTTATTTTTTGGTTTCATCAGGCAGTATAAAGGACTTGACATATTACTTCATGCGATGGCAGATGAAAGAATTAAGAAAGCTGGCATAAAACTGATGATCGCAGGAGAGTTTTATGAAGACAAAAGACAATATCTCGACCTGATCGATCAGTTAAAAATTAAAGATCAACTTATTTTAAGAACAGATTTTATTCCTGATTCAGAAGTTCGCAATTATTTATGCGCTGCTGATGCAGTGATCCAGCCTTATCGTAATGCAACCCAAAGCGGCGTTACTCCCCTCGCCTATCATTTTGAAAAACCAATGGTGGTTACAAATGTCGGTGGCCTTGCTTCATTAGTACCACACGAAAAGGTTGGGCTTGTTGCTGAACCAACACCTCAAGCTATTGCTGATGCTATTCTTCGTTTTTATCAATTAGGAGAGAATTATTTTATTCCGCATCTTCGCACGGAAAAACAAAAATATAGCTGGAGCAACCTGGTAAATGCTGTTACAAAGCTTGCCGAAGGAATTACAGAATCCTGAAGTGTGCGACGCAACAGAAGTTTAATAGTAGTAATGCAGTTGACTCCATAATTATTTTTTTCAACCCTCATGATCTATCGCAGCAAAGCACCTTTACGAATCGGATTGGCCGGCGGCGGCACAGATGTAAGTCCGTACAGCGACTTATACGGTGGGGCAATTTTGAACGCCACTATTTCATTGTATGCACATGCCACATTGGAACCGTTGACGGATAAAAAAATTATTTTGACAGCAACGGACAGGCAGGAAGAAGAAATATTTGACTGGGCAAAAGAGTTACCGACAAACGGAAAACTGGATTTGCTGAAAGGAGTTTATAATCGAATTCAAAAAGATCATGGTTTGCAGGGTGGTTTTAAACTTTCAACTCATGTTGATGCGCCTGCGGGTTCAGGACTTGGTACTTCTTCTACTCTTGTTGTTGCTATTATTGGTGTATTTGCAGAAATGCTGCGGCTTCCTTTTAGAGAATATGACATGGCACATTATGCTTATGATATTGAAAGAAAAGATCTGAAATTAGCAGGTGGTAAACAAGATCAATATGCGGCAACTTTTGGCGGCGTAAATTATATGGAGTTTTTTGAAAATGATAAAGTGGTGGTGAACTCATTACGAATAAAACAACAATACCTGTTTGAATTGGAAAATAATTTATTGCTGTATTATACTGCTACCACTCGTGATTCGGGAAAAATAATTGAACAACAGGCGAAGAATGTGGAAGGCAAAAAAGAGAGTCCGATAGAAGCTATGCATCAATTAAAGCAACAGGCAATGATGATGAAAGAAGCGTTGCTGAAAGGAAGACTAAATGAAATTGGCGAGATACTTGACTTTGGATTTCAGCAAAAAAGAAAAATGGCGGAAGGGATCAGTAATTCATTAATGGAAGATATTTATGAAACAGCAAAAGTATCCGGTGCATCTGGCGGAAAAATTTCAGGAGCAGGTGGCGGAGGTTTTATGATCTTTTATTGTCCCGGAAATACAAAATATGCAGTGATGCAAAGTTTAGAGAAATTTGGGGGTAAGACCCGCAACTACCAGTTTGTTGAGCATGGATTGACAACGTGGACTATTTGAATTAAAAACTAATAATTAAGAATTGATGAAGAAGATTAAGGAGATCATTAACTCATCTATTGAAACTAAGCAAAAGTTATTGGCTGATGAAACTTTGCTGAAGACAATTTGTGATACAATTGATGCAATTGTAAATGCATTTCGCAATGGTAACAGAGTTTACTTCTGTGGTAATGGCGGCAGTGCTGCTGATGCGCAACATTTGGCGGCAGAATTTTCAGGCAGATTTTATACCGATCGAAAAGCATTGCCTGCAGAAGCATTGCATTGTAATACTTCTTACTTAACTGCTGTTGCCAATGATTACAGCTTTGATGTCATTTATTCAAGATTGATCGATGGAATTGGTGAGAAAAGTGATGTGCTGGTGGGATTATCTACTTCAGGTAATTCATCAAACATTATCAAAGCATTTGAGACGGCAAAGAAAAAAGAGATGATCACAATTGGGTTTACTGGGGAAAGTGGTGGCAAAATTAAGCCTTTATGTGACTACTTGATCAATATTCCATCAACTGATACGCCGAGAATCCAGGAAAGTCATATTATGGTTGGTCATATAATATGTCAACTAGTGGAAGAAAAATATTTTACCCCTAAAATCTAAAATCCGCAATCTGCAATCTAAAATTGATACGTGAAGCAATCATACTCGCAGGCGGTTTAGGTACAAGGTTAAAATCTACTATCCCCGATCTTCCTAAATGTATGGCACCGGTGAATGGACGACCATTTCTTTTTTATGTCATCAATTATTTGCGAAGCCAGGGAATTGAAAAATTTATTTTTTCTCTCGGATATAAGCATGAAGTAGTCGAAGCCTATTTGCAAACGGATTTTCCAACCCTCGATTTCCAATGCCTGATCGAAAGAGAGCCATTGGGAACTGGGGGAGCAATTCTTGCTTCCTGTTATAAAACTTCTGAACAAACTGTTTTAGTTGTAAATGGAGACACCATTTTTAAAGTTGATATTGAGAAAGCATTTAGAGATCATGTTAAGTATGATTCTGATTGCACATTGTTGCTAAAGACAATGGAAAATTTTGATCGTTATGGTGTGGTAGAGCTGAATGAAGATGATTCTATAAAAAGCTTTGAAGAAAAGAAATTTTATAAAAATGGTTTGATAAATGGGGGTGTTTATATTTTAAACACAGAGCAATTTCTTGCAGAAGAATTACCCGGAAAATTTTCTTTTGAAAAAGATTATTTAGAGAAATATTTTGAAACAAGAAAGATATACGGTTCTGTGCAGGATGAATATTTTATCGACATCGGGATACCTGAAGATTACTTTCGAGTACAAGAAGAGTTAAAACAACCTCCGCTTGAATTAAATGATATCGATAAAGAATGGACATTGTTTCTTGACCGCGATGGCGTCATCAATTATGAAAAGAAAGATGATTATATCCGCAACTGGCAGGAGTTTAAATTCTATGAAGGAGCAAAAGATGCTTTAAAAACTTTTGCTGAAAAGTTCGGGACAATAATTGTTGTCAGCAATCAACGTGGTATCGGCAAGGGCTTAATGACTGAGGAAGACCTTTTAGGTATTCATCAAAAAATGCAGCTTGAAATTGAAGATGCCGGAGGAAGAATTGATGGCATTTACTATTGTACTGCCGTTGATTCAAAAGCTATTTACCGAAAGCCAAATCCTGGGATGGCATTCAGCGCTAAAAAAGATTTTCCTGAAATTGATCTCGGCAAATCAATCATTGCCGGAAATAAACCAAGTGATATGCTTTTTGGTAAAAATGCGGGCATGTACTCGGTGTATATTGCCTCCACTCATCCCGAAACTCCCTTTCCTCACCCCAATATTGATCTCAGGTTCAATGGTCTTTCCGATTTTGCAAAAGCTTTATAAAAAGTTATAAAATACCCGGAACTATTTCCCGTTATTCTACGTCTGGTAAAAGCAATGTAACTTCGTAATCAAATACCAATGTTGAATTCTGTGAAAAAATCCCTCCTCTCCTTTTTAACAGTTATTGTATTACTTATTTCCTCTACCGAAGGATTTTCCCAAATAATTACCAAGGCCGATAAAAAGACGCTTGCGATCAAAGAAGATTCATTAAAGCAAATTGCCAGGTTTATGATCCTTGATACTTTAGAAGCGGGCAGGCTACTTGCGTACAAGGATTTTGTACCAACGTTTATCAGGTCTTTGCAGGTCAAGAACTCATTTTATTATCCTTTTGATTCTGTACTTGGAATTTCCAAACTATATGCTCCTGATAGTAGTTTCAGAATATTTACATGGTATGTTGAAATTGATGACTACACCGGGTGGCAAAGGGGTTTTATTCAAATGAGAACTCCGGATGGATCTTTAAAAGGATTTCGCTTGCTTGACAAATCTTCCTGGACTGACAATGCATACACGGCAGTTTGCAGAGATACAAGTTGGATCGGCGCTGTTTACTACAACATTATTAAAACACAATACCAGGGAAAAAATTATTATACTCTTTTAGGGATCGATCATGAAGGTTTACGAAGTAAAAAGAAATGGATAGATGTCTTGACATTTGATGATAAAAAGAGACCTGTTTTTGGAGGTGGTTTTAGTTTTAAAGAAGACAGTTTGATCAAGCCAACGCAATCCCGTTTTAGTATTGAGTATAAAAAAGACGCAAGAACGTATGTGAATTATGAGCCCGATCTGAAATTGATCTTATTTGATCATTTGATATCTGAAACTGATGAGCCTGATTTTCCATGGACATATGTTCCCGATGGAGACTACGAAGGATTTAAATGGCAGAATGGACAATGGGTTCATGTTAATAAAGTATTTAACTACAAACTGGAAGATGGACAAGCTCCCGTTGGCGATCCGATCTTAGATTATAAAGGGAATAAGAACGAAGAAAAACTAAAACAGAAATCTGACGCTAATAAAGCAAAGAAACCTGGTGGAAATGATTAGTGGGCCAGTTTCGTTAGCATGTAATTCTTCTCCCTATCTCGTTTTGCAAAAACGTATTCTTTTATTTCCGTAAAGCTAAAGACCTTTATTATCCTTACCATGTATTAACACGAAATGCATCATAGGTTGGATTGAGGTATATTCGGCAAAAAATTGCATAGTGGGTTTGCTTTTAAATGCCGGCTATAATCAACAACGATGAAGAATTTCCTTAACGCCATTTATAATCTTTTTTCGCGAAAGGGTATCTCGTTATATATTATCTTCTTTTGCATCGCAGCAAAATCAATACTAATTATTTTTTATTCCTACATTGGCAGAGACAAGATTTACAGTCTTTCTGCAGGCTATAACCTCATTCATGGTAAAGGATGGACCAATAGTTTTTATTATCTCAATGACCTGGACAAGGAAATTCTGCAACCATTTTGTCATTGGCCGATGGGGTATGGTTTGCTGACAACCCCTTTCCAAAAAGTATTTGGTACAAATCTTTTTTTAAGCACGACGTTATTTGAGATTCTTTGTTTTGGTTTTTTTATCCTTTTGTGTCGAAATATTTTAAAAATCATGGGGCTATCGCTTGCATGGTTAAATATTTCCACCATTTTGTTAAGCTTCTTCTCGCATGATTTTATCGAAAGATCGCTTGGTACCGACCTGTTGGCACTTGACTTTATACTAGGATTTTTTTATTGCAGTATCCGGTTGTGGAGCAACGTTGATACACGACTAGCATTAAGGCTTGGGCTGGTCAGTGGCACCTGTTTGTTTTTTGCCGGATTTACAAGGTATCACTATGTTCCTGTTGCCATGTTCATGGTTTTGGCGTTATGGCTTATTAGTTATTGGAAACGAAACCGGGTAGCGATGAAGGGTTATTTTTTTGCCGTTCTCATTTGTTTTTCTGGATTAATAGCTGCCATGTTATTTCAACAATCGGCCTGCGGTAGCCCGTTTTATACAGGGATTGACAAAAAAGGAATATTTATTGAGAATCTTGGTTATTGGCATCCTTCCGTCATTGCCGCATTTGTTAACCTGGACATGGTACCTGTTCAGTTTGAAAAATATTCTTCCATTTCTTATTCCTCGTGGATGGAGCTCTTAAACTGGATAAACCTCTTTTTTTATTTATGCCTGGTAATTGCGTTCTGTATTTTTTTTTACAGGAAAAGAAATTCATCCCGAGGCGATTTTCCTATATTCATAATAAGCGGGACTCTTCTTTCAGCGGCTATTATTGGTGGGTTGGCCTTACTGAGCCTTACGCATTCGCCAAAATATACCTTAGCCGGAGAGGCATGGACCTTTATTGTGGAAGGAAGATATTATGCATTCTCCGTTGTGTTCCTACAACTGTTATTTTTAACGGTGGTAGCTAAAAGAAATGATTTGTTTGCGGGCCGGAAAGTTGCTAAAGGTCTTGTCTTTTTTTTGTCTCTGTTATTTTTCCTGAATGCGGCTCACCAGATGTATTATACAACAAAAGTAGCCCTGACCTACAAAACGATGAAAACTGCTGTGGTAAGAGAACAGGATTATGTTTATTTTGAATCATTACTTGTAAGCACCATTAAAGAAAACCCGGGTAGGGATGTCCTGGTAGCCTCATCTGATAGTTATTATCCGCTGCTTGCTTCAATGCACAATCAAAAAGGGATCGCTGATCCTTATAGTCTGGATAGTCGGGTGCCGATAGTGAGGAAACCTGCTGTTTTATTTACTGTTGTTACTGCACCAGAAAAAAAAAGATATATCAATTACCTGAACAATAAAGAAGTGAGATTTGTAAAAGAAGTGGCTGGAATAAAAATTTATAAACAGTTACTCGAACCTTCGCATAAAAGCAATCAGTGATGTTTTATGATAATTATTTAAGAGAAACGTATATTATCGTCCCGGCTTTTAATGAAAAAGCTGTGATCAGTGAGGTAGTCGAACAATTGTTGCCTTTGGGTGGCAATATTGTAGTAGTGGATGACGGATCCTCCGAAGATTTAAAAACAGAGCTGGAAAAGTATACACAAATTGATTACATAAGGCATAAGGTAAACCTTGGCCAGGGTGCCGCATTGCAAACAGGGATTGCTTTTGCATTGAAAAAAAAAGCTGAGTATCTTGTTACATTTGACGCTGACGGACAGCATAGCGCTGAAGACATACCCGCGATCCTAGTACCCTTGTTGAAAGGACAAGCTGATATTGTACTTGCTTCCCGTTTTTTAATTGAAGGTTCGCATAACGCTGCTGTGTCGAAACAGATACTGTTAAAAGCCGGGAGATGGGTAAATTATTTATTTACTGGTTTATATCTTTCTGATGCGCATAATGGCCTGAGGGCAATGAACAGGAAAGCTGCCAGCACCCTTACTATAACAGAAAACAGAATGGCACATGCCACAGAAATAATTGCACAAATTAAAAAGTATAAGCTTCGGTATAAGGAAATAGGGGCAAAGGTGACGTACACCAATTATTCAAGAAAGAAGGGACAATCGTCCCTGAACAGCTTAAAGATATTTTTTGATTTAGTTTTACAAAAACTCTTCGGATGAATGGAATACAGGTAGTATTGATTACGGCAGTGGTACTGGTGGCCATTTATTTTTTGGTCCGCCAGCATAATTCAATGCTGGATTTTTTGTTGTTGCTCTCCATGGTTACAGCGGCACTGATCTTTATATTTTTTCCGGGTATTACTAATATCATGGCGCATAAATTGGGGGTGGGCCGGGGCGCAGACCTGGTTTTTTACCTGAGCATCATAATTTTCTGGTTTGTTATTATCAAATTGTATATCCGCATCCGAAAACTGGAGAAAACTGTTACCGATGTACTAAGGAAGGATGCGCTGGATGAAGCAGATAAAAAAACTACACGATAGCTGGGACAACTTTTTAAACTGCTCCTCCGTAAGTATCATGATTTTCTTTCGAAAGATCTTCGGCTTTGTCAAGACTTTTTTCCCTTACCATGTCGGTAAATTTTTTTTCCAACCGGCGGATGCGTGCATACAGTTTCAGAATAAGAAAGAAAAGGAAAAAAATAGTGACGTAAAAAACAAGATTAATACCCCGCTTTACTCCCAGCCATTGCGCTATTTCAGTTGTTGTATTAGGAAATAAAATAAAAAATATTGCCCCGGCGCAGAAGAGAAAGATCAAAGCAGCATCCAGCAGATTGCTGCGCAGCCGCAGGTACATATAAAAACAGATAAATACTACTGCGGAAATCAGGACAATTTGTATAGGTACCATTAGCGGAAAAGTTTATAAAGAATCAGGTCATACAATATGCGAATGCTATTGATATTTTTTACTCCTTTTTTTCTTGAATATTCTGAATAAGAAATATTTACCGGGCATTCTGTGTATTTTAAATTGTTCAACTTCACAAGGTTTTGTACCTGTGCATTATGGCTGCTGCGATTTTCTGTTATTACAATTTTTTCGGCCGTTTTTCTTGTCATTACCCGCAATCCATTGTTTGCATCAGACAGCAGCATGCCGGAAGCAAGATAATTAATAAACCGGGCTATCTTCAGCACTATCCTTCTGGTAGCAGGCATATTGGTTGTCGATCCGGGCAGAAACCGTGAACCAAAAACGATTCCTGCATTATCCTTTTTCAGAACTTCCAGCATCTTTTCAATATCAGCTTTATCATGCTGTCCGTCAGCATCAAAAGTTACTATGTATTCAGCTCTTTTTTTCAATGCAAATTCAATTCCTGTCTGTATTGCAGCGCCCTGACCCAGGTTGGCAAAATGTTTAATATAATGCACCTCTAATCCAACTAATTTCTGCTTTGTATCATCGGTGGAAGCATCATCCACCACAATTACGGAGTAGTTCTGCAAAAGTAGTTCCACCGTACGGCGGATAATATACACCTCATTAAAACAAGGGACAATGACGAATATAGATTTATCCACTGTGCTCAACATTCTATCATTTTAATTTCTTTTCTATCAGGTCAGTCTCAGTGATGCGGAAAAGAAGGTAACAGTGGTTAATATGACCGTAAGGCTCAAAATTTCTCAGCCACCCAAACTGACCCGAACCTTTCAGATCAAGATAATCATTTATGCCAAGAACAAATACTCCGGCCTTTGCTGTATCATCCGCAATTTTTATTTCTGGATGCATACTGAGGTATTTTGCAAGATAGCCGGCACTTTGGTAACTGTCAATATTTGAACTGGCCAATACTTTATATGCATTTTCTTTTTTCCAGATCAATTCGTTGGTATAGGAAATCAAATTGGGAAAATAAAAATAATAAGTTGCGAGACTATATAAAACGAGTATGACTTTTGAAAGCCCGGATCTGAAAATCTTCCACGTCATTACACTGCCAAGACATACATAAAACAAGGGATAGATCATCAGCAGATGACGGATGCTGTGCTGAGAAGTATTGAACAAACTAAAAAAAAGAAGAAAGAAAACAGCCAATGCTAATGGGAAGCCTATAATAAAAAAACTTTCCTTTGATAACATCTCTTTCACATAAACGATTATCACACCTAGCAGAAGAAACAATACTGTAAGTGGTGTTTTGAACAAAAGGACGGCTGAATAATAATACGGCACTGAGTTGTCTGTAAAATATTTTCCGAAAAGATAGGAACGATGGGATGTTTCCTCATGACCACTGCCGAGGCTGAGCATGTATTTTACAATATCAAAACCATCAATAAAAGGAGCGGGCAGCGGCAACGGAATACTGCTGATGAGCTTTTTCTGCTGAAGGCTTTGAAAAAGTCCGCTATGGAAATGATACTCGCTAAGTGACTGCCCTGTTCCATTAAAAAGATAAGAAAGGTTAATAATGAAAAGAACAATTAGCGTCAAGATTACAAGTCTTGTCAGGTTTATTTTAAATCTTTTAAGGATTGTACCTCGCTTCAGCAACAGGACCAAAGCAAGAGCTGCAAAAAAGAAAAATAAAAGGATCAAAGATTGTTTTGCTATTTGAGCAAATCCGAGATGAATACAGAAAAAAAGAAAATAGCGCCAACCGGAATAAAGAATAAATTTTCTGAAATAATATGCCGAGCTCAATGTAAACAAAGCTGCATAAGCATCAGTACCCAATTGGGTAAGGTTGGCATTTAGGTCGGGGCAAAAAACAAAAAGAAAAAGTGAAAACGATCCTGCTTGCTCCCCAAACAACTCCTTTGACCAACGGTAGATATAAACTCCAATAAGCAGGCAAACCAATAACGTAACATAGCGGCCGTTCATTATATCGCTAACTCCCCCATCTGTCTTTTGTAATCCGGGATTCATCAACTGTACTACCGCACGGGGCAAAGCATTCAAAGAAGTGATAGGCATGGCGCTGGCATCGTCATAGGTATAGATTTTCTGCGGCTGCATTTTTAGTATTCGTTTCCCATAACTCCAATGATCCATTTCATCGCTGGTTATTGAATTCATCCGAATAACGAAAACGCCATTGATAAGATAAACAACAAATAATGCAAGTACTAAATAAAAATGAAGTCCTCTTTTGTGCGACATGATGCAATATAATTAAACAAAAAAGGCGTTCATAATAAACGCCTCTTCAAATAAATTAACATGTGTGATTAACTTAAACCGTAAAACTTATAACATTTAATCATCCAACTTCAACACCGCCAAAAATGCTTCTTGTGGCACTTCCACTGTTCCGATCTGGCGCATACGTTTCTTACCTTCTTTTTGCTTTTCTAATAATTTACGCTTACGGCTTACGTCACCGCCATAGCATTTAGCAGTAACATCTTTCCGCATTGCAGAAATATTTTCACGAGCAATGATCTTGGCGCCGATGGCTGCTTGTATCGTTATCTGGAATTGCTGACGCGGAACCAGCTCTTTTAATTTTTCACAAAGCTTTCTTCCAAAATCCTGTGCACGGCTACGATGGATCAATGCACTTAATGCATCCACTTTGTCACCATTCAAAAGGATATCCATTTTTATGATATCACTTTCACGATACCCAATAGGATGATAATCGAAAGAAGCATAACCGCGGGTTTGCGATTTTAGCTTATCATAAAAATCAAAAACGATCTCGGTCAATGGCATTTCAAATAACAACTCAACTCTTGTTTGTGTCAGGTAATGCTGATTGATAAGGATTCCTCTTTTACCCAAACACAGCGTCATGATATTACCAATATATTCCGGTTTGGAAATTATCTGCGCCTTGATATAAGGCTCTTCAATTCTTTCGGTCTTTACCGGGTCTGGGAACTCAGTGGGGTTATTTACAGTTACCTGTTCTCCTTTAGTAGTAAAGGCAGTAAATCCAACGTTAGGAACCGTAGTGATCACCGTTTGGTTAAACTCTCTTTCCAAACGTTCCTGTATGATCTCCATATGCAGCAATCCTAAGAAGCCGCAACGGAAACCAAATCCAAGAGCCTGTGATGTTTCTAATTCGTAAGTAAGAGAAGCATCATTCAGTTGCAGTTTATCCATACAATCACGCAACTCTTCAAAATCATCTGTGTCCACTGGAAATATACCGGCAAATACCATTGGCTTTACATCTTCAAAACCCTGTACCATTTGCGGATTAGGATTTGATGCAACAGTGATCGTATCTCCCACTTTTACTTCTTTCGCTACTTTGATACCCGTAATGATATAACCTACATCTCCACAATTCACTTCAGTTCTTTCCGACATTTTCAATTTCAGAATACCCACTTCATCCGCTTCATATTCCTGGTCAGTAGAAACAAATTTTACCTTATCGCCTTTCTTTATTTTACCATTCAATATCCGGTAATAAACAATAATACCGCGGAAAGAATTAAACACACTGTCAAATATCAGTGCCTGTAGTGGCGCATTCGGATCGCCTTTAGGAGCAGGAATCCTGTCAACAACTGCATCAATGATCTCAGGTACGCCTAATCCTGTTCTTGCACTCGCCAATAAGATCGTTTCGGGCTTGCAACCCACAAGATCCACTATTTGATCTATTACTTCATCCACCATTGCCCCATCCATATCAATCTTATTGATGATAGGAATGATCTCAAGGTCATTTTCAATAGCGAGATATAAGTTGCTGATGGTCTGTGCTTGGATCCCCTGTGTTGCATCCACTAAAAGCAAGCACCCTTCACAGGCGGCCAGAGCCCGGCTCACTTCATAGCTAAAGTCCACATGGCCGGGAGTATCGATCAGGTTCAGAATATATTCCTTGCCGTCCTTATGTTTATAATTGATCTGGATCGCATGACTCTTTATGGTAATCCCCTTCTCTCTTTCAAGGTCCATATCATCAAGCACCTGGTCCATCATATCACGGTCGCTGATGGTGCCGGTACTTTGTAAAAGACGATCTGCCAGGGTTGATTTGCCATGGTCAATATGTGCGATTATGCAAAAATTCCGGATGTTCTTCATGTACTTTTTACCTCATTTTTCGAGGTGGCGAAGGTAACGAAATAAGGCGAGAGAGAAGGGATTATGTAGCCGGCATTTGTACTACTATTTAGCTTCTGTTGCGTCGCACTCTTGTACTTTAATATCTCTATTCAGCTTCAATAAACAATTACTTATGGCTCTACGAAGTTATTTTGTGGAAATATCCGTATCACTTTTACAAATCTTGTTTCATAATATCCATTTAAAGGAGATATCACAACACCATAAGCTTTACCAGAAGTGGAATGAAGAAAAAGCAGGTTGCCTCTTTCATTGCTTTCTACAATTCCCATATGACCAACGATCCTTATTGTGCTATCTGTACCTGTAAACAAAATAAGATCACCGGGGCTGGCAAATTCTTTTGGAATTTCAATTCCCACATTTGTGAAATCAACAGACGACCTGGGTACTGCGATACCGAAATGATTAAATACATAAGTGATAAACCCTGAACAATCGAAGCCCTTTTCAGGATCAGAAGATGCATACAAATACGGAGTACCTACTAATGATTTACCAAATGCAACAAGGCTGTCTGGTATCGTTGACACTGTCTTGATTTCCTCTCCCTTTTCATTAATAGAGGGATCGGGAACAGCTATGATAGATATGCTAGAGTCAATTATATTGCTTGAATCAATTTCATTTGCGAATACAGGTTCGTCGAAGGTTACATTATTTTTTTCTTTACAAGACGTGATGAATAATCCTGAAAGAAATAACACACAATAAAAGCAACTTCGTAACATATCATCTATAACACTAAAAAATCATGCCTGATATGGGTTTGGTAATGTTGCACCTTTGTTGGTATGTCACTTTGCATTGAGCAAAGCATACCAATCAAACTCGCTGCGTCTAAGCCAAAACATGAGAATATCTGATTTGATTTAAACCTAGGTTTTATTTACACTAATTAACAGCTTACCTGGAGCACTAACAGAGATGTTATAGTCTGATCTCTTTTCTTCCCACAACAATTGTTTTTGTATGCTCTCTAATGAGTCTTTACAGTTTTCATATTCGCCTGGATATCGTTCACCCCTTAGCAGTATCTTGATGAACTGCCGGGTTTGTTCAGTAAATCTATCGACTAACACAGACTTGTATATTTTTTCATAGAACATAAGGAATCAATTTTCTTCCAAATTGGCAAACACTGTGCAAGAAATGGTTAAGATGCCCAGAACTTTGATAAACGACGAGTTATCAATTAAATAAAGCAAGATTTTTCTTAGTATGATGCCTTTGTTGAAACACCTTTGTGCTGGATTGGTAAAGAATAAACCCTCATCTTTGTTTCGATATTATGAGCAACACTTATATTAAGTTTAGATATCCTGATTCCAAAGTGAAGAAGGTTCCGGAAAATATTGGTAAGAGATTAGCAAAAGTTGTTTTGGAATCTATTGTCCCAATTGCCAATCCTGACTTTGAAAAGAAAATTGATGACGTTGCTTTTTGGTTAATCGAATTTGAAAATGATAGTTATTACCCAAACAGAGAGATCGGGTTAGATAGTTCTGGGAAAACTATCATGATAATGCCATGGGAAAGAAATTATGGATATTGGACAGATAACAATTTGGTTATAGAAAATTTCCGGACCCATTTCGAAACGATCAATATAACCAGGGAAGAGTTTGATAAATATTGGAACTCGTTTATGCCGTAGAACTGTGCAACCAAGCCAACAACCAACTAAGTTAGAGTTCTATCTTGTTAAAGAATTTAAACAACTGGATTATGAAAAAAGTATTAACCCTCCTTTTACTGTCATCAGTACTTGTCTCCTGCTCATCTCCAAAAACTAGCAATGAAAGTAAAACCACTAGTGAAAACGCAAAACAGGAAATAGAAAAAGTAGAAAAGGATTTTGAACAAATGGCAGCTGACAAGGGCATTGCAGAAGCTTTTTACTTTTTTGCTGATTCAAATGCAACGATCAAAAGACAAAATGATACGTTGATCCATGGCAAAGAGCCCATCAAAAGTTATTACTCCACTCCTTTCTATGAAAAAGCAAGCGTTAAGTGGTCCCCTGATTTTGTAGATGCTTCACCAGATGGTGATATGGGTTATACTTATGGAAAATATGTTTGGACATCTACAGACTCGACAGGCAAGCTCATAACCTTTAATGGTGTCTTTCATACGGTATGGAAAAGACAACCAGATAGAAGCTGGAAATATGTATGGGATTGACCATCGCCATGCCCAAAAAAAATGATTATCTTGGGGCGTTAAACCTAATAATTAATAACAATACAATTAATGAAATACTTATATCCTGTAGCCGCATTTGTACTTTCTATCTTTTTTGTTTCCTGCGAGAATAGTACTGACAATAAAGAGCAACTCGCTGCCCCTACTGTTTCATCAATAACGGATCCAACTCAACCTGCCATTATTGATAGTGCTGCTGCTTTCAAAGCAGGAGTAGCATTAAACCCGCAGCATGGTCAACCAGGCCATCGCTGTGATATTGCTGTGGGTGCACCGTTAAATTCGCCGGCCTCAACAATTCAACCAAATGTATCGGCTACCACTGTCCCTACTTCTTCTGCAACTGCTATTAATACAGCTGCCCCAAAAGAGGTGGCCAAGCCCGTTACTTCTGGCACAGCTCTGAATCCGAAACACGGTGAGCCGGGACATCGTTGCGATATTGCCGTTGGCGCACCATTAAACAGTAAACCAGCCCAATAACTTTGTGTCTTTTGTTGGTATATCGTTTTGAAGAAAATCTTTAAGGTTCGGAAACTTCATGCCCGTCATCCCATTTAACTATCTATTGAAAAATGGAAGGTGATAGATATACTGAATCACCACCGAGCAAATGGGTAATTGTGTTCCCAACTGGCAAAAAATGGCTGTCTAGGGGATACAGTAAATAATTATTTTTTTAATTTTTAAAAAAATGATTGATCAAATGTCACAAAGTTGTTAGACACATAGGTTTAAGCGAAAAATATTTATATTTAGTAAGAATTTTCATAGGATAAGGTTTAATGGTTAATGGTTTTTGATTAGCGCCCCGCAGTTTTGCGGGGCTTTTTTAGCACATCCTCTGTTTTAGCGCAAAATTTGATGATTTACTTCTTATGCATCACTCAAAAAGATATTATTTAAGAAGAAGAAACCGGCGACTTGCTTTTCTATTATCTGCTCTTCTGCTTTTGGTAGTGATCCTATGGGGTTATAGGCTGGTTCAAATATTTCCTCAATAGGTTGATTTATTAAAATTTTAATTTCCACCCGATCAGTTCACAATCAAGTTTTATAAATGCCTCTTTATCTGAATAATTTATGCCCGATATATAATAAGCTGTATCTGTTTTAGCGTCCATGCCTCCTATTCCACGTAAAAGTTTTCCGTTGTCTTTTTTAAAATATACTTCGGTTACGGAATGCATGCCCTCTGAATCAAAATCATACCATAACTTTAAAATTCCTTCCTCTTCTTTTCCCTTTATAACACCTCTGCTGCCATCTTTCTCGTAATTATCATAGATCATCTTCCCGGTAAGCTCTTTGCCTTTTTGTTCAAGTTTAAGAATGGCAGTATCACGTCCGAGTATCTTCATATAGCAGCCTTCCAGGTCTGAAACAGATCTGTCTTCAACATTCGGAAGACCAGCAGATGGTTTAGAATAACCTGAGTAATCATTGCTACTATTGCACGCCGCCAATTTGCAGAATAACAATATATAGAGAAAATATTTCATTGCTTTTTTTATAATAGTATAATAAAAAATAATACCAAGGTTTAAATCAATAGATCTGAAGTTTCTACATTGAGCATTTTTAACGTCATTTCTTTGTTTGAAATTTTAAAATGGGTCAAAGTTTTCCACCAATTCGGCCACTGGCATCATTTTTACTTGCTTCTATCATTCCTATTTTTTATTCACTTTAAAATCTATCAGTATGAAAAAAGTATTTTTTTTGATGTTGGCATTTGCACTTGTGGGTACAGCAGCTACTGCACAGCTTGATCAAAAAGATCCTAAAAAGATGCAGGAAGATTGGGATAAAAAGGTAAAAGATGAATTAAAACTTTCCAGTGACCAGGTGGTAAAATATGATGCACTTAGTAAAGAGTATGGCGATAAAATGACAGCTATTGCACAAGATGTCTCACTCAGCAAAGACGCCCAGAAAGAAAAAAAGATGGCCCTAAAAAAAGAGAAGGAAACAAAACTTTTTGAATTCTTCACTCCTGAGCAACAAACAACGTACAAAGAGTTAGTTGAAAAGAAGAAGAAAGAAATGGAAAAGTCTGCAAACAACAAATATTAAGATCAGATCAATTAAGGAGTAATTTTTTGTTGCCCCGGCCTCTAGGCCGGGGCAACTCATGTTAGAAAGAAATTTATCTTTAAAACATGGAAAAGGGTTTTCCGAAGATCAGGTCTCTCGTCCAGTTATACGAACTCTTACCGGAAAATGAACGTATCATTACTGACGTATTAAGACAGATAGTTATTGGCAACCTGCCTGCTTACTGTAAAGAAAAAATATCTTATAACGTCCCTTTCTTCTATGGTAAAAAAGGAATTTGCATTATTTGGCCCGCTACAGTTCCAAGAGGAGGAATTAAGAAAGGCGTTTTACTTGGATTTTGGTACGGTTGTAAACTTAAGGATACAGATAACTACCTTTCACATGGTACTAACAAACAAATTTTTTATAAAATTTTCTATACACCAAAACAAATAAATAGCAAGGCTATTATCAAACTTTTAAAGGAAGCTGTAAAAATTGACGAAGGAAAATACTAGACAATAGCTGCACTTATATTAACCATTGCATCACTAACCTTGATGTAAAGTTGAACAAAAGATAACTGGTGACTATTGCCAAAGTGCTTCTTATAATTATCCACCACCCTGCCCTGCCTTTAAAAAAATTAAGATTTGTCCATGTATTATAAGTGATTAAAAAAACTACCTCTATCAAGGAGATGATCCCATTAGGTAATAAAAACGAAAGGGCGTTGATCGGAATAATAAACACTGACATAAAGCCGAGCATATAAACATTCATTACAAGTGCTTCCGCATAATATAGTTCCCTGCTTTTAAAAAGTATATAAGTAATAAATGCATAAAGTGGAAGCATAGCCGCCTGTACAATAAAATAATAATGCTTGTAAAAAAATTGATCAGATTGGATTGGTGCATTTCGATAAATAAAAAATAAGGCAAGTGCACAGAATGTTCCTGAAATAGCAAACAATGGAAATGGCTTTTGATAACGCAATCGGATACCTGATAAATATTTTCGTTGCATTGTACCAGGCTTGGTACCTAGTTCTTTTAGTGTATATAAAAACCCTTTTTCAAGGTGCCAGAAGGTATGAGCTATTTCATGAAGTAAATAATGCATGCTGATACGCTCAGCAAGTAGTGTCTGTCCGCAACCCGGACAATATTTTTGATCGCCTTCACTACCGCAATTCTGACAAACTATCATTCAATGATCGATTTCATTAAATGAAAGGTACAATTTAAGCGATTGAATTAGGGTGTAAATTTGTTCTATTGTCGCGAAGTAAGGTAAATAAATATTGCGGCAGGCTATAATGCTTTATAACCTGTCCGCAAATAAATTCAACTATTGTTCTATATGTTATCTTTTATTACAGTAGTTCTGGTTTCGCTGGTGCTGGAATTTCCACGCATAAGCGCTACGAGTATAATAATAAATACTGCTCCCCCTGCTACCCATACCCAAGGAGACGAATACCATTGTGTTGTTGTTGTTTCAGTAGTTTTTGTAGTAACCGTTTGATTAGTATCCTGTGCCCATAAGAATACCTGTATACAAGTAAATAAAATTGCGAGGAAAATTTTATATCCCCAGCGAAAGCTTATCTGTTTCATGATAAATTTTTTTATTGAAAAATTATTACCATTATAACACTGATAAGAATCAGGCCAAGTTTTTTAAAGTAATGAAATTATATTGATAAGCGTTACAGGGGGAATAGTTTCTACAATGCGTAGGCTCTATTCGCAGATTTGACGTAAAAATCAATGAATTTGCGAATCATTATCTATATCGGCATCGCCTTCTCTATCCTTTGATTTTGGATAATCATTTTTCATTTGATCGATCACCTCTTTTTTGTCTTTCTGGTTGCGAAGTATAAGCAAGAAAATAAACAGGACTGCAGCAATTCCCACAAAAATTAATACAGGCTGGTTCATAAATTATAGTTTTAAATAAAGCTACAATTTAGTTTTGCTATGGTAATATTAAGTTTTAAACTTAAATGTGATCGTAAAAGAAAAACTACATTTGAAAAATGGAACAAGCCTACATCATCGCCAGACTTAAAGAGATAACCATGCCCGAGCTATTAGATGCAATTTCGGAGGCTCATGCCGGAGAAGCAATTGATATTTATGAGCATTTAGATCCAACCATCATAGATAAAACAACCGATGCAATATGGGAATTTATTGAAGCGGTTAAGTCGGTAAAAAAAGAATAGCAAGTATTACATCATATTATCTCGTTTATCTTTACAACCATGAAAATTAGCATAAGAGAAATGATTGCAAATGATTCAAAAGCAGTTAACACTCTCTCAGAGCAACTTGGATATCCTTTATCAATTGAGCAAACGCTTCAAAATGTTAATAGGGTTTTACAAAGTAAAGATCATACTGCATTTGTAGCTGAATATGAAAATAAGATCGTGGGCTGGATCGGCGCTTCACAGGCCATTATGATCGAAGTAATGCCGCATTGTGAAATAAATGGGTTAGTCATTGACCAGGACCATCGTGGAATGGGTATTGGAAAATTGCTTGTTGAAAAAGTAAAACAATGGGCAAGAGAAAAAAATAACAGTAAGATCGGACTTCATTGCAATGTAAAAAGAACAGAAGCACATTTATTTTATGTGCATCTTGGTTTTGCAGAGATCAAACAGCAAAAGAATTTTGTGACCAATATATAAGGGTTTAAAAGAACCCAGCCTTCCTTTAAAATGACAACAAAGAAGGCCGGGTCACTTATCAAGATTTATTGCCTGCTGTATGAATATGTATTTACATAAGTCGCTAATTCATTCTTACTGCTTTGACTTGTAAATACATCATATATCAGATTGAAATTTTCAGGATCGGTAATGTTACCATACGCTGATTTTGCTAATTCTAACCGGTTACTTTCTGAGCTTACTAATTGAACTAATTGTTTTGCTTGTGTAACTGTGAAATAATAGGTTTCATTTGCGAAAATTTCTGTCAACCTTGACATCTTTGCTCCAAACCCGTACGTATTTCTTACTTCATTGTACAACGAAGTATAGCTGGAGTTTGACATCGGCGTTCTTGTATAAACCGGTGGAGTATAAACAGGATCGGTTTGATTGTCTCTTATATATACTTCTAATGCATTTCTGGAACTGTTTGAAAATATATCATAGAGTTGGCTGAAATTTGCCTGGTCCACAATATTATTATAAGAAGCTTTTGCCAACTCAAGCCTGTTGCTTTCATCACTTACCAATTGTATTAGTTGTTTTGCTTGTGCAGTTGTGAAAAAATAATTTGCATTTGCAAATACATTTGATAACGCCGACATTTTCGCACCGATACCATAGCGATTTTGAATGTCACGATAAAGAGTGTTATACTCTGCCTCCTTCATAGCAATTCTTGTATAAACAGGATTGCTATTAGCGTATGTATTTACAAAAGTGCTCAGTTCGTTTCTGCTGGCCTGGGAACTAAGCAAAGTATTCATTTGAGAAAAATTATTCCTGTCAATAATACTTCTATAAGATATTTTAGCCAGGTAAAGACGATTAGCTTCATCAGGAGCTAATTGCACCAGTTGCCTTGCTTGTGCAACCGTAAAATAGTTATTGGTATTTGTAAACGAATTATAGATATACGAAACTTTTGAATTTGTAGTCGTCTGGCGTTGTGCTGTTCGGTAGATTGTATTGAATCCCGACGCTGTCATAGCTGTTGATGAACTGCCGGCATTGTAAGTACTTACATATTCTGCCAGCTGGTCTCTATGTGATTGACTATTCAGCACAGGATATATCTGGGTAAAGTTAGTGGGATCGATAATGCTGCGATAAGATGCTTTGGCTAATGTGAAACGATTACTTTGACTATTTACAAGTTGAATCAATTGTTTTGCCTGGGTTGTTGTAAAATAGTAATTCGTATTCGCAAAAGCATCACTAACCAGGGTCATCTTTTTTGCTGCCCCCCATTGATTACGAATGCTATTATATAAGTTATTAAAATCAGTAACATTCATGGCCTGCATGTATTGTCCTGTATTATTATCAGAACGCCATTTTGTTTCTTTTAACTGCACACTTCCATTTGCGGCAACAGTGATTTGCAGGTCATACCCAGTTCGGGTAGTAAATACAGTTGATGAAGGGTTGGCTTCATTTGAACGTTTTATTTGTAAAGTATGTTGACCTGATTGAAGATTAGAGACAACAATTGGAGTATTGGTGTTTGTATTGTAATCATTGTAAACAGTATATTCCTTGCTGTCTATTACTATTGCTTCGTTATTATTACCCCGCACATTGACCGTTACAGTACTAACGCTTTGTGCCGATACCGTTAGGACGCTTACACAACTGGCGAGGAAAAAAATGATAGTTTTCATAATGCATTTGATTTAATTAATATTTTATTTTTATACTTATTGAAAAACAAAGTCCATACCAATAGACGATTTCACGATAAAATGATCAAAGAACTTCTGTGGTGAAAATGCCCCATTTCTATTATGGTTCTTACATAAAATGAAAGCCGGGTTAATTACCCGGCTTCCTATATATCCACCTCAACGCTATTAAGCACTTCTTTTTTCTCCGCCTCTTAACAAGGCAACCAATAACAGTATAAATACTGCTCCTCCTATTACCCAAACAATAGGATTCTGATACCATGCTTGTTCTTTTTTTACATTAATATCAACATCGATTCCTTTCTCCTGTGCAAATAGTACTACACTTAGAAAAGAACTTAAAAGGGTTGTTGTTAATCTTAGCCATGATCTGCTTATGATCTTTTTCATATTTAGGAGGTTTTAGTTATAAAAGAATTTATAGTATTAATAAATTATTATTTTATTTATTGATTCATCATGATTCTCAATCTTAATGTCATCAATTGCAGTTTGACAAAAAAGGTGCCATTGAAAATTTTTGCATTTGGCATATATTTTTCACACCTTTTGTAAATCTTTATTATGGCAACAACAAGAAATTCTTCTGTAAAAGGGGAAAAAAATGCTGAAAACAACAACAGATCAAAACGAAACAATCATGGCAAAACGGCGAAAGAGATAGTGAAAAGACATCTTAGCGATGAAAATGATAAAATAACTATAGAGGATTTTGAAACTTTGAAGATCGATTTGTCTTTGCCCAAAGACAGAGCCAGCAAACCATTACCTATTAAACCTGGTAAAGAAAGACCGAAGGATGCTGATAAGGATAATACAATTACAACTCCCTGGGATGTGATTCAGTGAATAGCCGGTTTAGTTTGATCAATAGATTTTTTCGGAGATATTATAGTTTTGATCAACAGGTAAATTATAAAACCGGCACCTCCACCTAATGTATTTAATATCACATCATCAATATCTGCACTGCGATAGCTGGTAGCTAATTGAAGAAGTTCGATACCAACAGAAACTAAAAAGCAGATCAATAACACTCCGAAAAAACTATATGCCTTTCTAAATTTTGTATATAGTAGTGGAAGATAAATGCCCAAAGGCAAAAGCATTACAAAATTTCCGAGTACCTGTTTCCCAAAAGTCTGATAGATATCAATGGTTTTAAAAGGTTCAAGATTTACCCGATCATGCCTTTCTATTCGTTGGTTCATTTTATCCCACCAATCATGCGATGAAATTTCTTTAAAAAGAATAAAATAGCCCGTAAGTTGAAGAACTGCAAAAACATAAATAAAAAAACTTGCCTGGATTGTTACCTGCAAAAAATTGTTTTGTTTCCTCCTGATACTTACAAAGACGACCCATCCGTATAATAACAGGACGCTTAAGACTAATCCTGCTACCCTTTTAAAACTTGCGCCGCTATAACTTTCATGATACAATACACGGAAATAAAATAAGCTAACGATCATCACCGGCAGGATCACGATCAATTTTTTTAAAGTAGTATTCATGAATATGGTGTAAAATAATAAAATCCTGTTAAGAGAAGCACTTCACAGAAGTTTAACGTTAAATGGCCTGATAGTTCGATAATAGTAACGTTTTATATTCCTTAAATTTAAACTCAAATGTTATGAAGAGATTAATACTTATACTGGCTCCCGCCGCACTTTTTCTTGCTTCCTGCAAATCAGGGAATATTAAAGAACCAGAATATCGTGAAATTCGTGATGTACGTATCATGAATGTTGGTTTATTACAAACAACCGCCGGTCTTGATTTTGTTTATTACAATCCCAACAACTTTGGGGTTCAACTGGCAAACGCAAGCGGTGATGTCTACATAGATGATATGTTTTTTGGACGTTTTGGAATCCAGGATAAAGTAACGGTACATAAACACCAGGAATTTATAGTACCAGCCATTATTATAATGGATAATATCAGTGCAATAAAAAACCATCGTGATATATTCAAGAAGAAAGAGGCAAAGATCAGGATCGAAGGTTTTGCCACAGTGAAAAAAGCAGGTTTTAACAAAGAAGTTAAAATTAAATACGAAGGAATGCAGAATATAGAACGTCTCCGTGCAATAGCATCAAACTAATTTTTCGTATTCGAAAATTTAAATAACCTGCGTGCATAACGCAGGTTATTTTTTTATCGTATGCAATGATTTTCTCATTGTTAAAAGTCAAAGATCATAAGGAGTTAAGTATTCGATGATTGAAATTGTATTAACGATTTCTTTAACAGTAATCAAATCTCTGGCACCTTTTTTACATAGTATAGAAAGAAATGAAAAATTATTTAATCATCTTAAAAAACTCAGTTATGAAACAATCTTTACTATTTATTGTTATTGCCATAGCTGCAGTAGCATCTGTAGCGGCAATAGTAGGTATCAGCAGTAATTCTAAAATGAAAAAAGTGGATGCCATGGAATTGGCACAATTTGAGGCATGGAAAGAAACAAAAACGTTGGAAGCATTAGAAACAGAAAAGGCAAGTTATGTGGCTCCCAAGAAAACAACCAGTTCCACAGCAAAACGTACTGTGAATTATCAGAGCCCTAAAATGGTTTCTGAATCACAAAACGCGGCTAAAACAACTACCAAGAAAGGTTGGAGTAAGGCTGCGAAAGCCACAGCGATTGGCGCAGGTACAGGTGCAGTGCTAGGTGCCGTGATCAATAAGAAAAATCGTGCAATAGGCGCTGTGATTGGCGGTGTGATCGGTGGCGGTGGCGGTTATGTAATTGGTCGTGGAATGGATAAAAAAGATGGCCGATATTAATTTTGAATAAGACCGTTTAGCAAAAGGGACTTTATAAAGTCCCTTTTTTATTACTTCATGATCAATCTTGAATTTGCTAATTTTAGACAAATTAATTGCAATGAGAAAATTCAAACCCGTCTTTCTTGCTTTAATAATCTTATTCGCTGGCATACTATTTCAATCATGGGTGCCTTCAGCTAAAACCGAAAGAGAATTTTATCACCTTACAGTTTATCATTTTGTCAGCCCATCGCAGGAAAAAGTAATTGATAATTATTTGCAAAATGCTTTGTTGCCTGCATTACATAAAATAAATATTAAAAATATCGGTGTATTTAAGAATCATTCGAATGATACGATTGCAGACAAAACTATTTATGTATTGATGCCCGTAAAGTCTTTAGAAGAGATTATGAAGATATCATCAAAACTGAATAGTGATAAGAACTACCAGGCTGCGGGAGCGGAATACCTGGATGCGGTCTATACAACGGCACCTTATTCCAGGATGGAAACGATTTTGCTTCATGCATTTTCACTGGCGCCAGAATTTCAATTTCCAAAACTAAATGGCCCAAGGAAAGACAGAATATATGAGCTGCGCAGTTACGAAAGCGCCACTGAAAAGATCTTTAAGAATAAAGTACATATGTTCAATGAAGGTGATGAGATCGGGTTATTCAAGCGACTTAATTTTAATGCAAACTTTTATGCTGAAGTGATTGCCGGCAGCAAAATGCCGAACCTTATGTATATGACATGCCATGAAAACAAACTGGTAAGAGATGCTAACTGGAAAAATTTCGTAGATGATCCTTCTTGGAAAAAACTTTCTTCGATGCCGGAGTATAAGCATAATGTTTCTCATATTGATATTAGCTTCTTGTACCCGACGGAATATTCCGATTACTAAATCTGAATTATACTTTCAGGTTAGATAACTCTTTTACATTTTTTCCGGAGATTTTAGGTTATATCACAGATTGCATGGTTTTTGCTTTAGAAACGAAACTCTACAAAAGCCCTTCAATATGAAAAAAAACCTATTGCATATTTTCTGTTTAGTGACCGGAATATTAATCATATCCAACCTGCAGGCACAAAGTCTCAAAAACCTGGAAGACAACAATGGCTTTAAAAAATATAAGCTTGGCTCTAAATTCGTTTTGGGCTTAGGCGTAAAACATAAAGATGCCGAAGGCGCAGATAAAATTGTGATAGACTACGCTAAGGAAACGATCGGTGATATACCTGTGAAAACAATTGAATTGTACTATTTGAAAGACACATTAGCAAAGATCATTGTACAAGTTTCTCCTGAATATTATGAAAAGCTTATTGATGCGTGCAGGAGTTCTTTTGGTCAACCCACCAAAGACGTTAGCAATAATGAAAAAGTAAAATTTGATAGCACAGCTTCTCCTAATTATTATAGGGATAATTATATCTGGAAAGCCACTCGTATGCGAATGGAGTATTTTTATTTATATCCGAAAATTAGCAGCGGAGCTTACGGAGCCAAAAATCTTTATCTCACATATATATTAAATGACTACGGCCAGCGGTTGCAAAGAGTGCAACGAGGCGTTAATTCCGCAAAGAATTTCTAATAAAAAGGATTAAATAATATCTTTAATGAATGCCTATCTTAATTGCAGACGAAAAAGATATTACCTCTTTAGTTGCGTTAATGGACAGTGCTTATCGTGGTGAAAATTCCAAACAAGGCTGGACATCTGAAGCCGATCTTTTCATTGGTAACAAAAGAACCGATGAAACATCGGTGGCAATCCTTATTAAAAGGCCTGGGTCTGTGTTTTTAAAATATTTAAATGAAGAAGAAATATTACAGGGGTGTGTTCTTCTTCATAAAAAGGATAACAGGATCTATCTTGGGATGTTTTCAGTTTCACCATCAGCACAGGGAAAAGGGATCGGCAAAAAATTATTAGAAGCTGCCGATGATTACGCAAGTGAACACAACTGCACTTCAATTTATATGACCGTTATTACTGTACGGGAAGAACTGATAGCCTGGTATGAAAGAAGTGGTTATAAGAAAACAGGTAAAGTACTCCCCTTCCCTGTTGATGAACGATTTGGAGTTCCCACAAAACCCCTCGAAATGTTGGTGCTTGAAAAACAATTATAGCAATGCTTAATATTCTTTCACATATAAGTGGATAAGAGAATAAGCGATACGATTTGTATGTGAATTCTTATAAAAGCAAAAAGGTCTTCAATTGAAGACCTTTTCTATAATAAATATTCATTATTAATTTTCTAACGCACCATCTTCTTTAAATTTCTTGAAAACGGCAATTACATCTGCCGGTAATTTTTCTGTCTTTTTAAATGGCATAAATCCTCTGTCAGTTGGGTTTAGCTCTATCCGACGAATAATGTCATCAATATCTGCTTTTACATTTGCATAGTTATCGTAAGCTTTTTTATTTCCGCCTTTTGATGGAATATGACAAGGTCCACAACTGCCAGCAATAACAGTAGAAACGTTAGTATAAGTAGTTTTAGGGGCAGCAGCGGCCGCCTTGGCTTCTGCCTTGGCAGCTTTCTTGGAAGACGAACAATAAGTAAGGCCCATTGCAAGAACAGTCAAGCCTGCGAATACATAGATTTTTTTCATTCTCTTAGGTTTTTTAGTTTTTAAAAGTATTGAAAAATTCTTAATCAAAGAATCTTTCCTGTTTTGATAATTATCAAATTTCCCAAGGCGGTACATTTGCACCTCTTTTATGCTAACACCTGTTTTCGCCACATATAAAAATGCTTATAGCGGGTTATCCCGGTCTACCTGGCTTCTTTCTATAGTAATGTTGATCAACAGGAGTGGCACTATGGTAGTGCCATTTCTTACGCTTTATCTTATTTCAATGGGCTATAGCGTCTCTAAAGCTGGATTTGTGTTTGCTTTTTTTGGTCTTGGTGCCTTTATGGGTGCCTTTGTTGGCGGTAAGCTTACAGATAAAATAGGTTTTTACCCGGTTCAATTAATAACATTACTGGGTGGCGGAATTATGTTTTTTGTTTTAGCCCAAATGCATAACTATTGGCTTATTTGCCTTTTCACCTACCTGCTTGCATTTATCAATGAAGCTTTTCGTCCGGCCAATTCTACTGCAGTTGCTTTCTACAGCCAACCAGATAACCGAACAAGATCTTATGCATTGAACAGGCTTGCTATTAATCTTGGATGGGCAATTGGCAGTGGTATTGGCGGCATCCTGGCCAACATAAATTTCACTTTGCTTTTTTATGTCGATGGTATTACGAATATTGTAGCGGCTATTCTTCTATGGGTTTTCTTAAAACCTGTATCGTATAAGTCGGCTAGTGAAAAACATTTTGAAACAACAAGATCATTATCTCCTTACAAGGACAAAGTTTACCTTCTTTTCATTTTACTTACGATTTTTTTTGCGAGTTGTTTCTTTCAAATATTTACAAACCTATCCCCTTACTTTTTCAGTGAACTGCATTTTTCAAAGCCATTAATTGGTTTTTTGCTGGCAATAAACGGTATTATAATCGCTGTTGTTGAAATGGTATTGATCTATAAATTAGAAGGCAGGCGAAAAAACCTTGACTATATTTTTATCGGGATATTAATGGTGGGTATTGCTTTTCTAATGCTCAATATCCCGGGAATGGGTCCAATACTGGCTTTATGCATGATAACAGTGATGACATTTGGGGAAATTTTTTCCATGCCATTCATGAATAGCTTTTGGATAAGCAGAACACAACCGTCCAATAGAGGAGAATATGCGGCTTTATACACCATGGCATGGTCGGCAGCTCAAACACTCGGCCCACTTGGTGGCTCCCAACTAGCCGGTCATTTTGGATTTAAATGGCTCTGGTTCAGTGCCGGGGCACTGTGTATTACAGTTGCCCTTTTGATAAGGAGATTAAGGGAAAAGGATGGCAGGGAAAGAAAATAACAAGGCGTTGCGGCCTCTTGGCATGATTTTCTTAACTTAATCAGTTCAAACTTTCATTATGGATAACGCTATTGACAACACCACAGGAAAAAGATCTAAAAAAGAATTTCGTAAAATAATCTCGTCAAAATTGGAATCAAGTTTACTTGAACTCCAGAACGATTTTAAAGAAAAGAAATTTAAAGCTGCAATAAAGAGGGCAAGTAAATTGCTGGCAAATGATCTGTTTGTAAAACAAAAAAAGAAAAAAGAGAAAAACAATAATGTAATGGCAGAAGCTATTGGGGCATAATTTTTCTATTTATTGTATTGCCGTTTCGCCCTAGGTGGGACGGTTTTTATTTGCTTTCTTTTATAGTCCATGACATTTAACCAAAGACTTAAGGCCAGCGAAACAAAAAATACGAGCAGTGTTAGTTTATCAACGAGACCTTTTTGAAAATTTATCCCGGTGAGCTTTAATAGCAAGAAATGGACATAAGATGTAGACTGATCATGCAATCCCATTTTTTCCCTTACGTCCCAATGCCAATCGGTACAAAAGCAATAACCCCAACCATACCAAATGCCAACTATAAACCATGATGCTGCTGTAAGTAAGAGTGTAACCAGGTTCCAGCGACGTGTCTTTTTCCAGGCCCAGCCGAAACAATTAAAAAACATGAGGATCGTATGAAAGACGAAGAAAAAAATATTCAGAAATGGGTAAACCATTAATATATTTTTCTTCCTTCATCGTAATTCAATAACTGCTCTGCCATTGAATTATCAAATACAGCTTCTTTGTTGGAGATCACCTGGCGCAAAAGATCGTGTATGGTAATTACGCCTGCAAATTGCTGGTCATCATAAGCAAGCAGATACCGGGCTTTATGTGAGATCATAAGGTTCATACAATGCTCTACGGTATCAACTGTGTCAACCATTGGAAGATCATTTGTCATCACTTCTTTTACTTGTGTGTTGTTACTTGAACGGCCCTTGAGAATCACATTACGGCTGTAATCTCTCTCACAAAAGATCCCTTTAAACTCATCTCCCTTTTTTACAACCAGGTAACTGAGATTAACAGAGTTCAGCATTTGTAAAGCATCTATAACCAGGGCGTCTTCATTAATATTGTTGAAAACAACTGGCTTGCTCCTCAAAAGATCGTATACAGTACGCATAAATTATCGTTTGTGATAAAGTTCGGGTTTTTTATCAAAAAATAAATTGATTTCTGATGGGAAAATTACCTGATCATGGTTTAATGTCCTACCTGGCTCATTAGGCTTTATTTTTATTATAGTATTTTCGTCATAAATTTTACCAAAATGGATCTGCAAAAACAGTTTGAAGAAGCAACAGCGAATAGCAAAAACCTAACTGAAAAACCATCCAATGAAGTTTTGCTCCAACTATATTCTTTATATAAACAAGCTTCTACTGGCGATGTTAATACTGAACCGCCTTCTAATCCATTTGATTTTGTAAATAAGGCCAAGCATGATGCGTGGGCTTCGCTAAAAGGAAAAACAAAGGAAGCTGCCATGAAGGAATATGTCGATCTTGTTAGTAAGCTTAAAGGGTGAGTTTTAATGTAATGAAAAAAAATATTCAGTTGTAAAGTAAACTCAGTTGCTTTCCCACTGTATAAAAACTGAATCTATTTTTTGAATCTTCCGCAATCGCCTGTCGGTTATAGTTGTGATATTCTTTCATGATCATTTCAATCGAATGAAGAAGTTGTAATTCATTTTTGGGTTCTATTAATATTCCATTCTGTGAATTTATTATTTCCGGAACTCCGCCTACTTTTGTAGCGATTACCGGAACTCCGCAACACAAAGCCTCTAGAATACTACACGGTTGATTTTCGTAATTACTAAATGAAATAAATGCAGAGGCGGATCTAACAATTTCTCCTACTTTTTCGTAGGAGATTTCTCCAGTAAATTTTATATTTTTTGATAATCCTAATGTTGTTACAAGTTCCGACAGGTCTGGCTCAACCGGTCCATACATAATACACTCCCAATCTTGCCTTTTTTTGTGAAACTCAGAAAGAACATTCAACAGACCTTTTGTATTCTTTTGACCCCTCCAAGCGGAAATATGATGTATAAATTTGAAGCTTTGGTGAGTATTTAGTTCAAAGAAAAATAGTTTTTCATTCACTGTATTTGGAATCACTATTGTTTTAATGGTTGGTGTAATTGAGCTCAATTTAAAAGCAAGATCTTCACTCACGCAAATCACATTTTTTGAATTTCTCAGAATTTGTTTGGTAATATACCTGAATGATGGGGGCCTGGAAAAAAAATTGTCGGAGTTTGCTCTATCATACCCGGCCCAATGTTCTGTTACATGGTACTTAAGGTTGTATTTTTTTCTTAGCCACAAAGCAATCAAGCCAGCTTTATAAGGAACATGGACATGAACAGCAAATGGCTTTCCATTTTGACTAATCAATTTTGAAAAGAATCGTTCATACACAGAATTGTATTTACGAATTGCCATAAGTTTTTTAATAAAGCCAAGTCTATAATTTTTGGAGGTATAATAAATAATTGTTTCAGTAAGATTACCCGTAGTTTTTTCTTCAATCCTTAAAGAGGTTACCGGTGATTTGTTTTTATCCTTGACAATAAAGACTACATGAACAGGCATAAATATTGAAAGTGCCAAGGCGTGGCGTTGAATAAAATCACCAGTAAAGGAATCTACATCACTAGGGTACCAACTTGGCAAATAAAGAATATACTTCATGTATCGGGATTATCAGTTATTAAAATCTTCCCTGAAAAAAGATCAAAATCAGACTTTTTTATTGCAAAAAAATCTTTGAATGAAACATTCGTAACTGACATTGAGCTAAAAATGAAATAAGCAGTTGATAATGAATATGCGATCAAATTCGCAATGGCGGCCCCTTTATAACTCATGGATGGTATTAGTAACAGATCCAGTAAGATCATAAGAACACAACAAAGCGTAGAACCCACAAGGTTTATTTTTAACAACCTGTTTGCAGAGAAATAAGCTGCAAGTATTGTAGTGATGGTAAAAACTAAATAGCCAGGGGTCATTATTATTAAAGAAAGAAAGCCATCAAAATAAATTGACGGTAAGAAAAACTTATAAATGATTAGTGCTGCAATTATTAACAAAACTGTTAATACAAGATGAATATAAAACGAGACTCTGCAAAGAGAAATAAATTTTGAATCGGATAATTTTTGATCTTTATTTTTCAAAGCTGGAATGAGTAAACCAGCTAATACGCCGGGAATGATCCATAAAAGTTGAGCAAACTTTGAAGCCTGTGCATAAACTCCAACTGAAGTATGATCATAATAAATACTGATTAACCAATAGTCGGCACGGAACGCTACAAACTGAATCAGGTTTGTAATTAAAACAATAAACGAGAAAGAAGAAAATGATCGCATTTCTTCCTGAGAGATATTTTTAAATGCCGGGTTGAACTTAATTATGAAATAGAAGACTAAAATTAAAGCAGGAATAAAAACAAAAAGGCTATATATCCAAACTGGGTAATCCACAATGAATACCGGTTTGATGAGCCAAATGATCAATACGACAAGGAATAGTAAACCAGAAATAACTGATAATATCTTGTTGCAAAGTTTTGCTTCATGTTGTGAATAATAAAGCGATAAAAATTTATCCATTAACACCAAGCCGGTAAAATAGATTATTTCAGCAAAAAAAATTCTTAGATCATAACTGCCACCAAGAAGCGTATGTCCCAAAAAAAGATAACCAAGAATTGCAATGATATAAAAGAATAAAAGCTGGATCGCAGTAGTTATCACGGTAAAGGAAAAGATCTTATTGCGGTCGTAATTTGTGCCAGCTACTCCATGCCAAACAATTGCTGCATCTGTTCCCAATCCTGTAATAATATGAATGAACGCAGCATTCACAATGATCAATGAAAGAGTACCAAACTGGCTTGCACCAGCAAGCTTTGCTATTAGCAAACTGATCAAAAACCCGATACCAGTAAAAATGACTCTGAAAATAAATCCTCTTAGTAGAAGCTGCACAATCTAAGTTTATGCAAATAAAATATAATTTTAACCAAAATAAGAGATTGGGCTGATATGTTTTATTAAGAGCTCAATGTTTATACCTGAAACTTTTCTGAAAGATCCATTTTATCGAGTTACACAAATTGAATGGTCATGAAAAAAAATGAATTGTTATCTTTTGTTATCACTCCGCGATAATTTATCCTGCCTTATTTGAATAAATGATTTTCTGTCTATATAATAAGCAAACAATAAATAGAATATTGGTAAAAAGCTAAGCAGTTTAAGAGCAAAACTGCCGGTAAAAAAGCCGAGAAGATAAAAAACAACTAATACAAACACATTTCCAAGCAACTGCATATCATCAATTGAACAAACTACTTTAAAATGATAATAACTGGGTTGCGTATAATTAAGATCAATTGGTTTGGTAAAATGAAACCCGTCTGTTACAACTATTCTTGGATGCTTGTCATATACTTCTATTACAACCGGGTCTTCATTGGTTAATGGATAGATCTCTTTATTATTTACAATCACTCTTACATTCAGAATGCTAAGCAGCAACTGTTTCTTTCGACTGATGACAATATAATATTGAGCAGGTATATATATTTATTTCAGTGAGCGGATGATCTCGATAAAATCAGCTGCAACCAGAGAAGCACCACCAACCAATCCCCCATCAACATCAGGGCAATTAAATAATTCTTTTGCATTATTTGCTTTCACACTGCCACCGTAAAGAATGGGAACCTGGTTTGCAATTGCTACGCCGTATTTACTTGCAATAACAGAACGTAAATGCGCATGCATTTCTTGTGCTTGAGCTGTTGTAGCCGTTTTCCCTGTCCCAATTGCCCATATTGGTTCGTAAGCGATCACAATCCCCTTTATTTGTTCAGCAGTTAATTGAAACAAAGATTCCTGGAGTTGTATAGTTACGAATTCGTTTTGTGTACCTGCTTCACGAATTGCCAAAGCTTCGCCACAACAAAAAATAGGAATAATAAAACTTTCAAGACAAAGATTCACCTTGTCCGCAAGTATTGCATTTGTCTCTAAAAAGTATTCTCTTCTTTCACTATGACCGACCACGCAATAATTGATATTTAGAGAATGAAGCATTTCAACAGATACTTCACCCGTATAAGCGCCAGATTTTTTATGATAACAATTTTGAGCTGCAGCATAATAATTCTTTTCTTCTGCAACTTCACTCCGGGTCATCGTCAGGTAAGGATATGGAACTGCAAAAATTGTTTTTTGATGATCTTTTAAATTAATTTCTGCTGCCAGGATATCATCTAAAAGTTTTTCTCCCTGCTGAAAAGTCAAATTCATCTTCCAGTTAGCTGCTGCAATTTGTGTACGCATGATTTGGTTTTAGTAGTTTTTAAAGATATAGGTAAGAATTGTTTTTTCATTTTCGGTGATCTCTTTCCCTTTCAATTTTTTCCAGTTATCAATATCTGTCAACGCCTTTTCCAACTCATATCTACGCAAACCATCACTGCCCCAGGAAAAATTGGGAATATACTTTGGTGTAAGCCCTGTTTCAAAAACATTGCTGCAAATGCCCATTACTGTTCCTGTATTGATGGAAGTATTAATTGCCGTTTTTGAATAATCACCCATAAAAACGCCACATTTTTTCCCCGCATTCATCTCTCCTTTTGTAGTCCACACTTTTACTGCACATGCATTATTCTTGATATTTGAATTAGTAGTACCAGCTCCAAGATTGCACCACTCACCTATTACGGAGTCTCCAATGTAGCCATCATGAGCTTTATTTGAATAAGCAAAGAAGACAGAGTTTTTAATTTCACCCCCTACAGTACAATACGGACCTATAGTTGTGGCTCCATAGATGCAGGAATTCATTTTAACGACAACACCCTCACTGCAAGCAAATGGACCCCTGATGGCAGTGCCTTCCATTATGAGGGAATTTTTACCAATATAGATAGGGCCTTCGGATGCATTAAGAACAGAATGTTCAACGATTGCTCCTTTTTCAATGAAAATATTCCCAGCCTTAACTACTCTATTTGTTTTTGAAATCTTTTGCGACTTTCTTTTTTCTGTCAACAAATTAAAATCCTGGCGGATCGCATAATCATTCAAATGGAAAATATCCCAGGGAAATTGAATGCTTTTTACTTCTTCATGAATCGTTATTGCTTTTGATACTTTTATTTTGTTTGGCTCCTGTATCTCTTTTTTTGAAAATCTGAAAATGACGCCAGTGTTTCCATTTGCAGAAATAAATTCTCCGTCCTTTAATTTTTTAAGCGCCTTTATAAGTTTGGGAGTAGGAAGAATATTTCCGTGTATCATAAAGCAAATATCATCGTCACTGATTTTTTCAAGATGAATGGACCGATCGAGATCTTTATAATCATCCTCCAGGCGATCATAAGATGTTACACCAAGAAGGGTTTCCCATTTTTCACGAATAGTAAGAATGCCCACTCTTATATCCTGTATCTGCCTTGTAAGTGTAAATGGATATAAGTTTTCGGGCTGGCAAAATTCTTCAGTGAATATGATTTTAACAGGCATGCGGTAAAGCTAAAGATTTTAAAAAAATAAAAGCCCCGAAGAAGAATCTCCGGGACTAAAGTATAGCCATGAAAAACAAAAACTTAATAATATCCTAATTTAGGAATTTATTTTTTCTTT
>Ga0193738_1000218_pt1 | contig 40410 bp, 26 predicted proteins | sample L2a1metaG_FD_144927 | JGI IMG/M metagenome (GOLD analysis project Ga0193738, IMG submission 144927) | Soil microbial communities from a riparian zone of the East river system, Colorado, United States - L2a1 | ecosystem: Environmental > Terrestrial > Soil > Riparian zone | place: USA: East River... | reverse complement strand
TTATTTCATTCCTTATAACAAATTCATGATCGCTGGTTCTGTTGGATTTTCCGGAAAAGAAAATATGTTCAGATTTGTTTTGGGAACTAAAATAAACCTGAGTTATTAATACTGAACAATGACAAATCTTTTTAAAATAAACCAAAACAACTTGATGGCAGAATAGTTGCTACCTAATCATCCATGAGCGTTTCAAGATTAATAGTGCCAACCGGATCTGTCGTTAATAAACGTAAACTTCCTATCATTTTAATTATTGCGATAAGCTGGACACTTGCCGATTTTTTACTTTTTCTTGTCAAATTAAGTTCAGATTCTTTTTCTTTTAAATATGACGAACCCGGCTCCAATACGCTTAAAGCTATTTTATTACGTGAAGCAAACGTATTACTGGTAAGTTTTATCATTGGCTTTTTACTTGTTTCTGTACTTCGAAGATTTATTCCCCATTCATCCCCCTGGGTTAATGTGATTATCAAAACAATAATTCTTATAGCAGCCGGACTTATCATGAGTTTCCTGATTTATGTTTCTTATGAATTAATAATAGGTCATCGGACCTTTGCTGTATCAATAAACAGGTTTGTTCAAAATACTTTCAACGCCGGCTGGATCATACCAAAAATGGCAGAATGGACCGTTTTGTATGTACTAACACAACTTGCTATTGAAGTAAATGAAAAATATTCCCGTGGTGTTTTTTTTGATATTATGATGGGCAAATATCACCAGCCACAGGAAGAAAACAGAATAGTTGTTTTTATAGATCTACGCAATTCCACACCTATAGCAGAAAAACTCGGCAACAATTATTTCCCGTTTATTCGTGATTTTATTTTTTGCATTTCAGCAGGTATTATGGAACATGACGGACTCATTTATCAATATGTAGGTGATGAAATAGTTGCCTGGTGGCCCAGTTCAAAAATAAATGCCCGAAAAGCAATTGATTCACTGATCGAATCAAGAAAAATATTAAATAAAAACACGGATGCTTTTATGAGGAATTATGATATAGTTCCCGAATACAAAGCCGGCATTCATACAGGATTGGTTACAGTAGGGCAAGTTGGCATTTCCAAAAAAGAATTGGTTATGAGTGGAAATACAATTAATACAGCATCAAGGATACGCAGTGCCTGTACCGATCTGAATCAAAAATTTCTTGTGTCAAAAGATTTTATTGATTTGCTTGAAATGGAAGAATGGCAAAGTGAAAGCATGGGAGAAGCAGACCTGAAAGGGAAAAACGAGAACATTGAATTATTTGCTTTAAAAATCTGATCGTTACTGATTGTATGAATACAGAAATAAAAAAAAGGCAAACATGGCTCTCTATATTTACAATTGAGTTTTTAGTTGTATTACTGATGCTGCTTGCGTTGGTCGTTTTTATTTTTGCCGCTCGTGAAATTTTTGTTTTAAAGAACTTTGTTTTTGATGAAGATGTTATTGAAGGTTTGCGTCCTTACATTACTCCTGCCCGTACCCGCTTCATGAATACCATCACCTTCCTTGGAAAACATGACGCATTGATCCCTTTAAATATTCTATTGATTGGGTATTTTCTTTATCAGAAAAAAAGATGGTTTGCAATTCGGATTGCCGCATTAGCGCTGAGCAGTCTTTTATTAAAATTTATATTGAAATTATATTTTCAACGTGCAAGACCTGATATTCCCGTAATTGAAAAAGTTGATGGGTATAGTTTCCCCAGCGGGCATGCATTGATCGGCGTTGTGTTCTATGGACTTGTCATCTTTGTTATCTGGCATGAAGTAAAACAAAAATGGTTGAAGATATTACTAACAGTCTTCTTCGTATTACTTATTCTTCTTATCAGCTTCAGCAGAATATACTTAAGAGTTCATTACGCCAGTGATGTGATCGCAGGCATTGCTGTTGGCTTTATTTGGCTGGTATTATCACTCAATATTATTCATCGCATTGAGAAAAGATACATTGCAAGAAGAGCATTGAGGGCAGAAGGTTTGGAGAAATAAAATATATTTGAACAATTGCCGAAATGAAACTATGGTGTATAAATAAATTTCAGCAGCGTAGCCTTATTAGTCACACCTTCATTTGCAATAAACATTTCTCCATTACTTTTAAATGTTAACCCTTCCGGTTGAGGAAATAATTTTTTTGCAAGCATATAAACGCCTTCCACTTCACCAGTCGAACTGGCAATAATAAGTTGATTGCTTGCAGATGAAATTATAAATAGTTTTTTCAGTATTGGGTGCAACCTTGCTGCTGAAGGCTGAAATTTTGAAGTCTCCCTTGGTGAAAGCTCCTTTATTTTCGCAGCATCCAAAGTATAAAGAGGCTCGGTAACAAATCCGATTGAATCGGGATAATACGCAAATGCACTTATAGTTTGTTTATTATCACTTTCGCAATTTTTACAAATCATGACAAGGGCTTTTCTTTCAGCATCGTAATAAAGCGTTTCAAAATCATTTTTTCCTGATAACCCTATTTTACCTAAATCAGAACTATTCCGCTTGCCTGTACTATCTATTCCTATTTTGTAAATTGTTCCATCACTTATTAACACATAAACTTCCTGGCCGATCATTGCAATATCTTCATAATCTCCTTTTGATGGATTAAATATATATGGTGTACCAATAATTGCTCCACCTCCCCTATCAAGAAAATAAATCTGTCCCTTTTCATCATTATGTGCTATGAATTGATCCTTTTGAGTATCCCATATAATTCCGGAAATTTCTTTAATGGCTAAGTCCAATTTAAAAGGAACATACTGCGCAAAATTGTAATGCGGTGGTGATTTATAGATAAACTTTTTCGGTTTACAACTAAAAAGAAACCCGAACGATATGATCAGGAAATAAAAAGCCAGGGCTGAGAATTTAAATCTTTGCATCTCTTATCTTTAAGTAAATTTATAAAATTATATCTTTATAATATGACCGAAGAACAATTCAGGGTTTTATCTGCAGCTCAGGATTTTGTTTCAGATCTTTTTATTAATAAAGTTGATAAAACTGTCCATTTTCACACATTGCAACATACACATGAGGTAGTGGCTGGCTGTGAGAAAATGGCCGATTATTATCACCTGGAAGATGAAGACCGTTTTGCACTGATGCTTGCCGCTTGGTTTCACGATACTGGCTATAGTGCCGGAAAGGCATTGGGGCATGAAAATGTTAGCGTAGAGCTTGCTACGAAATTTTTAAACGATCATCAGGTAAACCAAAACGACGTTAATAAGGTCGTCGGTTGTATCACTGCAACCCGCTTGCCACAAACACCACATACTTTGATCGAGCAAATAATTTGTGATGCAGATCTCTTCCATCTTGGGACCAGTGACTTTAAGGAGAAAAATAAACTGCTTCGCGAAGAATTGAATGATTTTGGGAACCTGGAGCTATCTAAAAAGGATTGGAGAAAAAAAAATATAGAGTTCCTTTCAAAACATACTTATTTTACTTCTTATGCAAAAGAAAATCTTGCTCCTTTAAAGCAAGTATATCTACAGGAGCTAAGTAAAAAGGAAGGAGTTGAGGAAAAACCGAATAAAAAACCAAGCAAAGATTCTAAAGATCCTAAACCAGCTTTAGTAGCCAAAAGTGAAAAACCAAAAGATAAAGGGCTAAGTGCAGATGAGCAGAAAAAATTGGATGAAGTAAAAAAGAAAAAGGAAAAAGAATCGCAATCTGAAAGAGCCATATCTACTGTTTTCAGAATTGTTGCGCAAAGCCAGAATAATCTCAGCCAAATGGCAGATTCAAAAGCCAATATCCTGATATCGGTAAATGCGATCGTCCTTTCCGTTATTATCGGTACGCTATTCGACAACCTTCTTACTGATCCTAACTTGCAGATACCGGTGATGATGCTTGTTACCGTTTGTGTCCTTGCCATCATGTTCGGCATTTTGGCTACTCGTCCTAATGTGACCTCAGGCACATTTACTAAAGAAGATATCGCTAATAAGAAAACAAATCTTTTATTCTTCGGAAACTTTCATAAAATGGGTTATCCAGATTATGATTGGGCCATGACCGAATTGCTGGCTGATAAGAATTACCTCTACAGCAGCATGATCAAGGACACTTATTTCCTTGGCATTGTGCTGGCCAAAAAATACCGGTACCTGAGGATCGCCTACAATATTTTTATGTATGGGTTGATACTTGCTATGATCGCATTTATTATCGCCATCCTGATCCCGGATGCAACAGAGGTATATGGCCCTTAATGATCTATTTGGGTAAATGGGCAATAAGTTCCACTTCCAGTTTTGCATCGGCCATGAAAAGCCTTGATACACCCATCCATGTAGCAGCGGGAAAATCGCCTTTATAAAAAACTTTTCGGGCATCATTATATCTTTTCATTGCTTCCATATCCGTAGTATATAGATTTTCCTTTACCACATTTTGAAATGTTGCACCAAAACTTTTTAAGGATCTTTCCAATGACTGGTATACTCTTGTGATCCCTTCAGGAGTTACTTCTCTTGCCACTGCACCAGAAATATAAAGTACATTTTCAATTTTTACCACTTGTACATAACCTGCACTTGTATCCTGCTGCAATGCATTACCCCAATGCCATTTTTCTTTTTTTATATCATTATTCTGTGCAGCAATATTTGTATTTACCAAAAAGATAAAAAGAACAAAAGAAGCTGTGGCATAAAATTTATTTTTCATAAAAACTTATTTAACTAAAAATAAAAAATCCATCCCGATTAAATCGGGATGGATAGCTAATTAAGGTTAAAACTTTTAAAGATACTTTCTCAGCTCTTCCACCAATTCAGTTTTTGTGATCGGTATCCCCATGATCTTATTGTATCCTTTTGCATCTACAAAATAAACATCACGAATAATTTTTATGAGTTGGCCATTATTGATCTCAGGAACCAGAACTGTTTCATAATTTCTCAGGATCTCACCAAGATTTTTTGGAAATGGACGCATATAACGAAGATGTGCATGTGCTACAGATTTTCCTTCGTGTAACAATTCCGCAACTGCACTTTTTATAGCGCCAAAAGTAGAACCCCATCCCAACACAAGCAGTTTTCCTTTTTCAGGGCCGTTATCAATTGTTTGTAAAGGAATATGATCGGCGATCTTATCAACTTTTGCTTGTCTTGTTTTTACCATGTGCTGATGGTTATCCGGATCGTAACTAACATTACCAGTACCATCTTCTTTTTCTAATCCACCGATCCTGTGTTCAAGACCCGGAGTGCCGGGTATGGCCCAGGGACGAACCAATTTTTCATCTCTTTTATAGGGCATCAATTGTTCTTCGCCCTCATCCAAAGAAGTTTTAAACTTCACTTCTATTGCAGGCAGATCTGCACTTTTTGGAAAACGCCATGGTTCAGCCCCATTTGCAATATAACCATCACTTAAAAATATTACCGGCGTCATGTGTTGAATTGAAATTCTTGCTGCTTCATAGATCGCACTGAAACAATCGCCGGGTGTACTAGCTGAAACTATTGGCATAGGACATTCACCATTCCTTCCATAATATGCCTGTAGCAGATCTGATTGTTCTGTTTTCGTTGGCAAACCTGTAGAAGGACCTCCACGCTGAATATTTATAACGATCAATGGTATCTCAAGCATTACAGCCAAACCCATTGCCTCTGCTTTCAATGCAATACCCGGTCCACTTGATGTTGTAATACCAAGACTACCGCCATAAGCAGCGCCTATTGCAGAAGTGATCGCGGCAATCTCATCTTCAGCCTGGAAAGTTTTTATACCAAAATTTTTATACTTAGCAAGATCATGAAGAATATCTGAAGCCGGAGTAATAGGATATGAACCAAGGAATAATTGCAAGCCACTCTTCTGAGAAGCAGCAATTAATCCTAACGTCACTGCCTGGTTACCCATGATTGAGCGATATTCACCAACTTCCATCCTTGCTTTTTCCACTTTATAAGTAGTGGTAAAAGTTTCGGTAGTGTCTCCATAATTATAACCAGCCTGCAATGCTCTAATATTACTATTTAGTATCTCGTCTTTTTTGCCAAATTTCTCTTTCAAAAAACCAATGGTTCCGTCCATGCTCCTGTTATACATCCAATAAAGAAATCCAAGAACAAACATATTTTTTGCCCTGTCCTTCTCTTTCATTCCCATTGTAATATCTTTCAATGCCTCACGGGTCATCTTGGTCACATCCATTTTTATCACTTCGTAATTCCCAAGACTTCCATCTTCCAAAGGATTCACGCCTTCTTTATAATTTGCCAACCGAAGATTCTTTGCATCAAAACCATCTGTGTTTGCAATTATTTTTCCGCCCTTTTTTAATTGCTTAAGATTCGTTTTTAACGCAGCAGCATTCATTGCTACCAACACATCACAAAGATCGCCGGGAGTAAAAACCGGGTTACTTGAAAAGCGAAGCTGGAATCCACTGACTCCGGGTAATGTTCCCTGGGGTGCACGGATCTCAGCAGGAAAATCCGGAAAAGTGGCAAGATCGATACCCAGCATGGCGGTATTGTTGGTAAACTGAGAACCAGTAAGCTGCATACCATCACCGCTATCACCGGCAAATTTTATTACTACGTCGGAAAGAGTTTCCTGTTTACGGGTCATGAAAAAAAATTTGGTCTGCGAAGTTAAGGTAAGTTGAAATAGCTCAGACTGATTTAGCAAGAATTAACCCTTTCAATAAACCTGGTTCTCTTATCCTGTATAAATTGATAAACGGCGTTCTGTTACAGGCCGGATTTCTTTATCTTTCCATTCCTCTAAAAAATTCTTTTATGAAATCAAGACTATTTATGGCTATTTCGCTGTTTCTTTTTTTCAGCGGAATGGTAGCTGCACAGACAAAACTTGTAGAAAAAGTAACCAAAAAAGGAGACGAGCTGGTTATTCCTTACGAAAAATATGTTCTCTCCAACGGGCTAACTGTGATCGTTCATGAAGACCACAGCGATCCTGTAGCACATATTGATGTTACTTACCATGTCGGATCAGCAAGAGAAGAGATCGGCAAATCAGGTTTTGCGCATTTCTTTGAGCACATGATGTTCCAGGGAAGTGATCATGTGGGTGATGAACAACATTTTAAAATTGTAACAGAAAGCGGCGGTACATTGAACGGAAGCACTAACCGCGACCGTACCAATTATTACCAAACAGTGCCCAGCAACCAGGTTGAAAAAATGATTTGGCTTGAAGCAGACAGGATGGGTTTTTTGCTTGATGCCGTAACACAACAAAAATTTGAAGTTCAAAGAGCCACAGTAAAAAATGAAAGAGGTCAGAATTATGATAATCGTCCTTATGGCTTAGCACAGGAAAACATTGCAAAGAATATGTATCCTTACGGCCATCCTTATAGCTGGCTTACGATCGGCTATGTTGAAGACCTTAACAGTGTAGATGTAAACGATCTGAAAAACTTTTTCCTTCGTTGGTATGGACCCAATAATGCAACAATAACAATAGGTGGTGATGTAAATCCAAAAGCAGTTGTGAAGTTGGTTGAAAAATATTTTGGTGCAGTTCCCCGCGGTCCAAAAGTGGAGGAGATGCCTCCAATGGTTCCGGGAGTTAGCAGTCATCGTTTTGTTTCTTATACCGATAATTATGCCCGGGTGCCACGTCTTTATAAATCTTTTCCAACCGTTCCCCTTTATGACAAGGACATGGGTGCCCTGGCTTGTCTTGCACAGGTATTAGGACAAGGCAATAATTCAATCTTATACCAGGAGCTTGTAAAAAACCAAATTGCTTTACAGGCAAACGCATTCAGCCAGCTATCAGAATTATCAGGTGAATTTACATTCCAGGTTGCTCCTTATCCCGGCAAATCACTTGCTTCTATGTACTATGCTTTGACAAATGCTTTAGTTGCTTTTGAAAAGAGAGGCGTTCTTGATGAAGACATTGAAAAATTCAAAGGTGGAATTGAAGCACAGCTTATTAATAGTTTGCAAAGCGTATCAGGTAAAGTATCTCAGTTAGCACAATTTCAAACCATGACCGGTAATCCTAATATGATCGGTAAGCTGATAAAAATGTATCAATCAGTAACGAAAGAGGACGTAATGAGAGTGTACGATCAATATATAAGATTGAGACATCCTGTTGTGCTGAGTGTAATACCAAAAGATCAGGATAAGATGACAACAGCTGAAAGTAATTTTGTTATAAATAAACAAGATTATGTGGCGCCAGATTATGGTTATAAAGGTTTGAAATATGTAAAAGCAAAAGATAAATTCGATCGCAGTAAAATGCCGGCAAGTGGTGCGAACCCTGTTGTAAAAGTTCCGGCATTCTGGAAATCAGACATAGGAAATGGCGTCAGAGCTATTGGTACTGAGAATACAGAATTACCAACCGTAACATTAAGTATAAAAATTCCGGGCGGGCATTTATTGCAAACAAATCATTTGGATAAAGCTGGTATTGCATCCTTCTTTGCCGACATGATGAATGAGGATACAAAGAATTACAGTGCCGAGCAAATGAGTCGTGAATTACAAAAACTCGGCAGCTCTATAAACGTATCAAGCAGTCTCGATGGAATTACGTTCTCTGTTCAATCTTTAAAAAAGAATGTTGATGCTACATTGAAATTGCTGGAAGAAAGAATTTTTAATCCAAAATTCACCGAAGATGCATTTGCCAGAATAAAGAAGCAAACTGTTGAAGGATTTAAAATCGCAAAAACACAGCCGGCAACGGTTGCCAGTGCCGTTTTTGCAAAAGTGAATTATGGTGATAAACATATTCTTGGTGTTGCAGAAGATGGTGATGAAGAAACAGTGAAGAATTTTACGCTCAACGATGTACAATCTTATTACGATAATTATATGACCAGCCAGGGTGTGAATGTTGTAGTGGTGGGTGATATAAAAGAAGAGGAGATCCTTCCAAAACTTTCTTTCCTTAAAAAACTACCAAACAAAAAGATCGATTTACCGGCAATACCAGCGACCAAACCGGTTGACATGACAAAAGTTTATATGGTAGATGTGCCTAAGGCAGCTCAAACAGAATTCCGTGTTGGATATAATACAGGATTGAAATATGATGCTACCGGAGAATTCTATAGAACAAGATTAATGAACTTTGCACTCGGTGGTGGATTCAATGGTCGCCTGAATATTAATCTTCGTGAAGACAAGGGATGGACCTACGGTGCCCGTAGTGCGTTTACAGCAGATAAATACAGCGGTGAATTTGAATTCAGCTCGGGTATTAAAGCAGGCGCAACTGACAGTGCTTTAAAAGAGGTAATGAGAGAACTGAAAGATTATGCGACAACCGGTATAACAGAAGATGAGATAACATTTATGAAAAATTCATTGGGTCAACGTGATGCACTGAGCTATGAAACAGGTTTTCAAAAAGCAGGATTTATCGGTCAAATTCTTGAGCATAACCTCCCAGCAGACTATGTTGATCAACAAAATAAAATTTTAGCCAACATGACAAAAGCAGAAATAGATGCACTGGCTAAAAAATGGATAGAAACAAATAAGATGAATATTTTGCTTGTAGGCGATAAAGCAAAAACAGAAGAAGGAGTAAAGAAATTAGGCTATCCAATAGTAGAACTGGATGCTGATGGCAAAGTGAAAGCAACTAAAGCTTTCTAATATTTATAAATTATCTTAAATGAAAGAAGCGGTGCTATTAAGCATCGCTTCTTTTTTATTTTTAAACCTCTTAATGGCCATCGCCATCCAATAAATTCCCTAATCCTCCAAGTAAGCTTCCTTCTTCTTTACGCTTATAAGTTCCATAAGCAAGAATTCTTCCGGCAAGACGGCTGATCGGTAATGATTGTATCCATACTTTGCCCGGACCACGAAGTGTGGCAAAGAATAATCCTTCGCCACCAAACAACGTATTTTTTATACCACCAACAAACTGAATATCGTAATCACAACTTGGAGTAAATGCAACGATACAACCTGTATCAATTTTCAATAGTTCGCCGGGTTGTAATTCTCTTTCCATTACATGCCCGCCAGCATGTACAAATGCAAGCCCATCACCTTCCAGTTTTTGCATAATAAATCCTTCACCGCCAAATAATCCCGTGCCAAGTTTTCTCTGAAATTCAATTCCCACAGCCACTCCTTTAGCAGCGCATAAAAATGAATCTTTCTGACAGATCATTTTACCACCAAGGACTTGCAGATCCATCGGGATTATTTTACCGGGATAAGGCGAGGCAAACAACACTTTCTTCTTTCCTTGCCCTGTATTGGTAAATGCAGTCATAAACAGACTTTCACCGGTAAGCACTCGTTTACCAGCACTCATTAGTTTTCCAAAAAAACCTTTTTCTTGTCCCCTTCCGTCACCAAAAATTGTTTCCATTTGCACTCCTTCATCCATCATCATAAAACTGCCGGCTTCGGCAATCGCAGTTTCAGTGGGATCAAGCTCGATCTCCACGCATTGCATTTCTTCACCGCGGATCAGGTAATCTATTTCATGATTGGTTCTTGTAGCTGTACTCATTTTTGTAAAAAATTTTATCAAAGTTAAGTGGAAGGAAATACTGTATTCCTAATAAAATTATAAATGGAACCGGCTGAGTTTCTATATTGAAAATTAATAAAACAAGGAACGGATTCCCGGAATAATTCTAACTTAGCTATCTGCTTGCTATGAACAAATCGGGAGACTTTTCGCACTTGGGCGAACGAATCGCCAATGATGACCAGCTTGCCTATCGCCAGCTTTTCATGCAGTTTTACAATAAACTTTCCCGTTTTGTCATGGGATTTACCAAAAGCAAAGAATTAACTGAAGAGATCGTTTCGGATGTATTTATAAATGTATGGCGACGCCGAAAAAACATCCAGGAAATCATGAACCTGAAATTGTACCTGTATGTTTCTGCAAAAAATATCACTTTCAATTATCTTAAGAAACTTCACCGCGAAAACCTGGCTGATCTTGATTCTGTTGAAATAGAACCGGAGGACCCTTTTGCCGACCCCGGCGCTGCAATGATAACCCGTGAAATGAATCTGAAATTAAAAGCCGCCATTAATGAGTTGCCTCCACGATGCAAACTGATCTTTACTTTAATAAAAGAAGATGGCCTTACCTACAAACAAACGGCAACACTGCTAGGTATTTCTGAAAGCACTGTTGAAAATCAACTTTCTATTGCGCTTAAAAAGATTGGCAGCTCCATTCGTTACACCTTCAGGCACAATTAAAAAATACTTTAGATCCTTATGGGGGAACAGTTAATAAAAGTTGTCCTTAGATTGTAATGCTTAACCAAAACAGCTCATCTCAAGGCCAATTCTGGGTCCTTCTCTCAAAAAAGCTTTCTAATGAAGCCAGCTCTGAAGAGTTGCAGGAGCTTCAATCCATTTTACTCAGTAACCCGGACCTGCATCATAAGGCAGAAATGCTTACAGAAATGTGGCAACAAGAGTCAATACATAATAATAGTGCTGGAAGCGAAGCTGCTTATATGCGGCATGTAATGAAACACAAGAATGAGTTTTTTGTGGAAGAAAATCCCATAGAAAATAAAAGCAATGACCTGGTTTTTGAAAAAGAACCCGGTTTTTTCCAATCTTTTTTTTCAAAAAAGAGATTGACTATTTTCTCATTTTTTGCCTTCCTGATCCTCACAACTGGTGTCATCTACTTATTTACTCAAAAAAAAGTGGCTAACCTGCCAGCTGAGCAAGCAATAAGTTCAATTGTTACAAAAAATGGTAATCGTACAAAGATCGTATTGCCCGATGGCTCACAGGTTTGGCTTAATGCTGGCTCAAATCTTGATTACAATAATTCTGTATTCAACAAAGATCTACGGGAAGTTACATTGAATGGTGAAGCGTATTTTGATGTGACAAAAAATGCAGAGAAACCATTTATCATTCATACAAAAAAAATGGATGTAAAAGTAATTGGTACTTCTTTCAATGTTCGTTCATATAGCTATGAAAATACTGCTGAAGCATCTCTTATAAGAGGATCAATAGAAGTAACACTAAAAGACCGGAAAGATCAGGTGATCACTCTAAAACCCAATGAAAAAATAAGTATTGCAACGGATGAGTCTAAGCAACCAATTTCAAAACCTGGCAAAACTACGGCCGCTAAGAATGACGTAAAACCAATTCCGCAGATCATTGTTAAAGAATTAAAACCAAACCCTACCAATAATATTATTGCTGAAATAGCCTGGACGCAGAACAAGCTTTATTTCGAAGATGAAAATCTTGAAAATATAGCGCCAATGCTGGAAAGATGGTTTGGAAAAAAAGTGGAGATCACGAATGTGTCATTAAAAAATCTGCGCTACTATGGCAACTTTGAAAATGAAACAATGGAAGAAGTATTATCATATTTGAAATTATCAAAGCCATTTAATTTCAAAATAGAAGCTGATTCTGTGTTGATCTATTAATAAAACGGGAAATGTTGGCGCATTCCCCGTTAGAAAAATAGAGTCAAGAAAAACTCTTTACTGTTCGAGTTTGTATTGCTTAACCCTAAAACCGAATTTATGCCAAAACGGGAAATTCTGAACTGCTATTTGAAAAAGCCTTTAGCAAAGGAAAAAATGCTGCGGATTATGAGGATAACCACTTTATTTCTCCTCGTTCTGAGCACTCACCTATCAGTGTTTGCAAATGGACAGGACAAGATCACCGTCATTCTAAGGAACACGGAATGGTCAAAAGCGTTGGTGGCTGTAGAAAAAGCTTCGAGTTATCGCTTTGTTTACAGTACCGATATAGCACCGGTAAATAAAAAAATTGATCTGGTGGTCAGAGATGCTGACTTGCCTGAAGTGATGGACAAATTACTGTTGAGCACAACTTTGTCTTATAAGGTGATGCCTGATAAGGTAGTTGTTCTTTTTTCAAAAGTTGAAACTGCTCCTGAGATAAGGGTCACTGGTCGCATTACTGATGAAAATGGAGCTCCATTGGCCGGTGCCAGTGTTAAAGTAAAAGGAAGCAGCCAGGGCGTTTCAGCAAACGCAAATGGTGAGTTTGCAATAACAGTACCCGATGACGCCGTTCTTATTTTTTCTTATGTAGGATATGATGAAAGACAAATCCCGGTAAGTGGCCAGGCTACGATCAATGTTTCATTGACGCCATCAGTTAAAATACAAGACCAGGTTGTTGTGATCGGTTATGGTACCGCCAACAGAAGGGATCTTACTGGTTCTATTGTAAAAGTTCCGGGAAAAGAAGTTGCTGATAAACCAAATACAAATCCCGTAGCATCATTGCAGGGTAAAGTAGCAGGTTTATCTGTTGTTAATTCTGGCGTGCCGGGACAAGAACCTGATATTCGTATCAGGGGTACAATCAGCCGGTACCAAACAAAGCCATTGTATGTTGTCGATGGAATTTTCAATGATAATATCAACTTCATTAACCCGGCTGATATTGAATCAATGGAAATTTTAAAAGATCCTTCTTCATTAGCAATATTCGGAGTACGGGGTGCTAATGGTGTTATCATCATTACTACTAAGAAAGGAAAAACAGGTGTACCAACTGTTAATTTCACATCAACGGTTGGATTTAAAAAGATCGTTGATAAACCTGAACTAACAGATGCGTCTGGTTTCAAAACTTTATATGATGAGCAAAGAGCAAACCAGGGAGCAACTCCTTATCCTTATTATAATTTGTTCCAGGGGAATACAAATTGGGTAGACCTGATCGCAAATGAGAATGCTTTTGTTACCAATAATAATCTGAGCATTACAAGCGGTACGGACAAGAACAAATTTTACATGGGTGTTGGCTATACAAAAGAAGAAGGATTGATAAAACATGAAACCCTTGAAAAAATATTGTTCTCGATCAGTGATGAATTGAAAGTCGCAAAAACAATAAAAGTTGGTTTCAATTTTAATGGTTATGGAGGTAAGCTGCCACTGACACGTAATTTTAATTCTGCTATTATCGCTACTCCTATCGTTGAGCCGTTCAATTCAACACACGGAGTTTACAATAAACTTCCGGAAGAGATCGGTGGTCCACAGATCGGAAACCCATTGATGGGTGTGGAAGAAACAAAAAATACCAGCCTGCCAAGAGAATACAGGGCCGTAGGTAGCATGTATGCAGAGATAAATTTCCTTAAAAATTTTACTGCGAGAGCTACTTTCTATGGTGATATGGGATTCAATGATAACCGCATTTACACTCCTTTAATAAATGTGTATGCGGCAGAAATAGACCAGGTAACTCCACAAGGAGGTTTTACAAGAACGTCGGTAACCCAGGTTAAAAGTACCTCTACAAAATTCCAGCAGGATTATTTACTTACCTACAAAAACAAATGGGGTGATCATAGTTTTACAGGAATTGGTGGCTTCACAACTTACTTTGAAGGTTTTGAAAGCTTGAACGGTAGCGTACTTCAGTATACAGGAAGAGATCCTATACCAAATGATAAAAGATGGTGGTATGTAGACGTGTTCCCTTACGGTGATCCTTCATCAAAGTCTTCTGCATCTACCCAGTGGGAAAGAACTACCGTATCATATCTTTTCAGAGGTTTGTATAGTTATCGTGGAAAATATATGTTGAACGCTTCGTTCAGAAGAGATGGTTCATCAGAGATCTCTCCAGATAATCGTTTCAAAAACTTCTACGCAATAGGTGCTGCGTGGGAGATGTCAAAAGAAGGCTTTATGGATGACCAGGATATTTTTGATTTCTTCAAAGTAAAAGCATCATGGGGCGTTTTGGGTAATCAATACACTGGCATACATTATCCATATTATCCAAATTACCAGGTAGGACCAACAGCAATTTTTGGTGAAAACATTTTACCTGCTTATGTGCTTGCTTACAGAAATGACTCGAATTTAAGATGGGAAAGCGTTGAATCAATTGAAGGCGGCATTGAATTCAACATACTTCAAAATCGCCTTCATTTTGAAGGAGTTTATTATAATAAGATGACTAAGGACCTGTTGACTTTTGTAAGCACAGGTTCTGAGAATTTTTATATCAATTCTGGAAAAATTAGGAACAAGGGTTTTGAAGCATCAGCATCATGGTCTGATCAATTGAAAAATGGTATTGGATATACCATCGGTGCCAATATCACTACTCTGAATAATGAGGTTGTAGAAGTTTATACTCCAGGTTTTACGATCATCGAAGGTTCTTCAAGAACCATTGCAGGTTATCCTATTGCCCATTTCTTTGGATATGAGCATGCTGGTATTTATCAATCTTATGCTGATAAATTAGGTTCTCCTGTTGCATCAGCGCTTGGTAATTATGGTCCTGGTGATATGAAATTCAAAGATCAGAATGGCGATGGCAAGATCGATGTAAATGACAGAACCGTCATTGGAAATCCAACGCCTGATTTTATATATGGAATGAACTTAAGTTTAAATTATAAAGGGTTTGACTTGGGCATCGACTTCCAGGGAGTATATGGCAATGAAATATTCAGAAACTGGGGTAATGGAAACTCGTTTGCACAATTCAATTATCGCCAGGAACGTCTTGGCAGGTGGCATGGTGAAGGCACTTCAAATTGGGAGCCACAGGTAAGTGACATAGCAAGCATCAACCGGGAGAATTCAACTTACATGATCGAAGATGGAAGCTATTTCAGACTCCGCAATTTGCAGGTAGGATATACTTTCGGACAGGCAGGGCTTTCGAAAGCACACATAAAATCACTTCGTGTGTTCTTCAATGGTCAAAACTTAAAAACATGGAAAAACAATTCAGGATTTACTCCTGAAGCCGGTGGTTCTGCTATTCGCTTTGGAGTTGATAATAGCGGTTATCCGTTGCCGGCTATATTTTCATTTGGACTAAATGCATCATTCTAAATAAATTTCATTTATGAAAAAACATATAAACTTAATCTGGTTACTTATAGCAGCAATCCCGGTATTGACTGCTGTATCAGGATGTAAAAAATTCCTGGATAGAAAGCCATTAGGTAGCGCAACTGAAGGAGACCTCTCTCAGGGGGGAGTTGAAGGTAAAACGCTTGGCTTATATGGTCAGTTAAGAACTGTCGAGGGAATGACTACCAAAGTACGTTTCTGGTTTCAGAATATCCGCTCCGATGATGCGGTTAAAGGAAGCACAACGGGGGATCTTGCTGATGCAGGAAGTCCGATGGATAATTTTCAGTATACAAAAGACCATTGGCTATTGAATCAAAATTGGGATGGTCATATCACATTTATTAATGCAACGAATGATGTGATCCACGATGTTGATTCATTGGCACTGACTGACCCTGGAAGTATAATCAACAAAGCAGAAGCAAGATTTTTCAGGGCCTTTGCTTATTTTGACATGGTAAGAGATTATGGTTCGATACCCATTTACAATTCTAAAGTTTACAAAGCTTCGGATGGTAATAAAGCTAAAAGCACTGTTGAACAGGTTTATCAATTTATTGAAGATGACCTTAATTATGCAGCTGCTAATCTTCCTACGTCATGGCCGGCAGCTTATGTTGGCAGGCTTACCAAAGGAACAGCAAACAGTTTGTTGACAAAAGTTTTACTTCAGCAGAATAAATGGCCCGCCGCTTTAGCAAAGGCTGAAGAAGTGATAAGCTCCACTCAATATTCATTGTTGCCTAATTACTCGAACTTCTTTAAAGAAAGCGGAGAAAATTCAAGCGAATCTATCTTCGAGGTTCAGATGTTAGAAAATTCCAATGGAAGTGTAAAAGAGGGCAATAATTATAATGAGACCCAGGGTGTACGTGGATCCGGTGATTGGGATCTTGGTTGGGGTTTCAACATTCCGTCTGCTGCTTTTGAAGCTTCTTTTGAAACAGGTGATCCACGCAAAGGGGCTACAATCCTTTATTCAGGCCAGCCGGATGGGATCTATGGAAGAACTGTTCCTGCATCCCCACCATTAGTTCATCCTTATTGGAATAAAAAAGTATATACAGATATTGCCCGTCAACAAGCAACAGGAGACCGGTTCAGTTATTGGCTAAATATTCGTTTGCTTCGTTACGCTGATGTATTGTTGATGGCAGCTGAAGCAGCGAATGAAGTAGGCGGAGCTTCTAATACTACAAAAGCATTGGCTTGGCTTGAAATGATCCGTTCAAGAGCAAGAGCCGGAAATAATTCCGTTTTGCCTCCGATCGTAGCTCCGATCACTCAGGCTGCATTGAGAACAGCCATTAAAAAAGAAAGAAGAGCTGAGCTTGGAATGGAGAATCAACGTTTTTATGATTTGGTTCGGTGGACACCTGCAGCAGATGGTATAGATGCATTGACAATTTTAGGTCCATTAGGATACGTGGCAAAAAATAAATATTACCCAATACCACAACCTGTACTTGATCGAAACAATTTAATTGTTCAAAACCCCGACTATCCATAAAATAATATGATAAAATTTTTAACCAATAAAAATTGTGTTATGAAAAATAAACGTCTTCTATTTATAACTCTAAGTTTTTTGACGATTGCTTTATTCAGTTGTCAGAAAATGGAGCAGCCTGGACTCGGAGATTTCCCGAAAGATTCAAACCCACCGGGTGGTCCATTAAATTTTTATGTAGCTTTTGATGGAACCAGCCCTGACCCACTTAGAAATGCAGTTGATAGTATAAGGGCAAGTTTTCCTGCAGACAATCCATTAACATCTACGGCTGGTACCAGTGGCCAGGCAATAAAAGGTGCCTCTGGTAAATTCATTAAATATGCAAAGCCAAATGATTGGGCAGTAAAAGCTGCAAGTTTTACTGTCGCCTTTTGGGCAAAAGGAAATGGACAAACCCTTAATAATTCGGGAACAAATGGACCCGAAGCTGTTTTCTCTTTTGGTTCTGCGCACAACGCAGCCGACTGGCCTAATACAACTTTCTTAATATTTGAAGGAGATAATGCTAAATGTGCCATCAAATTTTATGTGTATTCAAAGACTGGTGATAAATGGTTTACATGGGAAGGCGCAAACATGATCGCCGGAATAAGAGATAACCAATGGCGTCATTATGTTTTTTCCTACGATGCCGCAACCAGTACAATGACTTTATATATTAATGGTGTAGCAAATCCTATTACCTCAGTTTGGGGTGGACATGGTGGTGTTAATATAGATGATAGCAAGATCACCGAGTTAAGAATTGGAAGAGGTCCAAGAACCGATGGAGATGCTGATGGAGCCGGTGGCTGGATGCAAAGTTCATGGAAGGGCGAACTTGATCAATTCAGAATGTATAGCACAGCATTGACTGCCGCACAAGTATCAGCTCTTTATGCAAGTAAATTATAATAACATCGTTTACATATAGCAAGCAGTAGACAAGCAGTAAGGGCTGAATTTATTCAGCCCTTTTTAATATACCTACTTATCTTAGAATGATGATTTATAGAAGATCAAATACTTGTCCAATTATTGCTTGCATTTTTATTTGCGGGTTGATGATCGCTTGTAAAAACAGTAACACATTATTTACTGAGGTCTCTTCTTCCAAATCAAATATTTCTTTTATCAACGAGCCTGAAAAAAATGATCACTTAAATATTTTATACTACTTGTATTATTATAATGGCGGCGGAGTTTCCGTCGGCGATATTAATAATGACGGACTTCCTGATATTTATTTTACAGCAAACAGCAAAGGCAACAACAAACTTTATCTTAATAAAGGGAATTTTGCTTTTGAAGATATCACTGCTAAAGCAGCTGTAGCCGGCAGCTCAGATTGGTGCAGTGGTGTAACGATGGCTGATGTAAATGGTGATGGTTTTCTTGATATTTATGTTTCCGCAGTGGCAAATTATTTAGGATTGAAAGGTCACAATGAACTTTTTATAAATAATGGTAATAATACTTTTACCGAAAGCTCATCTAAATACGGTTTGGACCTGGTTGGTCTTTCAACACAAGCCGCATTTTTCGATTATGACCATGATGGCGATCTTGATTGTTATATTCTCCGTCATTCAAAAAAACCACATGAAACTATTGTACCGACAAGTCATCGGCTTGTCAAGGATTCTATTTCGGGTGACAGGCTTTTTAGAAATGATATCACCACTTCAGGAAAGTTTACGGATGTTTCAGATCAAGCAGGTATTTATCAAAGCAATCTTGGTTATGGATTAGGACTTGCTGTTGCGGATATTAATAACGATGGATGGGATGATGTTTATGTTGGCAATGATTTTCATGAAAATGATTATTACTATGTAAACAATGGCAATGGCACATTTACAGAAAGTGGTGCCAAGCATTTTCGTCATTATAGCAGGTTCAGCATGGGTAATGATGTAGCCGACTATAACAACGATGGCCAGCTGGATGTGATCACAGTTGATATGCTGCCCCCCGATGAAAAAACGTTGAAAACATATGGCAGTGATGAGAACCCCGAAACATATAAACAAAAGTTAGAGATAAACGGTTTCCAATTTCAATATTCAAAAAATTGTTTACAAAGAAATAATGGGAATGGAAATAGTTTTAGTGAAACGGCTTTGATGAATAATGTAGCAGCAACAGACTGGAGCTGGGCGCCCCTATTTGCAGATTTTGATAATGACGGGATCAAAGATCTTTTTGTCTCAAGTGGCATCGTTAAGCGTCCTGTCGATCTTGACTATGTCCGTTTTGTTTCTGATATGGAAATAAAAGGGCTTGGACAAACAAACAAGTATGATGATAAAGTGATCGATGCTATGCCTGAAGGAAGCTCCCATCCTTTTCTTTTTAAAGGAAATGCTGACAAGCCTTTTGTTGATGTTAGCAAAGATTGGGGGTTTGATAAATTAAAAGGCTTTTACAATGGAGCAGCGTATGCTGATCTTGATAACGATGGCGATCTGGATCTTGTGATCAATTGTATAAATTCTAAAGCACTTGTTTTGAAAAACAATTCGATTGTTTCCGATCTACCTCGCAAGGCAAACTCTCTTACGATTTCTTTCAAAGGTGATAGCCTGAACAGTTTTGGAATTGGTGCAAAAGCCTATTTGTTCAACAAAGGAAAAATCCAATACCAGCAATTGATGTTGACAAGAGGTTTTCAATCTTCTGTGGATACAAGATTGCAATTCGGATTGGATTCATTAAATACTGTTGATAGTATTTTGATTACTTGGCCTGATCAAAAAATTGAAGTTTTAAGAAATGTACAGTCCAACAAACCATTGATCGTTTATCAAAAAAATTCTTCGGGAGTTTTTGATCATGCTTCTTACTTCAAGCCAGCAGAAGAAGAATTTAGTTTTGCAAATGTTTCTGCACCATGGAAACACCAGGAAAATAATTTCTTTGATTACAATGTTCAATATTTAATTCCTCATGCAGAATCAACCCGTGGACCCAAAATAGCCGTAGCCGATGTAAATGGCGATGGCCTTGATGATATGTATGCTTGCGGTGCCAAGAATCAACCCGGCGCTTTATTGATACAACAAAGCAATGGGTCGTTTATTAAAAGTGATACTACTGTATTCAATGCTGATGCGATCTGTGAAGATGTAGATGCCGTTTTCTTTGATGCCAATGGTGATAAAAAACTTGACCTGTTTGTAGTCAGTGGAGGGAATGAAGCACCAGCTAATAACAACGCTTTTAATGACCGTTTATATTTAAATAATGGCAATGGCCATTATACAAAAGCGATCGATCAGTTTCCAACTCAAAATGAAAATAAATCATGCGCCGCCGTTGCTGATATAGATAATGACGGCGACAATGATCTTTTTGTTGGCAATCTTTCCGATCCGGCAGCCTATGGTTTGCCAAAAACATCCTATCTATACATCAATGACGGTAAAGCAAATTTTTCTTTAGCTGATAGTAATAAGATCGATCTCAATTCTATTGGCATGGTGACGGCAGCTGCATTTACTGATCTGAATAATGACGGCTGGCAGGATCTTGTTGTTACCGGTGAATGGATGGCTGTAAAATTTTTCATGAATAATAAAGGACAGTTTGTTTCTAATGAAATTTCTCACTCAACTGGTTTATGGCAAACTGTTTTCCCGGCTGATGTAAATGGCGATGGATTTACTGATCTGCTGGCAGGTAACTGGGGCCACAACACAAAACTTTACTCCGGTAAAAATGGGCCATGCAAACTCTATACAAATGATTTTGACAAGAATGGCGCTATCGAGCAATTGATGTGCTACACAATTGATGGCAATGAATATCCTTTTCTTGCAAAAGATGAATTGGAAAGAAGAATACCTGTTTTGAAAAAATATTATTTGTATTATAAGGATGTTGCGGGTAAAACTATACAATACATTTTTTTTGATCTGTTTAAAAATTATACAGAACTAAAAGCCGAAGTTCTCGGTTCATCTTGTTTTATCAACGATGGAAAAGGAAATTTTACAAGAATTGATCTGCCAGACGAATTACAATTAGCTCCGGTAATGTCATTTACAAAAACGGAAAAGCCCGGATCGTTCATAGCTGGCGGTAATTTTTATGGCACTATTCCTTATGAAGGCCGGTATGATGCTTTGTTACCGACAGAATTTTCTTTTAATAAGACATCAGGTTTATTCGCAACTGGTTTTAATATTCAGAATTTTGATGGAGAGATAAGAGATATAAAATGGATAGCCACAGCAAATAATAAAAAGCTTTTAGTATTTGCAAGAAATAATAAGGAATTAGTTTTTTTAAAGGATAAAAAGTATTAGAACTTAATGAAACATACATTATCAATAACAATTTTGTTATTGGCAGCATTGCTGTCGTCAACTTTCTCCTGTACATCTGATAAGAAAAAAGAGTTAGGTGAAGAAATTGAATGGTGGCTGACAAAAGCCGATCAATCTGTGTTGCTTCAAAAACAAACAGCAATACTTTCTTTCGGTGATTCTCTAAATTCAAATCCGACCATCGAGATGGATTCGACCAAATCATTACAAACTGTTGATGGCTTTGGCTACACACTTACCGGAGGCAGCGCTACGCTTATCAATAAATTACCTGCGGAACAAAAAAGGGAACTGCTTCAGGATTTGTTTGGCAAAAATGAAAATTCGATCAGCATCAGCTATCTCCGCATCAGCATTGGCGCTTCTGATCTAAGCGCTGAAGTATTTAGCTATGATGATATCCCGACAGGACAAACAGATACTTCACTCAAATTTTTTAGTTTGTCGAAAGATACAGTTGACCTAGTCCCATTGTTAAAAGAAATTCTTGCGATCGATCCAAGTATTAAAATAATGGGTTCTCCCTGGAGCCCACCAGTTTGGATGAAGGATAATGGCAATTCAAAAGGTGGAAGCCTGCTGCCAAAATATTACAATGTATATGCACAATATTTTGTAAAATATATCAATACAATGAAAGTAAATGGTATCACCATTGATGCTATTACTCCGCAAAATGAACCACAACATGGTGGCAATAATCCAAGCATGGTAATGAGTGCTGAGCAGCAGGCAGAGTTTATAAAAAATAATTTAGGTCCTGCATTCAAAACGGCAGGCATCACTACAAAAATTATTATTTGGGATCACAATTGCGATAATCCTAAATATCCGATCACAATTTTAAACGATCCGGCGGCTAAACAATATATAGATGGCTCGGCATTCCATTTATACAATGGTGACATCAGCGCATTGGATACGGTACATAATTTGCACCCTGATAAAAATATTTATTTCACTGAGCAATGGACAGGGGCCAAAGGAAGTTTTGATGGCGATTTGAAATGGCACACCAGGAATGTAATTATTGGCTCAATGCGGAACTGGAGTAAGATCGCTTTGGAATGGAATCTTGCAAATGACAGTAGTTATAATCCCCATACTCCCGGTGGTTGTACGGAATGCAAAGGAGCTTTGACGATCAATGGCGATATTAAAAGAAATGTCGGTTATTATATAGTTGCACATGTTTCAAAATTTGTTCCTCCGGGCTCTGTAGTCATGGCAAGCAATATTCCAGAAAATGATCTGCCAAATGTATCTTTTAAGACACCTGGCGGTAAAAAAGTTTTGATCGTATTGAATGATGGAGCAACAGATAAAAACTTTAATATAAAATATCAAAATAAAACAGCAGTTGCAAGTTTACCGGCAAATAGTGTTGCCAGCTATACATGGTAACAATAAAAATTAAGTTGTGAAAAAATTGACTTTATATACCTATTTACTTTTTCTACCAATACTGTTTTGCAATTGCGGCAGCAAGGACTCTCCTCCACCCCCTCCGCCAACACCCAAATCAATAACAGTAAAAAATACATGGTTTAACACGTCTGCTTTTGACTACACATTTTATGGCACAACATTACAGCCTGTGATCAAAATGGAGTTCACAGAACCAGTAAAAGCGTCTTCTGTGGCTGCTTCTGTTAAAATAACCAATATGGACGGTAGCGAAATCGGTATTACAACAACTCTTCAAAATCATGATTCAGTATTGTTAGTGCAGCCATCTGCTCCTTTAAATTATTTATCAAAATATAATTTCATAATTACACAGGGATTAAGATCATCAACTGATGGATCATTTTCTCCTGAACTCAGTAAAAGCTTTATTACCAAAATTGATTCATCAAGGAAGTTTCCCATAATTTCTGACAATGCTTTGCTTGATCTTGTACAGCAGCAAACATTCAAATACTTCTGGGATTATGGTCATCCCGTAAGCGGGTTGGCAAGAGAAAGAAGTAATGCAACTCCTGAAACGGTAACATCTGGCGGTTCAGGTTTTGGTGTAATGGCAATGGTTGTTGCAGCCAGTCGTGGTTTTATAACAAGATCACAAGCAGTTGCAAGATTGCAAACAATTGTTTCATTCTTAAAAAATACTGCGCCAAAATTTCATGGTGCATTTTCACATTGGTTAAATGGAACCACTGGCGCAGTGGTTCCATTTGGTCCGAATGATGACGGCGCTGACCTTGTTGAAACTTCTTACATGATAATGGGGCTATTAACTGCAAGGCAATTTTTCAATGGAGCAGATCCTGCTGAAACAGCATTACGAACCGATATTAATATTTTATGGAACGGAGTAGAATGGGATTGGTTTCGTCAAAATGGAAAAAAAATTTTATACTGGAATTGGAGCCCTAATTCCGGTTTTGCTGTAAATGTACCGGTACAAGGGTGGAATGAGTGTTTAATAACTTATGTGCTTGCTGCGTCTTCAACAACTCATTCAATTCCGAAAGTGGTTTATGATAGTGGCTTTGCAAGAAATGGCGCAATGGTTAATAACGGCAACTATTATGGATACCAATTGCCACTTGGTCCTTCGGCAGGCGGCCCTTTATTCTTTGAACATTATTCTTTTCTCGGCATCAATCCAAATGGTTTAACTGACGCTTATGCTAACTACACAACTCAAACAAAAAATCATACGCTCATAAATTATACATACTGTGTTTCAAATCCAAAGGGTTGGTATGGGTATAGTGACAGTTGCTGGGGATTAACAGCAAGTGATATTCAAAATGGATACACCGCAAGCTCACCCACGAATGATGTAAGTTATATAGCACCGACTGCAGCAATTTCATCGTTACCATATACTCCAACAGAAAGCATGAAAGCTTTAAAGTTTTTCTATTATGTATTAGGCGATAAAATTTGGGGTCAATATGGTTTTAAAGATGCTTTCAGTTTGCAAAATCTTTGGTTTGCTGATTCTTATTTAGCCATTGACCAGGGGCCTATGATCGTCATGATCGAGAATTATCGCAGCGGGCTATTGTGGAATTTATTTACCAGTTGCCCGGAAATAAAAACAGGAATGTTATCATTAGGTTTTAGTGCACCATATTTATAAAAATTATATTATGAAACGATTTGCTTTATCCATTCTTACACTGCTTGTAATTTGTAACTCACTAGTTATTGCTCAAAAGACAATTACTTCCACTTTTAATCCAGCTGATCGTCCAAAAAATCTTTCTGATTCAACGTTGCTTGATCTTGTGCAAAAACAAACCTTCCGTTATTTCTGGGATTTTGCTCACCCTGTTTCAGGTTTATCAAGAGAGAGAAGTAATCAAAGTTTTGGTTATGGTAATGAAGTGGTAACTACCGGCGGTACTGGCTTTGGTATCATGTCAGTAATAGTTGCAGCAGAAAGAAAATGGATAACAAGAGATACTGCTGCAAAATTTCTTTTGAAAATGGTTAATTTTTTATTGAAAGCAAATTCATACCATGGTGTGTTTCCACATTGGCTGGATGGTGGCACAGGAAAAACAATTCCATTTAGCAGGAAAGATGACGGCGCTGATCTTGTTGAGTCATCTTATTTGTTCCAGGGGTTGATTTGTGCAAGACAATACTTTAATGGCAATGACAGAACCGAAAGAGAATTACGCAATCGTATTGGTTGGATGTGGAATGATGTTGAATGGAACTGGTTTACAAAAGGTGGTGAAGAAGTATTGTATTGGCATTGGAGTCCGAATAATGGCTGGGCAATGAACTTTCCTGTACGTGGTTTTAATGAATGTTTGATCATGTATGTATTGGCTGCATCGGGAAGTAATGAAAAATATTCTGTAGGTGCAAATGTTTATCATCGTGGTTGGGCTGAAAGCAATTTTTTTAAAAATGGAAAAGAATTTTACAGTATCAAGCTTCCTTTAGGTTTTGATTATGGTGGTCCACTATTCTTTTCCCACTATTCATTTCTTGGTTTAGATCCAAGAGAATTAAAAGACCGTTATGCTGATTATTGGGAGCAAAACAAAAATCATACGCTGATCAATCGTGAACATTGTGTTCGTAATCCAAATAAGTTCAAAGGCTATGGTGAAAACTGTTGGGGATTAACTGCCAGTGATGCCTACAATGGGTATGATGCTCATTCCCCAACAAATGATAAAGGAACCATCTCCCCTACTGCAGCATTATCTGCTTTTCCTTACACTCCTGAGTATTCTATGCAAGCTCTCAAACATTTTTATTACGACCTTGGTGATAAGATATGGAGTGAGTATGGTTTTGTAGATGCCTTTAATGAAACACAAAACTGGTATGCAAAAAGCCATTTGGCTATTGACCAGGGACCGATCATTGTAATGATAGAAAATTATAGAACTGGTTTGCTTTGGAAATTATTTATGAGTTCTCCTGAAATACAAAATGGTTTAAAAAAATTAGGATTCAAATCACCTGCCCTAAAATAAGTGAGTATGGATCGTCAACAATTTTTAAAGTATACCGCCGGAGCTGGCGCTGCTGTGTTGCTTTCCTCATTGGAAAGTTTCGCTATTGAAAAAAATCAAAAGAAACTGCGTGTAGCGATCATTGGCTGTGGAAGTGTGAGCAATGCATATATCCCTCATTTGAAAAGATCTTCTCTCATTGAGATCGTAAGTCTTTGTGATATAAAATATGACAGGGCTCTTGCAAAGAACAAAGAATACAATGTAAATGCGGCAACCTATCCTCATATTGATAAAATGCTTACCGGTGATGCATTTGATATGATGATTACTCTTACTGACATGCAGGTGCATGGAGAACTTAACAAAAAAGCATTGCTTGCCAGCAGGCATGTTTGGAGTGAAAAACCAATGGCCAATACTTATGCAGAAGGAAAGGCCCTGCTCGATCTTGCAGAAAAGAAAGGTCTTCGCATCTGGGGAGCACCGGCTGTTGTCAATAGTCCTCAATTCATGTTCATGAGCAAAGCCATACAGGAAGGAAAACTTGGGAAAGTTGCCAGTGCCCATGCTCAATATGGACATACCGGGCCTACGTGGAGTGCATTCTTTTATGAAAAAGGCGGAGGCAGTATGCCGGATCTGGGAGTTTATAATATGTCAACATTAACTGGTTTGTTAGGGCCGGCAAAGTCTGTAATGGCTATGCTGAGTATTGTTAAGCCTGAAAGAACAGTAGATGATAAAGGAAAAATAAAAGTAGAAGCTGAAGATAACGCACATGTTTTGTTAGAACATGATAAAGGAATTATCAGTCATGTAATGAGCGGTTTCAATTTTTTTGATCCTCATGGTCATGTAGGTTCAGCACAATCATTACATTCAATACAGATCTATGGTGACTATGGAAATATGCGTTTGATCGGTTATGATTGGGAACCGAATGGAGTTGTGTTAGATACATCGTGGACTGAGCCACCGGTTCTTCATCAAAAAGATTCTGAAGGTTATCAGTGGCAGGAAGGTGCTACGAAAATTGGTGAAGCATTGGTAAAACAAATTGAGCCACGCATCAATGCCGAACACGCCTTGCATGTGCTGGAAATTATTGAAGCAGCAAGAAGATCATCGGCAACAGGAACGAAAGTAAAATTGAAAAGCAAATTTCCCTGGCCAATAGTGTAAATTCATTCACTCTTTAAAAATTGTGTTTATGGCAAACTCTAATTTAACCGCAGCGCAGATCGCAACCTATCATAAAGATGGATGCCTGGTAGTAAAAGATTTTTTAAGTAATGAAGAAATAAAAAAGCTCCAGGACATCGCATTTGAAGATGGTGTAATGCGTAAACATGCATTTGACTTGAATGATCAAACAGGAAAAAAAACAAAGCTTACGCTTTGGTATAAACCCGGCAATGATACTTTTGGATTGCTTACAAGAAGCAACCGGATGATCGCATCAGTTAATGAGTTAATGGAAGGTGATTCGCGGGTTTGTCACTTTCATAGCAAGTTGATGCAAAAGGAACCAAAAGTGGGTGGCGCATGGGAATGGCACCAGGATTATGGCTATTGGTACAAGAACGAGTTTTTACTCCCGGAACAAATGATGTCGGTAATGATCGCTATCACTGATGCGAATAAAGCAAATGGATGTTTGCAGGTAATTAAAGGATCGCATAAAATGGGAAGGATCGAACATGGTTTTGCAGGTGAGCAGGTCGGTGCATCACAACATTATGTTGATCTTGCTTTAAGAACAATGGAACTGGCATATGTGGAGATCAAAGCCGGTGATGCATTATTTTTTCATTCCAACATTTTGCATCGTTCTGAAGCCAATACATCTGACACAGCAAGATGGTCGTTGATCTCTGTTTATAATCGTGCGGCGAATATCCCGTATAACGAACCTTCACAATCCAGCACGATTCCTGTGGAAATAGTTCCCGATGAAGCTTTGTTGAAATGGGATACGGGATCTATTGATGAGAATGCTAACTTCCTTGAAAAAGAAAAAGACGAAGCTCTTAAATAAAAGTATGACGAAGTTTTTTTCATCCGGTCCGCTTTGGCAAGCAACCGGTCTTACTTTAGTAAGATTGGCAGTCGGCGCTTTTCTTATCTATCATGGATGGGAGATCTTTTCCGAATCAAAGATCAACGGATACCTGCAATGGGATCAGTTCAAAAATTCAAACGGAAAATTAATGGTATATAGTGGGAAAGCTGCGGAACTGATCGCTGGCATTTTATTCGTACTCGGATTATTTACACGGATCGCATGCCTGCTGATCATTGGCGTAATGTGCTACATTGCATTTTTTCTTGGCAAAGGAATTATCTGGCATGATAATCAGCATCCATTCCTTTTTGTATTGCTAGCAATGGTTTTCTTTTTTACTGGCCCCGGAAATTATAGCTTAGATAAAATGATCTTTAAAAAAAGTCGAAAAGAATTTTTATGAGCCCAGCTTACATACAATTCTCATCGTCCCTTGCGTCGCACACTTGTACGTCCAAATCATTACTTAGCAAATCATACAAGTGCTTTTTATTTTTGACTTTTAACTTTTTACTTTTTACTTCAACCATTTCTGCTCAACAAAAGACTTACTGCAACCCCATCAATATAGATTATGGCTACACTCCTATTCCTAATTTTTCAGAATGGGGAAGACATCGTGCAACAGCCGATCCTGTGATGGTTTTATATAAGAACGATTATTATTTATTCAGTACCAACCAATGGGGTTATTGGTGGAGTAGTGATATGCTCAACTGGAATTTTGTTTCAAAAAAGTTTTTGAGGCCATGGAATACCGGTACTTATGATGAACTCTGTGCCCCGGCAGTGGGTATAGTTGGCGATACTATGCTTGTTTTTGGTTCCACTTATACCAGCAAGTTCACTTTATGGATGAGTACAAATCCAAAGGCCAATGAGTGGAAACCACTTGTTGATTCATTTGAGATCGGTGGTTGGGATCCATCTTTTTTTACCGATGATGATGGCCGTTTATATATGTATAATGGTAGTAGCAATAAATTCCCGATGTATGGAATAGAATTAAATCGCAAAACATTTCAACCAATAGGAACAAGAAAGGAAATGTATTTACTCGAACCCTGGCGTTTTGGATGGCAACGATTTGGTGAACACATGGATAATACTTTTCTCGATCCTTTCATTGAAGGTTCACACATGACAAAATACAAAGGCAAATATTATTTACAGTATGGTGCGCCGGGAACAGAGTTCAGTGGTTATGCTGATGGATTGTTAATGGGCACCGAACCACTCGGATATTTTGAAGCATTGTCAGATCCGGTAAGTATTAAGTTGGGCGGATTTGTCCGCGGCGCAGGACATGGTGCTACTTTCCAGGACAGATATAAAAATTATTGGCACATTTCCACAACAGTCATTTCCGTAAAAAATACATTTGAACGAAGACTTGGAATTTGGCCAACAGGTTTTGACAAGGATGACAGGATGTTTTGCAATACAACATTCGGCGATTATCCTCATTATTTACCCGATGCTATTCCTGCAGGTTCTGCTTATGGCATTGATGGAAAATCAAAATACTTTACCGGCTGGATGTTGCTCAATTATAATAAACCCGTACAAGTGTCTTCTACATTGGGAGGTTATCATGCTAATAATGCCGTTGATGAATTGATAAAAACTTATTGGAGTGCAACAACCGGCGACAAAGGAGAATGGATCCAAATAGATCTTGGTAATGTCTCTACTGTAAATGCAATACAGATCAACTATGCAGACCAGGATGTCTCATTCTCAAAACAGATGGATTCAATTTTTTTAGGCAAGACATTGGGTCTTTATCATCAATATAAACTTTATTATTCTGTAGATGGTAAAAAATGGAATGTATTAATTGATAAAAGCACGAATAAAAAGGATGTGCCGCATGATTATATAGAATTACCTCAACCAGTACAGGCAAGATTTATCAAACTTGAAAACATTCACATGCCCACAGGTAAATTCGCCATCAGTGGTTTACGTGTATTTGGAAATGGCAATGGCTCAAAGCCGGGTGCAGTACAAGGATTTATTGTGCTTCGGACTGAAAAAGATAAACGCAGCGCTTTTATAAAGTGGAGACCAGTAGATAATGCTTTCGCTTATAATATTTATTATGGCACCCAGCCCGACAAACTTTACACAAGCATAATGATACACGCCAATAATGAATACTGGATGAAAGCAATGGATTCTCAAAAAACCTATTATTATTGCATAGAAGCAATTAATGAAAATGGAGTTTCAGAAAGATCTAAAACAATCGAAGTAAAATGAAATATCTTTTATACATATTTACCTGCTTCTTATTAGCATGTAACACAAGCAGCGAGCCCCATATTGACACTGAAGCAACTCCTCCTTTTTGGAATGATATCCAAAATTTCAAAAAACAGGATTCGATCTCATTTCCTCCCAAAAATGCTATTCTTCTTATTGGCAGTTCTTCATTCACTATGTGGAAAGATGTAGAGGATTATTTTCCTGGCTATACAATTGTCAACAGGGGATTCGGCGGCTCTACTTTATCAGATCAAATCCGTTATGCAGATGATATTATTTTTCCTTATCAACCAAAACAAATAGTTATTTATTGCGGAGAAAATGATCTGGCTTCCTCAGATACGGTAACTGCAACAATGGTTGTGGATCGGTTCAAACAGTTGTATCAAATCATAAGGACAAAATCGAAGGCCCCGATATTATATATTTCAATGAAACCAAGCCCAAGCAGAAGACATTTATTTCAAAAAATGCGGGAAGCCAACCAATCAATTGCTTTGTTCCTTAGTCAAAGCGATATTCTACACAGTGTTACAAGTAAAAATGTATGTATAGATGTTCATCAAAAAATGCTTACGACTGCCGGTGAACCAATTCCTGAACTATTTTTAGCTGATAGCTTGCACATGAATGCAAAGGGCTATGCCATCTGGAAAAAAGAAATTGAACCATACTTAATGAAATGAAAGCAACCAAAACCAATATTTTTCTTTTAGCAATACTTGCAACATGTTTTTGTTCATGTGAGCAAAAATCTGCAGTTACTAAGATCGCTTTTGGCAGCTGCGGCTACCAGGATGAACCACAACCGGTGCTTGCTCTTGCAGCTGAGCAAAAACCTGATGCATTTATTTTCCTCGGTGATAATATTTATGGCGATACAGATGAGATGGATACGCTGCGGGCAAAATATAACAGGTGGGGCGCCAAGGATGAATATAAAAAACTTGAAAGCACAACCAAAATTTTCGCTACCTGGGATGATCATGATTTTGGTCGCAATGATGCTGGTAAATATTATCCGCACAAAAGTGAATCAAAAGAGATCTTCTTAAAATTTTTTAAAGAACCGGCTGAAAGTGACAGAAGAAAACATGATGGTATTTATAAAACAGAATATTTAAAGTCTGGTGATAAGACCATACAAGTGATATTGCTTGATGTCCGCACTTTCAGAAATAGCTTATTGTCATATGATACACTGGCAAAGCTTCCCCGTGAAAGTTATTTTTATACACCTGATTATATTCCTCATACCTCAACAGACAGTGCTTTGTTAGGCCCTGAACAATGGCAATGGCTGGAAGCAGAGTTGGCCAAACCTGCTGATCTTCGATTGATATGCAGCGGTTCTCAATTCAGCATTGAGTACAATGGTTATGAAGCATGGGCAAATTTTCCTCATGAACAAAAAAGAATGCTTGAGTTAATAAAGAAAACAAAAGCAAATGGAGTTATCTTTCTTACAGGTGATGTGCATTATGCAGAGATATCAAAACTTGAAGAGCCGGGCGTCTATCCTATTTATGATGTGACTGCGAGCGGCATTACCTCTACATGGGATTTTGCTACACTGAATAAAAACAGGATCGAAGGACCAGTGATGGATAATCATTTTGGTTTATTGACAATAGATTGGCAAACTAATCCTGTAATAAAGATGGAGATAATTGATAAGTATCGTAACAGCAGAATTGAATACACGATAAAAGGAAGTGAGATCATGTTTAAGTAGGTTGCTTGTAAAAGTTTTAAGATTGCTTCGGCCTTTGTGAACTATTTAAGTGAATGTATTTAAACACCGGCCTCGCAATGACGAAATGCACGGGACGTAGGGGAAATTCCTAGTCACTCAGAGTCTTCGTCATTGCGAGGATTGCCATAGTGAAAACAAAACTTATTACTTGCGTTGGCAAGCCGAAGCAAACTAAAAATAAGTAGTTGCAGAACATTGCTGAAAAAAGATACGGAAGTACAAGTGTGCGACGCAAGGGACGATGACAGAATTACTATTGTTGATCACATAAAAATAAAACACATGAAAAAATGGTTGTTTGCACTGATGATGGTATTTGTAATTAATACCATTGCGCAGGATGCTAAGATGAAAACATTCGTTGATGGAGTGATGAAGAAAATGACATTGGATGAAAAGATCGGGCAGTTGAATTTGATCACTCCGGGTTGGGGTATACCAACCGGTTCAGTGGTGAGTACTGATGTTGAGAAAAAGATCAAAGAAGGAAAAGTAGGTGGTTTGTTCGGTGTGATCGGTGTTGATAAGATAAAGCAGGCGCAAAAACTTTGTATGGATAATTCCCGGTTAAAGATCCCGTTGATCTTTGGTTCGGATGTTATTCATGGATATAAAACCACTGTGCCGATCCCTCTTGGTTTATCAGCAAGCTGGGATATGAAATTGATCGAACGCAGTGCAAGAGAAGCTGCAATAGAAGCAACTGCTGATGGTTTATGCTGGACGTTCTCGCCAATGGTTGATATTGCCCGTGATCCGCGGTGGGGTCGCATTTCAGAAGGCGCCGGTGAGGACCCTTATCTCGGTTCACAAATTGCAAAAGCAATGGTGAAAGGTTACCAGGGCGATGATCTTAGCAAGAACAATACAATGATGGCTTGTGTAAAACATTTTGCATTGTATGGGGCTTCGGAAGCCGGTCGTGATTATAATACAACTGACATGAGCCGTGTGAGAATGTATAATGAATATTTACCTCCCTATAAAGCAGCTATCGAGGCGGGTGTTGGAAGTGTGATGAGTTCATTTAATGAAATTGATGGAATACCTGCAACGGGAAATAAATGGTTGTTAACTGATCTGCTCCGCACACAATGGGGCTTTAAAGGATTTGTTGTTTCTGATTATACTTCTGTGAACGAAATGATCGCTCATGGTGTGGGTGATCTGCAAACTGTTTCCGCAATGTCTTTAAGAGCTGGATTGGATATGGACATGGTGGGTGAAGGATTTTTAACTACAACTAAAAAATCATTGACAGAAGGAAAAGTAACGCAAAAACAAATTGATGATGCTTGCCGTCGCATACTTGAGGCAAAATACAAGTTGGGGCTATTTGAGGACCCTTTTCGATATATTAGTGAAGAAAGAATGAAACAGGAAGTACTGACAGCAGAAAGAAAAAAAGCATCAAGAGAAATTGCAGCTCATACTTTTGTTTTATTAAAAAATAATAACCAGGCACTCCCTTTAAAAAAATCAGGAACAATCGGGTTGATCGGGCCATTGGCGAATGATAAAAGCAATATGCTGGGCACATGGGCTGTTAGTGGTGACCCGCAAATGTCAATACCTGTATTGGATGGAATGAAAAGTGTTGGTGGTCCTGGTGTAAACATTCTTTATGCAAAAGGCGCCAATATTTCTGATGATACATTGTTTGCAAAAAAAGTAAATGTATTTGGCACAAGGATCGATATTGACAAACGTAGTCCTGCAGAAATGCTGACAGAAGCTTTGAATGTTGCCAACCAATCTGATGTTATTGTTGCAGTTGTTGGTGAAGCATCAGAAATGACTGGTGAAGCAGCCAGCAGAACAGATATTACAATTCCGGAAAGTCAGAAACTATTGATAATGGCTTTATCAAAGACAGGAAAACCATTGATACTTGTTGTAATGACTGGTCGTCCGCTGGCATTAACTGAAGAAAATGAGTATGCAACTTCAATGCTCGTAACATGGCATGCAGGTATTGAAGCAGGTAATGCGATCGCTGATGTACTGTTTGGCAATTACAATCCTTCAGGAAAGTTATCAGCAACCTTTCCAAGAAATCTGGGACAGGTTCCGATCTATTATAATCATAAAAATACCGGCAGACCATCCGCTCCTAATTCACCAAAATTCCAATCTAACTATCTTGATGTACCAAATACACCATTATTTCCTTTTGGTTATGGGTTGAGCTATACTACTTTTTCTTACGGCGATATTTCTATCAGCAAAACAAATGCAAAAGGAAATGAGAAGATCACGGCTTCTATAACAGTTACAAACAATGGAAAGTTTGACGGAGAAGAAGTGGTACAATTATATATTCGTGATGTTGTAGGTAGCATCACAAGACCATTAAAAGAATTAAAAGGGTTTCAAAAAATTAGTTTGAAAGCAGGTGAATCAAAAACAGTTTCCTTCAGTATCTCACCTGAGAATTTGAAATTCTATAATTACAATCTTAAATATGATTGGGAGCCAGGTGAGTTTCACATAATGATCGGCGGAAATTCAAACGATGTAAAACTGGCGAAAGTAAACTGGGTTAAATAAGCACAATGAAATATATACTAATAGTATTGTGTTTGATAATTACCATTCTTTCGCAAGCACAATCACTTTATGAAATGCCGGCAAACCCCCAAAGCCGTCTTAGTAGTTTTGAAAATCCAAACGGCATAAAAGGAAACGGTGGAAAGACAAATAAAACTGCCAAAGGCAACGCATTTGAAAATATGGCGCCAGGCGAAACAAAAAATCTCCTGGATATAAAAGGTGAAGGAGCTATTCAACGAATATGGCTTACGATCGATCATAACCCTGTCAAATTACGCAGTCTTCGTTTGCAATTTTTTTGGGATGGCAGTAATAAACCAGCTGTTGATGTACCGTTGGGTGATTTCTTTGGTTATAACCTGGGTAAACAAACAACATTTCAATCTGCATTATTTTCTAGTGGCGAAGGCCGGTCTTATAATTGTTATATCCCTATGCCATTTAAAAAAGCGGCTAAGGTTTTATTGATCAATGAAGGGAACGAAAAAGTTAAGTTGTTTTATGATATCGATTTTTTATTGCAAAAACTTCCGTTGAACACATTATATTTTCATGCATACTGGAACCGGCAACAATCTGGTCAATTAGGAGATGATTATATATTGTTGCCAAAAGTAGAAGGCAAAGGAAGATTTTTAGGTATATCGGTAGGATTGAATACTGATTCCTCTTACAGTAAAAGTTGGTGGGGAGAAGGTGAAGTGAAAATGTATCTTGATGGTGATACAAAATATCCAACTATTAATGGAACAGGTGCCGAAGATTATATTGGCAGTGCATGGGGGCTAGGCACTTTTACTAACTGGTACCAGGGCTGTACGATCGCAAATGATTCAACAGGACAATTCAATTTTTATCGCTGGCATATTCCTGACGCTATTTATTTTAATAAGGATATAAAAGTTACCATTCAGCAAATTGGTGGATGGATGAAAGAAGATATGAAACGATTGTATCAGCGTGGCGTTAACTTCAAGCCTATAACCGTTGATGGCCCGGCAGGTTTTACAAGATTATTAGATATGGAGAAAGCGCCTATTCTTACTGATCCGGCTTTCCCGGAAGGTTGGGTAAATTTTTACAGAGTAGACGATTATTCATCTGTCAGCTATTTTTATCTTGATAAACCAGCCAGCTCTCTTTCTTCATTACCATCATTAAGTACTAGGCTCAAGGGTGTTAAATAAATTCAACTGATGCGATGTTATCTTTTATATGTTCTTTGTTTGATCCCAACAATTAATGCAATTGCACAGCAATCGTATTCACTTTATTCTCCGGACTTTTCCATTCGACTTGAAATAAAAACAAAAGAAAAACTTTCCTGGCATTTATATAGCGGTAAAGAATTTCTCGCACAATCAACAGGTGTTGATCTGCAATTAAAGGATAAAAAAAAACTGTCTGACAAATTAGTTGTTGCATCTCATCGGTACACAAAGACGAACGAAACTATAACCGTTCCCGTTCCTTACAGGAGAAAAACGATCGCTGATAAATACAATCAACTTGAACTGGTCTTTAAAGAACCTCTCTTAATTCAATTCCGGCTGTATAATGAGGGCTTGGCTTATCGCATTGGTGCCAGGTTCAAGGATTCTATAATTATAGAAAATGAAAATGCATTGTTCGAATTTGATCACGATGCCTCAGTATGGTTTGCTCATATGGATAAGCGTCAGCATGTCGATCGTTTTCATACAAGTTTTGAAGCGATATATGCAAAACAAAATTTATCAACGATTCCCGACACCATGCTTACTTATGCGCCGGTTACTGTTTCGTTAGCAAACGGCTATCATCTTGGTATTTCCGATGCAGGCCTTTTTGATTATCCCGGTATGTTTTTGCAAAAGAAAGGCAATGGTTTACAGGGAGTGTTTGCACCTTTTGCTGCAAAGGAAAAATTAATGGAAGGAGAATTTCCGCAATATGTTGTAACGGAAAGAGCAGATTACATTGCTAAAACAAAAGGAACAAGAATGCTACCCTGGCGGGCAGTATTAATTGCTAAAAAAGATATTGATCTGCCTGAAAATGATCTGCTCTATATATTGGGTGACAGATCGCAAGTAGATGATGTATCATGGATAAAGTATGGTAAGGGGACTGATGAATGGATAACAGGAATTAACTTATTCAACATACCATTCAAAGCAGGATTAAATACAGCTACCTATAAATATTATATTGATTTTGCAAAACGCTTCGGGTTTGACCAGGTAATGCTGGATGCCGGTTGGAGTGATGTAAAAGATCTTTTTAAGATCAATCCGGATATTGATATGAATGAACTGGTAGCTTATGCAAAAAAAAGTGATATACGCTTAATGTTATGGACGCTTTGCTCCACACTTGATAAGCAACTTGACAGCGCCTTAAAACAATTTAATAAATGGGGAATTGCATCCATCATGACGGATTTTATGGATCGTGATGATCAGAAAATGGTAAACTTTTATCATCGCATAGCAAAAGCCTGCGCTGAAAATAAAATATCGATCATGTTTCATGGTGCTTATCCTCCTAAAGGGTTTAATCGTACATGGCCAAATGCTATCACACAAGAAGGTGTACTGGGTGCGGAATGGAATATATGGAGTGAACTGGCTACACCAGATCATAATGTAGCGATTGCGTATACAAGAATGTTGGCTGGTCCATTGGACTATGAACCAGGTTTATTATTAAATGCACAAAAAGATCAGTTCAGGCCGATTGGAAAAAATCCAATGAGTATTGGCACACGATGTCACCAGTTGGCAATGTTTGCTGTTTATGATAGTCCATTACAAATATTCAGTGGTAATATTAGCCAGGGATTAAAAGAACCTGAGTTCATGCAATTGCTTGGAAGCATACCAACGACATGGGATGAGACCAAAATATTACAGGGAAAAGTTGGAGAATTTATTATTACCGCGAGAAAAAAAGGAAACAATTGGTTTGTTGCCGGCTTGAACAACAGTAATGCAAGAACTATTTCATTGAATTTTGATTTTATTGAAAAAGCAAAATTTAATATGACGATCTGTAACGACGGGGTGAATGCACATAATTATGGAAGTGATTATGAGATCAGGCAAAAAGATATTCAACATGCAGAAAAGCTTGATATATCAATGGCTCCAGGAGGTGGATTTCTTATAAGGCTGACTCCGACCCGTTGAGAAAAGCGCATAAAAAAACGACCCCCGAGTATACATAAGCAGTCAGAATGAATTTAGGGGTCGCTTTTTATTTTCACCTTGCCTGCCCGATAAGAGTACCCGGCGGGCCTCCGCCGAAGCGGAATAAAACCAACTATGCAATCTAGACAACGCAAATTCTATTTCCGCTGCTTCATTTTTCCCAGCCACACAGGTTTGCTCTGAATTTTCCTTACTAAAAACATGATTCCCACGAAAATAAAGAAGAAAGGGCCCAGGAAACCAAACAGGGCAATGAACTTGGTTCCATAAAATCTTTCCATCGGTCTTCTGAGTCTTTCCGCAATTATATACATGCTAGGCACCATCATCAGCGTAAGGAAAAAAGCGAAGATGAGTCCGAAGATAATTGTCCATGACAATGGTCCCCAGAATACAACGCTGTCTCCACCGAAAAAGATGTGCGGCTCCAGGTGTTGAAACAGGGAAACAAAATCAATATTAAAACCAACTGCAAGTGGAAGCAAACCAAGAATGGTAGCTACTGCTGTAAGTAGTACTGGGATGATCCTGATCTTTCCAGCCTGGATCGCAGCTTCTCTTGTTCTCATACCCCTTCCTCTTAACTCATCTGTAAACTCAATTAATAAAATCCCGTTCTTGATAACAATACCCGCCAACCCAACAATACCTACTCCCATCATAATGGTGGCTATCGTCATTCCTGTGATCGCATATCCAAGCAGCACACCAATTACAGAAAAGAAAATTTCTGTAATTACGATAAAGGGTTTACTCATGCTGTTAAACTGCAACACAAGAATTAAAAAAATAATCCCCAGCGCAATCATTAAAGCAGAACCTAAAAATTTCTGTGTTTCTAATTCCTGTTCACTCTGTCCACTCAGTTTGATAGAAACGTCAGCCGGTATTCTTGCCTTCTCTTTAAACTCATTTATTTCCGTCTGCAGATCAGCATTCACCTTCGCTACCATCGTAGGGTCTGGTACATTGCTTTGCAACTGTATGGTTCGTTTTACATTTTTTCTTTTCACTGCCCCGGTTGTACTTGTATAATCTATTGTAGCAACCGCACTGATCGGAACCGATTTGATCCGCATTGTATTCATATCCATGAAAGTGATCCTCATATTCATAAGATCAGCAATATTATTACGCATCAGATCAGAATAACGCAATTGAATCTTATACTCTTCCTCACCATCTTTCAACTTGCTTATTTCCTTTCCAAAAACAGCAGTTCTTATTTCCATTCCTATCTGGCCGGTGCTTAATCCTTCAAGCATTGCTTTCTCTCTGTCAACATTAATAGTGATCTCAGGATTATTCAGATCCACATCGGCTTGCAAATTTTCAATTCCGTTTACCCTGTTAGTATCAAGAAAATTCAGAAGCTGAGTTGCTGTCTTTGAAATATTCTCAAAATTATCACCACTCACTTCCACATTCACCGGCGGATCTGTAGGAGGTCCTCCATCTTCCTGCGCCACTTCGATACTGGCACCTGGAATTCCTTTCATTGCCTCCCTTATTTGATCCATATAAGGCTTTGTTTTAACGCCATCCCTTTTTTCGAATTCAACAAAAGAAACCTGTATTCTGCCAAGATGAGGTTGCACACTTCGATTATTATCCCTGGGGTTGTTGGCGCTTACGGCCACATTGGTAATGATACTTTCAACAATGCTTCCTTCAGTTCCCGGTTTTTCTTTTTCTAATACTTTATAAACTCTTTTCTCCAACATCCGTGTAACACTGTCAGTGTATTTTACATCTGTACCAACTGGTAATTTCAGATATACATAAATAAAATTAGGATCGCCACTTGGAAAGAAAGTTGTCTTATTTCCACGCATCATCAAAAACACGACTGAAAGAATAAAAATGAGAAACAATGACGCAAACATTATCACTGGTCGTGTTCCTTTCAATACCCAACGAAGCATTTTTTCATAACTGTTCATCAACGCAGGTAAAACACGTTTCTGAAATGCATGAATAACTCCATTTAGGACATAAGCGTTAAACACCATTAAAATGGCCAATAATAAAAAGAAGTTTGCTAAACCTGTACTGCCGGCAAGATGAAGTAGGATACCAGCGATAGTGAAAACTAGAAACCATTTATTAGTAAAAACTTTATGCTTGGGTTTTTCAAATTCCTTGCCTTCCGGTTTCATAAAACTTACTGCAAATACTGGGTTGAATATAAAAGCAACAATTAATGATGCAGCCAATGTAAGGATCAGAATGGTTGGAAGATAGATCATGAACTTACCGATAAGTCCTTTCCAAAATAATAATGGAAAGAATGGAGCCAGCGTAGTGGCTGTACCAGCAAGTACCGGAATAAATACTTCACCTGCCGCTTCCTTTGCACTTCGTACAATTGGTATTTTACCATTACTGTAAATACGGTGAGTATTTTCTATTACAACGATAGCATCATCCACG
>Ga0193738_1000217_pt1 | contig 40431 bp, 58 predicted proteins | sample L2a1metaG_FD_144927 | JGI IMG/M metagenome (GOLD analysis project Ga0193738, IMG submission 144927) | Soil microbial communities from a riparian zone of the East river system, Colorado, United States - L2a1 | ecosystem: Environmental > Terrestrial > Soil > Riparian zone | place: USA: East River... | reverse complement strand
AGAGTTGCTTCTTGCTACTGATGGATCTGTAGAGGGACTGCTTAGTGGACTTTCGACTAGACCCAATAAAGTCTCCGTATTCTTCAGAGACGAGGTATCGGGCCTATTCGACTCCATGAACAAACGGGATTACCTGTCGTCCATGCCAGAGACGCTGGCGCATCTTTACGATGTTCCACCCGTTTACAGCAGGCTACTCAGGAAGGAGGTAATTCGCCTTGAATCACCAGCCTTCATATTTTTTGGTGGTGGTATCACCGAACGGGTATATGGCAACATTACTGAGGACTGGATCGAGTCAGGGTTCATGCCTCGCTTTCTCATTGTCTCAGGCGAATTCGATAGAGAAGTCATGCGTCCAACAGGTCCTCCAACGGAACTTGGAATTAAGAAGAGGGCTATAGTACACGAGAAACTCTCTGATCTGTATGAGAACTATGCCAGTGAGGTAATGACCAACATCGGTGGGACTCCTGTGCTTATGCCCCCTAGAATCAAGGCTGAGCTGACTTCCGAGGCTTGGGCACGTTACCAGGCTATCGAAGGGGAAATGACAGTTAAGGGGTATGAATCTCTTGTGCGTAATATTGCGCTGCCAACCTTCGATAGAATGTCTCGCAGCATTCTCAAGATGAGCATGATTCTCGCAGCGACCAGGCAATATCCTGACGAGAACAACTGCATCACGGTAGAGGAAAGTGACGTGATTAATGCTGCTTGGTATGCTCAGAAGTGGGGACGGCATTCTATTGATCTTATCCTGGCTGCTGGTAAAGCGCCGAGGGAGAAATACATTGACCGTGTCTACAGGAAGATTGTCAATAATCCTGGTATTCTCCGTTCGATGCTGATGCAGCATCTTCACCTGGATAAGCGGGAGACGGATAACGTGGTGGATACCCTCATTGAACGCGGTCAGATCAAGAAGGAACCAGCCGGACGGGGAGTGAGGTACTTCGCTATATGAGGTCTTACCGTTTCATAGCAACACGCAAACGTGATGGATATAGTACAACGGTTCGAGCGCAGGGAGAAACCAAAGAAGCGGCTAAGACTAGAGTGCGTGAACAACTTGGAGAGGGGTATCTAGTACAACATTCAGAGGGCAGAAAACTCAGGCCTAGACGAAGGAGAGGGATAGTACCGTGAACATGAACGACTACCAAGACAAGACGCCAGAAACGGCAGCGCCATACATCGAGGCCGTCAACGAGATTATGCAAGCCCACAAACAGACTATAGAACTTAAACCAGGTACATCTACTGCGTCAGCTTTTCTGCGAGTGGGGTATTGTGCTGGCAAACTGTGTGGTGAGGCAGGAGAAGTATCAGAAGAGGTTTGGAAGGCTCTGCGTGATGATGGCGGCGAATTCACCGATGACAGGCTTATCGCACTCCGCAAAGAACTAGGTGACGTTCTCTGGTACGTCTCGCAATTGCACAACGAGCTGGGGCTTCGTATGGAGAGGACAATGGAAATGAACCTACGCAAGTTGCAGGATCGCAAGGAACGCGACAAGTTGCGCGGAAGTGGCAGCGACCGATGAATCCATATCTACCCGTTAGTAAGACCTACAAGAAGATACCCTGTCCTCAACTAAGATTCACGATTGCTGGTCGATGGTGGAGAATTTTCGCAGGAGTAACCTTCAAGACCAAGAGATTCCGTATGAACCAGAAATTCTACGGACACAGACTTTGGGTAGTACGCCTGTGGGGACAAAGAGTAATAGGAGTACAGACTAGGAAGAGCCACCGATGAATGAGCGGAGAGAACTTATAGAATTCCTGAAGTCGGATTTATACACCCGCGTTTGTGACGTTGGGCAGGATGGAATGCTTTGGGAGTCTCCTTTGAAGTGGGGAGTCATAATCAGAGGACCGCGTGAAAGTCCAGACGTACAGATAGTCGATCCGTTCGGACAGCTTTATGCTACTCTGAAGAACACGAATAGTTCTCAATTGGATTTGGTGCTACCGTGATCATCGGACTTAAGGGGCTTAAGAATTCCGGGAAGGATACGGTGGCTGCGTATCTGATCAAGCAGCATGGTTTTGAACGCAAGGCTTTTGCCGACCCTCTTAAGCGTTCTGTGGCTGCTCTACTTGATATTCCTTACCATGAGATTGACAAGTGGAAGAACGATCCTAACGTTCACGTCGAAGTCGTGCAATACGCTAGTAGTGAGGATGCGGCAAAGAGAGAGGGTAATTTCGCGTTTATCGACGGGCCAGGCACCTTTCGTCAGTTCTTGCAGCGTATGGGTGATGAGGCTAGTAAGCAGGTATGGTGGGATACATTTTGGGATGACTTGACTCTACCTATCGACGGGTACTATCACGGTAAGAAGATCGTAATTACAGACTGTCGGTTTGAGAGTAATGCCAGACGAGTCAATACTTGCGGTGGTTATGTAGTGCAGCTACGCAGACCGGGCTTTGAAGTGCAAGACCCGCACAGAGGCGAGGAATTGTTCCCGGACAAGATGGTGGACTACACGTTGATGAACGACGGTACGTTGGATGATCTGTACGACAAGATCAACGAAATGTTAATACACCTGGATAGGCTAGAACCTCGACATATAGGTGGTGGAATGTGGGAACGGGTGTAATGAGACTAGATGTTCTAGTGTGGTGTCCGAAGGCAGACGAGCTTCATTCTACTGTGAGTCCGTTCGTGATTAGGAAGGAAACTGAGGAACGGCCGGCTTATGTTGAATGTCCAATCTGCGGCCACAAGTGGGAACTAGATGAGTAGCGCAGAAGTCAACTACTATCAGGACAAATTTACAGAATGGTTTGATCGTTGGCAAGCCCTACCCAAATGGAGACTTTACAAACGAGCGATCGCTTGGGGTAGGTGGAGATTTTACCTGGAAATGATGAGTGACACGATAGCGATTGAGAACTACGAGCGAAAACGTGGGACTTGGGTTGTTGAAGAGCCTGTAAGCAGCGAGGGTATAACTCATGAAAGTGGACATAAGTGAAGCTGCCTAAAGCACCATACGCTCTTTGCGATAAGTGTCCTTTTAAGGATCGGTCGTTCTCTAGGACGACTGGCCCTGAAGATGCGAAGATCGCGGTAGTCTCACGTTCACCTGGACACTTTGAATCCCTCGCGGGAAAATCATTCAGTGGGCCTGCTGGTAGGGTCTTGGATCACCTACTGCAACTACATGGAGTGAAACGGGATGAGGTACTGGCTACTAACGTCGTACTCTGTAAGTCCGATGGTAACGAGAAGGGATTTGGTCTTGCTCAAGCTTGCTGTGCGCCACGCCTTGAGTCGGAGATTGGAGAGGCTGACACGGTAATCGCTGCCGGACGTGAAGCTGCATGGGGAGTCATAGGTGAAGCCAATATTGGAATGAATCGTGGTTACGTGCATCATAGAGATAGTGAAGCTGGTAAGGATCAGAGAGTCATTGTCACTAACAATCCTGCTGTGGTCGTTCGTGATGATGCCACGTTCCCTGAGCTTGTCAGAGATTTCCGACTAGCTATCTCACCACTACCAACTCCCAAACTTCCTAAAGTATCATGGACGGAGGACTTGGATGAAGCTAAGCGATGGGCAGATGAAATGTTTGATACCATTTCTGGAGGAACTAATACCCTCGTTGCTGTCGATATCGAAGGAGGATATTCTGGACTGGCATGTATCGGATTCGCAATACGACCCGAGCGAGCAGTCACTTTCGGTATCGGTCCATGTTCGGACGAAACCTTCCGTAGAGAATATATCGGTAAGCTTCTCACCATTGAAGATGTAAGATATCTCTGGCAGTTCGGAAAGTACGACACAAAGGAGTTGAAGAAGTTTGGCATCGCAGCGCGTGTCGATGAAGATACAGGATTGCTCAGTTACGCACTTGATGAACGTCCTGGCGATCCTGAATCAGGAGCGGGGGGACATTCTCTTGAATGGCTGCTTAAAGATGAACTTGGATGGCCCAAGTACGAACCGGGAAGTGTACGTGACTTCAAGAAAGGCAAGGGAGCCTGGTCAGATTGGCCAACTACTCTCCCTGATAAAAGAACAAGGATAGACTTGTATGAATACAACGGGATGGATACAGCTGGGTCCCTCGCTCTTTACCATGTTCTGCGAGAACGGGCAGTTCACGATAATGTTTACGATAGACCTTACAAGGCCACGCTCATACCTCTCAGCAATGCTCTCACCGAGGTTGAGAGCTATGGTAACTTGTGGGACATTGACGCGGCATGTGATATTCTAGAGACTGAAGTTTGGCCTAGGCTACATGAGTGGAAGGGAGTATTACGGGAGATTGCAAGAGAGGATGAACTGAATCCTAATTCGCCTAAACAGCTTGTCGAGCTACTGTATGACAAGTGGGGATTGCAGCACGATCTTGATAGACCCAGAGTTGAGCGCAATCCGATGCGAGCCGATCCACGTGCGGTTGACGCAGATGTTCGACAGGAAATTATCCGGGACAAGTTTAGACTCAGGAACGGAGTAAATCGCAACGGAGTCAAGGCTTTTGCTGAAACTCTGGATAGGTGGAAAGCACTTGATAAACAGAGAAACACCTACATCGAGCCTTTTACCATTCGAGCGGAGAAATCTCCCGATGGACGTATCTATACTATCTTCAACATTCACGGCACCGAGTCTGCAAGGCTTTCGTCCAAGAATCCGAACATGCAGAATGTCACTAGACCTAAAGAGGGGCTACCGAACATTCGACGTGTATTCGTGGCTGATCCAGGGTGTCAGTTCATTTCTGCTGACCTTTCTCAGGCAGAGCTTAGAACAATCGCTGTCCTCTCAGGAGACACAGAACTCCAAGCTATTTACCTCGACACCAATAGATCACTACACAAAGAAGTTGCTTCGCAGTTCTATGGAGAGGGATATACATACGAACAATATGTCCGCGCTAAAAACATTAATTTCGGTGTAGCATATGGGCAGAGCGCATTTACCTTCGCGCAGATGTATCATATGCCACAGGAGGAAGCGCAGGCTTACATCGACTTCTGGTGGGGACGATTTCCTAAGGTTAAAGAATGGCGTAAACTAGTTGAACAGCAAATGTTGGAGAAGGGTGAGCTACAGTCGCCATTCGGTCATAAGCGTAGATTCTATATAATCCCACAAGAGAAGAAGGCGTATATCCATGCAGTTAATCAGGCAATCAGTTTCGAGCCTCAAAACATTGCTGCGAATATTACTCTATTCGCGGTTATCCGTCTGGTTAATGAGCTACTCAATCCCGAAGTGGCCCAAGTTCGCATTACGGTTCATGATTCCATTGTGGTCTGCGCTAGAGAGGATCATATATCCGAAACAGCACAAGTTATGAAGGAAACTATTGAATCATCGGCTAGGGACAGTATCGGATGGGACTTCCCCTACAAGGCAGATATCTCAGTTGGGCCTACATGGGGCGATCTTAAGGAGACAGAATGAATACCACCCCCACCACCGACACACCGAGGCATCGTCAGAAGTCTGTTAGGGACTCCGAGGGCTGGTGGTGCGAGTGCCCCTACCATGCCGAGCTTCGCCAGGTAGAGGAACGCCTAGCGGAAATCGAACGTGATGCGCGGTGGATTGTCGGCCAGTATCAACGGCTAAAGGATGAGCCAGTCAAGGAGGTTGCCCTTTCGATTGTGAGGCTGGCTGCTGGTACGAAGGAACCCCGATGAAGGTCGTCATATGCTGGCGTTGTCTAGCGGCTTGGAGCTATGGCCCTGGGTGTCGTAAGTGTCCATGCTGCGGTGCTGGTACGAAGGAGTTGGAATGAGGGATCAACGTGACCCTGAAGAAATTGGCAAGCGTATATTGTCCAAAAGGAATAGTCATGGTGGGAAGGCGCCAGGAACCTCTTGTCATGCAGCCGCAGACGAGGTACTGGCTAACATGGAAATCGTATCACCGTCTGACAACCGATCAAATGGAGCATGTAGGATTGAAGGGCGTGAAAAGACAATTGAGGATCTGGTTCTGAGGAAAGACAGTTGAAGTGACGAAGTCTAAGGGAGTAGGCCGAGGAAGGGAAGGCGTTCCGAGGAAACCCTACTCAATCAAGAATGGCATGAAGCTTTGTGCAGGTCTTACTCATCCTGAGGGTGGTGTTTGGCTGCCAGCAACAGAGAAATATTTCTACAAGAGGAATACCGGGTTGTCGCCATCATTTCATTCTCACTGCAAACGATGCCGTTCGCATAGAGTTGCGAAGAAGAAGCTTGATTCTCTAGCTTACGGGTACGTAATGGTTTCCCGATTTCGTTTCGTCTTTGAGGAACTTGAACGTCGTCTCGGTAGAAAGGAAGCTGCAAGAAGATGCAGTATGGCGAGTCATCATCGTTGGCAAAGCATAATGGAGGGAAAACAGCGACGAGTCCAGAAACGTACTATTGAACGGGCTATGAATGCGCTATTGGAGGCTCGCATCAATAACGAGGTTCGTCACCGTAAAGATATTAAGTGGGGTCGAGCAGCTAGAGGACTCCCAGAAATTTTGAAGCCTGTAGATCAACGGGATTTGTACGTACCCACTGGAGATAAACAAATGGAACAACAAAGACGGTATAGAGGGATAGAGGTAGCATGAAGGTAATCGCCATTGACCCAGGAATTATGACGGGTTACTGCTTTGCCAAACTTAAGGATGGACACCTGACTTACGCGCCCTTTCAAAACGTCGATGACGTGGACGTATTGTGGGAGCGGTTGACGGAGTTTGAGCCTCGGTTCATTATCATCGAAGACTTTGAATTCCGTCGTGGTAAAGGCGGTGCTGAGCTATTTCCAGTACAATTGATTGGAGTGGCTAGATTGTACTCTGAAATTGCTGAGCATGATTGTGGGTGCTTTAAACAAAAAGCAGGCACAGGCAAGCAGTATTACACTAACCCGGCTTTGAAACAGCTTGGCCTGTTCAAGCGGGGAGCGGCGTGGGAACATGCTATGGATGCTTCGCGGCATTTGCTACAGTGGTGCATGTTCGGCTACGGAAACCAGTTCATCGGTAAGCAAAGTGCCAAGGAATTTGCTACAATGGTGGACGACCCAGGATTTTGGAGGGAGAATGCTTGACGACTTTTCAGTACCGACACCACCGGGAGCGCATGTAACCTGTGGAATTCTAGTTGTGCAATACATTGGTGACGATGGTGCATTGGGATATGGTGTGAGTATGCGTGGGGAAGAAAGTCTCACGGCTTTCATCGGATTGTTGGAGAGGGTGCAGTTCGATCTACAGATGGAACAGAGGGAAAGGGAAGATGCGTGATTTCAACCATCCTTTCACTCGTATCTTCTTGGCTCTCTTCTTTTTGTTTACCGGAATCGGAAAAACCAAGACCGAGTACAAACACTGGCCCGAGAGGAAGTTTAAGTGGTGATGGATAGAAAGACTATGACAGTAGGTGTGCATCCCAAAGATCACGAACTACTCAGCCGTTTTAGTAAAGAAGATCGTGGTGACTTGCTCAGTGATGGTTTGCATATGTCGAGATTACATGGAGAGAAGAATCGAGGACCACGTAGTTGTTTAGAAGATTCGCGGACTGGTGGATCAACGCTGTGGGGCATCCTATGGCGTTCACTATTGCTGTTGCCCTTTGTGTTATTTGGCTTGCTAGCGGGCCTCTATTTGATTTTTCAGACACTTGGCAGCTGATCATCAACACGTTTACCACCGTGGTAACGTGGATCATGCTGTTCCTGATTCAGTCGTCGCAGAACCGAGATACGAGAGCGATGCAGGCCAAGCTTGATTTGATTCTACATGAGATTGAAGAGATTGATGAAACCAAACTTGCACAAGTTTTGGAGGAGGGGGGTGATAGGGTAGACAACTAGCAACACTCTAGGAGAGAGTGCCTAGTAATCTATACGGAGGTCTTACTTTTGAAGCTTACTGCTACTATCGTAGCTGTACTCGCCTTCATGGGAGTCAGTGTAGAGAGAGCGGAAGCGCATAGTCTGAAGGAAGTACGTACTAGCAATGGACAGCACAAGTACGGATACGGTGAGAGACTATCTCACAAAGTACATCACGTAGTCAGGTCAACGTGGAATTGTCAGGAAACTCTTGGTAGAAAGCGAACAAAGTCAAACGGCAGGTACGCCAAACGACCCGTTGCATACAGGCGTTATGTTCTACGAGTATGGCGGGAAAGGGAAAGCACTTGTACGGATGATCTACGAGCCGTACTCACGGCTAACCTTAATTGGTGGCTTGCTACCGACTACGCCAATAAGATATTTCCTGGTACACGCGGTTGGCTTATTTCATGTTCGGCAAGTGAGGGTGGGCATACTTCCTGGGTACCAAACCGTCAAGGTTCAGGTGCAAGTGGATGGATGCAATTTATGTCTGGAACCTTCTATGCTTATGTATATGACGCATTTAATGCTGCTAGATCGAGAGGATATCTAGTCATGCGAAGTTGGATGAGTTGGTACTCACCAGCAGGACAGGCTATCACGGCAGGTTACATGCGTTGGTCAGGTAGGGATGGTTCGCATTGGGTAGGATCAGGTTGTTGAGTTGGGAGGGAGTTGAATGAAGCGTATCGCACTCATCGTACTTCTACTCGCTAGCCTTTTCGTGGCTGCGAATGTTGCGGTCGTCGAACCAGCACAGGCGGTTAATCCTATCGAGAGTGTGATTGATCCTGGTGGTGGAGGTAACTCATATTGCTGGCATGGTATCGCTGGCGTTTATGCTTACTTCCTAGATTGGCAAGCTAGGATGGTTGGGTGGTTCCAGTGTGTGTACGTAGGGCCGTTTGTGTGGCCGCCACTTAAATACAAGAATGGTTACGGCTATACAGCCTCGTACTGTACCCTAGGAGAACCCCGCGTTCTCGATCATGGTACTTACTATTGGGCATCAGCCGGTGGTTACTGCTAAGGAGGTAATTTGTGCGGAAAGTTTTAGTTGCGGTTGCGTTAACTCTAGCTTTGGTTGGAGCTTCATCGGTGTCAGCGGCCGAAGGTGGTGTTCCGCTGCCAACGAATGTAACTGTGTATTACGGCGTGTATTGTCCAAATGCACCAGCAGGTGTTTACGGTTGTGCTTTTCCTTGGGCGCGTGAAATTTACGTTGCGCCTAGGAGTCCTAAGAAGATGCAGGAAACGCTGTATCACGAATACGGGCATCAATTCGATTGGGATTATGTAGATGCGGCAGAGGAAGATTTATTCCTCGCTTTGTGGGGTCAACCGCTAGACACGGTTTGGAATTCCCCTGGCCCGTACTACGATCCCGCTGAATTGTTTGCTGACCAGTACATGCTTTGCTATCTTGGCAAACGCGAGTGGTATCCCGGCACTTGTAATTTGATTCGACAAGTGTACTTGACACCTGCACCACCTGATCCAATTCCTAGTCCAGGGCAGCATTAGATGAAAGGGGGTGATTGAATGAGTGGAGCTGGAGAAGAGCAGAGAGAGACACAAGTGACTGAGGAAACAACTCGGGAGGAAACAACCGAGGAAACAGTTACTCCACCTGCCGATGATGAGGCCGGTAGTGGTAGTGACGATTCAGAATAACTAGGAAGAAAATCTTAGGGGGGCGACACCGGGAGAGAGTACGGTTAGCCCCCCTAAGCTTTAGGTTGAAGAGACTGTAGTATCTCTGTCTACCTCAACCGATCCTCTTGAGACAGTTGTTACCGTTCCGTCAGCTTCCAGAATTTGCACGTCATACGGTAGATAACTCTTAGGCAATATCAAAGTATCGGCAGGGTCTAGATCAACTCTTATTTGCCCTCCCGCGGGGTTTGCAATCAAAATTTTGGTAGGATCATCTGCTGTATTAACACTAATAATTGCCTGGTTATCTGGATCACGTGTAGCACGTTTAACTGTGAACCAAGCTTTGGCTCCCGCAAGTGGGATCGGTTCATCCAGTTCCGTGGTCTCATTAAATCTGGTGGCGTATACATCGAATACTAGAGTGTCGCCTCTAGTGACCCTGATATCAGGCATTATCTAATCCTTTCAATTCGACCCTTAGCGCGGCTGGTGAAAATACCGGCTCTACCTGAACGCACTTCAACATCGCCCTGCGCTGATTTATGCACAACTACTCGGCCCTTCGCAACCGCTCCCGTTTCCACCATAATAGTGACAATCGCTGCTTCAAAGGAAGTACCAAAGTCAGCGCTGAATTTGAATTCTTGCCCTCCAGCAACAGCAGAGTCAATTCCAACACCTGACTCACTTGCGGGGATCGCAGCTGTTAGCGAAAAGGCATTGACTCCTGAGCCTGTATCACTGACTAGGTAGGCTACCGTGGTTGCTGCGTTCTCCGAACTAGTACCAGCTTGCGAGGAAGTCAGAGCCGCCGTCAGTACACCTGTGTTATTCACTCCCGAGCCAGAGTCACTACTATTGATAGGCGTACCTGTAGTTGCCGCATCTGAACCTTGTCCTGTTTCAGCGACAGATATAGTGGCTGTCAGCAATTGATTCTCAGTTCCTGACCCCGTATCTACTCCATACAATCGCAGGCTGATTTGTTCCGTAGTTACGCCATTAGTATCCGTAACCGTGATACGGACCACTAGCGTCTGATTATCGGCTCCTGCACCTGTATCAGTCTGACTAGGTTTGGCGTGGAGAGTAGCATTATCAACACCTGAGCCAGTGTCCGAACTGGATACCGGGACGGCTGCTGCTGCATTTTCAGTCGTAGTACCGTTAGTATCAGTGGCCGGAATTTGCGCCGTAAGCACACCAGTGTTGTTAACGCCCGAACCTGTATCCGTTCCAGGGATAGCAGCAGTTAGAGTGCCAGTGTTATTGACTCCTGATCCGGAATCGCTACCTGCGATAGGTACACTGACTGCTGCGTTGTCTGTGCCCGATCCCGTATCCGCGCTGAATACCTGAACGGCCAGAGTAGTATTGTCTACACCTGAACCAGACTCAGTTGCTGGAATAGCCGCGACAAGCGTTGCGGCATCGACACCAGTACCAACGTCGGTATCATTAACCGGCGTGGTCGTTTCAGCGGTAGCGATACCCGCATAAATGAACGGCTGTACTCGTCTACGCCGACCTAGCCTAGCCATACGCTACCACCTGGATGCCCTTTGTACTGCGTCGGATCTGATAACTTTCAAACTCTTGCGCACAAACGGAGGAGGAGCGGGAGCAGGATGGATAGCTATTGTCTGTGCTCTCCAAGCAGCCGATACGTCAACACTAAACGTACCGGGGTTTTCAGTCGAAGCATTGAGTTCTCGCTCAGCAGAAACAATCAAACCGCCAAGGTTAGTACCAGCAGTACCGCATGACTTCTGTCTAGGCGGTGTTGGTGTGTAGTTCGTGGGAGGCGTATTACCCCACGTATCATCGTCGGCTTCCTCGCCAGCCATACCCACAAACGTGATGAAGAGATAATCCTTGGCACCACCTGTAGGTGTAACAGCTGGAGGATCGGGTGTTAACGACGTACCCGTAGCAGTAGTCCCTATCTGTGGTGCTTGGACTACTGGATCTTCTGCGCCAGAAATTTCGTATGCGATACTAGCTGTTCTTGTGGCGGCTGATGAAGTGAGTGTAATAGTCGCACCTTCTGTTCCATCAGCTACTCTGTATAAGATCGCAAGACCATTGGCAAGAGCCTCGTCTAGCAATTCCGTCCAGCCTGCCAAAGCATTGAAAGTGGCAGATGTTGAACCCTTGTCAATGATGATAACAAACAGATTGCCAATAGCACCTGCTGGCAGGTTAATGACATGCGAAGTACCCGCAGTTATTGTGGCGGATTCAGCAGGTGTATCTACAACAGACGGCATTATCTACTTCTCACCACATTCCTAGAACGCAAAGGTATGATAGTAGATGGTGGTGGAGGTTCCCCGCCCTCAGGCCCAATTTGTCCATCAGTTGAAATTGCTATATTATCATTCCAAAGCGAAAGACCCGCGACATTAGCGGCTGTTGCCTGACAACCCGTTCGATAACCAGCAATTTCTGCACCGAGCACTAGAGAGCCTACAGGGCCTTTCGTTTCGACGTGATTTCCGATTGCTGCATCAGGATCGTCGTATAACCACCACTCAATTTCACCTACAGTTGTAGAGGGGACTTCACTCCATTCTAGTCGGTAAACCGTGTCCGTCGCCAGGACTGTGACTATAGTGGGATTCAGCGCCGTGATTATGGCGTCAGCGGCATTTCTGAACGTTAAGAGTCCAGCTGTTGAAATCCCCGTGCTCATAGAGCGTGATCCGTCAGTTATTACAGGTCGGAACGGACCAAACCACGTTCCTACTGTTGGAATGGCAGAGATAGCGAAGTAGGTGCGAAACCACGTCTTAACAGTTAACGCCGTAAAACTCCAGCCGTGATAACCCGTAGCTGTGCCACCGAAAGTGTGCTTGGCTGCAAGAAGTTCCTGAGCGTTGGTTCCGTCGAAGATTAGTGTATTACCAGATCCAATCGAGACTGCGTTAAAGGCATCGCCAGAAGCTCCACCAGAGTTGCCGGTAGAAATTGTGTCACTCTGAACTCCACCTTCGTAATTGTTCGCAAGCAAATTAGCCCGTCCCGAGATTGTCGGCACGATGGAATCTCCGTCTACACGGGCTAATCCTTGCTTCAGCAGTGAAACTAACTCAGCTTCACTACGTCCCCTAAGTTGGGGAGCTACCTTAATCAACATCAGACATTAGTGCGTCTCGTGTGCTCCTACGTCCGGACCAAATCCAAGTGGGAATTGTATCCCGCCGAAATCTGGGAAATGAACGAACGAAGGATTAGCTGTATCAACTGCTGGGCTACCAGCAACTACGCGGTATTCTGCATCAACGAATTGCGGATCGACATTACGGTTGTTCACCTTCGTCGCGCAACTACACGTATCATTGATGCTACCACTCAGATTCCCGAAGGTGATGTTGTCACTCGCTACGCAGCCACCGCCGCCGCACCCTCGAATGAGGATGCCGTATTCAGTAGAAGCATCACCTGTGCCATTGAATGCCAATATATTGTTGTAGGCGCGAACGCCACCGTTACTTGTTTCAATCAAAAGTCCTGAGCGGCACGTTGAAAGCACCGATACGTTGCCCCAAATATCCATATCCGAGCCAGAGCCGTACACCTGCATTCCGTATCCACAGGCTCGCATGATGAACAGATTACGAACAACGTCATGCCCTCTGCCCTGAATGTATGCACCGTGGGACTGTGCATTATTGCCCGACGAAACGTCCAGATTTACAGTGTCAACAGTATTACCATGAACGAGCGCGTTAACAGCCGTCTCCGCAAGGAAAATACCACTGGCGCCACAACGCTCAAAGCGGTTGCCCTTGACTTCGTTGTCGGTGCCTCGGACATTAATGCAGCGAGTGTTGAACGAGTCGTGGAACGTGATGTTGTAGAGCTTGGCCGAACCATATAGTTCAACGCCGCGATTTAGAATTCGTGCTCTCTCATCAGGAACCGACTTGAGCACACCACGATCAACTCGCAGGTATGTTGCGCTGTCTGTGAATGTGTAGTCGCCATCGCGCAGGCAGGATACATCGCTAGTGGTCGCTCCGGTAACGAACGATTGTAGTGCCGAGAAGTCATTAGTCGGCCCAAACGTCCTTGAGCAATCATTCGTAGGTGGCGGTGGCGGGGGAGGGGGTGGAGGAGGAGGCGGTGGTGGTGGCGGTGTAGTTTCAGTAGTACCTGTTACTGTAACTGTCACCGTTTCATGCTGAACCTGATCTTGGTCGGTGATTGTCATAGGTGGAGGATTGACTACAACTGTCCGTTGGTTTTTAGGAACAACCGTCGTAATTGCGGGTGGATCGAAAACGTGCAGCTCTGTAACAAAATGCGATGCTGCTACCCCAACGGGAAACAACGCAGCAAGCAATATGCCGAAGAGAATGTACCGTTTCATTCTAACCTCTCTTTAGACTCTAGCCCACCTTGCGTGGACGCGAGCATTCACTGTGACAGCCGCTGTCATTCTAACCACGAATCCCTCAGCTACAGGGAAATCGTATCCTTCACCTAGAGGGAATGAGTCCTTAACGATCATTTTATATGGATCGTATTCAAGAGCCTGTACTGCTACTAGAACAGTAGGTGCGGCGGTCCACTCTCTAGCAGCAGCAAAGGTTTCTGCGATTCTGGGACCAGACGTATTGTGTACCGTAACTGCGGTTGAGTTGGTTCCTGGCGCGTTAGTAGCAAACGTGGCCGTGCAAAACTCAACCAGCACAGGTGCTGCATCGGCAGTAATACCGTCAAGGGAAAAGCTGAGAGCCAGAAGATCAATAGCATGACCAGCATCAGCTTTTACCCCAAAGACAGATTCAACTGTGGTGAAGCCTACGTCGGCCTCTGTATGTGCCTCGTAGATTGACCTCATGTTATGAAATGGTCAGAGTTGCAGTAAGCGTCCAAGTACCTGTAGCCTTCGTACCCAACGACGCTACCTTACGGTTGAGCATAGGAGCTACAACAGTAGTACCCGTGGCATTACCGTTATCGACTCCCCATTCATTCCAGATGAAGTTAGCCTCACCGGAAGTGTAATCCGACTGATAAGATTCCGTCTGTGCAGACCTAGACGGGAACGTTGCATTCATAAGCTTGAACTGTCTGTTAGCTGCGCCTGCCGCAGCCTGCAAGTCAGTCTGAGTAGCAGCCTCAGCCGTAGCCGAGTTACCTACTCCCAAGCGTGTGTTGGCATTGTTGAGAGGATCGGTAGTTGCTCCATGCGTCTGATCTAGCATATGAGCGATACCTGCGTTAAGCAGTAGATTACCTGGTACTTCTAGACTTTCTTCGCAAGCACCGATGAGCCGCCTAAGCTCAAAAGACGACACAGGTGCCAGCTTAGGTAGCCACAACTTCTTACGTGCGAAGTCACATGCTTCTTCAGACCATTTCTCAACTACTGTGTGCCATTTCCAATTGCCTACTTCGTGAACTACGATTTCAACCATTTGCATCAGCCCCTTCACCTACGTCTCCTGAAACAACATCAATGGAAATAGGATTAGCTGAAGGCGGGATTTCGATAGGCGCATGAGCTTTGTCAATCGGTGCATCCATGTTCTTACTGATCGCCTTCTGATCCAGCAACTGCTTGATTTCAGCTTCACTCTGCTTGGGTACAGCGTCGTCGAGTTCCTTCTGAGTGATAGTATCTCCCGGAGCCTTCTTGTTATTGGGCGGGAGATTCACATACGTCAGAGCTTTATAAGCCATGTTCTCCCCTACGCTAGAAAGATGATTACCAGGATAATCAGGATTAACAGCAGTAGTCCACCACCGATGTACATTTAGCTACCTCCGTTAGTATCGGGATCGGTTTGAGCAACGCATCCCATTTTCTTCTGATCAATGTACTCATTAAAGCGAACCGCTCGCCTTCGCGTTCTTCTATCTGTTGGCCGACCAACAAGTACGAAGAACACTTCTCTGATTGATTCGTAGTTTGCCTTACACGAATCAATGCGTGATTGTTGAATGTCCGCAATTCGTTGTTTGTTTTCGACAGAAAGAGCCTCTTGTGATACAGCCTGTTCTCTGGTTTCTCTGAGAGCATAGCCAGTAGCAAGAGTGAACACGATGATCCAAACACCCAAAGCTGCCCATCTATAGGGATGAATAGCCTCGTATTTACCAGCTTCTCCTCGTGGACCTTGTGGACCTTGCCTACCTTGCGCGCCTCTACCTCCTTCACCACCTGCGCCGCCTTTACCTACAGGCGTGCCTTTACCACCACGTCCACCTTCACCACCCTTGCCGCCTTGCTGTCCGATGGCCTGCTCACCTTTTTTACCAGGCTCGCCTTCTTTAGCGTTCATTTAACCTCCTCTCAAATCACAATAGATAGAACTATCAAAGACCATGTAACAATGTTCAGTATGAGCGTGAACGTAAGCATACATGCGTTATGATACGCCCATAGTCTTAATCTACTCCTATGCGTAATCCACCAAACAGAGAGGTGCTGTTTAGTTGCGGGCGACAATACTTCCATGATATTCCGCAGATCATTCCTTTCATTTCTTGTCACTCCACCAAGCAATACTGACGCCGCATAGCGCGAGGGAACCTAGAAGAAACTCATAATGCAGGACACCCCCTAACACTTGCACATGGACTAGCTGAAAAAAGAACGAGAATAGGCCGGAGAACATCAGAAATTTCTCCTTGGTAACTTTCCATCTATCTCCGTTCCCATTTGCGCTAGTCACGTTCTACTCTTCTGTCTCGGCTTTAATGCGCTCCAAAGTCTCATTATCCATCATGCTATCGGACGCAGGCTCATTCTCCCAATTGGGTACTCTATTCGCCAGGATATCTGACTGTGGCGAACCCTCTGACTTCGCTTGGGAACCTGACTCTTCTGTAGGCTCCGCCTCCGTTAGATTGCGATCCCGCAATGCCTGCTGATGTATTTCCCCCATAAGTTGGCACACTCCCATCTGCTAGTGGCTTTCCTCTTACAGTCTCTACGTGTACTCCGTACCCTCCGATCACAACTAGATCGCCGGGTTTTACTTTCGAGCGATCTAGTGTCCAACTCGTAAAGCATTTCCTACCTGCTTTCGCGTTCTCTTCGATTAAAGCCACACTTGCGAGTGAACTGTCAATTCCTTCCACTCCCGCAGATTCCAGAGCGTAGTAGCACCAACACCCACACCAGGGCTTTCCGATTAACCACGTTCCACCCTGTGCTGTGTGTACCTGTGCCGTCTTGATTCCATCGGATCTAGTGTCTGTATTAGATCCCCACGGTTGTTCCGTGTAACCTACTCTCCTTTCCAAGTGTGCGAGAGCCACCTGACGTTTAGAAGTCGAGGATACCGGCGGTGGCGTGACAATATCCTCAAGTCCGAAATTTTGGTACGCATCTTCCAGAAGCTCTTTAGCAACGGCATCAATAGCTAGTGGGAACTTACCAGCATTAGGTAGCCCGTCTGGAATTCTAGCGTAGATCATCACGTTGAAGGTACGCTGGCCGATTGCTCCATTAGCACCAGCGATGTTGGCCTGTCTCTGGATTCCCTCAATACCAGACTTGCCTACATTCGTTTCACCATGAGCGAATGCGTTGGTGTATTCCTCACTGAATGATGGGGTAGCCATAGGCACTCCATCAACAGTTGCCCAACGGCCTAGATGCCACGCAATTCTCTTGTACGCTTTAACGTCCGGGCCAGGAACAGAACCACCCACAGGACTATCAGGTGGATAAAGTGGACGTGGGAAGTTCAGTTGGGGAGCTACTCCAACATCATAAACGTAGTCTCTCTCCCAATACTCCATTTTAACTACTTACCTCCTCAAAGTGTTGCATCTGATCGGGGGGCAGAATAAATGCTTCTTTAGCACCCTTCCGCTTTAGGATGAACATTCCTTTTTCAGCTCTGGCTTCCGCGCCCATACCTGTATCGACAGTCTTTCCCTTTTCGTTTGTAACTTCCTCCACAGTGTAGACAAGAGGTTCCGTAGCCGCGACTCTGGCTTCAGCTTCTTCAATCTGCTGTTCGGCCATCTTCCTTACATTGTCTGCCGCGGTCTTTGCAGCTTCATGAGCTTCAACGGACATTTTATTCCTTACCTGCTTCACTCGCACTCACCTCCTGTTCCATAACTTCAGCAGCTACTTGGTAATACTTCACAGCTTGTAGAATGATATCTCCCAGAACGTGATCGTCTACGTTGTCCGACTCTTTGAACTCAAAAGCTTTCTGAGTGATCTGAGTAATATCTTTCTCGTGGAAAATTTCAAGAATTCCTTCTTTATTGACTTCCTCGACCTCAACTGTCTTAGCCGGGAATGGGAACCACATTTCTCCATCATAGCTCGAAATTCTCAACATAGCTGATAGTTCCGTACCGACTGTTTGCACAAACGGACGGGACACGGAATATACTGTCGCTTCCTGTCCGTCGTGAAAAACCACCTTAGTTTTCCATGTAAACATCTTCTCTCTCCTTATCCGAGTCTACAAATCCAGTTCACGATAATACCTGGTGGGAGGTTAGGATGCGCTCCACCGCTACCTTGTGAGTTCGTGCCAGGTGCTTCCGATGGAATACCGTGATTGTGTGAACCACTAGGCCAAGTGTAGGGCCATCCCCAAATTGTGATGCTTCCTCCCTCGAAACCGTACATCGCATTACCACCTACAGGAGTCCAGCTTGATGCGAAATTCGCTACGCCTACCGAAATGGGATGGGCATGGTCATGGTCACCGACTGTAGTAACAACTCCACCGTGATTGTGTGAGTTTACCGTATGCGAGTGAACAGGCGTCTGAGCAAGTGTAAGCGTAACCTCCTGCGTACCGAATACTCCACCTAGAGTAGTGCCGTTATACGTGGACGTGATTCTGTTGGCGGCTGTACCGCCTGTGTCATCCTTACCGAATAGCGAACGTCCTCTCGTATCCATGACATTAAACGTAGTAGAACCGTCACCATTTCCGTGAGGATAACTAGCAGCAGCGGCGGCAGCGTGCATAACGGGATTAGATGCTCTTGAGATTGCTTGCCCATACATAGCAGCGAAACCAGTAGGAATACTCGCTTCTGCATATGGCCAAGGAATCGGGAATCCAGGCTGGAATAGCCTTTCCTCTACAGCAGCAGTCAACTCTGCAAGGCCCACTGTATCATCCTGAATTTGTGAAGCTCCTACAGAATTCGCAGGTAGAGGATCAGCACCAGCTAGAGCATGTTGTGCTGCATGAGTACCCGCAGCCGCCATTCCAGCTGAGGTACCAAGACGACGCATCGAATACGTACCGCTAGCTCCGTCTTTATTAGCAGCAGCTACTTCAACATCTGACACGGCGCCTGGAGCAATCTCACTTGTGCCAACTGCGTCCGTTGCGATTTCATCGGCGCCTACGGCTCCAGAAGCGATATGAACAGTTTGTACCGCGTCATTAGCTAGCTGAGTAGGGCCAATAGAACCAGCGGCAGGAGGACCAATCGTAATCCATGCTGCTCCGGTGTCATAGTAAATCAATGTTTGATCAGTAGCGTAGTAGAAACTACCAATCTTACCAGCCGCCGGTCTAGCTGAGAATAGTCCCTGCGAATATCTAGTTGCTTGACCTTCGATACCAAAAACGAGTAGTTGAAGATCAGACGGTACATCAGCAGGCTCATCTCTAGTAGCAGGATTGGGATAAGAGATTCCAAACCTTGTACTTGTAAGTCTCGACAATTACTTCACCTCCTTTACGTTCCTGGCGTATCTGTAAACACGCCCTCATAGGTTGTATAATCTGTAAATACATCTTGATAATCTGCGTGATTCTCAAAGAGCAACTGGTAATCATTACCATCAAGAATGGCATATGTGATAACGATCCCACCGGGCTTCTGGCTAATCATCGCTCGACCTACACTACCAAATCCAGCTGGTCTACTTACGGGATTGTCCTCCGTATAAATATACGGCGTTGGTGCTGGATTCTTTTCTAGCTGTGCTGCATCCCATATAATATTCTGTGTACCCCCAGAAGCTGAATCCGCCGGAGTACGAAGAATATACGCAACCACTTGATCAGCACTTGGATCAACTTGGAACGTAAAAGCCTTAAATTGCAAAGTGCCGTCTGCGGTAAATGTTGCTGTTGATGTTTGAACAACACCAGCACCCAACAAATGGTCAACGTAGAAATACCATTCTCTACCAGGAGCCATTTGAACATTGGCTTGCAATGTGTAGAATTCACCAGGATCAATGACTATAGGTTCACCATTAAATTTCAAGCCAGAATGAGTTCCGCCTTGAGGACATGAAACTACCACGCCCATAACTCCGTGAGCTACTGGAATGTTAGGAATGCCATTGTGACCTAATGTAGCTCCATTGATTGCACTGTGACTACCTAAGCCAACTTCTAGACTACTATGAGTGATTAAATTAGTAGCTTCCCAATCTTGTGTCGGTGTTTCATTTCTACGTGTTAGGACTTGGAGTTGATAGGCTGCGCCTCCACTCCGCTCGCGTAGAATAACAGTTTTAGTCCCCGTTAAGTATGGTTGAATTGCTCCTCTCATAGCAGCGGGGGAGCCGCGTCTAAATCCAGGCGTATCTCTGACTAGCGATCTAATCCTGGCCTCATGGTCAATGGTAGATTCTCCCGTTAGCGGTGAGGGTGTTGAAACTCCCACCAATTGGCCAAGCCAAGGCAATGCCTTGTAAGGTGTTTTGTCAATATTTAGAAGATTAGACCACGGAACGTAATCTTCTGGCGGCGGATCTTGTGCAAGATGTTTAATGGTTCTAGAGAGATGAGGTTCACCCTCCCACTCGTAGCCAGGGAAATCACCATCCACATATTCTTCACTGGGGAATCCTACGCCTTTACGGACTATAAAGGAATCAACGTAGTTGGCTTCTCCTTGAATGGGATCTTCAAACACCGCATAGAGTGTCATCTTTACTGCAAGAGCTGGAACCGTTAGATTCAAAATAGGCGACCTCGTCCAATCCTCCGTGTTATTCATAATCTGAGCGCCGCCTATAGAAGTTATATGAGTATTGTTGATGTTGTAAAAAGCTGCGATAACCCAAAATTGTCTAGGTGTTGTTCCTGCCTTAGAGTAGCTAGCTACGGCCCATTGTTCTCCAGCTACAACGGGCATAGCCGCGTCCAAGACAGTGACCACACCAAGATCACCGCTAGTGCCAGTAGTAGCAACTACCTTTGCTACCTTTTCTCCGCTATGAGCATCAATCTCATCGGTCAGAGTAACTGTGCCGTTCACTCCATTCTGATAAGGACCCCAATCAGCTGCATCACCCTCAAAACTCCCGATGGCAAACCAGTTATCTATTTCTCTACTAGCAATAGGATACTTACCGATCAATTCCCATACTTCTTGAAGTGGACCTGCAAGAGATTAGCAGAAGGCCAGAAGCGGATGGCCTAAACTGGCGTCGGTATACGCCAACGGGGACATAATCTCGTAGAGTTCTTCTGCTACTGGACTAGTAATTGGAACAGCCATTAAAGTGTAATATCTCCTGTGACACTCCCAGCAGTAGGCATCGGAATTGCTCCCGCCAACGTAATATCTGTAGTGGCGAAAGCGTCCGCACCGCGTCTGAATGTCAACGCTGTAATGTAATCCATCCCACTTACATTGTTAATGACCTGTGCTAGCTCTAGATATCTAATTACTGTCTGGTTAATCCATTGCGGAGAGAAAGGTACGTCTCCAGTTTCACGTGGCAAACCCCAATTGGCCGGAGATAGATAAGCAGCAACTGCTTCCTCAGCTCTTGTTTCTACATCTTCAGGGTCCCACCCTGCTACAGCTTTCCCAACAAAGTTCACATCAACCGCTGTATATACAGGGTCAATGACCTCAACGATAAAGTTCAACTCTCTGGCATCTTCCAAGTAAGCATCAACCTCATCCTTAATTGGAGCACTCAAAGCCAAACCGTCCTCATCAACCACCGACACAGTAACGGCTCGTTCCTGTCCATAGACTCCCGTAGAAGTCATCGAGTTGCCACCATTAGTGCCTGTAGCGTTCTTGCTAAGAGTGATCGAGGTTCCTGGAATAATTGAAACGACTGTACTACCGTATGGAATATTGGCACCCTGAATCCATGATCCAACGGTAATACCATTGAAGCTGGAAAGTGAGACAACAGTCGGAGAGCCGCTTGTCACGTTGCCAGTAAAGTTCGTAACCGTAGGTAAATAGTTGTCGATTCCTACGGCTCTCTCCACTTCCCCAATGTCCTGAGCGAAGATAGCAAAATCTCTGGCTAGAATGGGTCTAGGCGCGAGTAGTTGCAATCGAGTCCTGAGCCTATTCAAATACTCATCATCATCTTCTGCATCTTCTCCACCGGACGTTACCGCAACCAGCGTAATCGTACTTACGAAGTCAAGAGTATCAATCAGAGATACCGGGCCAGAGATACCTGAAGCGTCTGCGCCTTCTTCGATAGCTCTAATCTGAACACCATCGGCATCCGTAAAACCCTCAGGGATCACCACATCTTCGATAGTCTCAAATGGGACAGTCAAATCTCCCGTTACTTCAATCCCAATTTGAGTACCCGCAGGGATGGTGTATCCCTGGTTATCAATCATAACCCAATCAGTAGTCCCAACCGCAAATGTAGCCTCCTGTACTTCAATCCCTACGAGAGCGCCAAAGTATCTGAAAATATCTGTGGGAACTGCGCTCGCAACGTCTCTAGCTTCCGCCGTCATTTTAGCGACAGCCTCAATTAGGATGGTTTCTACATTAGCATCGTTAGGCACCCACTCGGGAAATACCGCCTGAAAATAATCGAAACTATCCTGTTCTAGAATTGCAGGATCAGTCTCGATCGGTACTTCAATATACTGTTCACTCATTGGTGTCCCTCTCTATTCTGATCCTCTGAAGCAGCTCATCAACTATATCTACTACTGGCTGACTCACTGCCATCTCAATCCTAGGTTCCCACACAACTAGAGCTTCCTGAATTCTACGCTCATCTGGATGCTCGTGGAAGGTCAAATCGGGGATACCAAACTCAGGCTTCTCAGGTCTATGCCCCTGAGGATATCTGAGTACCACTTCCACGCAATCCATGATTTCTTGTTCAGAATCCTGTTCAGCAGCAACAGCACCATTAGCACCGTCAATGCGAAATGGGATCGAAATGTGCGGTGCGTTGTATTTAGGCATTATCTACCTACCACCTTAAATTCTATGCTGTAATCGTTGTCGTAAACGATATCCAGCGGAGAACCAGAGTCTTGATTAGCATACAACTCCACGTAATCTCCTGCTACAAACAGATGTGGCACAGACAGCATCAGTACGGTGGGAACTGTACCTGCGGGTGAAGCATTAACGACAGCAAACGAGGAGGCATTATTTTTTACCACAGATAATTGACGGAAATTTCCAGCTACTTGTTCCTCAAATCTAACATTGGCGAATATATCGTGCCACCCGTTCGTTGGTATATACACTCTCGTAGGATTCGGCGCTGGTGCCCACATATCGGAATCATCTGTGACTTGAACATTAAATATAACTGCTGCTGCAATTCCAGATTCAATCTCCTGATTAGTATTACGCCTAACATGGCACTTGCCCGCAGCAACACCAGGATCAAAGGGCCACCAGGCAACTACGTATGGCATGGACTTTTCATCAAATACCACAAGACATTGATTACCACGTTCAGGTAGTGTGTTACCTCTAGCAACCCACTGAGCCGGCCCAAACCTATGCTTACCATCATGTGATCGTAGAAGCACTTCTACAGTGTCGTCCATGTTTGCAGCGTCGGTTGCAATGGTTCCTCGCCAAACTCCATCGAGTGTGTTTTCTATAGGGGCTTCTTCGTAAAGTTCACTCATCGCTACCAACCAACGTGTAGATGATCATCGTGACCCTCAAGAGTACTGCTATCGTAATGTCCAACAGGAACTACCAATTCATCAATGGGACCAATGAGCTGACTAAGTCCCAACACTACCTGATTAGACCTAATCCAGTTCATCGCCTGCCTAGTACGAGCCTGTGTGCGATCTGTGTAATTTCCAATGTCCACAGCGTTACCAGTTGAGTGTGCAGATACTCGACCACCACTGGTGTACTTGCTGTGATCACTCCTAAGACTCGTGATCGTGGCAGGGAATCCAGCCTCGGTAAATGCCAACAGGAATTGCAAAAGCTGGTCATTAACCAGACCCATCACAATATCGTTCTTCTGCGATGTTCTGGTAAACGTGATCTGTGCGCTGTTTAGTACAGCATCACGTAGCGTTTTCCCTGTCGGCTGTTTACCAGGCGCGTCAACACTAAATCCAGGCGATGGCACGTATTCCTTGCTATCTGCCTGATTGTCCCACAGCCCTGTAATATCTTCCTTCTTAGGTTCAGGCAGTCTCGGTCTAGGCTTCTTACAAGTGATCGTAGCTTTAGGATCGAACAGCGATCTACGAATCTCGGTGATTAGCCACCTACCATTAGCAGGGCCAGAATCAAAGATTTCAATAATAGTACCCGGTGGCGCAGCCCATCTATTCAAGCGCGCTGTTACAGTAATGACGGCATTCTTCTTGCCAATATCATAGTCGAAGTCAATCCAATCAACTCCGTCCGAATTCTCGCTGATTCTCATGCGAGGCGCACTCTTGAATAGGTGCGTATCTGTGGTGAAGTAGACGGTTCCACTGACCTCAAAGGCTCGCCAATTTACCTCAGCAGCTAATCTAAGGATGCACTCCCAAGAGTCCTCCTTCTCCCATCCCCTCCTACCACCAGGGAGAATCTTAGAACGACCGCGAGTGAATTGGTACTTGTCGATATCCGACTCGTCAATAGGAACCTGCCAGTTAGCAGCAGCAACATCTGATGATGTACCAAGATCCCCACCAGCGACACCAAAGGCTGTAACAATCCTCTCAGCTTCTTTCCTGTGAGCAGCATAAGCCTTAGGAAATGCGGAACGCTGTGCTGCCTGACAAACTTCCCAATACTCTGCGGAAGGATTGACTCTGTCATACGCCACAGCTTTATCGAAGAACCGCTTGGAGGCTCTTGGAATATTCATACGTTCAGCGACAGAGCCCCAAATATCAATCTCCTGGAACATACCTACAGACGAGGAATGACCGAAGGGGAGATTGTTAGCTGAGGACTCCTGAATTACGGTCATAACAGCGCAGACCAGAAGCTTGCGCTTAAGCAGCATACCTAGGCCAACATCTAGCATCTGCTCAAGGTTGTCAAGCTGATTTCTAGATGCCTGCTGTCCTTTGATAGTCAGTCCGAATTTGCCCGGCGCGTCATACTTAGGCTCTTGGTAGTCACCAAACCCGAAACCGGGCGCACGTTCCTTAGCTTTCTCAGGTTTATCCTTAACCTGTTTGGGCTTCTTCAAGTCAGGACATTCAAATGGAATCCGAAATTCCTTGACTTCTTGCACCAGAATTTGAATAAACCTAGCGCGTCGCATTTTGCCGTATCCAATAACGCGCCGTTCGTTATAGGTACGTAGGACAGCAATCTCTCTGTTCTCGAACGTTAGCTGAATGTCCTCTCCCTGCTTTCTTACCTTTACCAAGCGGAACCAGAGTCCATCGATCTTGATATCAACAGCCTGTGCCAGTCTACCTGATCGCTTAATCAGGCCGTAGTGGTCATTCACCGTCATAACAACGATAGAGGCACCTTCAATAGTCCTTACCACTTCTCCATTGGTGACAGACTCATCAAATCGCATCGTTGGCAGCTTGCGGGTGATGAACGCAAGCTGACTAATATCCAAGTCCTCAGAAATAAGCTCGCGCTGGCTATCCAGCTTGGAGAGCGCAAGTTTGTTCCGAGCCTTGTTAATAGATTTGCCCATTACTTACGGCCTTTCTTAGCCCTAGTCTTGGCAGCGGCAGTAAGTCTCACTTTATCAATATCAATCTTACTAATCACAATCAAGACAGCTTCCTGTCTGGCGCGATCCCCATTAGTCATCTTCATCGCATCGCCCCATTGAATGTCCTGAATGATCCAATCAAGATCATTGTGAGGAACTGCCGTACCAACTAGCTTAACCGCCGGAGGTTCCTTGACATATGGGAGTGCCATCCTCTCCAGCTTAGTGCAGTCGTACTCTACAGAGTCGTTCTGCTTCCATCCGTCTAGTACGATAGGTACTTCCATCTGCAACGGCTCTCTACCTGTCCACTGTGTCAAAGCTACTCTTCTAGGGCGAGGTACAATTTCCCATCCCCCGTATCCTCCCGTCGGCTTGGGGGGATCAGCACCCATCAAGCACGTAACACTCAGCTTAGGCGCACTAACAGTCTTAATAGTGATTTCTCCCCTAGCCATTATCTACGAGCAATCCTGTCATTCTTGTGTCTGAATACGATTTCAGCAACTTCTCTACCGTCGATATTGACAGGTACAGCTTCAAGCGTTCCCAGCATTCCAGCTCCACCTGCACTAAGGGCTTCCCAATTTGCGCCAGTAGGAGCAACTCTAGGAGCAGCTACTTGCTCAACCCCACCGCCACCACCGAACAATGCACCTGCGATATCCAGACCTGACATTTGACCCCAATCAGGCAACCAGTTTTCTAGAGCATCAAACTTACCACCGATACTATCTAGCGCAGCACCAACTCTTTCTATGTTCTCTGCCAGAAGCAAGAATAAGAGAACCATTGGACTCAGGAAAAGCATTAGTCCCGCGATGATCGGCCTAAGTCTGTCAAACTTGAACCATAGGAAAGTCAGCGCAGCCGCTAGAGCGATACCTGCAACGGCAAGCCAGAAGAATGGATTGGTAGCCAACATCGCAATCTGTGCTGCTACTACAGCCCAAAGAGTAGGCACCATAGCACCCTTCAACATTCTAGCTCTACGGGCCTCCATCACCATCGCATGTTTTTGAGCTAGTGTGTTCCATCTAGTCTCGACTGTGTTTACCTGAGTAGCAATCGTTTCTGCACCCTTCCAGAACGTGAGAATACGTATTACTGCTGCCAATCTCCTAGTCCAAAATGCGTGAACGATCTTAGCAGCGGTAGCTCTGTTGGTCCAGAGGAAGATGAGTTTTAGAGCGATTCTCTCAGCAACCATCCAGGCAACAATAAGCCTCAAAACCCAGACAAGGGGCTCGCCCCCGAGGTTTATAAAACCCAGCACAGCTGTCGTAATCTCAAGTGTTGCCCACGTAGCCAAGAGCAACAACTTAACGAACGGCATTAGCACGCTAATAGTTAAGCCAGCGCTATCTCTGAAAGCCAACAAGAAGTCGTGGGTCGTCCTTATCGCGGTCTGGAAATGGTACGCATTACCAGTAGCATCATCAAGAATCTCAACAAGATCGTAGAAAGTAGCTTGGTTATCCACTACCGCATTGAACATCTGTCCGGTGACATTCGTGACTCTCTGCAAGCCACCAGCAAGCTGATTGAACATTGTTATCGTGCCGCCGCCCAAGATAGCTTGAATGTCGCCTTTCAAAATCTCGAACTGTCCAGACGTGGTTCCAGCGATGCGTTCACTGATACCACCGTAGTCTGCTTCCAAACCAGCAAGAATCGCTTCAATACCCTGCTGTGCTGGAATTCTAGCATCACCAATCCTATTCAGCTGAGTTACATTCTCACCAAAAGCAGCAGCCAGATACTTGTAGACGGGAATATTGGCATTTGCCAACTGCCTAAGCTCCTCGCCCATCAATCTACCCTTTGCTCTCATTTGAACGAAAGCTAGGATGATCCTATCAATATCAGCTTGCGGACGATTCAGCGCCGCAATAGAAGCTGCTGTAGCTCGCAAAGTTCTGTTCGTTTCTTCGGCAGTAAAGCCGAATGCTCTAAGCTGCTGTCCTGCACCAATTACCTGATTTGGTAGAAAAGTAGTTTCTCTCGCGATCCTTAGGAATTCTTTAAGCTGGTCCTGAGCCTCAATCTCACTTCCTGTTAAGTATTCCAGAGCGATTGTAGTACGTTCAATACTGGCATTGAATTTGATACCAGTACCCGCCGCTACTGCACCTAAGGCCGTCATAGCAAGAGTGGCGTTGTATACGTAACGATGAAGAGTAAAGAGTGCCTGGTTCCACAAAAAGGAGTTGTGTGTAGCGCGTTTCATACCCGCACCAGCGGCATCTGCCGCAACACCCATACGGTTCATGGCTGCTGCGGCAGCATATGAGTCCCGAAGGAACTGACGAATACCGATCAGCCTCGTTCGGATATCTACGCGATTCTCAGGCGTACTCACTTTTTAACCGCGCTCCATACATCGTTGGCGATTCTACGAGCAAGCACCTGAAGCTGTTTGTCTTTTACTTCAAGTACCCTGTTGGCAATCACGACCCACAAGTTCCTCATAAACACATCTTCCATCTCAAGGAACTTGTCAATCGGCATACCTGCCAGTACTATAGCTGCGGAGGTTTCAACCTCTATACCCCCTAAATCCCCCCCAGCATCATATCCAGTTCAGAGCCGCCCTGCATCATCCACCGTGAAATCTTCGCGCCATGTGTAGAAGCTGCTACATCATTGCCACCGAACAGACCTAGCACAACACTTCTAGCTGTTGGAGGATCAGGCAACTCATTGGCAAATTGGAGATATTCCGCCAAGTTCGCATCATACTTGACAGGGAAATCTTTAGGTCCCTTATAAGTATCATGTTCCCTCAGCGGAATCTCCTCGCCGCCCTCTCTAACGTAGAACTCTTCACAAGACTCGATGATATTGTCAAGTGTAACAATCAGGTTAATTTCAGCTCTATTCTTAGTTCGCTGTCTTGCTCTCTTTAGGATATCGTCAAGTTCGTCGCCACTCATCAAACGATAGCGACAGAACAATGCCCCCTCGTAACCAGGGATATCCTCGTCATGAGTCTTATTCGCAGCAACCTGCTTACGACTCCTTCGCAGGCGATCAGCAAGAGACTCATTTGGGGAGGGAACTTCATCTGTAGTCAAAGCTTCCTCGACTACATCGACTTCCTGTTCTACTTCACTCATTTGGGCCTCTCTCCTTTCAGTGTGATTGCCCAAACTACGCTACAGGCTGACCTTCAGGAGTAATCTCCATTTCAACCAATGCAGCATCCGAACTTTCGGAATCCACTTCCGGTGGAGTCCAACGCTTAAGCGTACCACTCCATACAATAGGACGACCAAAAGCGTGTCCATCAATATCCAAAGGATGCTGAGAGACGACCGCTCTGGCCTTACCAACACCTGCAATCATCCTTCTTGACAGGTTCTCGTGATCCCTAACAAGACGATACAGACGACTGACAACAATATTCTCGACATTCTTACGACCACCGAGAGATACTGCTTCAGCCATTGCACCCGGATTGTACTTGTATTCCTCCGAGTCTACTGCACCACCAGACTTCTTATCCCATGTACCTAGGGGCATGAGCGGTCTGTTAGGATTAGTCACGTCCTCAACGGAAACAGTGACATTCCAGGTATCCTGCCTTGTTCCCTGAATAGTAGGCATTACTCATTCACCCCCTTCTATGTAGGAATAACGTCGGTCACGCGAGCCTTAACCAGCTCAAGAGTAATCTCTTCAGCGAACGGAGAAGGCTTCATCATGATGATTGCTCTGAGTTCAAGATTGGCAATGGTGGTAGGTGTGTTCACACCGGGACCAACATCGACCAAGAATGCTTCATCCGGCGTCAGACCGTAGAGACTACCAATAGACCAATACGGAGTCAGCATTCCAGTCAGGGCACCACCATACTCACCAATCTTTCGTGCCTGTCCATCAAGTTCGTCGAAGAGATAGCCTTCACCAATCGCATCTGCGACTGATGCAATCTCCATGACAAGACGAACATTCGCGAAGTTGATCCAACCACTTTCTGATACAGGATCAGCAAGTGAACGCCAACCATAAATACGAACACCACCGTACTTCATGATGATGGCATTATGACCCTCTTCGTTTAGATCCTCACGGTCTGCATCAGTAAGCGGGCCGGTAGCAAGTCCATTACAGAACAATGCTTGACCATTTTCACCAGCAGCCGGGGTGTTGGGCGAACCACCAACAGCATCCGTCCTTGCAATAGCACCCGCAACAAGAGCAGAAGGAGCTACTGTTCTATCAGTACCAGCGACAACTCCTGGACACGTGAGCCAAGGCCCATAAATCGCAGACCACTTACCATTAGCAAGCTGCAATGCCTGAGCCTGTGCAAGTAGAGTCGCCTTGACACTACTGTTAACTGAGTCAAGAATCGCAACTCTATTATTAACTGCTGCGTGATTCTGCAAAGCAGTGTGGTTAGTAGAACTTGTCCTACCAGGCATAGATACCTGACCAGGGCCAAGATCCTTAACAAACAGACCGAGGCCTGTTGTCCAGTGAGAGTCCAGAATGGATGCACGATCGTCTACACCACCCGCAAGGTTGAATGGGCCACCAACTGCGGGATCACCCGCAGCCACTTCATCAGTAACAACGATGTAGTCACTATTACTAGCCCATTCAATTGCAGCAACCTCATCAAGAAGATCGGGCGACCTTTCTAGTTCTCCCAGCGTATCATGTGTAATAAGCAGGACAAACGTGCCACCTACTCCACCAGCTAGGACTTGTACGTTAAGAGCATTTCCCCACTCGCCAGGATTTTTAGCTGCGACCTTCAGCGTGTTAGCAGGAGTAGAGTTCTGTAGGATAACTGAAGCTGCTAGTGCAGCAGGCCCAACGAGACGACCTACATACGCTCTACTGCCTCCCTCGCGGAAGAACACGTCAAGAGCATCATACAAGTGACCATACGACACTCTTGCTCCGTAGTAGCGTTCGTACTCGGTAAGGCTCGTAATCAACAGAGCCTCATTAACTGGACCCTTCTCAGTTAGTCCCTCAACAAACCATACTCCTGTATCAGTAGCAGCCTGTCTGGTAGGGGGTGTCTCTCTTAGTACTAGATTCGTACCGGGTCTTGCCATTTACTTGTCACCCCCTTCCTTCTGCTTTCATCAATATTCCCTGATCAACTAGCTCCTGATTCTCTTCAATCTCTTTCGCAGTGAGATTGAAAGTTTCACCCGGAGCCACCGTTCTACCGCTAGCCAACTGCTGAGCAGTCGGTACATGGAGCGGTACTTTGAAACTAGGCAAGTCTACCACCCCTCCAGGCTTCCATCAGATGGTCACGAATTAAGTTTCTCATATGCACTCTATCTCTATCAGTTACTTTTAGGAATTGACGCTTAGGCGTGGTCTCATAACCGAACTGGTGTCTGCCAGCGTAAGGCAGGTTAGTACCAAAGATCAGCTGTGTGTTGGATACCTGATGCGTTGATCCTCTTGCGTTCCATTTGGTGACACTACGCCTAAGGGCACCACTCATGTGTAGAATGCGTGGATCATGACCTAGACGTTGTTTTCTGAACAACCACTGTGGGCTCAGCTTTGCCCACGAACCTCCACCCCTACGACCTTGAGAAGAGAATTGAGTATCCGTAACCTGCATGAGATACTCACCCACGTTACGCAGGGCAGGAGCAGCATTAGCCGCTCTCTGCCCCATGCGCGTAAATTGAGTGGCTACCACCTTGTCGCCAAAGATTACAACTTCAAATCTCATTCTTCTTCAGTCACAACCTCATGGGGCACTTCAGGAAACGTAACGATAACCTTCTCGATTTCTCCAAGTTCCTGTGCAGCTTCTGTAATAAGCGGAGGACGCATGAACGTATTAATCGTGCCCTCTACCTCTACACCGAAAAAGTTACCAGCTGCTTTGTAGTTTGCGTGCTGATCGTCAATCGGTAGATCATCGTAGTTCTCATCCAGCCAGTAAACACCGACGATATCATCCCGACCCATGCTTTTGTTGTGCAGCACAATTCCTCTAACTGCGGCTGCGTACATCTTAACTTGGAAATCGGCTTCTTCCTCGGTTCTGGCAGCGATAGCTACTCCTACACCTACCTGCCATGTTGCCCTATAGTCTCCGTCACCTGTAACTCTTTCAGGAGGCTCTAGTAGTCCAGGACTGATCACAACCACCTTGGGCAGTTCTTCGCCCGGTAGGGCGTCAAACGTATTCCTGTTGGTATAGTTGCGTGGTGTAGGCAACTCTTCTCTCTCCCACGACATAATTCTCTCTATCTCCCGTAAATACATGGGAAAGTAGAGTTTCAGTAGGTCGCGTATCGCATACTCAATCTGGGTGGCAACTACGATCTTACCGAAAGCAGACACTACAGGTCCATACTCATCGTAAAGGCTCTGTCAGTGTCATCAACAGGCCAGAAGTCATCCTCACTCATCGCGGCAGTCTCGGTAGGTACTTCAGGTCCTAGCACGATAATACCGTCGAGGATCTTTTGGATCATTTCCATCGCTCTATCGTACTTTAGCTGAGCGAAGTTTCTTTCTTCAATTGTGAGATTGGTACGTGAAGCGTTATTGAAATACAGATCACTAGCAATGAGCATTCCAGCGATCTGTCTTACTGGATCTGGCGTATCATCGGGACTACTCCAATCCATCAGGGTAGCAGAATCTACCACACTCGATAGATTGGCCCGGACTACTCGGGCTATACTGACTTGTAGAATATACGTATTCTCTTCTGTAGCTTCTACAACGACAGGATAGCCCGACGTAGTACCTCCGGTGTCCCGACCCGGTAGATGGGCATTAATATCATCTAGCGAAGCCAGAATTTCAGCCATTACTGACCAGTCTCTGCTTCCTTAGCGGCTTCCTTTTCACTAGCACTCTGCTTACCAGCACTAGCCTTAGTAGTTGCTTCATTGACGCTTTCACCTGAGACTGTGCCCGAATCAGTAACGATAAGGGCAAGCTCCTGAAGCTCTTCCATATCCTCTTCAGGAACTACAGGATTATTCAATTCGTTCATCTTGGCCCTGAAATACTCAGCTGGAGCAGTGTCGTCAGCAATATCAGGATACTTCTCTTCACGGATAGCGCCGACCTCGACGAGATAGTCGAAATCATCCCCTACCTTGGACTTGGTGATTTCATCACCAGGCATGATATACTTAATAACCTGACCATGATCGTTAACTTCCGCAGGGAATCTACTCCATGCGTAATATGTCATCTGTATTTACCTCCCTTCTACAGTTTAGAAGGCACCAGTAGCAAATGCGTTGGTGATGAGATAGCCAGCACCAGCAGAAACGATCTTCAGATCCCACTTGTAGCTGACTCTAACGATATCCGCCTTGCGAGGCTCTTCACGCCATCTATCAGTAGGCCGTGTAGAACCATCAGGATATGTTTGTGCGAACGTCTTACCAAACGTGAACGAATTGAGTCTCGGAGTCGGATCAACGATACCAAGCCAAACGTCCTTACCCCAAAACGACACGATGTTCTGAGTAGCATCGAGGTTGTTAGCTGCGTTGTAGACCGAATCCACCGGAAGGATAGTTCCATCAAAACCAGTAAGGAGACGGAATGCCTCAGGATTAGTCAGGTTGAACGACTTGAACCGATCTACGATACGCGGATGATTCTCGATGTAGCTCATACCAAGAGCCGGAATAGCCAACGTATTCGGATAACGACCAGTAGCAGCGTAAACTGCTCGCATAGCAGTCATAATGTTGGAAACCGGATCTGACACCGGGAATGCAGGCAGTGTTGCAGTGTAGTCATTCCACTGCTGGGTACCTGCCAGCGTTACCTTGTTTGCAGCAGCATACTGTGCAGGATCACGAACGAGCGCGCTAACCTTCAACTCATGATCGAGTAGAATGGAACGTGTAGCAAGTGCAGTAGCATCCATTTCAGGATCAAGCTGCAAAGCACCACCAAAGGCAGCGTTTGCGAGTCCACCCTGAGAATTAAGCTGTTGCCTCTCTTCATCAAGAATAGGAACCTGAAGTGAGCGTTCCCTAGTGAAGAAGATATCCTCGCTCCACTTAGCACCCTGAATCTCGTTAGCAACCGTACCTGGCTCACGCGCCGATTCAAAGATCAACCAGTTTGATCTATCGAACACGCGATACCTTCCTGACTGTGTATCTACAGGAGTTACAGGCATGATACGCTCGCCATAGAGAGCCTGATCCTGATAACCAACCGAGAAGTTGGTCAGAATAGGATCTTGATAGAGTGTACCAGGATCATACATTTAGTTTCATTCACCCCCTTCTATATTATGGAGAAAGGATGCCATCAGTATCAAGACGCAGAGAGATACGATCACCAGCATTAGTAGACGGGTGACCAACGCATGTACCTACAATACGCTCACCAACAGCAGCCGTCTTTACACGACCATCAGCAGCCAGCCCAACAGCGGCACCAACTGCAATAGCACCAGATGCTTCAGCTTCTGTAATACCTGCAACTCTTACCGACGCACCCTTGCCTCGAAGTAGCTCAGCAGCCGAAACAGAGAACTGATGAAAACCAGCAATACGATCACCGATAGCAGTTACGGGCGTAACTACCTCAGCAGCGGAGAACTTACAAGCTCTGAACTTCACTGCTGTAGTAGCTGGTGCGAGCCTATAACCCTTGTCAAGTACAAAGTTACCAGTAGCCATTTAGGTTAATACCTCCTTCCTAGGCTGGAACAGTTTGACGATATGCCTGTGCCAGATCAGGATGCTTCTTAGCAGCCTGTTCCATTGCATCTTCAAGTGACATACCTTCGTTGTCCTTCTGAAGCTTACCAACAATTTCAGCGAAGATCTTACGAGCCTGCGCAACACCAGTTGCACTGGACGTATCAACTTCCGGTACATCATCTTCCTTGGTACCACTACCAATCTCGCCCATCTGGACCAGACCACCGTTGGTAATAGTCTTGATGCACTCTTCAAAGTCCTCGATAGTTGCGGTACCTTCAGAGAACTTCGTGTGCATCTCAGCAATCTTGTTCTGTGCGCCAGCACTAAGAACCTGATTGGTGTCAATCAGACCATTACCTACGGCCTTACGGACAGTCTTGACGCCTTCAGAGAAAGCCTTTGCACTATTCATACGATCCCGCTCCATGAGCCTATTATGCTCAGCCCAATAAGCAGGGTACTTCTCTGCAAACAGCTTCTCTTCAGTCTCCTTGTCAACCGACTCGCGCATCGTGGTCAACTCACCCACGTTACCCTTAACGGCCTCAAGAATCGCGTCAGGTGCCGCATCAACAGGAAGCTCCAAAGTACGAAGAAGCTCCTGTGCCTGAGTCTCTGCAAATACGTACTCACCACCTGCCATTCTTTTACCTCCCTTCGCGCTATTTGAAGTTACTGGCGGTGTTGCTTCTTGATCCGGTGGAGAGAACCTTCTCCACCCTTCCGTGACTGCTGGGTCATCTGAGTTATCTCCTTCTTTACGTGGCTCAGGTGGATTACCCGAACCCGGCTCAGAATGCTCCAACTCCTTAACCTCAGCTAGTTCACTGAAGTTAATCGGCATCATCTTCTTAGCCACAGGACGATTAGTAAGACCTCCACCGATAATAACGTCGCTGTACTTATTACCATCGGTATCCTTGTGTATGTCCTCCCATTCCATAGACACGTACTTCCAGTGTCCATCCTCAATGTCCTTCTTTGCTTCCTCCGTGAAATCCACGAGTGCATACAAAGCAGGCACAGCAGGATCGGCAGAACTAGGCTCAATCTTGAAGTCCTTGAACCATCCAGCAGCTTTGTTGCCCTTAGCTGAATCAAAGCCATGCTCAAAATCCAGAGCAATATCTACACCACGTACTCCATCCTTAAAGTTCTTGATGAAGTTATTGAGCTTTTCCTGCGTAACTTCAACATCACCGTAAAATGGGGTATCGTAAGTACGTGCAGGCAATGCTTCAATCCACTTAGGGCCATCTTTCAGTTCACTACTATCCGGTGTTACTTGAAGGATCTGTTCAGGCACTTGGTTGAATCACCTCCTTTCTAGCTCTATTAAAGACTTTGGTATCTTGCCACTTGACTTGATTCGTGTAGCAATTCTCGATCAGGACTTTTTTATCGGTCAGCTTGACAACGTAATATAATCCCGCGCCAGTGTTGAAATATGTCCCAACTTTGAATTCAGAACTAACTGGCTGCGTTGGGGGACTTACCGACGTATCCGGTAGTTTCTCCTCTAGCATTGCCCTGCCTCGGATTGGGGATTGCGTCCTTATTACCACTCCCATTACCATTACCACTAGCCTTATCAGCGGCAGCTTGTGAATCGACCCCGCTGGTACCAACTTCTGGCGCATCAAGCTGACGACGAAGCCAATTCTCTGTAGCAGTATCTCCCTTAGTGAGAGCATCCGAACCGTAGAGATTGGCAACAGCTGCGGCGAACATCTGGATATCACGAGTCTCGCCAATGTTTCGTACCTGTAGCTTGGGGAACCTATTCGTCGGATAGTTCCACACCACTAGCTGCGGGATCAGATACATATTAATTTCATCAGCGATCTGATTTGCTACATATTTCAGTGACTTCATGAACATATCACTCTGTGTAGCACCAGTAGCTCTGCCCCCTCCTGTAGTGGTTGCGCCCAACGATACGAACTGTCCCAACACGTTCAGGAGGATCATCGTGTTGTGATGATTGGCAGATTCCAGCACATCGACCATCGTACCTTCAAGCTTGATGAAATCGACCTCGACATTAGGAGTCTCAAGAACGAAGCTCTCTTCGTTGGTTCTCAGGTTACGAAGGAGCCTTCTGAGGATATTTTTGTCGCTAGGAGTGAAACCCGGCAGCAATTTGCCTCTTGGGACACCAATTGCGTGTCTCTCCTTCTGAATACTGTCAATCTTGTACAGATGTGTCTTGTAATACCAGTGTGGGTAAGCTGTACGCAGCAAACTCTTGCCTGCAAGGTCTCCACCATACCTATTAAACGTGAAAATCATGAGCTTGTTGATAGGAATTTCGACTTCATCCACGGACTTATCTTTTCTAATGGCATTATGCCGGATTCCTTCAGGACCTCCGTTATCATCGTACAAGATTTCGGAGATACTGGAAGCCGGCCTAGGTGCCAGTTTCTTCAACATCGTGTACTTCTTGGCATTAGCATTCTTACGCTTAGGTGTCCACTCCCGTTCCTCGTAAACAGGTTCCAGCGCGGAGAACCCATCCTCGTACATATGAAGGATATCTTCAAGCGAGTTCAGGAAGGGTGAGTTCATACCTTCAAAAAGGTTGGCGCTAATGAATTCCTGAATCTCTAGGTCCATTGGATCTTGACCATATGGCTCTACGAAGAATTCCGCACCAAGTACCGGAGTCTTGTAGAGTCTCATCGAAACATCAACTCCAGCGTCAGTCATCATTCTACCGTAAGTCTGTGTACGCTGGAACTGTGTTGCTAGTTCTGGAACAATCTCCCGTAGGCGCGTTGGCTGACTAGAGCCGGTCTCTTCATCCAAAGGTGGTCGTTCAACATTTTGCAGACCAGAACTAGAATAAGAACTACCAGTCCCTGCTCTGCGTGGCTGTACTGGCTCGGGCTTACGAGCGGCGAAACTTATACCTGGGCTTACTGCCCATTCTCTAAGGCCCATAACGACCTCCCAACGTCAGCTCCTCTTCAAGACGTACTGACGTACTACCTGCTAGCGTCAGGAATACATCTTGACTCTCACTGCCAGCATAGTCTTCACCATAAACATCGGAAAGGTGACTACCAGCACCAGCAACGAAATGTGGGCCAACAAAATATCTAAGAGCATCACAGCAGTGATCGTCAACCTTATGCTGAAGGTTGCCGTCGCCGCCCTGCTCATTTAGATCCTGCTGTGAGTTCCTAGCCAGTGGCTTTACATGCAACTGTGGCATCTCACGAACGAGGTTAGTACAACTAGGATCAATTACTAGTCTAGGCTGTGGCCTAGCCTTCAAACGTCGCTTAATCTCTTCTACAGACTGCTTCCAGGGTACATCAAACGAACCTATATAACCTAGAATAATCCCCAACGTAGCAGCTTCGTCTGCTCCACGCGGATCGCCCCATCTTGCGTCTACTCTATAGTTGGGTGGATTCTCCCGTTCCTTTAGTGCCTGTCCATGTTCCATCGTGGACTTGTAGCGCCCATAGTATTCACGCCATACATGAACAGATTCGTCCGCTGCCACTTGAATATCCAAACACACAAATGGATTGACGAATCCATAGTCGTAGGCTTGGTAATTGGGGAGGGCAGGATTGTAGACGACTGGTTGTACGTGGATACTCTCATCCCACTCTTCATAGATACTCCCTGTGACAGCAGTAAACGAGGCTCCGTATTCTTGATCGAAGAAAATCTTACTTACGATCTGTCTTACTCTTTGAATCTCATCATTCTCTAGACCACCTGGATAACGAACGGCGTTAGTCCAAGTAGGAAAGCTCCAACTGCGATAATCAGGGTGGTGCGTCTGCGTACCCACTGATGTTTGCCCGAGCATCCACACACCATGATACCAGTTGTAACCCTTAGGGGTACTGGGAAAATCCGCACTTCCTCTAAGGTCTGACAATGCTGGTTCAATGTACTGTTCCCACGTAGACCTGCTGTGCTGAGCGGCCTCTGACATGATAACATGAGAAAGCCCTTCTCCTAGTAGTGATGCCTGTTTCTCTGCACTTACTACCTGTACTACAGACTTCCACGGAGTCTGAATACGCATATTGCCTTGTTTGGCATCGTAACTCTTCTTGCAGTGTTTTAGGAGTCCCAACTTCTCATAGTCATTCCAGACTACGCGGAACTCCTTTTCTCCCAGGCCGTAAGTCGGGCCAACAATCCAGTTATACGAACTAGGCACGAACGACTTGTATGTCATTCTCCTGCCAGCAGCCTGTGATTTCCCCCAACGTCGGCCACAACAGGGAATGTTGAATCTTGCGTCGCTAAAGAGATAATCACGCTGCCCATCGGAATGGGGCTTAAACTCGATCGCATCGAGCAACGTGGGAAAATCTACACCAGGCTCAGCTTGTGGTGTTGCCTGGCTCACTTTTGAAGCTTGCTTAGGGCTTCCATGATGGGATCGCCGTCCTTCTTGGCATCTTCAAGACCCCTATCGACAATATACTTAAGCAGGTCTTTACGTACAGACTCGCTTTCAGCATTATGAGCCAGCCATACGATCTGAGCAGCAGCCTGAGCTGTGTTTTGCTTGAAGAACTCGTGCATATGCTCAGTCAGGTTATCTGGGTCAGTCTCTACAGACGACTCAAACTCCTGTTCAACAGCAGCACGATACTGTTGAAGCTTCTCATTCAGAGATTCCTGAGTGAGACTCTCATCCTTCATAAGTTCCTCAAACTCATTGGATTCAGGTTCCATGCTTGAGGTTTCCCCCTTGTCGGGTGACGCCCGCATTGTACCTACGTTACTCAGTCGTCAGTCGGTTACGTATATTGTCGGAAACAAAAACAGCGATCGCAGTTAGTGGTGGATATACCCGCTTCAATGTCTTAGTTATCTTTACAGTCTCTTTACATATTATCCTTGTATTCCACGGACACGCTGCTACTATGTAGTTAGGTCAGTAAAACATAGTCCACTAGGAACGGAGGGACGCACAATGAACGCCAGTCAGAAACGGCGGATCGAACGGGAGGATCAGGAGCGTAGGAATCAGCGTCTGATCGAGGAGTTTACTTCGATTTTCGATAGTAGGATCGTTGAGGTAGGAAAGGGCGATCTTCCGCCAGACTTCGTACCTAACCACAATCGTAAGGTACGCGCATCAAAGGATTTCTGGTCAGTGTCTGGGCGCGTGGTCGGAGTAGCGCCGGGTACTGAGACTGAGACGGGCACTGGTTGTACGTATCGCAGGCGCAACTTGTATGACCCTAGTATCAACGAGGTAGTCCAGATTACCTCACGGGCTAGGACTACAACGGATGCCGCTACTGAGGTACCACAGTCAGACACCCTGAAGTATCAGCATATCATCGGGAATATCGGGAACATCGAATAACGGGAGTACATAGATGGTAGGGTATGGGGGATATCCCCTCATACCTTACTGTCTCCTAGACTTGACTTTACAGGATTCGTCCTGTAAAATGGAGTGTAGGAAAGGAAAGGGGATAACATGGAAGGTCTTAGCCCCAATAAAATTAAAGAACTAATGTCGGGGGCTCGTAAGAAAAACCCCGCACAGAAAGGTTTTGCTCTGATTCGTACAGAATCCGGGCTGGAAAAAGTATCACTGCGCGATATCGAAGGTGTCGGAGGTTTTGAAGGAAAAACCGGCACTGCACGAAGAAGTCGCAAGGGTCGCACATACCCCGCTCCGAATGGTAGGCGGTTTTACGCGCCTAATTGGCAAGACGACGTAGTTTTGTATTGTCAATAACTCCGGGAGTAAGGCGGGCGACGAACAGGTGTTCCTCTCCACCTTAGCATCTCTACATGAGCGGGAGGGGGGGAGATTCGGGAGTAATACAAAGTCACCATAAGTTCGTATTGTCAATTACTCCGGGATAAGTACTAGAGAGAGTAACATAAGATGATAAAGACGACTTCGGTTAGACATAAGATCAATGGAGTTGCGCCATTCGCCAATTGTGGCGACCGTCACAGCTACGGATGGCAGGAAGGATACACATGGTAACGGTTAAATACACCATTGCTGGTGCTAGCAATATCCTGACTAGGGATTTCCCCTCTGTCACGGATGGCGCTAGGTTTGCGATGCGGTGGCGTAGTTCTAACAGTCAAGGTAACTACATCGCTAAGGTTTTCAAGAACGGGAGAGAGTTGGCCGTCTAGCAGATAAAAGCGCCTGTAAAACTTGACACAGGCGTTTTCACCTGCTACAATCGGTAGTAGGGAAGTAAGGAACATACAATCCAACGGGAGGCTATACACTATGGCCGGTACTAATGGCAATGGTGGCATGACGGGTCTTTCGCCTGAGCGTATTGCTGAGCTTATGGCGGGTCGGGCACGGAATGTCTACAAGACTA
>Ga0193738_1000216_pt1 | contig 40511 bp, 36 predicted proteins | sample L2a1metaG_FD_144927 | JGI IMG/M metagenome (GOLD analysis project Ga0193738, IMG submission 144927) | Soil microbial communities from a riparian zone of the East river system, Colorado, United States - L2a1 | ecosystem: Environmental > Terrestrial > Soil > Riparian zone | place: USA: East River... | reverse complement strand
GAATCCTGTTTGGCACCATACTTTGAGCAATTGCCTGTGCATCGGTATTGCAGATGATGAAGTTGACACCTTCGATCATCTGGCTAAACATGTGATTGACTGCATTACTTCCTCCACCTCCTACACCAATCACTTTGATGATCGATGATTTTTCTTTTGGCAAATCAAAATGTATCATACTTTGAATTTTAAAAGCTGTTTTCGAAAATTTTACAGCAGTTAGTAATGGGTTAGTTATTTTTAATTGTTAGCTATTACTTATAGATGATGATCCTCTTCTTCTTTAAAGAGGTCAACAAGCCTGTCTTTGAATTTGTCCCAGAAACCTGTTAGGTTTTTACGTCTTCCATCAACAGCAACTACTTCAGGAATCGCTGCTTCTTCTGCTGCTTGTTTCAAACTATCCGGCACTTCAACAACTTTGAAATCTCTTTCAAATTGTTTGCGGTTATGCTCGTAATCATCATAACCTTTCAATATTAAGCCGATACAAGTAGAATAAGTTGGCTTAGCCAATTCTTCTATATGACCTGCTGCAAGATGTTCATTCGGGAAACCGATCCTTGCATTCAAACCTGTTGCATATTCTGTTAACTGAATCATGTGTTTCAATTGTGAACCACCGCCGGTAAGAATGATTCCACCATTCAATGCTTTGTTATCAAGACCAACTTGTTTTAAATGATAAGTAACAAAATCAAGTATCTCACTCATGCGAGCCTGGATAATGTTTGCAAGATTTTTTACACTGATCTCTTTTGCCGGCATACCGCGTAAACCGGGAATAGTGATATAAGCATTAGCTTTTGCCTCATTAGATAAAGCACTACCAAACTGAACTTTCATTTGCTCAGCCTGTGTTTTTAAAACACCTAAACCGGTTTTAATGTCATTGGTGATATTTTCACCTGCAAAAGGAATAACTGCTGTGTGTTTTAAAATGCCTTCATAAAAAACAGCAAGGTCAGTAGTACCACCACCGATATCAACTATGGCAACACCCGCTTCTAAATCTTCTTGACCCATTACAGCAGATGCAGATGCTAATGGTTGCAATACAAGATCCTTTGTTATAAGATTTGATTTTTCAACACTACGATTGATGTTGCGTATTGCATTTTTATCACCAGTGATAATATGAAAGTTTGCGCCAACCTTTACTCCACCATAACCGATCGGGTTTGGAATATTTTGAAAATTATCAATTGTAAATTCCTGCGGGATCACATCAATGATCTGGTCACCAGCAGGAATATAAGTTTTGTATTGGTCAGCAACCAACTGATCAATTTCTCTGCGGGTAATTTCTTCTTCAGTATCCTGGCGAACAATATCACCACGGGTTTGCAGACTTTTAATATGATGCCCTGCAATGCCGACATACACTTCTTTAATTTCCAAACCAGGATTTGAAGCGAGGCAATTTTCCAATGCAGCATTGATCGCTTTAATTGTTTCATCAATGTTAAGCACCTGGCCATGTTTTACACCATTACTATTAGCTCGTCCAAAGCCAAGTATCTCCAGTTTACCAAACTCATTTTTGCGACCTGCGATCACAGCGATCTTGGTGGTACCGATATCGAGCCCGACGATTATGGGTTGTTCGTTATTCATATATTGTAGTTTTTAGTTGTTTACGATTTTTAGATTATTGTTTTTAGTTTTTTCAATTTGTCTTCTTCGACATTACCGCTTTTGGTTTGCTTTCATCGGGTTTGTTGTCGCTTTTAGAGGGTAGGGATTCAGCTTTCAAAGCATTTGGGTTAGTAGGTTGAGACTTGGTGGCTCTCAAACTAGATGTACTTACTTGTGATCCACTTATGGTTGGTTTTTCAGTAATCGGTTTTAATGCTGCAACGCTGTCATACTGTTTTTGCATTTGTTTCAACATTTCATCCACTCTTCTTTTAAGCATAGCAGTATCCACTTTATTTTTATCACTGCCTCTTTTTGCTCCTACTACCTGGCCGGTGTATTGAACATCAATCGTGCTGTATGAATCAAATCCTTTTTGAGCAAGCACCTGCTTATAAAATACCATCAGTCGATTGAATTTCTTTTCAATATCCTTTCCGTTGCCAAGTTTTATTAAATGATTCCCAACAACAGGACTTAGTTCAAAATTTCTATCCGCTGTTATATTTACCTGGGCCACCTGGCTCATCCAGAAAGGGTCATTCTTAATATAGGTAGCTATATTCTTTACATCAGTAAATAATAAACTGTCTTTGGCCGAATAAACTTTTTTATCAGGAAAACCTGTAAATACCGGCACCCGTGCACTCATTCTGTCAGACAGAGGTATTTTTCTTTCAGTGCTGTCGATATAAAATGAATTACCTGCGTTTGTAAAGATCCTGGCGATCGGTTCTCTTTCGTAAACTTCAATATGCAGAACATTTTTATTATCGAACCACATTTCTGCTTTTCTAACCCATACATTATTTCTTAAAAGTTGCTCAAGCTTTTTCAGATCGATTTCCGATACCTTTTTTCCTTTTAACTCAGATCCGGCACCTGATCTAAGTATTTTCCTGATATCTTCTGCGTTTATAAAAAACTTCTCTGCTGATCCCTTAATTGCGATGGTATAATCAGTACAGTCCTCCCTGTTCTTTTTACCAATTGCTGCAATTAATAAACTTAACATACCGCCACCGATGCAAACCCAGAGCATCACAAATAATATTTTCCGTATTGTCGCTTTTGTATTCACAAAAAATTATTTCAAAATTTCTTTTATAGGTTCTACCAGTAGATCAATGTCTCCTGCGCCTGCTGTTACCAAAACTTTTCCTTGTTTCTTAAAATCCTTTCTTATCCAATTTTTCAACTCTTCCTTATCTAACACTCTTTTATTCTTACTTTTCATTTTATCAAGTATCATTTCGCTACTCACACCTGCTATTGGCAATTCCCTCGCAGTATAGATGGGTAACAATATCACTTCATCAGCCATATCTAACACTTCTGCAAATCCGTCGGCCAGGTCTCTTGTTCTCGTGTATAGATGCGGTTGAAAAATCAACGTACACTTTTTATCATTGAACAAAGACTTAGCACTGCTGATCAAGGCTCTTAATTCTTCAGGATGATGAGCATAATCATCAATAAAAATCAATTCATCGGTTTTAATGATATACTCAAATCTTCTCTTTACACCTCTAAAGTTTGCTACCGCTGCTTTGATCTTTTCTTCATCTATATTTAAAGAACTTGCTACTGTTATTGCTGCTATTGCATTCTCCACATTATGCATTCCCCCTATATTCAATTTCACTTTCTCAATTGTCTTTCCCGTTATCACCACATCAAACTCATAGCTTCCATTCATCATTTTAATATTCTCAGCATGTGCATCTGCATTATTGTTTTGAGCACTATAAGAGAGATGCCTGCTTCCTTTTAGTTCTTTTGCTCTCTTTAATCCAAACTTGCTGATCAATAAACCACCCTCTTTTATTTTACTACTGAAATCGAGAAATGCTTTTTCCATTTCCTCAGCAGTTCCATAAATATCCAGGTGATCAGGATCCATTGCCGTGATGATCGCTACGTCAGGACTTAATTTCAAAAAACTTCTATCATACTCATCAGCTTCAACAACACTTACATTTCTTTCGCTTGACCAAAAATTAGTTCCATAGTTCACCGAAATACCTCCCAGAAATGCATTACACCCATAACCAGTGTGTCGCAACAAATGCGCAACCATTGTTGTAATAGTTGTTTTGCCATGTGTGCCTGCGATACATATATTAAAAGAACTTGCTGTTGCTATCTGTAATACATCACTTCTCTTTACTACTTTATATCCGCTCTGTTGATAATACACCAACTCTTTGTGTTCTTTTGGAACTGCTGGCGTATAAACTACCAACTCTGCATCCTTGGGAATCAGGTCAACATTTTCTTCATAATGGATCTTCATCCCTTCCTGCTCTAATTCCTTTGTTAAAGAACTTGCTGTTTTATCATACCCACTTACTCTTGTACCTCTTGAATGAAAGTATCTGGCCAATGCACTCATCCCGATTCCGCCAATCCCGATAAAATAGATCACTTTCATACTTAATAATCTTCTTTCTTCTACATAGACCCCCGAAGGGGGATTCATAAGGACAGTATTTGAACTTTTTGGAACCCGTCAAAAACTCTTCATAATATTTTTAAAATCTCTTCAGCTATTCTTTCGTCAGCATCCTTTATAGCTAATTCGCTAACATGTCTTCGCAATTCACTTTGTTTAGCATCATCCTTTGCCAGCTCGATGATCATTGGTATCAATTTTTCCTTTGCTTCACTATCTTTTACTATCAATGCCGCCTGTTTATTAACCAGGCTCATTGCATTCACCGTTTGATGATCTTCCGTAGCGTGAGGAAAAGGCACAAACAATGTTGGCTTTTTCATCACACATAATTCTGCAATAGCGATCGCACCTGCTCTTGAGATCACTATATCACTGGCCGCATAAGCATATTCCATCCTGGTAATAAAATCATTTACCCAAACGCCAGGCTTACCTGCTGCTCTTTCTCTTGCTTTTGCCAAATATGGTTTTCCCGTTTGCCAGATCAACTGTAAACCTGCATTCAGAATATCATCAAGGCGTTCATCAACCGCTTCATTGATCGATTTTGCACCAAGACTTCCACCCACCACAAAAACAGTTTTTCGATTCAAATGCAATTGGAAAAAATTGTCACCTTCTGTTCTTGTTATTGATGATCCTGAGATCGCAGATCTTACAGGATTGCCAGTTAATATGATTCTTTCTTTAGGAAAAAATTTCTCCATGCCTTCATACGCTACACATATCTTTTTTGCTCTTTTCCCCAATATCATATTCGTTTTTCCTGCAAATGAGTTTTGTTCCTGTATCACTGTTGGAATACCTCTCTGTTGCGCTAACTGCAACATTGGAAAACTGGCATAACCACCAACTCCAACAACTGCATCAGGTTTGAAATCACTCATTATTTTTCTTGCCTGGAAATAACTTTTTATGAGCTTAAAAGGCAAACCAATATTTTTTATCAAAGAACTTCTGTTGAATCCGGCTATATCCAATCCTATGATCTTATATCCTGCATGCGGCACTTTCTCCATCTCCATTTTCCCTTTCGCACCTACAAACAATATTTCGATCGAACTATCTTTTTTTTTCAAAGCATTAGCGATTGCTATTGCCGGGAAAATATGTCCTCCGGTCCCACCTCCTGCTATAATTATCCTCCTGCTCATGCATTTTCAGTTGCCATTTCTTTTTTTCCTTCTAATTGCTCTACATTTCTCGCCACACTAAGTATAATACCAATTGCAAAACATGTAAACAAAAAGCTACTACCGCCCATACTTACTAATGGAAGTGTAACTCCAGTTACCGGAAATAAGTTTACACTTACGGCCATGTTTGCCACCGCCTGGATCACCAATGTAAAACTGAGTCCCAACGCAAGGAATGCTCCGAATGCATAAGGGCATCTTTTAAAAATTCTGATACTTCGCCATAAAAACACGAGATAGATAAATAGAATAAATGCACCGCCTATCAATCCATATTCTTCCATTATTATTGGATAAATAAAATCATTATACGCTTGTGGTAAAAAATCTCTTTGTGTGCTATTACCGGGACCGACACCGACTAGGCCGCCTTTAGCAATAGCGATCTTCGCTTGTGTTACCTGGTAAGCATCATCATCAATTGATTGTTTGCTTCCATACATAAACCCTTCAACACGGTTGATCCATGTATCTGCTCTTGCAAATAATCCTGAAGATGTTTTTTTAGAGCCTGTTAACTCATCACCTCCTGAATTATGACGAGCAACAGCAGCAATGATCAAAATCACAATTGGAATACAGGCAATACCGACTGTAATTAATAAATGTTTTGTATTTGCCCTTCCGATAAAAAATAACAGTAAGCAACTTGCACCAAGCAATAATGCCGTAGATAGGTTTGCTGGTGCGATCAATGCACAAACAAGTCCAACAGGAATGATCAACGGTAAAAAACCTTGCTTGAAATCTTTTATAGTATTTTGCCTTTTGCTTATTTGTCTTGATACATACATGAACAAAGCAAGCTTTGCAAGATCAGAAGTTTGCATTGTCATGTTGATTATTGGCAAGCGGATCCAGCGACTCCCCTCATTCATTCTTACGCCGAAGAATAATGTATAGATCAAAAGTGGAATCGAAATGATAAATAAGAAATAGGCAACTTTTGACCAGATAGTATAATTAACACGATGAGCAAAATAGATAACCGCCATTCCCAGTATGATGAATGTAATCTGCTTGAACAAGTAAACTTCAGTATTACCGCGATACAATTTATAGGCAAGTGACCCTGTAGCGCTGTACACTACAAGCAATGATACAAGTACCAACAGGATGACTAATGCCCAGATCACTTTATCCCCTTTGGTTCTTTGTCCAAAATTTCTGATCTGCTGTTGTATGTTTAATGCTTCGGTCATTTATAATTCTTTCACCGCTTTTTTAAATTGGTTGCCTCTGTCTTCATAATTTTTAAAAAGATCAAAACTTGCACAAGCCGGGCTCAATAAAACCACATCCCCTTTTTCTGCAAAATGAAAAGCAGCATGTACCGCTTCTGAAGCACTGCCTGTATTTGCAATTGTGCTTGTTATATTTCCAAATGCCTCGTGGATCTTCCGGTTATCAGTACCGAGACAAATGATGGCTTTTACTTTTTCTTTTACCAACTCGGTGATCAACGAATAATCATTTCCTTTATCAACGCCTCCAAGAATAAGGATAGTGGGCTTGTTCATACTTTCCAGCGCATACCATGTACTATTTACATTAGTTGCTTTGCTGTCATTGATGAACTCAACACCACGGATAGTGGCCACTGGTTCCATTCTATGCTCAAGACTTTGAAAAGTTGTAACAGCTTCTCTTATCTTTTCCTTTCTTAATTCCAGCGTTGACGCTGCTACACAGGCGGCCATTGTGTTATATTGGTTATGTATCCCTTTTAATGCAAAATCATAGACACTCATACTTACGTAATCGTTTCCTGTTCTTACATACATATCCCCGTCTTTGATAAATGCTCCATTCGGTGGTTCTTTTTTCATGCTGATTGGCAGTTGATTTGATTGAATATTGAACTTGTTTAAATATTTCATAGTTACTTCATCATCCAGGCAATAAATGAAATGATCATGTTTATCCTGGTTCATAGCAATACGGAATTTGCTCCGTATATAATTCTCAAACTTGTATTCATAGCGGTCAAGATGATCTTCGGTAATGTTGGTGAGTATCGCCACATCCGGTCTGAATGTTTTGATATCATCCAACTGAAAACTGCTGATCTCTGCTACATACAGCGGCTTGGGATCTGTTGCAACTTGTCTTGCAAATGAAAAACCGATATTGCCAACTAATGCACAATCAAGTCCTGCCGTTTTGCAGATATGATATGTTAATGCAGTTGTTGTGGTTTTTCCATTGCTGCCGGTAATGCCGATAATTTTACTGTTGCCTTTGTAGCGGTAAGCCAATTCTATTTCACTGATGATGTCTATTCCTTTTGCTCTTATCTTCTTCACCATTTCATTTTTTTCCGGGATGCCCGGACTTTTCATCACTTCATCAGCATTCAGAATTTTCTCATCAGTATGCTTGCCTTCTTCAAATTCAATTCCGGCATTCAGCAACTCGTTGCGATAGATCTCTTTCAAAGAACTTCCGTCTGTAAGAAACACGTCATACCCTTTTTGTTTTGCCAGCAACGCCGCGCCGACACCACTCTCACCTCCGCCGAGTATGACAAGTTTCTTTCTCATTGTTGTCATTCATTGGTTGTACGGAACTTTGGTTTTTCACAAGCATTAGTTCTGTTTGTTCTGCACCACAATCTCATTTGGACTTCAATTCAGTTTCTTAGGGTTTCAAACATGGGCGGTTTTTCAATAATAATTTTCCCAAATCTGCTATCTCATTTTCAATGTTGCAATACTTAATAACACACCAAGCACTGTCACGATCCAAAATCTTGTCGCAATTTTTGCTTCATGATATCCTTTCTTCTGATAATGATGATGCAAAGGGCTCATGAGAAAAATCCTTTTTCCGACTCCTGTTCTTCTTTTCGTGTATTTGAAATATGTAACCTGTACCATTACACTTAACAACTCCACGAAAAACACTCCGCAAAAAATTGGTATCAATAATTCTTTATGAACAATAATTGCAATCGAAGCAATGATGCCTCCCAGCGTTAGGCTTCCAGTATCTCCCATGAATACTTGTGCCGGGTAAGAATTATACCATAGAAAGCCGATACAAGCACCGATCATAGCCGCAATAAAAATTGATAACTCACCGAGATCAGGTATGTACATGATGTTGAGATAATCAGCGAGAAAAAGATTACCGCTTGAATAAGCAAAAATTCCAAGACATACTCCGATCAAAGCAGACGAGCCCGTTGCTAATCCATCCAATCCATCAGTAATATTGGCTCCATTTGAAACTGCTGTTATAATAAAAATTACAACCAGTATATAAAGTATCCATGTATAATCTCTCCAGCTTGCTGGTAAAAGTTTTGAATAATTAAATTCATGACTTTTTACAAACGGAATCGTCGTTACTGGTACTTTGGTTTCCACAAAATATTTTGGCTTATTATTTACAGTCTTGCTAAATACAGTTGTATCTCCAATTATTGGAATCCCCTGGTATTCTCTCCAGATCCTTACATCATCATTAAAATAAAGTGTAGCTCCCACAAAAATTCCAAGACCTACTTGTCCGAGAATTTTAAACCAGCCAGCCAATCCATCTTTATCCCCTTTCTTATAAGCAATACCTTGCTCATGTGCAAGTCGCTTAGCTCTCAACTTCAGGAAATCATCAATAAAACCGATGATGCCAAGCCATACTGTAGCAACCAACATCAGTATTATATAAATTGTATCAAGCCGGGCAAAGAGCAAAGTCGGAATTACTATTCCAAGAATGATGATCACACCTCCCATTGTTGGCGTTCCTTTCTTTTGTTGCTCACCAGCAAGCCCAAGGTCACGAACAGTTTCATCACCCAATTTTCTTTTAATAACATTGATAAGTCGCTTGCCAAATACAAGTGTAATGACCAGTGATAACAGCATTGCCAGCAATACACGGAAAGAAATAAAGCCGAGGATCCCGCTTCCGGGAAAGTTGATCTCTTGTTCTTTAAACCATTCAAACAAATGGTATAGCATTGTTGGTCTTGTGTTTTGGCCTTCCTAACCTCTCTGCTTTCGCAGAGAGGTAAAAGAAGGACTTTGGTTTTTCTTTCAGATCATCTTCACTGATGATCATTTTATTAATGATTACCGTCCAAGTAATTCTATTTTGTCCCCGATAGCTATCGGGATTGTGTCGCACTCTTGTACTTCCTGTTCACTATTCAGCTAGCGACCCAACATTTCAAACATCTCTCTCACTACTTCTTTATCATCAAAATGATTTCTTACTCCTTTTATCTCCTGGTATTTCTCATGTCCTTTGCCAGCTACCAGTATTATATCTTCTGCTTTTGCTAAACTTATTGCTGTCTTTATTGCTTCTTTTCTATCTGCTATCGATAAACATTTTCTTTTTGACACTACACTTACTCCTTGTTCCATGTCTTTAATGATCTGTGTAGGGTCTTCGCTTCTCGGGTTGTCACTTGTCAATATCACTTTATCACTATGCTCACATGCCGCTTCTGCCATGATTGGTCTTTTCGTTTTATCCCTATCCCCGCCACAGCCAACCACTGTTATTACTTGCTCATTCCCTTTTTTCAACTTCTTTATTGTTGCCAGCACATTTAATAAAGCATCGGGTGTATGTGCATAATCAACAATTGCTATCAGCCGGTCTTTTAATGAGATCATATAATCAAACCTTCCTTCTGCGCCAGTCAATACACTCAAACATCTCAACACTTCCTGTTTATTTTCTCCCATACACATTGCAGTTCCATAAACCGCCAAAAGATTATATGCATTGAACTCACCGATCATCCTGAAATGAACTTCTGTATCATTCACATTCATCACTAAACCTGTCAGGCTGTTATCAAGGATCTTTCCTTTGAAATCAGCCATGGTCCGTAAGCTGTAGAAATACTTTTTAGCATTTGTATTCTGCAGCATCACCATTCCTCTTTTGTCATCTGCATTGCTTACCGCAAACGCATCAGATGATAATGAATCGAAGAATGTCTTTTTCACCTTGATATATTCATCGAACGTTTTGTGATAATCAAGATGATCATGAGTGATGTTGCTAAAAATGCCCCCGGCAAACTTTAATCCTGTGCTTCGGTGCTGATGAATGGCATGAGAGCTATTCTCCATAAAAACATGAGAACACCCGTCATCGGCCATTTGTTTCAGCAAAGCATTCAGACTTACAGCATCCGGTGTGGTATGCGTAGCAGCGAGTATCTTTTCGCCGACACGATTTTCCACAGTGCTTAACAATCCGCATGTATATCCCAATGATGTAAAGAGCTTATATAATAATGTCGCAATAGTTGTTTTTCCGTTTGTTCCAGTCACACCCACTACTTTCATTCGTTCGGAAGGCTGACCAAAAAAATTTGCTGCTATATAACCCGCAGCTTCTGCGCTATTCTCTACCTGCACATACACAACTCCATCTTTTTTTTCAGCCGGCAATACCTCACACACAATTACCGCAGCGCCGGCTTCAGTTGCTTTATCAATAAAAAGATGACCGTCAGCAGCAGAACCTTTTACAGCAATAAACAAAGAGCTTTTTTTAATTTTCCTCGAATCGATCTGAACATCCTTTATATCTATATCCGTACTTCCGCTTATCGATCTGATACTTACTTTATATAAAACATCACTTAGCTTCACATTAAATGTTTATCCTAATTCAACATAAACAGTCATTCCCTTTGTCAAAGCCGATCCTGCCTGTATAGATTGCACCATTACTTTACCTTGTCCACTTGCTTTTACTTTCAATCCCATATTTTCCAACAGGTAAATAACATCTTTCAATCCCATGCCTTTTATATTTGGCATTACAGCTTTACTAACATTCACTTCTTTTATTACCGGCTCGTAATTATCTGCTATCACATTCCCCCAATCAGATTGTCTCACCGAATCACTATAACCAACATTTAATGTTTTGAAAACATTTTTTATATCGCTGTTCTTGCCGGCGTAGAAATAATTCAAACTATCTTTTGCTGGCTGGTATGTTGAACCTGTTTTTTGGTCGATATACAGTGCATACAACTTGATCGCTATCTCACGAAAAACCGGCGCTGCTATTTGTCCGCCATAATGTATGTATGCATGTGGTTTTGTACGAACAACAACAATGCAAGTGTAAACGGGATCATTAGCAGGGAAATACCCAACAAATGATGCCTGGTAAACCATGTCATAATATTTTATATTACCATCTGCCACGTGTGCTGTACCAGTTTTTCCTGCAACCGGAAATGGCATGTCTTTGAATGCAGGTTTACCTGTTCCTTCAGTTATCACCATTTCCATACTTTGCTTTGCAGCTTTAACCGTTGACGATTTACAAATGTTTTCATCAAGAACTGTTGGCTGAAATTCACGATAAGGAATGCCATCTCTTACGATCCTGTTCACCAAATATGGCTTCATCATTTTACCATTATTGGCAATTGCATTATAAAGTGTAATCGTCTGTAAAGGGCTAACCTGGATCGCATAACCAAAACTCATGGTGATCATATTCATGGTGCCGCCTGCATTTTTTTCGAATGAAGCGAGCCGTGATTTTGGTATGTCGGTTAGATCAATTGGAGATTTTTCGTCAAGCCAATAATTATGCAGGTAATCTTTAAATTTCTTTGGGTTGCTTCCAAAAGCTTTAAAAGCCAGTTTACTCATGCCTACGTTAGAACTATGAGCAAAACATTCTTTCACTGTCAAAACAGGCTTTGGCGATCTTTCTGCATCATTCACATTTCTTGGACCAACTACCATTTGACCCGCGGTTCCTACTTCCACCAATTCATCGGGAGTTGAACTTCCACTTTCAAGAACAGATAGGAGTGTTGCAAGCTTTATAGTTGATCCTGGTTCAGTAACTCTTAATGCATAATTATCATCTTCAAAATAACTTCCGTCTTTTTGCCTGCCGAGATTTGAAATTGCTTTGATCTTTCCTGTTTTTGTTTCCATTACTATCGCAGTCCCATACTGTCCTTCACACTCGATCATTTTTTTCATCAAAGCAGTAGAAGCTATATCCTGGATATTTACATCAAGCGTTGTAATAACATCTTTTCCATTTTCAGGTTCTACCTGGTAACCATCAACCGGCACAGGAACACCACCAGCGATAAAACGAACGAGTCGTTGACCTTTTTGACCAGTTAATAAACTATCATAGCTTTTTTCAAGACCAACATTTTGTTTTTTCGCTTTCCCATTACTGGCAACATATTCTCTTGACAAACCGATCGTTCTTGTTGCCAACGTTTGATAAGGCATTAAACGCTTACTGTTTTCTTCTACTATCACACCACTTCTGTTCCTACCCAATCTTGCTAAAGGAAATTCACGGAAGATCTTATAGTCTTCAAACTGTAATTTCTTTTTTAGTGGGAAGTAGCGATCTTTCTTTTTATATGCTTTTTGAAATTCAGCTTTATAAGTCGCTGCAGGTTTATCATGGAAATAATTTGCGAGTGCCCTGGAGAACGAATCAATATTTTCTTTGAAACGTTTTCCATTTTTCTCACGAAGACCATCAGCCATAAAATCAATGTAGATGTCAAAGGTGGGAAGCGAAGTGCTCAACATTTGGCCGTCTTCGCTGTAGATAGTTCCGCGGCCGGCATCAATTTCTTCAATTCGTTGGTGTAGGCTGTCGCTCATGCTTCTCCAGTAACTGCCCTGCACCTGCTGAATATAGAAAGCTCTGCCGAGGACCAACAGACTCAGCACCACTATGCCGATAAAACTGAGGTACACTCTCCACAGTATGTCACGTTTTACTTCCACTACTCTTCTGAATTCTTTAGTTGTTATTTATGATACCAGCTTCTGTAACTCCGATAGATCTTTCGTTGCGACGCCCCATTTATCTTTCTGTTCATCCTTCAACAATAGCGTCGCAGTTTATCCTGAGCTTGTCGAAGGATCGCAATCTTTTTATCGTTCTGTAATCCTAATCGCCCTTACCCTAATTAATTCTTTGCGTTCTTTTCTTCTTCGTTATTCAATACAACCGGCGCTTCTGTCAATTCTTTTAATCCTAATGGTTCCACTGCTTTTACTAATTCACTTTGCTTGCTTTGGAACATCACTTCACTCTTTACGGTTTTATATTCCCACTGCAACTCTTTCACCTCTTTCGCGGTTCTGTTAATGTTGCGAATTGTTTTGTCCGCATAATGACCATTGTATATATATATAACTGCTAACACTGTTAGAAATAAAAAGAAGGGCACTTGCTTCACGAGTGATTGATAATTCAACCATCGCTTCCAGTCAAGTTTAATTTCCCGCTCTTTAATGTTTTCTTGTTCCTGCATGCTGTTTTGAAAGATTCAATTCGGTTCTTTAGTTCTTACGCTCTTGTTCTCTTCGGTTTTAACCGTGCCACTTTGATAAAAATCAAAGTGGCACGGAGTTTCAAAGAAATTGGATTTAATACCCTTTATGTGTTGATAAGAACTACTGTGGTTGAATGGAGTCCTTCGACAAGCTCAGGATAAACTTGCAAGGGACGTCCAATAGAATTTCAAAGCTTATACCATCATTACTTTCTCCACTACTCTCAACTTGGCGCTTCTTGCTCTTGGGTTTTTTTTCATTTCTTCTTCGGATGCTTCAATTGGTTTTTTGGTTATCACTTTTAATTCATTCACTGATTTACTCATGATAAAAGGATTCTCTTCCGTCTCCTGAAAGGTTCCGCGACGAAAAAAATTTTTAACCAACCGATCTTCTAAAGAATGAAACGTGATGATGGCTGCCCGGCATCCCGGTTTCAACAAGGGTGGAATTTGTTGGAGCATTTCTTTTAAAGCTCCTAGCTCGTCATTTACTTCGATCCTCAATGCCTGGAATACCTGGGCAAAGTACCTGTTCGGATTTCCTTTCACTACTCCGTGGAGTGCTTGCTTAAAAGCATTAATTGATTTCAGCGATTGTGTGCTTCGCAATTCAACGATCGTTCTTGCCAGCGTTTTGGAATTCGTCACTTCACCGTACTGCTCAAATATTTTGTGCAGTTGCTGCTCGGTATAGTTTGTTACTACATCAGCAGCTTTGAGTGATTGTCGCTGATCCATCCGCATATCGAGTGGCGCATCATGTCTTGTTGAGAAGCCTCTTTCGGCTTCATCAAATTGGTGACTGCTGACACCGAGATCCGCCAGGATTCCATCCACCACATTAATATTATGCAGTTTCAAAAACCTTTGCAGGTGACGAAAATTATGCGGCACGAAAATGATGCGTGGATCTTTTCGAATGTTGCGTTTTGCATCTTCATCCTGGTCGAAGGCAATGAGCTTTCCATTTTGGTCAAGCTTTTCAAGGATGGCTTTGGAATGCCCGCCGCCGCCAAAGGTGCAATCGACATAAATTCCATCGGCAACGATCTTCAAACCATCCACTGCTTCTTTAAGGAGAACCGGTGTATGATATGTTTGTTCCAATGATCAATAATTATTAATTAATAATTATTCTTTGTCTTTTGCCATCACATCTTTTGCAAGATTGCTGAAATCATCCGCAGAGAATGAGTCAAAGAGCTGATGGTACTTACTACTATCCCAGATTTCGATTTTGTTAATTGCCGATACCAGCACTATATCTTTTTGCAGACCCGCATGATCTTTCAGATTTGGCGGAACTAATAAGCGACCTGCACTATCCGGCTCAACATGTGTGGCTCCATTTAAAAAATGACGGCGAAACTGTCTTGCCTTCGGATCAAATTCATTCAGCTTATTAATTTCTGCAAAGAGCGGTTCCCAACTTTTTACAGTATAAAGAGCCAGGCATTGTTCAAATCCCCTGTTAATAACAAACAGACTTCCTTCCTCTTCTGGCATTTGCTTTTTGAGCCCTGCCGGCAAGAGAAACCGCCCCTTGGCGTCTAAAGTCGCTTCGAATTCTCCTAGAAAGCCTGTCATTATCAGTAGATTGCAACAATTTTAAAATAATTGACACAAAATAACACATTTTCCCACTCAACAACCAAATTTTAAGGATTTTATTTTTTCCCCAGCATTACATTGTCTGTAACATACTATAGTAAAGGGTTTCACCACTTTTATGAAAAGTCTTATAAAAATATCTGTGATTTGGGTGTGGATTGCGGTGGATAAGCTGTGGATAGTGATGGTTTGAGACAGGAATTCAGCTGTTATCATCTGGGTATCGTGGTATAAAAAAGCTGCAAAGATCGCAACTGATATTACTGAAGATGTAATAAGAAATTATGCATTGAAGAATGATCTCGTTGATGTAAAAGTTTGTGCAGTAAGTGATATCTGGAGTGGATTGAAATTAGTTGTCCCTCTTGCAAAACGTAAATAACTTCGTATCCTATCAAATACAACAGTTGGTTGTGTTATGACAAACCCAAGAACACTTTCCATAAAAGATTTTACTTATTCTCTTCCTGAAGATAGGATCGCCAAATATCCATTGGCAGAACGTGACGCCTCCAAACTTCTTATTTACAAAGAAGAAAAAATTGAGGAAGATATTTACAGGAATATTACTGATCATGTTCCTTCAAACTCATTACTTGTTTTTAATGATACCAAAGTTGTAGAAGCAAGGTTGATATTTCAAAAAACAACTGGTGGGGTAATAGAAATTTTTTGTTTAGAGCCACATGAACAATACCAGGATATTACAACTGCAATGTTTCAGCATGAAAAGGTATTATGGCACTGCTTAATTGGTGGCGCATCAAAATGGAAGCGTGGACAATTGCTTGAAAAGAAGATCAGCCACAATTCAAAAGATCTTGTTTTGAATGCCCGGTATATTGAAAAGCTGGGCGATAGTTTTATTGTTGAATTATCCTGGAACGATCTATCATTAAGCTTTGCTGAAGTACTCCATCTTTTCGGCGCCATTCCTCTTCCACCCTATATTAAAAGAGAAGCGGAAATTAGTGATGCAGAAAGGTATCAAACTGTTTATGCTCAGTATGAAGGCTCGGTTGCTGCACCAACTGCGGGTTTACATTTTACTGAAACTGTTTTCAAAAAATTAAAAGAAAATAATATTCAAAAAGATTTTGTAACGCTTCATGTTGGTGCCGGAACATTTAAACCAGTGAAAACTGAAGTGATGAAAGACCATGAAATGCATACAGAATATTTTACAGTTTCGAGATCATTGATCCAAAATTTAATTGATCATCTTAATAAAAATATCATTGCAGTTGGGACCACTTCGTTGAGAACATTGGAGAGCCTCTATTGGCTGGGAATAAAATGCTCGACAGTCAATAGTCAACAGTCTATGGAAATTACACAATGGGAAGTTTATGACCATAAAGAAAAAATGATCTCACCAAAAGAAGCATTAGAGAATTTAATACAATGGATGAGTGAAAAAGACCAGGATAATTTGACTGCCAAAGCACAGATCATCATTGCTCCCGGCTATCAATTTAAAATTGTAACTGGTTTGATCACAAATTTTCATCAGCCTCAATCTACATTGCTTTTACTTGTTGCTGCATTTATTGGAAAAACCTGGAAAGAAGTTTATGACTATGCTTTGGAAAATAATTTCCGCTTCCTGAGTTATGGAGATGGAAGTTTATTATGGAGAAATGTTTAATTCCTTCTTAATGGCAGCTCTAGTATGAAAGTGCTTCCTTTACCCGGCATACTATCGACTTTGATGTTTCCTCCGTGTGCATCGACCATTGTTTTTACATAACTAAGTCCTAGCCCAAATCCTTTTACATTGTGAACATTGCCGGTATGGGCCCGGTAAAATTTTTCAAAAATTCTTTTTACGGTTTCTTTCGCCATGCCAATGCCATTGTCTTCAAGTCTTATCGTCATATTTTTTCCATTAGCAGCTGTACTGATCTTGATCTCCGGCGGTACATCTTCTTTTGCATACTTCACTGAATTATCAATCAGGTTATTTATCAGGTTCGGAAAATGAACTTCATCGGCATCTATAAGATCATTTGTTGCCTCCAGGTCCATTTCTACTTTACCGTTTTTATCATTGAGTTGTAACGTGAAATTATCAGCAATATCTTTTATTACATCATGTACATGAGTTGGTTTCAGCATCAGGTTCACTTCCTGCTTATCAAGCAACGCTGCCTTTAATATTGTTTCCACCTGCCTGTTCATCCGTTGATTCTCTTCCTTAATAATACTGCTGAAATAATTCATCTTTTCTTTATCGCCAATTACTTTATCATTCTTCATAGCATCTACTGCAAGTGAAATAGTTGCTAATGGAGTTTTAAATTCATGCGTCATGTTATTTATAAAATCATTCTTTATCTCACTGAGTTTCTTCTGGCGAAGCATAGTATTTACAGTAAGATAAAAAGCTGCAAAAATGATAAGTGTAAATAACCCTGCAATAAGAATTCTCCAGCGTAATTCTTTTAATACAACACCGCTGCTGTTTGGAACGATCACCCATAAAATTTCTCTTGGTGAAAGATTTTCTGCAATGCTTCCGCTCATTGGTTCGATAGGATACATAAATTGAATATTATTCGCACTATCCTCCCAAAATTTTCCAAACTCACCTGACTGACGTTCAAAATAAGTCACTTCTCCAAAAGGGTTAGTGGTAGCTAATGTAAATTCAAACCGGATCTTTGCCAGTGCATTAATAACAAATGCTCTTTTTATTTTATCAGTTAACTGTGCGGTAGTGAACCGGCTGGCAACTGTAGAAGGTCGCAGCATATCCAATGTGGAGTGATCCTGTTTCCACGGAAGTGTGCTACTGCCTTGTGAAAGCATATTTCCTTTATATTCAGATAACTCGTCACCCACCATCCTTGTAGCTGCCATGATCTTTTCGCTAAACTGCTTTTCCTCCACCACGATCATATTTTTGATCCACGATATCTGGATCAAAATGATGCCGATGAGTGACACAAGTATTAAGGCGATAATTATTGGAAAAGTCTTTTTCACGTTTACAAGATGGCAGTTTTAAGCAGTCGGGCAAAGATAATACCTCAAACATTCTTTTGCCATCCTACTTTTTTCGCCGGCTGTTATTTTAACAGAGGTTTATACCGGCGGTAAGATAACTTTTATAAAAATAAAATTTCATCTTAAATTAGGTATATGATTGACCCGGCGGCAGGCATATTACTCATTTCAGATCCGTTTCTTAAAGACCCGAATTTTATGAGAACGGTGGTTTTTCTTTGTGAGCACCAGCAACAGGGAAGCTTTGGTTTTGTGTTGAATCGTAAATATGAAAATACGATCGACCAGATAGTTCCTGAACTTGATGGCTATAAATTACCAGTTTATTACGGAGGCCCCGTGCAAACAGACACACTGCATTTTTTGCACCAATACCCTGAAGAAATTCCCGGATCAGTGGAAGTGATAAAAGGTGTGTATTGGGGTGGCGATTTTGATATTGTATTACAGATGATCAAAAAAAAATCAATTGATGAGAATAAGATCAGATTCTTTATTGGCTATTCCGGATGGGGCGAAGGTCAGCTTAATGAAGAATTGACAGGTAAATCATGGCTTACAGTAAAAGCAATTAGAAAACTTGTTTTTCATAAAAAGCATGAAGAGATCTGGAAAGATGCATTGAAACAACTAGGCGGTGATTATGAAATGATGATCAATTTCCCCATTGACCCGCAATTAAATTAATTCGTTGTGCTTCATTTCATTTTTTGCATCTATATTTAGTTCCCCTTTTCACGTTTAATGTCTGTAAAATGAAAAAACTATTTACTTTTTTTAGTCTGTTTATCTGTATTCTTTTTTCTGCTTGTAAGGATGAACCCACTGTTTCAAAAAGTGGCAAAAGAATCCTGGTCTATGCTAAAACAGCAGGGTATAAACATAGTGCTATTCCTAATGGCAAAGCTGCCATTAAAAAGTTGGGAAAGGAAAACGATTTTGATGTAGACGCAACTGAAGACTCTTCAGTTTTTACAGAAGATAATTTGAAAAAATATGCAGCCGTTGTATTCCTAAATACAACAGGTAATGTTCTTGATTATAAACAGGAAGCTGCTTTCGAAAGATTTATACAAGCTGGTGGTGGATTTGTCGGCATTCATTCTGCAACCGATACTGAATATGACTGGATATGGTATGCAAAGCTTGTTGGTGCAAATTTTGAAAGTCATCCGAAACAACAAAATGCAAAGATCAATGTGGTGGATAAAGATCATGTCTCAACTAAACACTTACCGGATACATGGGAAAGATTTGATGAATGGTATAATTTCAAAAACCTGAATAAGGATGTGCATGTATTAGCAAAGATCGATGAGAAAAGCTATGAAGGTGGAAAATTGGGCGATGATCATCCGATGGCATGGTATCATGAGTATGATGGTGGTCGTGCTTTTTATACTGCATTTGGTCATACTGAAGAATCTTATGTCGATTCAAATTATCTAAACCATATCCTGGGCGGCATTCAATATGCGATCGGAGAAAACAAAAAAGATTATTCAAAAGTAAAAACTCAATTTCCTCCGGATACAACCTCATTTACAAAGACACAACTCTCAGTTGGTGAATTCTTCGAACCAACAGAGATGACAATTCTTCCCAATCTTGATGTATTGATCGTGCAACGTCGCGGTGAGATCTTAATTTATAAAAACGATTCGAAACAATTGAAGGACGCAGGAAAGTTGGATGTTTATTGGAAAACAAAAATTGATAGCAATGTAAATGCTGAAGAAGGTTTGTTGGGTATTTGTAAGGATCCAAATTTTGCAAAGAATAATTGGGTTTATATTTTTTATTCACCGACGGATACATCGGTTAATCGATTATCAAGATTTACGTTGAAAGATGATAAGATCGAGATGTCATCTGAAAAAATTGTTCTCCAATTTTATTCCCAAAGAGAAATATGTTGTCATACAGGCGGCTCCCTTGCATTTGGGGGTGATGGAAATTTATACATATCAACCGGCGACAACTCCACTCCTTTTGATGCGCCTAAACAGCCAATAGCCAATCATGGTTTTGCTCCATTAGATAACAGGAGTGGTTTTGAACAATACGATGCAAGAAGAAGTTCATCGAATACTAATGACCTGCGTGGGAAAATAATTCGTATTAAAGTAAATGAAGATGGCACCTACAGTATTCCTGATGGAAATTTATTTGCAAAAGGTCAGCCGAAAACAAGACCGGAGATCTATGCAATGGGTACAAGAAATGCATATCGTTTATCAGTGGATCCAAAAAATAATTATGTGTACTGGGGTGATGTTGGCCCTGATTCAGATAAAGACAGCCTGGAAACAAGAGGATCGAAAGGATATGATGAATTGAACCAGGCAAAAAAAGCTGGCTACTTTGGTTGGCCTTTATTTATTGGTAAAAATTATCCTTATCGTTCTTATGATTATTATACCGGTAAGAGTGGTCCTGCTTTTGATCCGACTAAACCAATAAATGATTCAAAAAATAATACCGGAATAAAAGAGTTGCCTGCAGTTTCTCCGCCATTTATCTGGTATCCTTATGGCATCTCACATGATTTTCCACAAATGGGAACCGGTGGACGAACTGCAATGGCCGGGCCGATCTATTATTCGGATCTCTATCCTGGTAAAAATGGCTTGCCGGATTACTATAATGGAAAAGTTTTCATCTACGAATGGATGAGAAATATTATCAGGGCAGTTTCCTTACAGCCGAATGGTGATTTTTATAAAATGGAACCTTTTATGCAAGGAACAAAATTTGCCTCACCTGTTGATATAGAACTTGGACCTGATGGGCATCTATATATACTTGAATATGGACTCGGTTGGTTTAGCAAGAATAAAGATTCTGGGTTATCTCGGATTGATTATAAAGAATGATTTTGTTCTCTCACAGATTTCTCAGATTTACACAGAAATTTGGTCTAAAAATCTGTGATTATCCGTGTTATCTGTGAGCTCTTTTCTTTGCATAGAAATAATCAATTGCTAATACAATTATGAGAATCGCCAATCCAAAGAACTCTCTTGTTTCTTCGATCCATGGCTTTTCTGCTTTCATGGTAGCGGCAATATCTTCGGCATTGTGTTTGTTCATCCAATCCAACACACCGTCTTTCCAAAAAAATAATCCAATTGCATAAACGGAATAAACGAGGATACCAATTAAATATGCTTTGGGATAAAATTTATTTCTGAATGCCAGCCAGCAAAGTACAGCACCATACAAATATATTGGCATCCATATATAGGGATCCGGGTCGTTGTATTGTAAGGCTGCTGAAAAAATAAATAAGAGGCAGAAGATGATATTAAAGACTTTCATAATTAATTTAACTTCAATAAAGATAGTTATATGAAAAGAATATTAATTGTAGCATTTAGTTTTTTAATAGTGGGAGCGTCATGCAATACATTGAAACAAATTGCATCTATACTCGTGCCATCCGAATTTGAAATGGCAACCGGCTTGAAAGATGCATTGACGCAAGGCTTGTTCAAAAGCTTTGATGCTTTTGCTGATCCAAATGGAAATCCGTTGGTAAGGTTTGCTTTTCCCGGCGATGCTGCTAAAATTGAAAAGACCCTTCGTGATCTTGGCTTGGAAAGAACAGTTGACCAGGTAACCGGAAAATTTACAAGAGCAACTTCATCTGCCGTAAGAGCTGCAAAACCAATATTTCTTCAATCAGTAAAACAAATGAGTATAAAAAATGCTGTAAACATTTTAGTTACTGATAATACGCATGCAGCTACTGAATATTTTAAAACAACTATGTCACCTGAATTAATGGTTGCATTCCGCCCTATTGTTGACAGCACTATTAATGTTGAAGGCACCAATAAAGACTGGAGTCAAATAGTGAATGTTTACAATAAAATTCCTTTCATCAATAAGCCACTTGAAACAAGTTTAACGGATTTTATTGCTGCAAGAGCTATTGATGCGATGTTTGGTATCGTAGCGAATGAAGAAGAACAGATAAGAACTAAATATGAATTCAGAAAAACGGATATGATGAAGAAAGCATTTGGGTATGCTGAAGAAGAATTGAAGAGAAGAGCCCAACAACAGAAATAAACAAAAAACCCTCTTCATTTCTGAAGAGGGTTCAACTTGTTTTCACAATCCGGAACACAATCCCATAAAAGAGAAAGGGTTTTCCACAAATTATTTATTCAACAGCGACAGCACCTTCAACCAATACTGTTACTTTATTATTCAATACTTCGACAAAGCCAGCTTGTATGTCAAAGTTTGCTAAATGATTTTGTTTGTCTTTTAAAATTTTCAAGCGACCTGGTTTCAATGCACTGATCAATGGCGCATGTTTTTCCAGCACTTCAAAACTTCCGCTGATGCCGGGCATTTGCACGCCATACACTTCGCCGGAATAAAGTTTCTTCTCAGGAGTAAGTATTTCTAAATTCATATTAGTTAATTTGGAAATTTGGTGATTTGGAAATGATATTCATCGTCACATTTTCAAATCTCCAAATCATCACATTATCCCTGCGCTGCCGCCATCATTTTCTTTCCTTTCTCAATTGCATCATCAATGCTACCCACAAGGTTGAATGCTGCTTCAGGATATTCATCTACTTCACCATCCATGATCATATTGAATCCGCGGATAGTTTCTTCGATCGGAACCAACACACCTTTCAAACCTGTAAACGCTTCTGCAACATGGAACGGCTGTGACAAGAAACGCTGTACTCTTCTTGCACGTTGTACCGTCATCTTATCATCATCACTCAATTCATCCATTCCAAGAATGGCAATGATATCCTGTAATTCTTTATAGCGCTGTAAAATTAATTTCACACGGTTCGCACAATTATAGTGAACATCACCAACGATCTTTGGAGTCAAAATTCTTGATGTCGAATCCAACGGGTCAACCGCAGGATAAATACCAAGGTCAGCGATCTTACGGCTTAATACCGTTGTTGCATCCAGGTGAGCAAATGTTGTAGCCGGAGCCGGATCGGTCAAGTCATCCGCAGGTACATATACCGCTTGTACAGATGTGATAGAACCATTCTTAGTAGAAGTAATTCTTTCCTGCATCAATCCCATTTCTGTTGCAAGCGTTGGTTGGTAACCCACCGCTGATGGCATACGACCCAACAACGCCGATACTTCAGAACCAGCTTGTGTAAAACGGAAGATATTATCAACGAAGAATAGAATGTCTTTCCCTTTTCCTTGTCCATCACCATCACGGAAATATTCAGCAACAGTCAAACCACTCAACGCAACTCTTGCACGGGCACCAGGAGGTTCATTCATCTGTCCGAATACGAATGTTGCTTTTGAATCTTTAAGATCTTCCATGTTCACTTTGCTCAAGTCCCATCCGCCTTTTTCCATGCTATGTTTGAAATCGTCGCCGTATTTCATGATACCTGCTTCGATCATTTCACGCATCAGGTCATTTCCTTCACGGGTTCTTTCACCCACACCAGCAAACACTGATAAACCAGCATATGCTTTTGCAATATTGTTGATCAATTCCTGGATCAAAACTGTTTTACCAACACCAGCACCACCAAACAAACCGATCTTACCACCTTTTGCATACGGCTCGATAAGGTCAATAACTTTAATACCGGTAAATAAAATTTCAGCAGAAGTGCTAAGATTTTCAAATGCAGGAGGCTTACTGTGAATTGGACGACCACCTTTTTTAGAAACTGCAGGCAAACCATCGATCGGATCGCCGGTTACATTAAAAAGACGACCATAAATATCTTCACCAACAGGCATTGCGATCGCAATACCAGTATCAACAACTTCAAGTCCGCGAACAAGACCTTCTGTTCCGTCCATCGCAATACAACGAACGCTGTCTTCACCAAGGTGCTGCTCTACTTCAAGTACCAGCTTATCACCATTTGGTCTTTTCAGTTCCAACGCATTATAAATTTCAGGAAGAGTGCCATCGAACTGCACGTCGACTACCGCACCGATGATCTGTTTTATTTTACCAACTTTACCCATAATAATATTTTAGAGGAGGTATGTTTTGAGGCCGCAAAGGTAGGGGTGTGAAAGCATAAATGGACAACTCTAAAAGAGAAAATCTTGGGTGTGGAAAAACGACCGGAAGACGGGAAATATTTTTTAACTCACTGAGCTATATAGCCTCCGTCAACCGGGAATAACGCCCCCGTAGTAAAGGAACTTTCGTCAGACAAAAGAAAGGCAGCAGTAGCGGCAATTTCTTCCGGCAAACCGATTCGCCCCCAGGGTTGTACCCCATCAAGGCTTTTATAAACTTCCGCTTTATCTGTACCAGTTATTTGGGAAAAACGATCGACTGCTTTATGTAGCAAAGGAGTATTAATAGTACCGGGGCCAATACAATTTACCCTGATCCCAAATTTTGCATAATCAATGGCTGTGCTTTTTGTGAGTTGGACAATTGCACCCTTTGTCATTCCATAAACAGAACTGCTTCCTTTACCCACCGAGCTTTGATCTGAACCCATTAATAGAATGCTGCCTTTACCTTGTGTCTTCATATAGGGCAAAACATATTTTACTGTATAAAAAGTACCGCGGATATTGATCGCCAATAAATTTTCAAATTCCTCATCGGTTGTTTCTTCCATAGTTGCAAATAGATGAATGCCAGCGTTGGCAAAAAGCATGTCGATCCTTTTTTCTTTCCCATGAACTTTCGCCAAAGCATTTTTGATATCTTCTTTTATACGAACATCACATTTTATAAAATGAAGATCGCCAGTGTTCTGGATGTCGAGATTATAAACAATAGTTCCCCGACTTTGTAAAAGCTCACGGGTTGCTTTGCCAATCCCGGTGCTGGCTCCGGTTATTACAGCTACCTTATTTTTCCAATCCATGGTATTTGATTTTTGACTCATTAAAGCTAAATAATTACCGTCAGCCATTATTTGAAAAAATGACCCCACAAAAAAAATATCTTTTCTGTCCGATTCAAAACAAGCGGTTCGTCATAATGCCAAATAAGATTTTTAAACTTAAAAACTATTAAAATGGAAAAGTTCATGTTTATTTTTCATGGCGGTATGCCATCAGACGCAAGTCCTGAACAAATGCAGGCAAATATGGGTAAATGGTTTGGATGGATCGAGAAGTTAAGTAAAGATGGAAAATATGTCGCCGGCGAACCTCTTCTTCCTGGTGGTAAACTTATACAAGGCAAAAACAAATCTGTGACTGATGGTCCATACACAGAAGGAAAGGAATTAGTTGGTGGTTTCTTTATTGTAAATGCTGCTGATATTAATGAAGCCGTAAAGCTTTGTGATGGTTATCCTGATTATGAAATTGGTGGCAGCATACAGGTGAGGCAGGTATTGAAGATCGACATGCCATAATAAAAAATAGATTACCTTGAATAACCTCTCAATCAACCATTAAAAAATTTTCTCATGCGTAAATTATTTTTCATTCTAAGCCTGCCACTAATCTTCAGTTTCGTTACGACAAATATTGAGCTTACAAAAAAAGAAAGACAAGATGCCGCCAGCTATTTTAAAGAGACACAAAAAGCTGTTGCCGATGAGATCAAAGGCATGTCTGAAAACCAGTTGAAATGGAAGCCAGCTGACAGCGTATGGAGCATTACAGATTGTATTGAGCATATTGCACTATCAGAAAAAAATCTCTTTGACTGGGCGATGGGGACATTGAAAGCAGAAGCCAATCCTGCTAAAAGAGCTGAATTAAAAAGAAGTGATGAAGATGTAAAAAAGACAATCACTGATCGTTCATTCAGGGTCAAAACAGGAGAAGGATTTATTCCTACCGGTCAATTTGGTGATGCAAAACAAACACTGAAAGTGTTTGATGAAAGAAGAGATGCTTTAATAAAATATATAAAAGAAACAAAAGACGATCTTAGAAATCATTTCGCCGACTCCCCATTCGGTCTCGTTGATACATACCAGTTGTTGCTGTTCCTCAGTGCCCATACTAAGCGACACACTTTGCAAATTGAAGAGCTGAAAGCAAATCCAGGCTTTCCTAAGCAATAAGCTTCGGAGATGAATCAATCATCTGTTTCAAATCTTGTAGATCATCTTTTCCGGCATGAGTCGGGAAAGATAATCTCTGTTTTATCAAAACTGTTGGGTCTGCAAAATTTGGAAACTGCACAGGATATTGTTCAGGATAGCTTGTTGCAGGCAATGAACACATGGAGCTTCAAAGGCATTCCGGACAATCCTTCAGCATGGCTTTATCGTGTTGCAAAAAACAAGGCCATTGATTTTTTAAGAAGAGAAAAAAAATTTAAGGAAGTAAGTCCACAATACAGCTATTTACTTCAATCGGAATATACACTTGCCTCAACCGTTAATAATTTGTTTTTAGAAAATGAGATACAGGATAGCCAGCTAAGAATGATGTTTGCTTGCTGCCACCCTTCAATACAAGAAGATTCGCAGATCGCTTTAACACTAAAAACTCTTTGTGGTTTAAGCGTAAATGAAATAGCAAAAGCTTTCTTAACAACAGACGAAACAATTGCAAAAAGAATTTACAGGGCAAAAGAAAAAATAAAGACAGAGAAAATTGAATTGAATGTACCGGCAGGTGAAGAAATGATCTCAAGACTGGATATTGTTCTTAAATCACTCTACCTGGTATTTAACGAAGGTTATAATTCTTCACATCACCATCAGCTTATCCGCGAAGATCTTTGTGCAGAAGCTATGCGGTTATGTTTTTTACTTACCGAAAATAAAGTAACTAGTTATCCAAGAGCAAAGGCATTGTTGGCATTAATGTGTTTCCAGGCTTCAAGGCTAAATACAAGACTTGATGACAAGGGCAATATCATTTTACTAAAACACCAGGATAGAAAAAAATGGAGCAGGGCTTTAATCAAAAGAGGTTTCGATTACCTTGATGCAGCTGCAGAACCCTTTGAAATATCGCCATACAATATTGAAGCAGCCATCGCTTCACTACATGCGGCCTCCCCTTCTTTTGAGCAAACTGATTGGCGATCCATTTATCATTTATATGAAATGCTTTATCAATTACAACCCAACCCGGTTGTCGCAATGAATAAGGCTATTGCTTCTGCTTATGCCATTAATAAACAAAATGCGTTGAATGAATTGCAGCAGATAAAAGGATTAGAACACCATCATCTATATTATGCTTCAATTGGCGAAATATATTTTGAGCTAGAAAATAAAAATGAAGCAAAAAGGTTTTACCAAAAAGCATTACAACTTACTTCCTCAGGTTTTGAGCAACAATTATTGATAAGCAAGATCAATAATTGCTGAGTTGAGCAAAAAATTCCCCTTTTAATTGCCACATTTTATTTTTTATTAAGGCATTCCTTTTGCAGTATTGAGAACATGAAAAAATCAATACTTGTCTTACCATTTCTTGCGATCCTCGTCTCCTGCTCTGATCTAGGAAGCAGTGAAAGAGAAAAAACAACAATTAAAGAAGAAAAAAATATTAGCAAAGTAGATGTAAGTATTACTCCTTCCAATTCGTACAGTGATCTTTTTTTAGACACTGCGGCCCTGGAAAATTTTATTAAACAAAATAAAATTCCGGATTCAATAGCACGACGCTTAGAAAGCTTTTATAATACCCGCAACTACCAGTTTGCATGGTTTAGCAAAGATGGATTAACAGAACAAGCCCGGGGCTTTTGGAACCTTCATGATTATGTTACCACTTATGAAGCTGATTCATCATTAAAAGATAAAAAACTGCAGAAAAAAATGGACAGGCTTATTGCTGAAGATGATCTCTCCGTAAGTGCCTCCAAAGATTTTATAAATACTGAGTTGACGCTGACGCAGCATTTCATCATGTATATGCTTAATAATTACGAGAAGGGGTATGTAAAAAGAAAAGAAATGGAAAGATTTGTTCCCCGTAAAAAAGAAGATCCGCTTGCTCTTGCTGATTCATTGATCAATAAAAAACATAAAGACGATAAATATTTTGAAGATGTTAATCAATCTTACAAATTATTAAAGGATCAATTGGTGAACTATCTAAAGATTGCAAAGAATGGTGGGTGGCCACAAGTGAACCTTGTTAAAAAATCATTGAAAAAAGGAATAAGCTCTCAAGACATTGCTATTATTAAAAAGAGATTAATGATAACCGGTGATCTTTCAGTCAACGATACCAGCCAGGTCTTTAATGATACATTAGTAATGGCAGTAAAGAACTTTCAATCACGCCATGGATTTACACCCACAGGAATAATAAGCGATTCATTAATAAAAGAAATGAATGTGCCGGCAGTACAAAGAGTTGAACAATTACTAATGAATATGGATCGTATGCGTTGGTTGGCAAATGAACCAACAGGAAATCTCATTGTTGTTAATATTCCTGAATTTATGATGCATATATATGAAGGAAAAGAAAAATACGCAGATATAGTGGTTGTAGTAGGCAAAGAAGGACATAATACCATGATGTTTAATGGAGATCTTAACCAGGTTGTATTTAGCCCATACTGGAATGTGCCGCCAAGTATAGTTGCAAAAGAGATCCTACCTGCCATTGATAAAAACCCGAATTATATCGCCAAAGAAAATATGGAGATCACAGGTAATGATGATGGGCTTCCTGTTGTTCGCCAAAAACCAGGGCCAGGCAATGCACTTGGCAAAGTGAAATTTCTTTTTCCCAATAGTTTCAATATCTATTTTCATGATACTCCATCAAAAAGCTTATTTGAAAAAGATAAACGGGCTTATAGTCATGGATGCATTCGTGTTAAAGAGCCGGAAAAACTAGCAAATTATGTTTTGCGTAATCAACCCGAATGGACACCTGAAAAAATAAATGAAGCGATGAATAGTGGTCAAGAAAAATATGTGAAGGTACAAAAGCCGATCGCTGTTGTTATTACATATTATACTGCATGGGTTGATGAGAATGGCCACTTGAATTTCCGGGAAGATATTTATGACCATGATGCAAGATTGGCGGCGAAGATGTTTATTAAGTAAGGTGTAATTGCATGAAAAATTCTTCCCTATTTTTGCCCAATGCAACTGGTTGAAGTCACTAATTCAAGTCTTGCCAAAGAATTTTTGCTAGTTAATGTTGAGCTCAACAAAAATAACCCTGCCTATATCCGTCCGTTAGACAAAGACATCTATGAAGTTTTTGATAAGAAAAAAAATAAAACCTTTCGCTCAGGCGAAGTGATAAGATGGATATTAAAAGATGAAGAGGGAAAGTTCATTGGCCGCATTGCCGCATTTACAAATAAAAAATACAAAAATAAAGGTGATGATGTTCCAGTAGGCGGCATCGGTTTTTTTGATTGCATTAATGACCAGGTTGCAGCAGATACTCTTTTTGATGTAGCGAAACATTGGTTAATGCAAAAAGGAATGCAGGCAATGGATGGCCCGATCAATTTTGGGGAAAGAGATCGTTGGTGGGGGCTGGTTGTAAAAGGAACTGATCTTTCTCCAATGTATTGCATGAATTTTAATTCTTCTTATTACCAGCAGCTATTTGAGAATTATGGTTTCAAAAATTATTTCAACCAGATATGTTTTGCAATGAATGCTGATAAACTTTTGCAGCAAAAATTTTATGATCGTCACGATGAGTGTGCAAAGGACACTAATTACAGTTCAGCATATATCAAGAAAAATCAGTTGAAAAAGTTCGCAAAGGATTTTGCAATAGTTTATAATAAAGCCTGGGCCGGTCATGGTGGATTAAAACAACTAGAAGAAAGAGTAGTATTTAAAATGTTCAAAAGCATGAAACCAGTTTTGGATGAACGAATCTGCTGGTTTGTATATTATAAAAATGAACCGATCGGGATTTGGATCAATCTTCCTGACCTGAACCAATGGTTTAAATATTTGAACGGGAATTTTGATCTTTTTCATAAACTGAAATTCCTTTGGGTAAAGGCAACTAAGAAAAATAGAAAATTTACAGGACTTGTATTTGGTGTTGTTCCGGAATTCCAGGGAAAAGGTGTTGATAGTTATATGATAATTGAAGGGGCAAAATTGATACAAAATTTGAAGAAGGAAAGCGGAAAATATATTTTAGGCGAGTCCATTTATGACTACTATGAAATGCAATGGATAGGCGAATTCAACCCTAAAATGATAAATGTCTCCGAAGCTTTGGGTACATATCGCAATCGCATACTCACTACTTATCGCTATTTATTTGACCAAAGAAAAGAATTTAAACGACACCCCATTCTCCATTAAGCCTGACCCTGGAATCAAAAAATGGATGTGCAAAAACAAATATCACAGCATCCAAAACTTCTTTATTATTGCAGTCCCTGAAGTCAGATTTCATATCCCGGATTTCAGTCATCTTTAATATGGATAAATTCGTTGTTTCAGCAAGAAAATACAGACCGCAAACTTTTGATACGGTAGTTGGTCAATCGCATATTACGACTACACTAAAAAATGCGATCAAACATAACCAGCTTGCACATGCATTTCTCTTTTGCGGTCCAAGAGGTGTTGGTAAGACAACTTGTGCCCGTATCCTGGCCAAAACAATTAACTGTGAGCATCAAACAAAAGATGGGGAAGCTTGCAACAAGTGTCAATCATGTATTTCTTTTAACGAAGGAACGTCGATGAACATTCATGAACTGGATGCGGCCAGTAATAATTCAGTTGATGATATCAGGACATTGGTTGACCAGGTTCGTTTTGCTCCGCAAGCAGGTAAATACAAAGTGTATATCATTGACGAGGTTCACATGCTAAGTTCTTCAGCATTCAATGCTTTTTTGAAAACATTGGAGGAACCACCACCCTATGCAATTTTTATTTTAGCAACAACTGAGAAGCATAAGATCCTTCCAACAATTTTAAGCCGCTGCCAGATATTTGATTTCAAACGGATCACAAATAATGACACGGTAGTTCATCTGCAGGAGATATGTGAGAAGGAAGAAATAAAAGCAGAGAAAGCGGCCTTGCAGGTAATAGCACAAAAAAGTGAAGGTTGTATGCGAGATGCTCTCAGCATCATGGATAAAATTGTGAGTTTTACAAATGCTAAGCTGACTTACCAAAACACACTTGAACATCTTAATATTCTCGATGCTGATTATTATTTCAAGCTGATGGATTGCATGCTAAAGCAAGATCTTTCCGGCGCCATGTTATTGTATGACGACATCAATAAAAAAGGATTTGAAGGGGATCTTGTATTAAATGGCTTTGCAGAATTTATCCGCAACCTGCTTGTGTGTAAAGATGAAAAAGTAGCCGTTTTACTAGAAGCTGTAGAAAGTTTCAGAGAGAAATACATTTCGACTGCAAAAAATATTGCGCCTTCTTTTTTGATAAGTGCTTTGAATATTATTAATGAAGCAGAAATAAATTATAAAGCTGCCCGTAACAAAAGATTACATGTAGAACTCGTAATAATTAAACTTTGTTACCTACAACAGGCCATTGAACTCACTTCAGAGAGTGGTGGAATAAGTAAAAAAAAAATAGTTGAGTCAAGTCTTGCATTCAGAACAGCGGCGATCAAACCGTTGAAAGTTGAAAAGTCTGGAGAGCCAAGGTATGCCTTGTCTGTACGAGAGCAAGGAGCAAGGAGTCAGCAATCAGAAGCAAAATTGGTTATTGAAACTTCGTTTGTAAAAGAAGACTCAACCAATTATAAAAAGGAGCCTGAGCCTCAGGCATCGAGCATCAAACCTCAAACCACAAAACTTTCTGCACTTGACAAAATAAGAAAACAGGTTAAAGGCAATGGGAATAATGGGAACGGAAGTGAAACGATTAGTACACCTCTTGAACTGGAAAATTTACAAGCTGCATGGAATGAATACGTACAGAGGTTGAAAAGCGATAAAAACCCTGCCGGCACAAATTTCGACATGGCCGAATTAAAAATTCAGGATGCCAACAGTTTCATTGCAATAGTCACCAACAATATTCAACTGCGTTTTATAGAACAGGGCGGACAAAAGGCTTCACAATTTTTGCGTGAAAAATTGCATAATAATCTTCTCCAGTTTTTTATTGTAATGGAAGAAAATAAGGAAGAAAAGATCCCCGTTGGGACACCACTTACTTCCCGTGAGCAATTTTTGAAGATGACGGAAAGATATCCATTGGTAAAAGAGTTGAAAGATAAATTAAGATTAGAATTGGATTATTGAGCTTTGCGCCATAAGTTTCGAACTACCAGAAACAGATTTACTCTGCTGAATAGAATTGTTATAGTACAAGAGTGCGACCCTTCGCTTCGCTCTGGGTAAACTGCGACGCAATTGCTCAATGTTGAATAGAACTTTGAAAGGAGCGTCGCAACAAAAGCCCAATAGAATTTCAAGTGCTGGCTCCATAAATACCCTATTCACCATTGGTCATTCACCATTCACGAAATTGCCTTAATTTCGGCGCTCAATTGAATACGTTATGGCCGAAGTGATTTTAATGCCCCGTTTGAGCGATACCATGACCGAAGGTGTAATTGCCGCATGGCATAAAAAAGTTGGCGACAAAGTGAAAAAAGGCGACTTACTTGCCGAAGTAGAAACCGATAAAGCTACAATGGAACTGGAAAGCTATAAGGATGGAACGTTGCTGCATATTGGTACTGAAAAAGGCGGGAAACTCCAGGTAAATGACCTCCTTGCGATCATAGGTGCATCGGGCGAAGACATTTCTTCATTAATAAAAAGTGGCGGACAGGCAAGTGAAAAGACCGAGAGCCCTAAAAAAGCTGAACCAAAAAAAGAAACAGCAGCGAAATCAACAACCAGTAATAAACAACCGGCAATGAGTAATGAATCAGCAACTGCTACCTCAGCCCCAATTAATATTTCAAAAATGGAAGAAGTTGTATTGATGCCAAGATTAAGCGATACGATGACTGAAGGTGTAATTGCAGCATGGCATAAGAATGTTGGCGATAAGGTAAAGAAAGGGGATATACTTGCAGAGATCGAGACTGATAAGGCGACAATGGAATTAGAAAGCTATAAAAATGGAACATTACTATATCAAGGCGCTGCAAAAGGCGAAAAGATCCAGGTAAATGATCTGTTATGTATCATTGGCGAAAAAGGTAAAATAGATGTTGATGCCATTGTAGCTGCTGCAAAAGGTGGAGTGAGTTCAGGGTCTTCAGCCGAAAGCCAGTCAACGACTTCTGAAAGCCCGAAAGCTGAATCACAAAAAGCAAATGCCGAACCTGCAACAACCGATGAACAACATTCAAATGGCAATGGAAGAATGAAAGCTTCACCTCTTGCAAAAAAATTAGCAAAAGAAAAGGGCATTGATCTTAAATCAGTTCATGGAAGTGGTGATGGGGGAAGGATCGTCAAAGCAGATGTTGATAGTTTCAGTCCTGCAGCTGTCAGCAGTCAACAGCCTGTAAGTAGCAAGCAACAGACAACTACTCAGCAACCTGTTGCGAAATTCACCTCGACTACTGAAGAAAAATTTACTGATACTCCAAATAGCCAGATGCGGAAAACGATTGCACGTCGTTTGGGTGAAAGCATGTTTGCAGCTCCGCATTTTTATCTCACGATGGAGATCAATATGGACAACGCAATGTCTGCCCGGGCACAGATGAATGAATTCAGCCCGGTAAAAATTTCTTTCCAGGATATGCTCATCAAAGCATGTGCAATGGCCTTGCGTCAGCATCCTGCGGTTAATTCATCATGGATGGGAGATTTTATCAGGACCTATCAACATATTCATATCGGCAGTGCTGTAGCAGTTCCGGAAGGGTTGATCGTTCCTGTAATAAAATTTGCAGATCAAAAAACATTTTCACAAATAGCGGCTGAAGCAAAAGAACTTTATGGAAAAGCAAAAGATAAAAAATTGCAACCGCATGAATTCAGCGGCAACACTTTTACCATTAGTAATCTTGGAATGATGGATATTGAAGAATTCACAGCGATTATAAATCCTCCCGATAGTTGTATAATGGCTGTTGGAAAAATAAAAGAAATTGTTGTAAAAAAAGGAGAAGGATTTGCCGCGACCAATGTTATGAAAGTAACCATGAGTTGTGACCATCGAAGTGTTGACGGGGCAGTAGGCGCTGCGTTCCTTCAAACAGTGAAGAAGTTTATGGAGAACCCGATCGGAATGCTCGTCTGATCTAACTTATTATAATTTTTGTCTAAGTAGGAATTACTCATAGAAAATCAACTATGAGTAATTCTTTTTTATATAGTACTTCCACTTAATTAATAAAATTACTCTTTAAAATTTCTTTTTAAGTTTGGGCGTTGCGTATTTTTAATATCACAGCAAAAACCTATGAAATACTATAATAAAGTTTTTGACATTTTTTTGTACGAAGGAGTATTTATCTTTTTGTTCAGCCTTCTTCTTCTTCTTTTGAATGACATCTACACAGATGTATTCTTTAAAGTTTCCATAAGTTCAATTATCACAGCCGGCGTACTTTGGATCACCGGGCACTTTTTTAATCTATTTACAAAAGAAGATCAATTCGAGGAAAAATGACATCTCGAATAACTGGTGAGCAGCCGGTTATTTTTTCGAAATAAATTTTCAATATTTTTTGAAAGTTCGAAACATTTCTATTAGCTTTGGTATATGAAATTAACTGAAGCAAAACAGCAATTTATAAGTAGTTGGGGGGCCTTTGGAACACATTGGGGAATAAACAGGACGATGGCACAAATACATGCACTTTTATTGATCAGCCCCGATCCATTGACACAGGATGATATAATGGAAGAGCTCAACATCAGTCGTGGTAATACAAATATGAATATTCGTGAACTGATCAATTGGGGATTGGTTGAAAGAGTGATCTTACCTGGCGAAAGAAAAGAATTTTTCACCGCCGAAAAAGATATATGGAAAGTAGTAAAGCAGATCGTAAAAGAAAGAAAGAAAAGAGAACTGGAGCCAATGATGCAATTACTGGATAAGTTGGAAGATGTGGAAGGAGATAAAAAGGATAAGAAGGTAAAAACCTTTGTAGATACTGTGAGTAGTATAAAACGTTTGGGACTACAGGCAGACAAAACCCTTGATGTTATGATAAAAGCAGAAGAGAATTGGTTTGTAAGCAGCCTGATGAAGATCTTTAAATAGACAACTGAAACAACAGCGAACCGGGAAACCGGTTTTTATTTGACATACGTCTTTCATTTTTTTCTGAAAGTTTAAAATACACGATATGTTACTCATCAAAAAAATAGATTGTTATGGGCAGCTAATATTAGTAACCTGTATGCTTTTATTAATGCCCTTTTTATATTTTATTAGAGTTGAAATAGGATTGATCATATTAGGATGCTGGCAATTGATCAGCGCTATACTTAACACTTATTGTTTTATTGATACTGGTTATAAAAAAACGATCATAATTTATTGGGGGCTTTGTATTGCTGACCTGGGATTATTTCTCCTTGCATTACTATTCGAAAATACAATTAGTATTGATTATACAATGATCATCTTTTGGATAGCAATTGGAGTTGCGGTCTTTATTGCGGGCTATTACTTAAGAATTTATTATCGGTTGATAAATCTTCTCACCTTAAGAAACGAATTAGATGGATTAACCAAATCAAAACACTGATCATGAAAAATAAGATCCTTGTTTACGACGATAACTGCCCTTTGTGTACCTGGTACTCCGGTCTTTTTGTGAAATATGGCTTTTTAAATGCAGACGGTCGAAAACCATTTTCAACACTTGATGATAAATTACTTGCTAAAATTGACTTTGACAAAAGCCGGAATGAAATACCATTACTGGATATATCAACACACAAAGTTGTTTATGGGATTGATGCTTTACTGGAGATCCTCGGTCAAAAGATTCCTTTTATGAAAACAACCGGAAATATTCCCCAATTAAAATGGGTTTTGAAAAGGATCTATAAACTCGTTTCTTATAATAGGAAAGTTATAGTGGCAAAAAAATGCGGACCTGCCACTATTGATTGCTCGCCTGATTACAATTATTTATACCGCTTTATTTTTATGGTTGTTTGCTTAACATTTAATACGGTTATGCTTTACCCTTTTCAAAACAATTTATTCAGCAAACTTTCTTACTATCATTTAAGTTTTTATGAATTACAAGCGGCCCATTTTGCCTTTGTAATTATTAATTGCACATTAGCTTTTAGTTTACCAAAAGCAAAAGGTTATGAATACCTCGGGCAAGTAAACATGCTGGCTTTATCGGTTATCCTTTTACTTACACCATTAATGATCATCCAATTTATTTTTAATTCTGAATTATTGATGACTTCATGGCTTATTCTTACTGCAGCATTTATTTTTAAAGAATATATAAGAAGAATGGAATATACCGGAGTTTTATCAAATAATAAATGGATTGTTAGTATGAATTTGTTTAGCCTTACTGGTTTTATTTTATTTCTATTTCACTAATCTATACTACAATGAAAAATAAAAAGATAATATTGGCAGGGGGCACTGGATTTATGGGCCAGGAAATGACAAAATATTTTGGTAAAGAAAATAAAATAGTCATCCTAACCCGCCAGGTCAATGAGAAAACAAACAGAAATGATTATGATTCGTTATCTGTGAATGATCTACAAAATGTATCCTATATAAAATGGGATGGAAAAACTGCAAGTGAATGGGTAAATGAAATGACTGATGCGGACCTGGTAATAAATCTCGCAGGGAAATCTGTTAACTGTCGGTATAATCAAAAGAATAAAAATGAAATATTTGATAGTCGGACAGATGCTGTAAAAGCCATTGGTAAAGCCATTAATAAATGCGATCGACCACCCTCGCTTTGGATCAACGCATCATCTGCAACAATTTATCGTCATGCTATAGACAGGCCGCAGGATGAATATACCGGTGAATTTCATGATGACTTCTCCGTACAGGTTTGTAAACGTTGGGAAAAAACTTTTTATGATCAACAAACTCCACAAACGAGAAAGGTCGCATTAAGAATGGCTATTACATTAGGACCCGGCGGCATTTTAATTCCTTACTTCAATTTATTAAAATTCGGATTAGGTGGTAAGCAGGCAAGTGGTAAACAGATGTATAGCTGGGTACATATTGAAGATACCTGTAGGATGATCGAATGGATATGTGATCATAAAGAGATCAATGGTACTTATAACTCCAGTTCCCCAAACCCTGTAACTAATGAAGAGTTTATGAGAATTTTCAGAAAAGTGACTGGACATATTATTGGGTTGCCGGCTTATAAATGGATGTCACAAATCGGAGCACTGTTAATAGGAACAGAACCAGAACTTGTTTTAAAAAGTCGTTGGGTACTTCCAACAAGAATCCTGGAAACAGGTTTTCTGTTCAAACATTCTTTATTAGAAGAAGCATTGTCTGATATTATTAGTAAAGTACCACGCAAACAATATCATCTTTTCTGATATTTGTATTTTATATCTAAAAGATGAATGAAAGTAAAAAGACACTTGTGTTAGGCGCTTCTGATAATCCTTCCCGGTACAGCTATCTTGCTATTAATCGATTAAGAAGTCATGGACATCCTGTGGTTGCTATAGGTAAAAAAAATGCAATAGTGGCTGATGTCACAATTGAAAAAGAAAAAAAAGATTGGAGCGGTGTTGATACGGTCACCCTTTATTTAAATCCAATTCACCAGCAACAATATTATGATTATATACTTTCACTGAAACCTAAGCGTATCATATTTAATCCCGGCGCTGAAAATGATAAGTTAGCAGATCTTGCTATCAAAAATGGAATTACTCCAATAGAAGCCTGCACTCTTGTATTGCTTAGTACAAATCAATATTGAAATTGATCGAAATGAATTAGTACTATAGACCAACCGTACTATTACTTATTAAAAAAACATTCAATTTCAAGTAATATATAAAAAATAAACTTTAAGCAAACCCGTTTATTTAATTGTCACCTTTGAGTGATTCCGTAACCCTCCTGAATTCTACAACAGCATGCTGTTGCGTATCTATATCCTATTTAAACAAAATTGTATCCAATGAAAAACCTTGTAAAGGGCTTTATTTGCCTATCCCTATTCTTTATTTGCTTGCAATCCAATGCACAAAAGCTGCCGGTTAGGGAACCGGATATGAACCGCCCCTCGCTTTTTCAAAATTTACCTAATAAAATCAGTTGTCGGATAAATGATCTTTCTGCTTTATTGGAATCTGAAATAGGCAAATCTGTTTCTTTTTCACTTGTCAATAATCTGAACTTCCAAGGTGTAGTTAGCTCTGTTGCATCAAAATCTGACAACACATTAAACAGTGTTGTTATCAGGTCGACAAATTTTCCCGGAGCTGCTCTATCATTTTCCAGGATCACAAAAGAAGATGGGACTTTTTCTTACGTCGGTCTTATTATCAGCTTTCAGCACGGCGATGCATACGAGATCAACCTGGAAAATGGGCAATACTATTTTGTAAAGAAGGGTTTTTATGATCTTGTCAATGAATAAATTTTTCATACATCTATCCAATTATATCTATGATCTCATCCGTAAAATCCGTGTTATGAAAAATCTCTACAAATTCATGTTAATGATCCTTGCCTTAACTGGTACTATAATTGCAAAATCACAGGTTACTGATCTTAATAGTTATCCAAGTGCTTCCAAAGTTATATTGCTTGATTTTAATGGTCATACTGTTGCCGGGACAATGTGGAATGTCAATGGTACATTTACATGTAATTCATCTGGTCTTAATGATGCTGCTATAACTGAAATATTTAATCGTGTGGCTGAAGACTATCGTCCGTTTAATATTAATGTAACAACAAATGAAACTAAATACAACTCGGCTCCTTATAATAAAAGGATGCGTGTAGTGATCACTACTTCAAACGAATGGTATGGTTCAGGAGCTGGTGGTGTTGCTTACATAAATTCATTTACATGGGGAAATAACTCTCCTTGTTTTGTTTTTTCAGCATTGCTTGGTTACAATGTTAAGAATGTGGCAGAAGCAGTGTCACACGAAGCGGGACATACATTGGGTCTAAGACATCAAAGTTCTTATAATGCAGCTTGTGTGATGCTATCTGATTATAATTGGGGACAAGGAACTGGTGAAATTGGCTGGGCTCCCATCATGGGTGCAGGATACAATCAAAATATGACGTTATGGCACATTGGTCCAAATTCACTTGGTTGTGGAGTTATTCAAGATGACCTTTCTATTATTACAAATGCTACAAATGGAATTGGGTATCGCACAGATGATCATAGTGATGCGTATGCAACAGCTACATCTGCCACTTTTAACAGCAGTGGCCAAGCAACAATCAGTGGTCTGATTGAAAAAACTGATGACAAAGATCTGTTTAAAATTACAGTACCTCTATTCGCAAGACTACAGTTGAATGCAATACCATCTAATGATCTTGATCTGCAGGTAGATGTTTTAGATGGCAGTTACGCTTCTATTGGTACTTATAATCCAGGAAACCTGCTTAGCACTGTTATTGATACTTTCGTTAATGCAGGCACCTATTATGTGCGCATAGACGGTAAAGGAAATATTTATGCTCCTGAATATGGTAGTCTTGGTTCTTATTCTTTACAGGCTACCTATACCGATGCTGTTATATTAGATATTCGCCGTCTTGAACTTCGCGGAAAACTTAATGGCGATATGCATACACTAAACTGGCTGATCGAAGCTGATAAACCTGTAATGAAGCAAGTGATCGAAGTATCAAACAATGGTATAAACTTTACACCACTTGATCAACCAAGTAATGCTTTACGTAATTATAGCTACCATCCTCTTGATAACCGCCCTTTACTTTATCGTTTGCATATCACTCTTGATAATTTGAAAGAGTATTATTCAAATGTTATTGCTATACGCCAGGGCAAAGCTCTAAAACCACAATTGGTTGGAAATACCATCTCGGGCAATAACATCGCTGTTAATAGCCCCGCTAATTATCATTACCAGATCATAGATCAAAGCGGAAGAATGATTTCAAAAGGAGTTGTTGAAAAGGGATACAGCAGTCTTGGCTTAGGAAGCATAAATACTGGTATTTATATCATTCGCTTCACCGATGGAGAACAACAATGGAGTGAAAAATTCATTAAAAGGTAACCCTTTCACAAAACAATAATCCGTACCCTTTTGGGATCTCGAGGTTTTTCTCTAATTTAGAAAAACCTCTTTTTATATGCGTTGGAGAAAATTCAATGGAGAACCAATAGAGATCCCTATCCTTGAAGCCGTAGAAAATGCAATCAAGCGGGAAACTGAAAAAGGCTATCG
>Ga0193738_1000215_pt1 | contig 40642 bp, 52 predicted proteins | sample L2a1metaG_FD_144927 | JGI IMG/M metagenome (GOLD analysis project Ga0193738, IMG submission 144927) | Soil microbial communities from a riparian zone of the East river system, Colorado, United States - L2a1 | ecosystem: Environmental > Terrestrial > Soil > Riparian zone | place: USA: East River... | reverse complement strand
CTCGGGGATCCCCTGGTCGGCGGTCTGAAGATTGACGTCGACACCAAGGACAACGTCGTGACGCTGACCGGCACCGTGAAGAGCGCGGCCGAGAAGGCGGAGGCGATTCGTCTCGCCAAGAGCACGACGGGCGTCAAGTCAGTCGTCGATAAGCTGATCGTTCAGTAGGGGCGGCTCGAGAGCCGCCCAGACGGAGGACGGAGGGTGGAGGACGGAGGAAGGGAAATTCCCAACCTCCAACCTCCACCCTCCAACCTCCGTGTTATTCGTCCCGGTGGACGGTAGTCGGCGAGAACGCCGGTAGGCACACGGCGACGTACTCAGCACCTTCTGACCCCGGCGTGCTGTAACGCACCCATTCGCCAGGGCTCGTCACGACCGCCTGTCCCGCCGGCACGTCCAGCGTCCCTCCCTCATATTCCACGCGCAGCGATCCCTTCAATACGACCGTGATCTCTTCGAACTCCGGACGCTGACCGGGTTCTTCCCATCCGCTCGGCGAGATCATGCGCGCCACGCTGACGGCGGAGTGACCCGAGTTCACGCGTCCCGCGAATTCCTGGATCTGTTTCGGCTTCGTCCCGACGCAATCGATGACCGTCGGCTTCGCGATCAGTTTAGGCATTATTGTTTTTGACTCCGCGTCGTCCGCGGCTTACTGTCCGCCGCCGCGCTCGGCCGGCTTCGGCGGCATCTTGTCCGCCGCGAAACGCGGCAGCGGCTGGTCGCGCATCGCCAGTTGATACAGCGTGCCGGCGACGACGACGGCGGCGTCGCGGACGTCCTGCTCGATCACGCGCTCGTAGGTGTCGAGGTTGGTGTGGTGGGTGTGGCTGCCGTACTGGATCGAGTCCTGGTTGAACCCGATGCCCGGCAGGCCGGCGTTGTTGAACGACGTGCTGTCCGTGCCGCCGACCGTGCGGCCGCTCGAGGCGGAGGCGCCGCCGACGCCGAGATCCTTGAACGGCGCCAGGATGTCGCGCAGGATCGCCGCCGCCTCCGGCGGACCGAAGACCGACGCGCCGCGCAGGCGGCCTGTGCCGGTGTCGATATTCAGGTAGCCGTTGAACTTGGCGAACTCTGGCGTCGGCGCCTCGGCCGACGCGAAGTGCTTCTTGACGTAGGCCAGCGACCCGAGCAGCCCCTGCTCCTCGCCGCTCCACAGCGCGATGCGAATGGTGCGGCGCGGCTGCACGTTGAGCGCCTTCAGGATGCGTGCGGCTTCCATCATGATCGCGCAGCCGGTGGCGTTGTCGGTCGCGCCCGTGGCGGACTGCCACGAGTCGAGGTGCCCTCCGGCCATCACGACTTCGTCGGCCTTATCGGTGCCGCGGATTTCGGCGATCGCGTTGTAGGACGGACCGGCAGGGTAGGTCTTGTTGACGATCGTCGCCTCGATCTCCACCGGCGTGCCGTCGGCCAGCACGCGCGCAATGCGGCCATAGTCCTCGTTGCGCATCACCACGGTCGAGACCACCTTGGTCACGTCGGCTGTGCGGTTGTCGAACGCGATGATCTGTCCGTGCTCGCGGCCGGCGTCGTTGATGCGGAGCGCGGCCTTGTTGGCGACCAGGAATGCGTCGATGCGCTCGGCGATCTGACGAGCGGTCAGACGAGTGGGGTCCGGCGTCGCCGCTGCCCCACGTCCGCCGCCACCCCCGCCGCCGCCGAATCCACGTCCACCGCGGCCCGCGAGGGCCGTGCATTCGGGGTCCGTCGCGGCGTTATCCGCGTAGCGGCAGCGCACGGCCACGTCGCTCTGGCGTCCAGGCGGCGCATTCAGGTTGACCGCAACGAACGAAGGCTTGCCGACGAGTACCGCGGCGCCCTTCACCTTGTCCTTGATGGAGTCGAGGTAGGCGGTCAGTTCCGCTTCGGTCGGATTGAGGCGCGCCGGTCCTCGACCTCCGCGCCCGGCCGCGCCGGGGTCGGCCGCGGGATCCGCCAGCGGGCCGTCGGGGACGACCAGGTTGAACGCCTTGGTCTTGACGGTGCCGTTGGTGCCAGGGGTCCACGCAAGCGACTCGACGACGAGGGCATCCTTGTATGGCGCGGTCACGTGCACGGCGAGGAACTCGTTTGCCCACCCGGGCTTGTTCCAGTCCCACGGTTCGAGGTTGCCGTTGACCATGCCCCAGCTGGTCATCGTCTTCACCGCCCATTCGGCGGCCGCCTTGTGCTGCGGCGAGCCGGTCAGGCGCGGGCCGTGCACGTCGGTGAGGAAGTGGAGCGTTCGCATGATCTGCGAATTCTGGGCCTCCTCCAGGCGGATCTTGTCGTTGATCTGGGGGTCGAGCGCCGACTGCGCCGAGTACGGCAGGGCGGTGGCGGCAACCATGGCGGCGGCAAGCGCAAAAACACGTTTATTCATCAGGCTCCTTGCGAAACCAGAATTATAGTTCGGACGTCGGACCTCGGGCGTCGGACTACGCGCTGCACTCACCGTCGAGCACTTCCGGCGCGAACGCGTGGTCTTCCCCGAGGTCGATGAAATCCGGTGGCAGCGCGTCCGCCTCGGTGAGGTGCTCGAGATCGGCAAGGACGGTCTTCACCAGCGCCACGTCGGTGCGGCGGTAAAAGTCCGCGAGCCGCTCGCCGTCGCGCCGCTCGGTCTGATAGAAGGCGACCAGCCGATCGACCGCCTCCGGCGCGCGGCGCGCCGGGATCTTCGCGGCGACGCGGCCGAACGCCGCGCCTTCGCCGTCGGCGCCGCCGCCGACCATCACGAAGTATTGCGGCACGGCGCGATCCCCGAGCTTGCGGATGCTGCCCTGAAAGCCGATCGACGCGATGTGGTGCTGGCCGCAGCCGTTCGGGCAGCCGCTGATCTTGATGTCGCCGGGTCCGGCCGCGGCCGCGATCTCAGGCCGCTCGCGCAGGTGATCGCCGAGGAGATGGCCCAGCCCGCGCGACTGGGTCACCGCCAGGCGGCACGTTTCGGCGCCCGGGCAGCTGACGACGTCGGCGATCGTGCCGTGGCCCGAGTAGGCAAGTCGCGCCGCCGCGATCGCGCCGTAGAACTCGTGGAGGCGCGCGGTCTCCACCCATCGGAAGATGAGGTTCTGCTCGACCGTGACGCGCACGGTGCCGTCGCCGTAGGCCGCGGCGAGGTCGGCCACGATGCGGAACTGCGACGCCGTGAGGTCGCCGAGCGGGACCGTGACGATCGCCGCCGAGTAGCCGCGCTGCTTCTGTGGCCGTACGTTCGTGCGCAGCCACCGCTGCTCAGAATCGTTCGTGACGGGCAGCAGCGAGGGGCGGATGCCCGCGCCACGCAGCTGCGCCGAGGCGGCGCGCGCTTCGATGGCCAAAAGCTCCGGCGCCGGCGGCGCCGGCCAGTTGGGCGGCCCTTCGACCTCCGCGTGATCCGGATCGAACGGCCGCTGACGGCGCGGCTCGGCCTGGACGCCACTGAGCGCGCGGTGATACGCCTCGAGCCACCGCTCCCAGCCCATGCTCTTGATCAGGAACTTGAGACGGTTGCGCTGCTTGTGCTGGTAGTCGCCGAACTCGGCGAACACGCGCAGCACCGCGTCGGCGACGTCGTAGATCTCGGCGGTCGGCACGAAGTCGTGCAGGAGCGCGCCGGCGCGGCAGAGAATCGCCGTGCCGCCTGCCACGGTGACGCGGAATCCGCGCGCGCCGTCTTCCGACGCCGTCGCCCGGAAGCCGAGGTCGTTGATGCCCGTTTTGGTGTGGTCTTCGGCGCAGCCCTCGAAGCCGATCTTGAACTTGCGCGGCAGTTTCGAGCTGAGCGGATGCCGCAGCAGGTAGCGCGTCAACGCTTCGGCGTACGGCGTGACGTCGAACACCTCGTCGGCCGACACCCCCGCGAACGGGCACGCCGTGATGTTGCGCACCGAGTTGCCGCAGGCCTCCCGCGTGGTCAGCCCGGCCTCGGCGAGACGGCGCATCGCCGGCTCCACGTCGTGCAGCTTCATGAAATGAAACTGGACGTTCTGGCGCGTGGTGATGTGCCCGAAACCGCGGGAGTAGAGGTCGGCGACGTCAGCCAGCGCTTCCAACTGCGCGCCTGTCAGGACGCCTTGCGGGATCTTCACGCGGACCATCGAGGCGTCCTCGGCCTGGCGCTGCCCGTAGGTGCCGCGCACCAGCCGGAAGGCCCGCCACTGGTCGGGCCCGATCTCGCCGCGCTCGAACTGGCCGAGCACGTCGGCGAACTCGTCGATGTCCGCCCCTGTGGCGAAGCTCAGTCGCGTCCGGCCGTATGTCTTGGGATCGTCGACTACAGACATGGGTTTTCCCCCGACAAGCCTAGTACTTGGACTGCGTCGGATCGATCCTGTCGATCCACGCGAGAATGCCGCCCGTGAGGTTGTGGACGTTGGTGAATCCGGCGTCGAGCAGCTGGCGGACCGCCTTGGCGCTGCGGCCGCCCATCTTGCAATGCACGACGATCTCCGGCGCGTCGGTCCCCCTCGGAAGAGCCGCGAGTTGCTTCGGAAGTTCGCCGAGCGGAATCAGCGTCGATCCCGGGATGCGGCAGATCTGAAATTCGTTCGGCTCGCGCACGTCGAGAATGAACACGCGATCGCCGCGATCGATCCGTGCCTTCAAGTCGTCCACCGTCGTCTCGGGCACGGGAGCGGCCGGAGCCGGCGCGATCCCGCAGAACTGGTCGTAGTCGATCAGCGCCTTCACCGTCGGCCGATCGCCGCACACTGGGCAGTCCGGATCGCGCCGCAGTTTCAGCTCGCGGAACCGCATCGTGAACGCGTCGTAGAGAAGGAGCCGCCCGACGAGCGGCTCGCCGACGCCGAGGATCAACTTGATCGCCTCGGTCGCCTGGATGGTGCCGATCACCCCGGGAAGGACGCCCAGCACGCCGCCTTCGGCGCAACTCGGCACCAGGCCCGGCGGGGGAGGCTCAGGGTAGAGACAGCGATAACAAGGCCCGCCTGGCGCGCCGAAGACGGACGCCTGCCCCTCGAAGCGGAAGATGCTGCCGTAGGCGTTCGGCTTCTTCAGCAGGACGCACGCGTCGTTCACGAGATACCGCGTCGGAAAATTGTCGGTGCCGTCGAGGATGACGTCGTAGCCGCGAAACAGGTCGAGCGCGTTCTTCGACGTCAGCGCGGTCTCATAGGTCTCGACGTGGATCTCGGGATTGACGGCGGTGATCCGTTCGCGCGCCGACTGGAGCTTCGGCCGGCCGACGTCCGGCGTGCCGTGCAGGATCTGCCGGTGCAAGTTGCTGAAGTCGACGACGTCGAAGTCCACGATGCCGAGGCGGCCGACACCAGCGGCCGCGAGATACAGCGCGGCAGGGGAGCCGAGGCCGCCGGCGCCGATGCACAGCACACTCGCGGCCTTCAACCGGCGCTGCCCGTCCATCCCCACCTCCGGCATGATCAGGTGCCGGCTGTAGCGCTTGACTTCGTCGGCGGTGAGATCGACCGCGCCGGCCGTGGCGCTTGCGGGCGATCCGCCGGCGACCGACGGAATGATGCTGACGACATCGCCGGTCTTGAGTGGCGTGGCTTCCTTCTGCAGATACCGGATGTCTTCGTCGTTGACGTAGACGTTCACGAAGCTCCGCAGCCGTCCCTCGGGTGTGAACAGGTGCTGCTTGAGATCAGAGAACCTCGTCGTCAGATCGGCGAGCGCTTCGCCGATGGTGCCGCCGGCGGCGTCCACGGAGGACTGCTTGTCGGTGTAGGCGCGCAGCGGCGTGGGAATCAGGATCCGGGTCATGTCTCTGGTCTCCTCTTCAAAAGCGGAACGGTCTTCGCGAAGGCGCCACGAGCGCAGCGCGCCCGGCACGCCGCTCGCGACCGCGACGATGACGTAGCTGAAGTTCGGCCAGGCGTGCTCGAGGTCGTACCCCGAGGGCTCGGCCGGATGATCGGGATGCGAGTGATAGAACCCGACCAGATCGGCGTGGCGCTCGACGGCCTGCCGTTCCGCGCTGATGTAGTCCGCGGAACTGATCCGGAAACGCCGGCGCGGCCCTTCCGTGGTGATGTTGTCGAGCGGAACCGCCCCGGCGATGTCGGTGCCGTCCGCGGTGGTCGATCCGATCAACGCGCCGCAGCACTCGAACGGATACGCCTCCGCGCCGTGGCGCCGAATCGTCTGCTCCGCGGCGGAGGCGAGCCGGAACGCGCTCATGCGGCCCCCTCATCCCAGAACGGCTCCGACAGGTAGCGGGTCCCGCCATCGGGAAATACCGTCACGATCACCGCGTCACGCGCGGAGCGCGCGACCTCGAGGGCGGCCGTCAGGGCCGCACCGCTCGAGACGCCGACGAGAAGCCCGTGCGCCGACGCAAGGCGCCGGGTCATGGCCTGCGCGTCCTCGGTGGAGACGCGCAGGTCCTCGTCGGCGACCGACGGATCGTAGATACCAGGCACGATTGATGAAGCCATGTGTTTGAGGCCTTCGACTGCGTGCAGCGGACTGTCCGGCTGCACGGCGTAGGTCCTGATGCCAGGCTTCACCTGGCGCAGGCCGCGCGCGGTCCCCACGAACGTGCCGCTGGTTCCGAGCCCGGCGACGAAATGCGTGATGCGTCCCTGCGTCTGTTCCAGGATCTCCGGAGCGGTCGTGCAGTAGTGCGCCTGCCAGTTCGCCGGGTTGTTGTACTGATCGGGATAGAAGAGCGACGGCTCCGCGGCGTGGAGCCGGCGCGCCTCGCGAATCGCGCCGTCGGATCCCTCCATCGGATCGGTGAGGACGACGTGCGCGCCGAACGCGCGCAGCGTCCGCAGGCGCTCGCGCGTGACGTTGGCCGGAACGCACAGCCTGACCGAGTAACCCAGCGCGGCGCCGAGCATCGCGTAGGCAATCCCGGTGTTGCCCGACGTCGCGTCCAGGATCGTTCCGCCGGGCTCGAGCGCGCCCGCCCGTTCGCCCTCGGCGATCATCCTCGCGGCTGCGCGATCCTTGACGGAGCCTCCCGGGTTCTGCCACTCCGCTTTCGCGTAGATCTCGACGTTCCGATCGGCCAGGTCGGGGAAGCCCTCGATCCTCAAGAGCGGCGTGCGGCCGATGAGTCCCGAGAGCTTCATCCTTCGCTCCCCGTCGCCGCGCGCCATTGCATCTGATCGCGCAGCGCGACGACGTCACCGACCACGATCAGCCCCGGTCGCTCCCCGTCGTCTATTCCGCTGCCGCTGGCGAGGGATGCGATCGACCCGGTCCACGTCTCGCTGTCATCCCGTGACGCGGAGAAGATCAGCGCGGCAGGCGTCGACGGACGCCACCCGCGCCCCAGCAGCGCGGCCGCGATGGCGCGTTGCTGCCCGACTGACATGAGGAATACCAGCGTCATCGACTGAGGAGCGAGAGCGTCGAGGACCGGCTCGTAGCCCGCCGGCGCATGTCCCGCAATCACGGTGAAAGCAGACGCGATGCCGCGATGGGTCACCGGGATGCCGGCCAGCGCCGGAGCCGCGACCGCCGACGTGATGCCGGGGACGACTTCAAACGGGACGTTCGCGGCGCGCAGCGCCAGGCTCTCTTCGCCGCCGCGCCCGAACACGAACGGATCGCCGCCCTTCAGCCTGACGACGCGCTGCCCCCGCCTGGCGGCGCGGATCATCAGCGCGTGAATCGTTTCCTGGCGCATGCTGGGCCGCCCGCTGCGTTTTCCGACGGAGAAGCATCGTGCCTTGCGCGCCAGGCGCACGATCGCCGGAGGCACGAGCGCGTCGAACAGGACGAGATCGGCGCGGCGCAACCGCGCCAGGGCGCGGCGTGTCAGCAGAGCAGGATCTCCGGGTCCCGCACCCACGAGCGACACGAGGCCGGGAGCCGGCGTCACGGGTAGAGCTCCTTGAGCGCGGCGATCAACAGCGGACGGCGCTCGGCCATCGGCACGCCGTCGCGCTTCCAGGCGGCGCGCTGGGCCCGCGCGCAGTCAGTCCAGCGATCCAGGTCCGTGGGAAGCACGGCGTCGATCGCTTCGCGGAGAACACCAGCCAATGCGGGAGCCTCGCCACTGGTCGAAATCGCCACGGTTACGCCGGCGCGCCGCAGGACGCCGCCGAGATACACCGTCGCGTTCGGAGGATCGTCAACGGCGTTGACGAAGAGATGCCGCGCGCCCGCCTCGCGCGCGACGTCGGCGTTGACCGCCGGCGTCGCCGCGGCCACGACGAACCAGGCGCCATCCAGATCACCCGCGGCGAACGGACGTTCTTCGAGCGCAACGCCTGCCTGACGGATCGCCGGATGGATCTCGGGCGCGACGACGGTGACCTCCGCGCCGGCGCGGACCAATGCGTCCAGCTTGGACGCGGCCACGGGGCCGCCCCCGACGACGACGACCCGTCGTCCCGCGAGCTTGAGAAATGCCGGCAGCAGTTCCATAAAACAAAAAGGCCCGGAAGTCGTGTGACTTCCGGGCCCTGGTCGATCGCGTTCGAGAAATCTAAAAACGGTCTAGCGGTTCTCCTCGTGCGCGCGTACGGCTGTCCGGAAGCTGGCGGTTGCCCGACAACAACAGGAGCAGACGATCGTGCCCGAGACCGAACGGCATTGCCTCACTTCTAACCGACCCCGCGTTCGTTGTCAACTTCGGACCGTCGCGCCATACGGCTGACGCACCGATTCTTGAAGAGAAAACGGTGGAGGCACTGACTCATGAACAAAGACGAGCTCGACGGCAAGGTCGACCGATTGAAGGGGAACGTCAAGGAAGCTGTCGGGGACGCCACTGGCGACGAACAGCTCCGTGACGAGGGTATTGCGGACCAGGCTGCCGGCAATGTGCAGGAAGGGTTCGGCAAGGCCCGGCGCAAGGTGGGGGACGCCCTCCACGATGTTGCCCATAAGATCAAGGACTAGACACCTGTAGGGGCGGCTCGCGAGCCGCCCCTACTTGCACAATCCCGCCGCGTTTGTTATATTTCCTAGGTTCTGGTTGGCTCTAGGACACCCTATCTAGAGCCGAATCCCATTACAGGCCACGGTGAAAAGCCGGACCTCGCATTGCGCCCGAACGGGCGCGGCAACTTAAACCGAATAGGGTAAGTCAGTTCCGGGTGCCGGACCGCGAATGCGGTTCCCTAGGCCCGGAGCAACAAAACTGTCGAAAAGGGCGCGTCCCTTTCGGGACGGACGTCTTTTTTCGCCAGTGTTCTTTTTGACGGAGTACCTGTGCCGACGATCAGCCAGCTTGTGCGCAAGGGTCGCGATAAGGTCCTGACGAAGACCAAGAGCCCGGCGCTGCAGAACAGCCCGCAGAAGCGCGGCGTCTGCGTCCGCGTCTTCACGCAGACCCCGAAGAAGCCGAACTCGGCGCTGCGCAAGGTCGCGCGCGTCCGCCTGACCAACGGGATCGAGGTCACGACCTACATCCCCGGCGTCGGCCACAACCTGCAGGAACACTCCCTCGTCCTGATCCGCGGCGGCCGCGTCAAGGACCTTCCGGGTGTCCGCTATCACGTGGTCCGCGGCACCCTCGACGCCGTCGGCGTGCAGGGCCGCAAGCAGGGTCGCTCGAAGTACGGCGCCAAGCGTCCGAAGTCCTAACTGGTAACTGGCAACTGGTAACTGGAATCTGATTTATGCCTCGTAGACGAGAAATCCCGAAGCGCGAAGTTCCGCCGGATCCGATTTACAGCAGCTCGCTGGTGACCAAGTTCATCAGCACGCTGATGAGCGACGGCAAGCGCAACACGGCCGAGAAGATCATGTACGCCAGCCTCAGCTCCATCCAGGAGAAGACCGGCGACGATCCGCTCAAGGTGTTCAAGAAGGCGGTCGAGAACGTCAAGCCGGCGCTCGAAGTGAAGTCGCGCCGCGTCGGCGGCAGCAACTACCAGGTGCCGGTCGAAGTGAACCCGAACCGCCGCCTCTCGCTCAGCATCCGCTGGCTGGTCGGCTACGCGCGCGAGCGCGGCGACGGCAAGACGATGCAGGAGAAGCTCGCGAACGAGCTCATGGACGCGGCCAATCTCCGCGGCGGCGCGGTGAAGAAACGCGAAGACGTTCACCGCATGGCCGAAGCCAACAAGGCTTTCGCGCACTATCGCTGGTAACGGGCAATGCCGAGGGAAACACCACTCAATCGCACGCGCAATATCGGCATCATGGCGCACATCGATGCCGGCAAGACCACCACGACCGAGCGCATCCTCTTCTACACGGGCATCACCTACAAGATCGGTGAGGTCCACGAGGGCACGGCGGTCATGGACTGGATGGAGCAGGAGCAGGAGCGCGGCATCACCATCACGTCCGCCGCGACGACGTGCTTCTGGCGCGAGCACCGCATCAACATCATCGACACGCCCGGCCACGTCGACTTCACCGCCGAAGTCGAGCGCTCGCTGCGCGTGCTCGACGGCGCCGTCGCCGTGTTCGACTCGGTCGCCGGCGTCGAGCCGCAGTCCGAGACCGTCTGGCGCCAGGCCGACAAGTACCGCGTCCCGCGGATCTGCTTCGTCAACAAGATGGACCGCATCGGCGCGGACTTCAAGCGGACGTTCGAGCAGATCACCAGCAAGCTCGGTGGCAACCCGGTCGCCATCCAGCTCCCCATCGGCGCCGAGGACAAGTTCATCGGCGTGGTCGACCTCATCAAGATGAAGTCGATCACCTACAAGGACGAGACGATGGGCGCGGACTACATCGTCGGCGAGATTCCCGCCGACATGATGGAAGACGCGAAGCACTTCCGCGAGCAGTTGATCGAGAAGGTCAGCGAAGCGGACGACAAGATCCTCGAGAAGTACCTGCATGGCGAGGAGATTTCCGAAGAGGAGATCAAGGTCGCGCTGCGCAAGCGCGTCAACTCGTCGGTGCACTCCAAGAACGCGGCGGAACCCGCGTTCGTGCCGGTCATCTGCGGCTCGGCGTTCAAGAACAAGGGCGTCCAGCCGCTGCTCGACGCGGTCGTCGATTACCTGCCGTCGCCGGTCGAAGTGCCCGCGATCACCGGCTTCAACCCCGACAAGGGGCCGGAAGCGCTCGAAGAGCGACCGGCGGCAGACGACGCGCCGTTCTCGGCGCTCGGGTTCAAGATCATGACCGACCCGTTCGTCGGCCAGCTGACCTTCATCCGCGTCTACTCGGGCGTGTTGACGGCCGGTTCCACGATCTTCAACTCGACCAAGCAGAAGAACGAGCGCATCGGCCGCCTCCTGAAGATGCACGCCAACAAGCGTGAGGAAATCAAGGAAGTCTACGCCGGTGACATCGCCGCCGCGGTGGGCCTGAAGACGGTCTCGACCGGCGACACGATCTGCGACGAGAAGAAGCCGATCGTGCTCGAGTCGATGGACTTCCCCGAGCCGGTCATCTCGCTCGCGATCGAGCCGAAGACCAAGGCCGACCAGGAGAAGCTCGGCCAGGGCCTCGGCAAGCTGATGAACGAGGATCCGACCTTCCGCGTGAAGACGGACCAGGCCACCGGCGAAGTCGTCATCGCCGGGATGGGCGAGCTGCACCTCGAGATCATCGTCGACCGCCTCAAGCGCGAGTTCAACGTCGAGGCGAGTGTCGGCCGGCCGCAGGTCGCCTACAAGGAAACGCTGACCCGTCCCGCCGACGGCGAGATGAAGTACGCCAAGCAGACCGGCGGCCGCGGCCAGTACGGCCACGTGAAGATCCATCTGTTCCCCGGCGAGCCGGGCACCGGCTACATCTTCGAGAACGAGACCACGCAGGGCTCGATTCCGAAGGAGTTCATCAAGCCGATCGACGAAGGGATCAAGGAAGCGCTCACGCGCGGCGTGCTCGCCGGTTACCCGGTGGACGACGTCCGCATCGAGCTCTACGACGGCAGCTACCACGACGTCGACTCGTCGGAAATGGCGTTCAAGATCGCCGGCTCGATGGCGTTCCAGGACGCGGCCAAGAAAGCGAAGCCCGTGCTGCTCGAGCCGGTCATGCGCGTCGAGGTCGTGGTGCCGAAGGAACACATGGGCGACGTCATGGGCAACCTATCCAGCCGCCGCGGCCAGATCCAGTCGCAGGAGGATCGCGGCGGCACGCAGATCATTAACGCCCGGGTGCCGCTGGCGGAGATGTTCGGCTACGCGACGGACCTCCGCTCGCGGACGCAGGGCCGCGCCACCTATTCGATGCACTTCGATCGCTACGAGCAGGCGCCGAATCACGTGAGCGAGGAAGTCGTCGCGCGCGTTCAGGGAAAGACGTAGAGGACAAGAATGGCTTCACCTTTTAGCGACAAGATCCGCATCCGCCTCAAGGCGTACGACAACCGGGTGCTGGACCAGTCCACGACCGAGATCGTGGACACGGCCCGCCGCACCGGCGCGCGCCTCGCGGGGCCGATTCCGCTGCCGACCGAGAAGAACAAGTGGACGGTGCTCCGTTCGCCGCACGTCGACAAGAAGTCGCGCGAGCAGTTCGAGCTCCGGACGCACAAGCGGCTCATCGACATCTTCGAGCCCACGCCGCAGACGGTGGACGCGCTGATGAAGCTGGACCTGCCGGCCGGCGTGGACGTCGAGATCAAGGCGTTCGGCAAGGAACACAAATAGCCATGGTCAACGGAATCATCGGCAGAAAAGTCGGCATGACGCAGCTGTTCGCGGCTGACGGGACCGTCACGCCCGCGACCGTCGTCAAGGCGGGCCCGTGCGTGGTGCTGCAGGCCAAGAACGCGCAGAGCGACGGCTACGAGGCCGTGCAGCTCGGGTTCGTCGAAGAGAAGCCGGCGCGCGTGAACAAGGCGCTCGGCGGCCACTACAAGAAGGCCGGCAACGTGCCGCCGACCCGTGTGCGTCGCGAGATGAACGTGGTCGCCGGCGGCGACGCGCTCAAGGCGGGCGACCAGATCCTCGTCGGCGGCGTGTTCAAGGACGGCGAGCGCGTCGACGTCATCGGCATCAGCCGCGGCAAGGGGTTCCAGGGCGTCATGAAGCGCCACAACTTCCGCGGCGGCGCGGCGACGCACGGCTCGATGTTCCATCGCGCCCCCGGGTCGATCGGCGCCTCGTCGTTCCCCTCGCGCGTCGTCAAGGGCATGCGCGCCGCGGGCCGCATGGGCGGCGACCGCGTGACCACGCGCAACCTGAAGATCGTCCAGGTGGACGCCGAGAACAACCTCCTGCTGATCCGCGGCGCCGTTCCCGGCGCGCCCGGCACCTACATCATGGTGCGCAAGGCCGTCGCGGCGAAGAAGGAACCGCAGGTGCAGGCCGAGAAGGCCGGCAAGGTCACCGTGGCCAAGAAGCCGGCCGCGAAGGGCAAGAAGTAGCGCCATGAAGATTGACATCGTCAACACGAAGAAGGAAACGGTCGGCTCCGTCGAGCTCAAGGACGAGATCTTCGGCGGCGTGATCAAGACCGACCTGATCTGGGAAGCGGTCGTCCAGGAGAACGCGGCGGAGCGCCGCGGGACCCACGCGACGAAGAACCGCGCCAACGTCAGCGGCTCGGGCAAGAAGCCGTGGCGCCAGAAGGGCACCGGCCGCGCCCGCGTCGGCGAAATCCGCAACCCGCTGTGGCGCAAGGGCGGCACCGTGTTCGGGCCGCAGCCGCGCAGCTACGAGTACGCGCTGCCGCGCAAGGTGAAGCTGGGCGCGCTGCGCGCGGCGCTCGCCGCCAAGCTCGCCGACGGCACGCTGGTCGTCGTGGACAAGCTCGACGCCGGGGACAAGAAGACCAAGTCGACCGTGGCGATGTTCAAGACGCTCGGCGTGTCGGGCAAGACGCTGGTGATCGACACGAAGCACGACGAGGCGTTCACGCTGACGGCGCGCAACATCGCCGGCGTGAAGCTGGCGTCGAGCGGCCGCGTCACCGCCCGCGACGTCATGGACACCGACCACGTCATCGCCACGCGCGAGGCGCTCGAAAAGCTCCAGGAGAGCCTGGGTTAGTCATGAAGCAAACAGACGTTATCCGCCGCCCGCTGATTACCGAGAAGACGACGCTGCTGCGCGAAGACGGCCGCACGCTCGTGTTCGAGGTGGCGACCGGCGCGACCAAGATCGACATCAAGCGCGCGGTCGAGAAGCTGCTCGGCGCCAAGGTCGAGGGCGTGCGCACCGCCATCGCGCACGGCAAGGTGAAGCGCCAGGGGAAGTTCTCCGGGCAGCGCTCGGACTGGAAGAAGGCCTACGTGAAGCTGCGCGCGGGCGAGAAGATCCCCGAGTTCCTGGAAGGGGCCTAAGAGATCATGCCGATCAGAAAGTACAAGCCGACGTCACCGGGCCGCCGGTTCCAGACGGTCCAGACGTTCGACGACATCACCTCGACCGAGCCGCACAAGCCGCTCGTCGAGCCGCTCAAGCGCACCGGCGGCCGCGACAACCACGGCGAGCTGACCTCATGGTGGCGCGGCGGCGGTCACAAGCGGAACTACCGCGTGATCGACTTCAAGCGCGACAAGCGCGACATTCCGGCGACGGTTTCGACGGTCGAGTACGACCCGAACCGCTCGGCGCGGATCGCGCTGCTGACCTACGCGGACGGCGAGAAGCGTTACATCCTGCATCCGATCGGCCTCACCGTGGGGACGACGATCGTGGCGGGGGACAACGTCGACATCCTGCCGGGAAACGCGCTGCCGCTGAAGAACATTCCGCTGGGCACGATGGTGCACAACGTGGAGCTGCGCCCCGGGCGCGGCGGGCAGATCGCGCGCAGCGCCGGCTCGGGCGTCCAGGTCGTCGCTCGCGAAGGGGCGTTCGCCTCGGTGAAGATGCCGTCGGGCGAGATTCGCAAGATCAACGTGGAGTGCTACGCGACCGTCGGCCAGGTCGGCAACATCGATCACGAGAACGTGTCGATCGGCAAGGCCGGCCGCAGCCGCTGGCTGGGCATCCGGCCGCACGTCCGCGGCGTCGCGATGAACCCGGTCGATCACCCGCTCGGCGGCGGTGAAGGCAAGACCTCGGGCGGCCGCCACCCGGTGTCGCCGTGGGGCATTCCGACCAAGGGTTACAAGACGCGCAATGCGAAGCGGACGGATCGCTTCATCGTCACGCGGAGACCGAAATAGTCATGTCGAGATCACTGAAGAAGGGGCCGTTCGTCGACGTCCCGCTGCTCGAAAAAATCGAGGTCATGAACCGCGGCGGCGACAAGAAGGTCATCAAGACCTGGTCGCGCCGTTCGACGGTCATCCCCGAGATGGTGGGCCACACGATCGCCGTGCACAACGGGAAGAAGTTCATCCCGGTGTACGTGACCGAGAACATGGTCGGCCACAAGCTGGGTGAGTTCGCCCCGACGCGGCTGTTCAAGGGACACACGACGAAGGCCGACAAGGCCGCGGCGGTGGCCCCGGCGGCGGGTGCGCCGAAGGGAGGCGCGTAATGGCGATTGAAGCCCACGCGACTGCCAAGTACATCCGGACCTCGGCGCAGAAGGCGGGCCTGGTGCTCGACCTGATCCGCGGCCGCGACGTCAACCACGCGCTGGCGACGCTGAAGTTCGCGCGCAAGAGCGTGGCCAAGGACATCGAAAAGGTGCTGCGCTCGGCGATTGCCAACGCGCAGACCAAGGACGGGTTCGGCGGCGACGTCGATCGCCTGTTCGTGTCGGCGTGCTTCGCCAACCAGGGCCCGTCGCAGAAGCGGATCCGCCCTGCCCCGATGGGCCGCGCGTTCCGCGTCGTCAAGCGGACGGCGCACCTGACGGTCCGCGTCGCGGAGAAGCCCGTGAAGATTTCCGCGCAACCGGCAGCCGAGGGTGGCGAAACGCCGCGTCCGAAGCGCAAGGGCGCGGCCCCGAAGAAGAAGGCGGCGGCGGCGCCGCGGGCGACGAAGAAAAAAGAGGCAAAGGCGTAATGGGTCAGAAGGTCCATCCGACAGGATTCCGGCTCGGCTTCAACAAGACCTGGCGCTCGCGCTGGTACGCCGACAAGGACTACGCGAAGCTGCTGCACGAAGACATCAAGCTGCGCGACACGCTGAAGACGCGCTTCATGCACGCGGGGGTCTCGAAGATCGAGATCGAGCGCGCGGCCAACAAGCTGAAGATCGACATCCACACCTCGCGCCCGGGCATCATCATCGGCCGCAAGGGGACGGAAGTCGACAAGCTGAAGCAGGAGATCCAGAAGAAGACCAACCGCGAAGTCTTCATCAACATCCAGGAGATCCAGAAGCCGGAGCTCGACGCGCAGTTGATCGGCGAGTCGGTGGCGATGCAGCTCGAGAAGCGCGTGGCGTTCCGCCGCGCGATGCGCAAGGCGGTCGAATCGGCGCTGCGCTTCGGCGCGCGCGGGATCAAGGTGCGCGTGTCGGGCCGGCTGAACGGCGCGGAAATCGCGCGCTCGGAGTGGTACCTCCACGGGCAGCTGCCGCTGCAGACGCTGCGCGCCGACATCGATTACGGCTTCGCGCAGGCGTTCACGACCTACGGCGCCATCGGCGTCAAGGTGTGGCTCTACAAGGGTGAGCGGCTGGCGCCGCGCATTGGGCGCGAAGAGGATTACAGGACGCCGCGGCGGGCCGCCGGCGGACCGAGGGGATAGCTTTCAGCAGCCAGCTTCCGGCTTCCAGCGCGTGGCTCGAAGCACGTAGCTGGAAGCGGGAAGCCGGTAGCTGGTAGCGACGGGGAATTTCTTATGTTGATGCCGAAGAAAGTTAAGTACCGGAAGCAGCAGCGCGGCCGGATGGCGGGCAAGGCCTGGAGAGGGTCGGACGTCTCGTTCGGCCAGTACGGCCTGAAGGCCCTCGAGCCCTGCTGGATGACGGCGCGGCAGATTGAAGCGGCGCGCGTGGCGATGACCCGTTTCGTCAAGCGCGGCGGCAAGATCTGGGTGCGCGTGTTCCCGGACAAGCCGATCACCAAGAAGCCCCAGGAAACCCGAATGGGTAAGGGCAAGGGCGCGCCGGAAGAGTGGGTGTGCGTCGTCCGCCCGGGCCGAATCCTCTTCGAGATGGAAGGGGTGACCGAGACCGAGGCGAAGGAAGCGATGCGCCTGGCGGCGGCGAAGCTGTCGATCAAGACCCGGTTCGCCACCCGGTTCGCGGAGGAGAAAGCGTCATGAAGATCGGGGAAATCCGCGATCTGGGGGCCGACGAGCTGAAGCAGCGCGAGAAGGATCTCGACGACCAGTTGTTCCGCCTGCGGATCCAGAAATCGATGGGCCAGCTCGAGGCCGGCCACAAGGTGAAGTCGATCCGCCGCGATCTGGCGCGGATCAAGACGGCACTGCGCGAGAAGGAGTCGGTGTAAGCCATGGCCACCAAGGCAAGTGTCACTGGCGTCGTCGTCAGCGACAAGATGAACAAGACGGTGAAGGTCGCGATCGAGCGCCAGATCCGCGACCCGCTCTACGGCAAGACGTCGAAGCGGACCTCGACCTTCCTCGCGCATGACGAGAAGAACGAGGCGAAGGTCGGCGACAAGGTGTCGATCGTCGAGAGCCGCCCGCTCAGCGCGCGCAAGCGCTGGGTGGTGACGTCGATCGTCGAGAAGGCGAAGGAGATCTAGCCATGATCCAGATGCGATCGATCCTCGACGTGGCCGACAATTCGGGCGCGCGCAAGATCGCCGTCATCAACCCGATTGGTGGCTCGACGGGGCGCTACGCGCGCCTCGGGGATATCGTCACCGCTTCGGTCAAGGAAGCGACGCCCGAGTCGAACGTGAAGAATCCTTGCGTCGTCAAGGCCGTGATCGTGCGGACGGTCAAGGAGCAGCGCCGCAAGGACGGCAGCTACATCCGCTTCGACCGCAACGCCGCCGTGCTGGTCAACGACCAGAACGAGCCGATCGGCACGCGCGTGTTCGGGCCGGTGGCCCGCGAGCTGCGCGAGCGCCGCTTCATGAAGATTATTTCGCTGGCACCGGAAGTTCTCTAATGTCCAGACTGCAAACACCGGTTCGAAAGAACGACAACGTCCTGGTGACGACCGGCAAGGACCGCGGCAAGAAGGGCCGCGTGCTCAAAGTGCTGCCGGAGAAGAACCGCGTCGTCGTCGAAGGCGTCAACGTCATCAAGCGCCACACCAAGCCCAATCCGCAGAAGCAGATCAAGGGCGGCGTGGTCGAGCGCGAAGCGCCGCTGCATGCCAGCAACGTCCAGATCGTCTGTCCGGAGTGCGGCAAGGCAACGCGTATCGGCAAGAAGATCCTCGGCGACGGCCGCAAGGTCCGCATCTGCCGCAAGTGCGAGGGAGTTGTAGACAAATGAGCCGCCTGAGGGACCGTTACAGCAAGGAAGTGGCGCCGGCCCTGGCCAAGGAGTTCGGCTACAAGAACGTGATGGCCATCCCCAAGGTCACCAAGGTGGTGGTCAACATGGGGCTGGGCGAAGCCACCGGCAACGCCAAGATCGCCGACACGGGCGCGGACGAGCTCTCGCGGGTCACCGGCCAGAAGGCCGTCATCACCCGCTCGAAGAAGTCGATCGCGCAGTTCAAGGTCAGAAAAGGCATGCCGATCGGCGCGATGGTCACCCTGCGCGGTGAGCGCATGTGGGACTTTCTCGACCGCCTCGTCTCGATCGCGCTGCCGCGCGTCCGCGACTTCCGCGGCGTGTCGCCACGCGGCTTCGACGGCCGCGGCAACTTTACGCTGGGCCTCAAGGACCAGCTGCTGTTCCCCGAGATCGACTACATGAAGGTCGACAAGGCGCGCGGCATGAACATCTCGGTCGTGACGACCGCGAAGACCGACGAAGAGTCGCGCAAGCTGCTGCAGCTGCTCGGCATGCCTTTCAGGACTAATTAAGATGGCCACTACCGCCAAGATCGCGAAAGAACTCAAGGCTCCGAAGTTCAAGGTCCGGCTGCGTAACCGCTGCAAGCGCTGCGGCCGCCCGCGCGCCTACCTGCGCAAGTTCGCGCTGTGCCGCCTCTGCTTCCGCTCGCTCGCCCTGGAAGGGGACATTGCCGGCGTGACGAAGAGCAGCTGGTAACCGGCAACCGGAAACAGGAAACAGGAATATGACAGACCCGATCGCAGACATGCTCGCCCGGATCCGCAACGCGACCCAGTCGCGGCATCCCCGCGTCGATATGCCGCTCTCGCGCCTCAAGGTCGAGATCGCGAAGATCCTGGAAGCCGAGGGCTACGTCCAGGGCTTCAAGGTCATCGAACCGAAAGACGGCGAGCCGCAGGGCACGTTGCGGGTGCTCCTCAAGTACGGCCCGCGCGGCGAAAAAGTGATCACCGGCATCCAGCGCGTCAGCCGTCCCGGCCGCCGCGTCTACTTCGGCCGCGATGACGTCCCGGATGTCCTGGCGGGCCTCGGCACCAGCATCCTCACCACCTCGCGCGGCGTCATGACCGGCCGGGCGGCGGTGAAGGCCGGCGTCGGCGGCGAAGTCCTCTGCAACGTTTGGTAGGAAGACGTTATGTCGCGAATTGGTAAAAAAATCATTCCGATCCCCAAGGGCGTCAAGATTGACGTCAAGCCGGGCATCGTCGAAGTACAGGGCCCCAAGGGCAAGATGAGCCAGGCGCTGCCGCCGGGCATCGGCTTCGAGGTCGAGGGCGATCAGCTCACCGCCAAGCTGCTGCGCGAGGATCCCGAGCTCGGCAAGTTCCACGGGCTCGCCCGCAGCCTCGTCGCCAACGCCGTCAAGGGCGTGACCGAGGGTTTCCGCAAGGACCTCGACATCGTCGGCGTCGGCTACCGCGCGGAAGTGAAGGGCAAGCAGGTGCACTTCGCGCTGGGCTATTCCCACCCGGTGGTGTTCGACATCCCGAACGGGATCGACGTCGCCATCGACAAGCAGACGCACCTGACCGTGACCGGCATCGACCGTCAGCTGGTCGGCCAGGTGGCGGCGGACATCCGCTCGCTGCGGAAGCCGGACCCCTACAAGCAGAAGGGCGTTCGCTACACGGGTGAAGTGCTGAAGAAGAAGGCCGGAAAGACCGGGGCCAAGTAGCCATGAGAATCAAGACTACGAAAGACCGTCAGAAGCGGATCTCGCTGCGCCAGCGCAAGCGGATCAGCGGTACTCCCGAGCGTCCGCGCCTGCGCGTGTTCCGCAGCGTGTCGCACATTTACGCGCAGGTCATCGACGACCTGAGCGGCCAGACCCTGGCGTCGGCGGCGAGCACCGAGCCGGCGCTGAAGACGGTCTTCGCCAAGGAGACCGGCGGCGGCAACATCGCCGGCGCCAAGGCGCTTGGCAAGACCATCGCCGAGCGGCTCAAGGAAAAAGGCATCAACCGCGTCGTGTTCGATCGCGGCGGCTATCTCTATCACGGCCGGATCAAGGCCATCGCTGACGCGGCACGCGAGGCCGGCCTGGAGTTCTGAGCCGGCCCTGCCGCTCCCGGCTCCCGGCTCCCGGCTTTCAGCAACGCGCTGCAAGCCTTCGAGCCGGAAGCTGGAAACGGGAAGCTGGAAACTGGTTACTGGTTACTGGAAACTGACAATGATCGAAACTCGCGAAAAAATCGACGCGTCGCAGCTGGACCTGAAGGACACGGTCGTCAACATCAGCCGCGTCACCAAGGTCGTCAAGGGCGGCAAGAACCTGAGCTTCAGCGCGCTGGTCGTCGTCGGCGACGGGCACGGCGTGGTGGGCTTCGGCGTCGGCAAGGCGAAGGAAGTGCCCTCGGCGATCAAGAAGGGTATCGAGGCGGCGAAGAAGTCGCTGATCCGCGTCCCGCTCAAGGGCACGACGGTGCCGCACCCGGTGCTCGGGCGCTTCGGCGCCGGGCAGGTGCTGCTGAAGCCGGCGCCGGACGGCACCGGCATCATCGCCGGCGGCGCGGTCCGCGCGGTCGTCGAGTCGTGCGGCATCCAGAACGTGCTGACCAAGTCGATCGGATCGGCGAACCACCACAACGTGGTGCGCGCGACGTTCCAGGGATTGATGGAACTGCGCGAGCCGGGCAGCGTGCTCAGGCTGCGCGGCAAGGAAGAAGAGGGAGTGTCCGCCTAACGGCGGACGCCACATACCATGGCCAAGAAAGCTGCTGCAAAGACCAGCGACGCGAAGAAACTGACCATCACGCTCCGCAAGAGCACGATCGGTTTCAACAGGAATCAGGCGGCGATCGTCCAGGGCATGGGCCTGCGCCGCATCGGCCACTCGGTGGCGCTGCTCGATACGCCCGCGACACGCGGGATGATCCTCAAGGTCCGCCACCTGGTCGAAGTCGGAGAATAGCGACAATGAATCTCAGCAACCTCAGGCCCCCCAAGGGCGCCAAGCACGCGAAGAAGCGGATCGGCCGCGGCCAGGGCTCGGGCAACGGCAAGACCGCCGGGCGCGGCCACAAGGGCGCGAAGTCGCGTTCGGGCTTCAAGCACAAGCGCGGGTTCGAAGGCGGCCAGATGCCGCTGCACCGCCGCGTGCCGAAGCGCGGGTTCCACAACCCGTTCCGGGTCGAGTACGAGGTGGTGAACCTCGACGCGATCGCCGAGCGGTTCGACGCCGGCACCGATGTCACGCCGGAGCTGCTGCGCGAGAACGGGCTCGTCGCGCGCTCGGGCTCGATCAAGGTGCTCGCCCGCGGCGACATCTCGAAGAAGCTGACCATCAAGGCGCACAAGTTCAGCGGCAAGGCGGCCGAGAAGATCGCCGCCGCCGGCGGCACGGCAGAGGTGTTGTCGTAGGACGGGTCACGGAGCCCACTCATGCTCGCTGAATCGCTGACAAACATCTTCGCGGTCTCGGACCTGCGCAAGCGCGTGCTCTTCACGCTCGGCTTGCTCGCGGTCTACCGCGTTGGTAGCCACATTCCGACGCCCGGGGTGAACTCGGATGCGCTCGCGCTGATTGCAGAGCAGGCCAAGAACACGATGTTCGGCCTCTACGACATGTTCTCGGGACAGAACCTGTCGCAGATGACGATCTTCGCGCTCGGCATCATGCCGTATATCAGTGCGTCGATCATCCTGCAGCTCCTCACGGTCGTCTGGCCGTACCTCGAGCGGCTCTCGAAAGAAGGGGAGCTCGGACGGCGCAAGATCACGCAGTACACCCGCTACGGCACGATCGTGCTCGCGGTGGTCCAGGCGTTCGGCATCGCGCTCTACCTGGAGCATCAGACCAACATCGCCGGCGGGCTGCCGCTGGTCTACAACCCGGGCTGGTTCTTCCGGTTCATGACGGTCCTCACGCTCACGAGCGGGACCGGGTTCATCATGTGGCTGGGCGAGCAGATCACCGAGCGCGGCATCGGCAACGGCATGTCGCTCATCATCTTCGCGGGGATCGTCGTCAACTTCCCCGCGGCGGTGCTGCAGACGTTCGAGCAGATGCGCCTCGGCCAGATCGGCCTGATCTCGGTCATCCTGCTGCTGGTGCTGATGGTGGTCGTCGTCGCGGCGATCATCTTCGTCGAGCGCGGCCATCGCCGGGTCACCGTCCAGTACGCCAAGCGCGTCGTCGGGCGCCGGATGTACGGTGGATCGAGCACGCACATTCCGTTGAAGGTGAACACCGGCGGCGTCATCCCGGTCATCTTCGCGTCGTCGATCCTGGCGTTCCCGATCACGATGCGCGGAATGTTCGCGCCGGGCTCGTTCATGCAGCGCGCCATCGACCAGGTCGATTACGGCATGCCGCTGCACAACTTGCTGTATCTCGCCGGGATCATCTTCTTCTGCTACTTCTACACCGCGATCATCTTCAACCCGGATGACGTCGCGGAGAACATGCGGAAGTACGGCGGCTTCATCCCCGGCATCCGTCCCGGCAAGCGGACCGCGGAGTACATCGACACGATCCTGACCCGCATCACGCTGGTGGGCGCCGTCTACCTCGCGATCGTGGCGCTGCTGCCGCAGTTCCTGATCAGCGGCTTCAAGGTCGCGCCGATCCCGTTCATCGGCGAGACGCTCGACCGCTACATCCCGACGTTCATCACGCAGGGCATGGGCGTCCAGTTCTACTTCGGCGGCACGTCGCTGCTGATTATTGTCGGCGTCGCCATGGATACCGTGCAGCAGGTGGAGTCGCAGCTGATCATGCGGCACTACGATGGGTTCATGAAGAAGACCCGGATTCGCGGACGGCGGGGACAGTAAGTGGGCCAGGCTCCGGTCACCGCCCTCAACGCCGTCATGCTCGGCCCTCCGGGCGCCGGCAAGGGGACGCAGGCGGAACGATTCGCAGGTAAGCACGGGCTGCCGAAGATCTCGACCGGCGACATCCTCCGCGAGGCGGTCGTGGCGAACACGGCGCTCGGCCAGGCCGCCAAGGCCACGATGGAGGCCGGGAACCTGATCGGTGACGACGTGATGATCGGCATCGTCGGCGAGCGGTTGAAGCGTTCGGACACGGCCCGCGGGTTCGTGCTCGACGGCTTCCCGCGCACCGTCGCCCAGGCCGAGGCGCTCGACCGGCTGGTGGCGGGACGCGGTGCGCTGGTGATCGTGGACATCGTCGTTCCCGAGGAGGTGCTGCTGCGCCGGTTGGCGGCGCGCCGCATCTGCGGAGCCTGCGGCGTCAACGCGCTGGTTGAGTGGACGACGACCTGCGGTGTGTGCGGCGGGGCGCTGGTCACGCGGACCGACGACGGCGAGGGGATCGTGCGGGAGCGGCTGAAGGTTTACTGGCTGCAAACCAAGCCGATCGTGGATTTTTACTCGGGGCGTCCGACGTTCCGGACCATCGACGGCAACCGGCCGCCGGATGAGGTCACGGGGCTGATGGACAAGGCGATTTGCGAGGCCTCGACGGCGCAGGCGGGCGGCCCGGAAGGCCCGGTGCAGGAAGTTCGCCTGTGATCGTCTGCAAGTCGCCGGCGGAGATCGAGCGGATGCGCGCCGCGAACCAGCTGGTCGCGCGGATCCTCGAGGAGCTGTCGCAGATGGTGGCGCCGGGCGTTTCGACGGCGGAACTCGACGCGGCGGCGGAGTCGAAGGTGCGCGCCGCGGGCGCAGAGCCGGCGTTCAAGGGCTACCGCGGGTATCCCGCTACGCTGTGCGCGTCGGTGAACGAGCAGGTGGTGCACGGGATTCCGAACCGGGCGCCGATGAAGACGGGCGACATCGTGTCGCTCGACATGGGCGTGAAGCTGGACGGCTACTACGGCGATTCGGCCGTGACGGTGCCGGTCGGCGCGGTCCGCGAGGACGTGCAGTCGCTGCTGCGCGTGACGCAGGAAGCGCTGGAGAAGGGGATCGCCCAGGTCCGGGTCGGCGGCCGGATCTCGGACATCGGCCACGCGATCCAGAGGCACGTCGAGGCGCACGGGTTCTCGGTGGTGCGCGAGTTTGTCGGCCACGGCATCGGCGCCTCGCTGCACGAGGAGCCGCAGATCGCCAACTACGGCGAGCCGGGGCGCGGGCCGCGATTGGCCGAGGGAATGACGCTGGCGATCGAGCCGATGGTGAACATGGGCAAGCCGGCGGTGAAGGTGCTCTCGGACGGCTGGACCGCGGTGACGCGGGACGGCAGTTTGTCGGCCCACTTCGAGCACACGGTGGCGGTCACCAAGGATGGGCCGCTGGTGTTGACGACGAGGCCGGTACCCGCAAGTAGGGCGGGTCTTTAGACCCGCCGGGTCGTCAGGTGACGGTGATTGGGGTCGTCAAGGAATCGCTGCCCTACGCGCAGTACAGGGTGGAGATTGACGGGCCGAGGCAGATTACGGCGCATGCGCCGAGCGGGCCGGGAAAAAATTTCATCCGCGTGCTCGTGGGTGACCGGGTGAGGCTGGAGCTGAGCCCCAGGGACGTGACGCGCGGAAGGATAGTCGAAAAGTTATGAAGGTCAGAGCATCGGTTAAACGGATTTGTGACAAGTGCAAGGTCATTCGCCGCCGCGGCGTGGTGCGCGTGATCTGCCCGAACCAGAAGCACAAACAGAGGCAGGGATAACGTCAAATGGCTCGCATTGCTGGAGTGGACCTTCCGCGGACGAAGCGGATCGAAATCGGCCTGACCTACATCTACGGGATCGGCCGTAAGCGCTCGAACGACATCCTGACGGCGGCGGGCGTGAGCCCGGACATCCGCATCAAGGACCTGTCGGAAGACGACGTCCGGAAGATCAGCCGGGTCATCGAGGAACTGGGCGGGGTCGAAGGCGACCTGCGCAAGGAAATCTCGATGAACATCAAGCGGCTGATGGAGATCGGCAGCTGGCGCGGTATGCGTCATCGCCGCAACCTGCCGGTGCGCGGCCAGCGCACGAAGACCAACGCGCGGACGCGCAAGGGCCCGCGCAAGGGCGCCATCGCGAAGAAGAAGACGGTTTAACACATGGCAAAAATCGAAACCATCGACGCCTCCGTTCAGCCTGAAGGTGGCGGCAAGAAGCCGGCCGGCAAGCCGAAGAAGAAGACGTTCAAGAAGCGCGGCGAGAAGCGCGTCATCCACCACGGGTACGCGCACATCCACGCCAGCTTCAACAACACGACGATCACCATCACCGATCCGGAAGGCGCGGTGATCGCGTGGTCGAGCGCGGGCGGCATCGGCTTCAAGGGATCGCGCAAGGGCACGCCGTTCGCGGCGACGCAGGCGGCGATCGCGGCGGGCAACGCCGCCAAGGCGTTCGGAATGCGGACGCTGGAAGTGCGGGTCAAGGGCCCCGGCGCCGGCCGCGAGTCGGCGATCCGCGCGCTGCAGACCATCGGGCTCGACGTCAAGTCGATCCGCGACGTCACCCCGATTCCGCACAACGGATGCCGGCCGCCGAAGCGGCGGCGCGTATAGAGCAGCTTCCTGCTTCCCGCTCCCGGCTTCCTGCTGGGACAGCGCGAAGCGAGAGCTGGTAGCTGATAGCTGAAAACTGGAAGCGACAAGGATCAAGATTAATGGCACGTTATACCGGACCTGTTTGCCGGCTTTGCCGGCGCGAAGGCATGAAGCTCTTCCTCAAGGGAGAGCGCTGCTACACCGAGAAGTGCGCGATCGAGAAGCGCAACATGCCGCCGGGCCAGCACGGCAAGCTCCGCAAGGCGAAGATCGTCGGCTACGGGCTGCAGCTGCGCGAAAAGCAGAAGGTCAAGCGCATCTACGGCGTGCTCGAGAACCAGTTCCGCCGCTACTTCGAGATGGCGGACCGGACGCGCGGCATCACGGGTGAGACGCTGCTGCAGCTGCTCGAGCGCCGCCTCGACAACGTGATTTACCGCCTCGGGCTCTCCACCTCGCGCGCGCAGGCGCGCCAGCTGGTGCGCCACGGTCACTTCACGGTCAACGGCCGCCGGGTGGATATCCCGTCGTACTCGGTCAAGGCCGGGGACACGATCGGCGTCCAGGCCCGCAGCACGGAGAACCCGACGATCCAGCACGCGCTGGAAGAGGTCAAGGGCCGCGGCGTTCCGGAATGGCTGTCGTTCGACACCGGTTCGATGAGCGGCAAGATCGCCTCGCTGCCGACGCGCGAGCAGATCAACCTGCCGGTCCAGGAACAGCTGATCGTCGAGTTGTATTCGAAATAGTGCTGGGTGCCTGGTGCTCGGTGCTGCGTGCGAACGTGCTTCGAAGCACTCGCACCCGGCACTCAGCACCGAGCACTGAGCACCGACGCCCTCTGCCCGCAGCCTTCCCGGATCTGCGGTGGGAGGCAGGGGGTTCAACGCAGATCCGGCGAGCGCTCATATCGGGTGTTCGAATGAAAGGTAGCAGTCAAGATGCTTTGGAAAGGTTTTCAGCGACCCAAGCGGCTCGAGTTCGAGCGTGAGACCCTGACGGATCGGTTCGGGCGTTTCTACGCGCAGCCGTTCGAGCGCGGGTTCGGGACGACGGTCGGTAACGCGCTCCGGCGTGTGCTGCTCTCCTCGATCGAGGGAGCGGCGGTGACGGCGGTCAAGATCGACGGCGTGCTCCACGAGTTCTCGCCGATTCCTGGCGTGGTCGAGGACGCGACCGACATCATCCTCAACCTCAAGCAGATCCCGCTGAAGATGCACACCGACACCACCAAGACGCTGTACCTGCGCGTCGACAAGGCTGGTGAGGTCCGCGCCCGCGACATCGAGGCCGATGGCGACATCGAGATCCTCGAGCCGGACGCGCACATCGCGACGGTGGCGGAGCACGGCAAGCTGCACATGGAGCTGCGCATCAAGCGCGGCCGCGGCTACGTGTCGGCCGACAAGAACTTCGACGAGGATCTCGGCATCGGCTGGATCCCGGTGGACTCGGTCCACTCGCCGATCAAGAAGGTGAACTACCTGGTCGAGGCCGCGCGTATCGGCCAGAACACCGACTACGACAAGCTGACGGTGGACGTGTGGACCAACGGCTCGGTGACGCCGCGCGACGGCGTGTCGCTCTCGGCCAAGCTGATTCGCGACCACCTGAACATCTTCATCAACCTCGAGGACGCCGCGGAGTTGGCGGCGGAGGGCGGCGGCGAACCGTCGGCCGCGACCTCGAATGAGAACCTCGACAAGAGCGTCGAGGAGCTCGAGCTCTCCGTCCGGTCGTACAACTGCCTCAAGAACGCGAACATCCGCACGATTCGCGAGCTGGTGCAGAAGACCGAAGGCGAGATGCTCAAGACCAAGAACTTCGGCCGCAAGTCGCTGAACGAGATCAAGGAGATCCTGACCTCGATGGGTCTCGGCCTCGGCATGCGGCTGGATCAGCCGGCAGCGGCGTCACAGGAATAACGATCGGCGGAACTGGCGGTCCGCCCTACAGACTGTAGGGCGGGTCTTCAGACCCGCCAGGAAAAGAATATGCGCCACAGAGTAGGACAGAGAAAGCTCGGCCGGGTCACCGAGCACCGGATCGCGATGCTCCGCAACCAGGCGGAGGCGCTGATCCAGCACGAACGCATCGAGACCACGATGCCGAAGGCGAAGGAGCTGCGTCCGTTCGTCGAACGGATCATCACCATCGCCAAGCGCGGCCTGGCCGCGGGCGACACCAACGCCGCGACGCTGCACGCGCGGCGCATGGTGCTGCGCGACATCCAGAACCGCGACGTCGTCGCCAAGTTGTTCGACACGATCGCGCCGCGCTTCGAGGCGCGGCCGGGCGGCTACACCCGCATCCTGCGCCTCGGCTACCGCCGCGGCGACAGCGCGGAAGTGGCGCAGATCGAACTGGTCGGCAGCGAGTACAACCCGAACGCCGAAACCGAGAAGGCCGCAACCGCGAAGCCGCAGCCCAAGGGCGTCGGCGGCCGCCTGCGCGCCGCGGCCGACCGCCTGCGCGGCAAGGCCAAGGCGGAAGGTGAAGAAGCGGCCGAAGGAACGGAAGGATCGGCGCCCGCCAAGAAGGCGAAGCCGGCCCGTCCGGAACGTGGGAAGGGCGGCAGGGCTGACACCCGCGGCAAGGGAGCCAAGACGAGCACGCCGAGAAAATCCGGCGGAGCCTAACTGCAGACTGCAGATTGCAGATTGCAGACTGCAGATTGAAGATTGGAAGGGCCGGTGGCTTACGCTGCCGGCCCTTTTTCATTGCCGATCGTCAATTACGAATCGGCAATTCGGCAATCGGCATTCGCCAATCGCCAGTCTGCAATGTCAGACCTCTTCCGCCGCTTCTGCCCCGCGCTCTGCCTTCGATGCCGCGATGATCTTCGCGTGCAGATGCTGCGGCACTTCCTCGTAGTGATCGAACTCCATGTGATACGAACCGCGGCCGCCGGTTGCCGAGGTGAGGTGCTGCTCGTAGGTGAGCATCTCCTGCATCGGTACCTTGGCGCGGATGACCGTCATCGCGCCGCGCGTGTCCATGCCGCCGATCCGGCCGCGGCGTGAGTTCAGGTCGCCCATCAGGTCACCGGCGAAGTCCGACGGAGCGTAGACCTCGACGTTCATCACCGGCTCGAGCAGCGTCGGGCGCGCGCGGGCCATGCCATCCTTGAAGGCGAGCGACCCCGCCATCTTGAACGACATTTCACTCGAGTCGACCGGGTGGAACGAGCCGTCAAAGACGCTGGCGCGGAAATCGACCATCGGGTAGCCGGCGAGGAAGCCGCGCATCCGCGAGTCCTGTATCCCTTTCTCGATCGCCGGCACGAACTGCCGCGGGATCGAGCCGCCGAACGTGTCGTTGACGAACTCGAAGTCGCTGCCGCTGGGCAGCGGCTCGAACCGGACCTTGCAGTCGCCGAACTGGCCGTGGCCGCCGGTCTGCTTCTTGTGACGGCCGTGCGCCTCGACCGCCGCCTTGATCGTTTCACGGTAGGGAATGCGCGGCAGCTTGAGCGTCACCTCGACGCCGAACCGGCGCTTCAGCTTCGCGACGGTCACCTCAATGTGCGACTGTCCCTGCCCGGCGAGGAGCAGTTCCTTCGTCTGCGCGTCGCGAGTGTAGTTGATGGTCGGATCCTCTTCCTGCAGCCGGTGCAGCGCCGTGCTGATCTTCTCTTCATCGCCGCGGCTCTTCGGCTCGATCGCGTAGGAGATGACCGGCTCGGGGAACTTGATCGGCGGCACCGCGGCGGCCGAGGCCCTGTCGCCGAGGACGTCGCTGGTCTGCGTCTCTTTCAGCTTGGCTACCGCGCCGATATCGCCCGCCTTGATCTCGGGGACGTTCGACTGGTTCTTGCCCTGCAGGAGGATCAGGTGACCGAGCCGCTCTTGCGAATCCTTGCCGACGTTGTAGAGAGTCGAGTCCGCCTTGAGCGTCCCCGAGATGACGCGGAAGAGCGTGATGCGGCCGGCGAATGGATCCGCGACCGTCTTCCATACGAACGCGCACGCGGGCCCGCCGTCCTTCGTGGGGATCTCGACGGTCTCGCCGTCTTTCGTGAGCGCCTTGAGTGGACGTTCCGCCGGCGACGGCACGTAGGTGGCGATCGCATCGAGGAGCGGCTGCATCCCGATGTTTGCGGTCGCGGAGGTGAGCACTACCGGGAAGATGCGCGCCGCCGCGACCCCGCGCTTCAGCCCGGCGACGAGATCGTCCTGGCTGAGCGTTCCTGCGTCGAAGAACTTCTCCATCAGCGCATCGTCGGCTTCCGCGACCATCTCGATCAGCGCTTCGCGGGCCGCATCCGCCATGCCGACCATGTCGCCCGGGATCGAGCCGTCCACCGGCTTGCCGCTCGCGTCGTTGGCGAATGTCAGCGCCTTCATCGCGACGAGATCGACGACGCCCCTGAAGGCCTTCTCTTCCCCGATCGGCAGCTGGATCGGGATGACGGTGCGGCCGAAGACGCCGCGCAGCGAGTCGAGCGAGCGCGTGAGGCTGGCGCGCTCGCGATCGAGGCGGTTCAGGACGATGATGCGCGGCACGCCGAGCTCGTCGGCGGTTTCCCAGATTTTCTCGGTCGAGACCTCCGCGCCGTGCACCGCGTCCACGACGACGAGCGCGGCGTCCGCGACCCGCAGCGCCGCGCGCGCGTCGCTGAGGAAATTCGCCATCCCCGGCGTGTCGATGAAATTGATCTTGGTCCTGTTCCACTCAGCGTAGGCCACGCTGGCGGCGAGGGTGTGCTTGCGGGCGATCTCTTCTTCGTCGTAGTCGGTGACGGTGGTCCCGTCGTCGACCTTTCCGAGACGGTTGACGGCCCCGGCGTCGAAAAGCAGGGCCGAAACGAGTTGCGTCTTGCCGGAGCCGGAGTGGCCGACCAGCGCGACATTGCGCAGGCTGGCGGCGTCGTAGACCTTCATGAGGGTACCCTCCTGAGGCTGCTGCCGGTTACCAGCTTCCAGCTTCCGGCTTCCAGCTCCGGGTTCCGGCTGCCAGCTTCCAGCTTGTATCTGCCGGGTAACAGCGACCGGCCATTTGGTCATCCTATTGCGCCCGGCGGACGGGATCAAGCGGCCCAGGGGTGGAAAAGCCGACAAGGGGCTCCCGGCGGAGTCTGCTGCGTCCCGCTCCCGGCTTCCAGCTCCCAGCCGTATCGAAACTCGAGGCTCCATTCGTTGCGGCGACACCCCCGCGCCGTAGCAAAGCGGCTGAGCATCTGAATTGCAGTCGACTCTCCGGTTCAAAGGAGCTCCGATGCAGGACTATCGCAATCTCCGGGTGTGGCAGAAGGCGCATCAACTCGGCGTCGACGCCTACGCACTGCCTGAGTACTTACAGCAGCCCCAAGGTTGGGCGCTGCGGGATCAGATCCTCAAGGCGGTGATCTCGATCTCCTCGAACATCGCCGAAGGCGCCGGCCGTGGATCCGATCCGGACTTCGCCAGGTTCTTGTGGTACTCGATGGGTTCCTGCAACGAGTTCGAGTCCGACCTGTTGCTCGGTGGCGCCGTCAAACTGATTCCACCCACGATCCTGACCGCGCTCGGCGACGAAGTCTCCGACGTTCGTCGCGACCTAACGCGCCTAATCCAGACCGTCGTAGCCGGAAGCTATCGGCCGGCAGCCGTTAGCTGGACGCCGGAAGCCGGAAGCCGGAAGCCGGAAGCTGGAGGCTCCCAGCTCCCGATTAGCCCCTTTTCCCGATTCCGTCGCATTGGTTGTTGAGCCGACGGAATGACCCGCCGCCTCGAGTGAGGACTCTCAATGCTGACCGTCGCCCAGAAAGACCTCGTCCAGAACAGTTTCACCAGCATCGCCACCATCGCGGACGATGCCGCCATCCTCTTCTACCAGAAGCTGTTTGAGCTCGATCCCTCGCTGAAACCGATGTTCCGCGGCGACATGGCGGAGCAGCGCAAGAAGCTGATGCAGATGCTCACGGCGGCGGTGAAGGGGCTGGACCGGCTGGAGCAGCTTGTGCCGGTGGTGCAGGACCTGGGACGCCGGCACGGCGCCTACGGGGTCAAGGAGTCGCACTACGAGACGGTCGGTGCTGCGCTGCTGTGGACCCTCGAGGCGGGGCTTGGCAAGAACTTCACGCCCGAGGTGAAGGAAGCCTGGACCGCGGTTTACGGCCTGCTGGCGACCACGATGAAGAACGCGGCCCGCGATGCTCTGGTGGGGGTCTAGCCGGAAGCTGGAAGCTGGAAGCCGGTTACACGACCTCGACGCGACCACCGCGGACGGTGAGGACGACGACGGCGCCTTCGCGCGCCGGCAGCGTGGCGACCGTGCTGCCGGTTCGCGCGTCGAGCAGGGCGATCGACCCATCGGCGCCCGTCACCGGCGCGGGCGAGGGCTGGCGGCCCTGAAGGAAGCCGCGCAGATCGACGGCCAGATCCGCGGCCGACTGGTAGCGCACCATGACGTCGCGGGCCATCGCGCGGGACACGATCTGCTCGAGCGCCCCGGCGAGCGAAGCGTCGAGCGACGAGAGCGCCGGCGGCTCGGAGTTGAGGATGTGCTGGATGGCTTCCGGCCAGTGCATGTCGCCGAGTTCGAACGGCATGCGATCCCCGAGCAGTCGGTAGAGCAGCACGCCGAGCGCGTAGACGTCGCTCCGCGCGTCGATGTCGGCAGGACGCCCGCGCAGTTGCTCTGGACTCATGTAGGCGATCGTTCCCATCAACTGGCCGTGCGCCGTCTGCACGGTAATCCGCTGCAGGTCGCCACCAGTCGCGCGCGCGACGCCGAAGTCGAGCACCTTGGGTTGCGCGCCTTCGGCGATGAGCACATTGGCGGGCTTGAGATCGCGGTGGATGATGCCGCGATCGTGCGCGTGCTGGATGGCGTCGGCGAGCCGGATCACCAGGCGCACGCGCTCGGGGACCGGCAGCGCGTTCGAACGCGCGTAGTCCGTAATCGGCGGTCCGCTCACCAGCTCCATGACCAGGTGCGCCGGAAGGTCGCGGTCGCCTGGTGCGAACGCGTAGACCTGGGCGATGCCCGGGTGCTGCAGGCGGCCGAGCATCTCGGCTTCCTGCTCGAAGCGCCGCAGGATTTCAGGATGGCGGAAACCGCGGCGCAGCACCTTGATCGCGACCGTCCGCCGCGGACGATCCTGCTGCGCGGCGTAGACGACGCCCATCCCGCCGGAGCCCAGGGCGTGCAGGACGAGGAAGGTGCCGAGGCGCGTGCCGGGCTGCAGCGGACCGTCCACGGCGCCCATGTCGAGCGCCGGGACGCGCTCGGGATCGAGGAATTCGTCGTCGGGCTCGTCGAGCGACGCGAGCAGCTCCAGGACCTCGCGCCGCAGCGCGGTATCCCCGCCGCAGCGCTCGTCGAGGACCGCGCCGCGTTCGCGCGGCTCGACGTCGGCCAGCGCGAGGAAGATCGCTTCCGCGGCTGGGAGCGTCATCGTTGGAGCTCTGGCGGGCTCAGCGGCCCCAGGGCGCGGTGCAGCCAGGCGCGCGCGAACTTCCACTCATTCTTTACCGTGGCAGGGGAGAGATCCATGGCCGCCGCCGTCTCCTCGACGCTCAGCCCGGCAAAGTACCGCAACGACACGACCTGCGCCTTACGGGGATCCGTCTGCTCGAGGCGCGTCAGCGCCTCGTCAACGGCCACCAGGTCGGTCAGCGCCGGATCCACGCGCATGATTCCGCTATCCAGTTCGACCCGCTCCTCGCCGCTGCCGTGCTTCATCCGCTGATAGTGCCGGGCCCGCTCGACGAGGATGCGCCGCATCGCCAGCGCCGCGGCGGCGAAGAAGTGCCCGCGCCGATCCCACAGTCGGGCGTGGTCGTCCCCAGACACGCGCATGTAAGCTTCGTGAACAAGCGCCGTCGGCTGCAGCGTCTGGTGGGGCTGGCGCTCGCGGGCCAGGCGCGCCCTCGCGAGTTTGCGCAGTTCGTCATAGACTTCCGGCAGCATTTCGCCGGATGTGCCTGGTCGACCGTCCGACTCAGTAGTCATCGGAGATGCGCCGAATTATGACACCGGAAGCCATCGAACAGATCAGGACCAGCTACGGGCGCCTCACGGCGACCGAACGGCAGCTCTCCGGCCGGTTCTACGAGCGACTGTTCGCAGCCGCCCCGAACCTGCGGCGCCTGTTCCCGGCCGACCTGACCGTCCTGCAGGGGCATTTCGAGGCGGCGCTCGCCCTGGTCATCCGCAACCTGGGCGAGATGGAGGCCCTCAGGGATCCGCTGCGCGATCTCGGGGCGCAGCACGTCCACTGGGGCGCGCGCCCCGAAGACTACGTCACCGCTCGCGAAGCGCTGGTGGGCGCGATCGGTTCCCTGTCCCCGGCATGGACCGCCGAGCTCGAAGGCCACTGGCGCACCGCCGTCACCGCCATCATCGTCCCCATGATCGAAGGCGCGGCTGTCCATACCGCGCTCGAAGCAGAGAGGATCGCCGAAGAATCCAGATGACGAAGCCTATCAACACGCCCGCGCAGGTCCTCTTTGCCAGCCTGATTGGAACCGCGATCGAATTCTTCGACTTTTACATCTATGCAACGGCGGCGGTGCTGGTGTTCCCGAAGCTGTTCTTCCCGGCGTCGGATCCTGCGGCTGCCACGCTGGCCTCGCTCGCCACGTTCGCCATCGCCTTTTTCGCGAGGCCGGTCGGATCCGCCGTCTTCGGCCACTACGGCGATAGAGTCGGCCGGAAGGCGACGCTCGTCGCCGCGCTGTTGACGATGGGACTCTCGACCGTCGCGATCGGCCTGTTGCCGACGTACGCGTCGATCGGCGTCGCCGCGCCGTTCCTGCTGGCCGTCTGCCGCTTTGGACAGGGCCTCGGTCTCGGCGGCGAGTGGGGAGGAGCGGTGCTGCTGGCGATCGAGAACGCGCCGCCCGGCCGCCGCGCGTGGTACGGCATGTTTCCGCAGCTTGGCGCGCCGGTCGGGTTCATCTGTTCCGCCGGGATCTTTCTGCTGCTGTCCGCGTGGCTGACCGACGAGCAGTTTTTCACCTTCGGCTGGCGCGTACCGTTCCTTGCCAGCGCCGCGCTCGTTCTCGTCGGCCTCTACGTCCGCCTCCGCATCACCGAAACTCCCGTCTTCCGCGAGGCGCTCCAGAAGAAGGCGCCGCCGAAGATGCCGATGATGTCGGTCCTCACCGACCACCCGGGCGCGCTCGTCCGCGGCATCCTCATGTCGCTGGCGACATTCGTGCTCTTCTACCTGATGACGGTCTTCACGCTGACGTGGGGCACCTCCGCGCTCGGCTACACGCGGCAGCAGTTCCTGATGATCCAGTTGTTCGGGATCCTGTTCTTCGCGGTCACGATCCCGATCTCGGCGGTGCTCGCGGATCGTCACGGCCGACGGCGTACGCTGATTGCGACGACGGTGGCGATCGCGCTGTTCGGCTTCGTCCTGGCGCCCTGGCTGCAGGCGGGCACATCCGGCGCCATGCTCACGCTGGCCGCCGGCCTGACGCTGATGGGATTCACCTACGGGCCGCTCGGCACCGCGCTGGCCGAGCTATTCCCCACGCGGGTGCGCTACACAGGCAGCTCGCTGACGTTCAACCTGGCCGGGATCTTCGGCGCCTCGCTGGCACCGTATGCCGCGACGTGGCTCGCGAAGAACTACGGATTGGCCTATGTGGGGTACTACCTGACGGCGTCGGCGCTGCTCACGCTGGTGGGGTTGGTGTGGTCAGTCGAAACCAAGGACGACCACCTGTAGAATCCGCGGTGTCCGCGTAGTCCGCGGCCCGCGTTGTCCGCGTAATCCGCGGCCCTACTCGTACCGCAACGCTTCGATCGGATCCAGCCGCGACGCTTTGAAGGCAGGGAAGAGTCCGAAGAAGATCCCGACGCCGGCCGAGAAGCCGATGCCGATCGCGAACGACCACCAGGGCAGCGAGACAGGGAAGCCCGAGAGCCAGTGGACGCCGAGGCCGATCGAGCTGCCGAAGAGGATGCCGAGCAAGCCGCCCATCGACGTGAGCACCATCGCCTCGATCAGGAACTGCCAGAGGATCTCGCGGCGGCGGGCGCCAAGCGCCTTGCGGACGCCGATCTCGCGCGTCCGTTCGGTGACCGAGATCATCATGATCGCCATGACCCCGATGCCGCCGACCATCAGCGCGATCGAGGAGATGACCACCAGCGCCAGGAACGTGGCCCGGCTGATCTGGTCCCACACCTTGAGCACCGCGTCCTGGGTCGCGAGGTCGAAGTCGTTGGGCTGATCGAGCTTGAGACTGTGACGGATGCGAAGCACCGCTTCGACCTCCGTCATCGCCGAGGTGCGCATGCCCTCGCGCGGGACGACCGCGATCATCGCGGTGCGGAAGACGGCCGGGTTGAAGCTGGTCGCGCTGATCTTCGCCGACCCCTTCAGCACCTTGCCGAACTGCTTCTCATGCGCGCTGTAGGGAATCAGCACGAAGTCGTCGGCGCCGCCGAACCCGCCCGGCGAGGGACGCTTGCCCAGGACACCGATCACGGTGTACTGCATGGACCCGATGCGGACCTGCTTGTCGATCGGATCGACGTTGGGAAAGAGCGCCTGCCAGGGACTGTTGCCGAGGATGACGACCGGCGTCCGGTGTTCGACTTCCGCGGACGTGAAGACGCGGCCGGCTTCGACCTTCGCGAAGTTGACCGCGGACCAGTTCGCGGTCGCGCCGAGGACGCCGATCTGCCGCGTCCGCTCGTTCTTGTAATACACGCGCGAGCGGCTGTTGCCGCCCTGGGCGCCCAGCCACACGTCCACCAGCGCCACCGACGGGCAGTCACGCTCGATCGCCCGGGCGTCCTCCATCGTCAGGTTCGGGCGGCGCGCGACTTCGAGGAAGCTCTTGCCGGAAGCGAAGCTGAGCGTGCCAAACTTCTGGACGATGATCGTGTTGGGCCCGAGCTGGCCGATCGAATCGCGCAGCGACTGGTCGAAGCCGCGGATCAGCGACGTCATCCCGACGATCGACGTGATCCCGATGACGACGCCCAGCACTGTCAGCGCCGAGCGCATCTTGCTCGTGCGGAGGGTGTGGATCGACATCACGATGATCTCGGACATCAATCCGCTGCGGAGTCCGGCCATTATTCGCGCCTCATTTTTCCCTCGCGCCGCTACTCGCGGCGCAGGGCTTCAATCGGATCGAGCTTCGCGGCCCGCATGGCGGGGTAGAGCCCGAAGAACAGGCCGACGAACGCAGTAATCCCGACACCGGCGACGACCGACCATACCTGCACGGACGACGGCAGCGGCGACAGCTTGCTGATGATCAGCGCGAGGATGAATCCGAAGAAGGTGCCCACCAGCCCGCCGAACGTGGACAGCGTCACTGACTCCGTCAGGATCTGCCAGACGATGTCGCGGCGGCGGGCGCCGAGCGCCTTTCGCAGGCCGATCTCGCGCGTCCGCTCGCTGACCACCATCAGCATGATGTTCATGATGACGATGCCGCCGACGACCAGTGACAGCCCGACGACGCCGATCAGGACTGCGAAGATGCCTTGCGTCGCGGTGCTGTAGATGCCGAGCAGCGTATCGGACGTGAACATCCCGAAGTTATCCGGCTCGTTGGGGCGCAGCCGGCGCTCGACCCGCAGCGCCACCGTCGCCTCGTCCATCGCCGCCTTGACCACTTCCGGACTCTTTGGCTTGACGACCAGCTGCATGCCGAACATGCGCGAGCCGAACATCTTCTGGAAATTGCCGAGCGAAATGATCGCGAAGTTGTCCTGCGAGTTGCCGAAGGCCGAGCCTTTTTTCTTGTGGACGCCGACGACGCGGAAGTGCACCTTGCCGATCGAGATTGTCTTGTCGATCGGATCGAGCTGACCGAACAGTTTGTCGGCGACGTCCCAGCCGATGACCGTGACCGGGCGATCGCTGGCGACCTCGACGGGACTGATCAGCCGCCCGCGTTCGACGTCATAGGTGGCGAAGTTGATGTACTCCGGCGAGACGCCCGTGACCTGCGCCCCGTCGATGCTCTGATTGCGGTAGGACATCGGGGCTCCAGCGTTCGCTTCTGCGGCAAGCGCGCCGATGTTCTCGCCGAAGCGCCGGATGGCCGAGGCCTCCCGAAGCGTGAGTCGCGGGTTGTTGCGCACCCGATCCTCGTCGGCCTGCGACCGGACTCCAGGGCCGATGCGCTGGATCGTGAAGTTGTCGGCCCCGACGTCCGAGACGATCGCGTTGGTCACGTACTCGTTCATCCCCTGGACGAGCGACACCACCGCGATAATCGACGTGACCGCGACGATGTTGCCGAGCACGGTCATGAACGATCGCAGCTTGTTGGACCAGATGGCGTCCAACGCGATGCTGGCGGCCTCGAGGAACTGGAACATCTATTTCGCCGTCGTCGTGGAGGTCGAACGAGGCGCCGCCTCGACCTTGACCATCTGGCCGTCCCGGAGCTCGCGCACCGAGCTGAACGGGCCGATGATCACCTGGTCGCCGACGTTGGTGCCGTCGAGGACCTCGAAATACTTCTCACCCGCGATGCCGGTCTTGACCGGCGTGAAGGTCGCCTTGCTGTCCTTGACGACGAAGACCCCTTCGAGCTCCTTGCGCTCCTGGCCGGGCTTGAGCTCCTGTGCCGCCGCGACGGCGTTGCCGCGGCCGCGCTGCGGCCCCGTCGGCTCGTCGCGGACGACCTTCCCGTCCTTGTCAACGATGACCTCGCGGATCGCGGTCGCCTGGATCGGCACGGCGATCACCTGCTGGCGCGTCGCCGTCGTGATCTCGGCGGTGCAGGTGAAGCCGGGACGGACTTCGGGGACCTCGCCGTCGAGCGTCACCTTCACCTTGAAGTTCGTGGCCTGCGACGCCGCGCTGGCGCCAGCCGCCTGGATCGGGCTGTTGCCGATCTCGGTCACCTTGCCGCTGAACGTCTTGCCCGGCATCGCGTCGATCGTGACCTTGGCCTTCTGTCCGAGCTGCACCGAGGGGATGTCAGTTTCGTCCACTTCGACTTCCGCTTCGATGACGGCCATGTCGGCGACCGTCAGCAGGACGGTGCCGGCGTTGTTCATCGTGCCGATGACGACCGTTTCACCTTCCTCGATGTTGCGGCGCGTGATGATGCCGGTGATCGGCGACTCGATGCGGACCTTGCTGAGATTCAGCTTGGCGTTCTCGACGCCGGCCTGTTCCTGCTGCATGCGCATGCGCTGCGTCTCGATCTGGCGCTCCTGCGAGGCGAGCTCCGCCTGCCGCACCTTGACCTGGTTCTCGGCCGCCTCGAGCGCCTCGCGCGTCGTCAGCCCCTGCTTCCACAGCTGCTGCTGGCGGTTGTGGTTGTCCTGCGACGCCTTCAGGTTCGCCTTCGTCCCGTCGATCGAGACGCGGAGCTGCTCCATGGTGGAGGTCGACGCGGCGAGCGACGCCGAACTCTGGTTGTAGGCCGTCGTCAGGTTGCGTGGATCGATCTGCAGAAGGAACTGTCCCTTCTGGACGCGCTGGCCTTCCTCGACCGCCAGGTCAACGACCCGGCCCATCGTATCGGCGCTGATGTTGACGAGCCGCTGCGGCTGGATCTTCCCCGAGGCGGACACAATGGCCTGCAGGTCGCGCTTCTGCACGCCCTCGACGTTGACCGCCAGTCCTTCCTGCCGCTTGAACTTCACGTTGGCGAACGCAATCGCGCCCAGCACGACCACGACGCCGACACCGATGAGGATCTTCTTGTTACGACTCATGCGCCTCCCGCACGGCTCTTCACTAGCGCGATCACAATGGCGATGACGGCATACACGCTGAGCAGCGAGATCGCGATCGGCTGCGTGCGACGGCGGTAGAGCACCGCAAGACCCATGGCGAGTACGACGATGTACCAGATCAGGAAGACGTCCACCGTGCCCAGGAAGCCCGCGAGGAACGACTTCTCCGGCAGCATCGGCAACAGCGCGCCGAGATTCGCGACGCTGCCCGTGCCATTCCTGAAATAGTTGACGAACCCTGAAAACACCGCGGAGATCGCCGAGATGACCCCCGCGTGGGTGAGGATCGAGAACACCTGCTTGAACGACGCCTCGCCGCCGAGCGCGGCGTTGAAGATCGCGAACAGGATGCCGGCGATGACCACCGCCATGATGGGGCCGAAGACCAGAAGGGCGCCGCCGGTCGTGTAGGGCAACCGTCCGGCGCCCTGCTGCAACTGATCGTACATCTGGTCGTTCACCGTCATGCCGAACGACTGCATCTGCTGCACCTGCTGGTCGATCGCCGCCTGGCGGCCCGCCTCAGTGGTGAGGGGCAGCGCAGTGAAGAACGCGATCATCAGCGTCGTGACGGCCAGCATGCCCAGCCACTTCGGCGTGGGAACCACGCTTGCGAAGGTGTCCTTCGGAGCCGTGATGATGCCGATAAAACGCGCAAGCAGGCCCTTCGGCGCAGGCGTAGCGCCGGCCGACGTCGCAGTGTTGTTCATAGGGGTTTCTGACCTCTCCGGAACGGCCGATTGTACCACCGCTATTACGATGTTGGTTTCTCAAAAGTTTCGAAAACGGACAGGGCCAACTCTCGCGGGTACTGAGACTTAGAGAAAGGTTCGGGTAAGCTGCAGCGATGACCGTGTTTCGGGTTTTGGTCGGTTCGTCCCTCATCCTTACTGTCTTGTCCGGCCCAGGGGCGTTCGCCCAAACGGTCCCGCCGGCCGGACCGGTCGAACCCGGGGTCCGGGCCGCCGGCATGGGCGGCGCTTTCACCGCCATGGCGGACGACTCGTCGGGCGTCTACTGGAATCCCGCGGGGCTGGCGACAGGCGGGTTCTTCAGCCTTGTGGTGGATTACAGCGGCGGTGACGACGCTTCGGCGAGCCTGATCGCGCTCTCGACGCCCCCCCTGGGCCTTTCTTACTACCGAACCGCTACAGGCAATCTGTCGAACGGCCGAAACTCGCTCGTGGCGCACCATGCCGGTGTGACCGTCGTGCAGTCGGTCGTGGACCGCCTGGCCATCGGGGCCACCGTAAAGGGGATTCACGGCGTCGTGGAATCGGATTCGGGTCCCTCGGTTTCCTCCACAAAGTTCGACGTGGACTTCGGCGTCATGGCATCGGGGTCGCTCGGCCGGCTCGGATTGACGGTGCACAACCTCTTCGAGCCGGGGTTCGCAGGCCCGTCGACCCCGGTGACTCTTGACCGGCGCGTCAGGGCCGGTATCTCTTTGAATACCAGCCGTTT
>Ga0193738_1000214_pt1 | contig 40647 bp, 53 predicted proteins | sample L2a1metaG_FD_144927 | JGI IMG/M metagenome (GOLD analysis project Ga0193738, IMG submission 144927) | Soil microbial communities from a riparian zone of the East river system, Colorado, United States - L2a1 | ecosystem: Environmental > Terrestrial > Soil > Riparian zone | place: USA: East River... | reverse complement strand
GAGGGTGTCCAACGAATGCTACTCGAGGGCTTCGACAATACGCTCATTCCAGTGGACAATTGGGCGATGTTCGCCGAGAAGGGCGGGGTTAAGGGTCAGGTGGACTGGTTACCTCTCGAGCAGGTCGTCATTGCACTGCAGCGACTCTACGAGAATCGAGAGAGTATCAAGGCGCAGATCTATGAACTAACTGGCATTGCGGACATCGTCCGGGGTGCCACTAAAGCATCGGAGACGCTCGGTGCCCAAGAGATCAAGGCTAAATTTGCATCAGTTCGCATCAAGGACGTCCAAGATGAGATTGCACGCTTTGCGGCAGAGTTACTTCGGATCAAAGCCGAGATCATGGTCAAGCACTATGATCCCGAAATCCTCATCCGTAAGTCCAACATTCTTCGAACTGATGATGCTGCTCTGGCTAATGAAGCTGTCGAACTTCTGCAGTCGGAAGAAGGATTTGAGTGGCGGATCCTAGTAACTGCGGACCAACTGGCGCAGACTGATTATGCAATGGAGAAGCAGGATCGGGTCGATCTGCTTACTTCGGTGTCTGGTTATCTCGAGAAAGCAGGGACCATGATCCAGGGCATGCCGCAGTCGGCCCCCCTCCTGGTCGGTATGCTCAAGTGGGCTGTGTCGGGGTTCAAAGGAGCTCGAGAAATTGAGGGAATGCTTGATAAAACCCTTGATCAACTGATCAAGCAGCCGGAGCAACCGAAGGGGCCGTCGCCAGAAGAGATTAAAGCGAAGGCAGAGCAAGAGAAGATGCAGGGCCAGATGCAATTGGCTCAGCAGAAGGGTCAAATTGAGATCCAGGGCAAGCAACAGGAGCTCCAGATAGAGCAGCAACGGGCCCAGATGGAAATGCAGATGCAGGAACGCATGAACCAGATGGAAATCCAGATGAAACAAATGGAGCTGGAGTTCAAGATCAGAGAACTCGAGCTCGAGGAACGTCAGGCACGCGAAGAGTTCGACATGGCACGAGCAGAGGCAGCGCTCGAACAGCGTACTACGCTCATGCAGAGTCGAATGAACATGCAGGCCCAGGCACAGCAACATCAACTCAAGCTGGCTTCATCCGCACAGGAACACAAGCAGAAGCAGAGCCAGATGGAAGACGAGGCAAAGTTTAACAACGCTCAACGCAAGAAAGAAGCGTCGAGGCCGAGCAAATGAGACGAAGTTGGGTTTACGTTAATGGGGTAGCCTATGAAAAAGGTACCGAACCAAGACACGAGTCATTTGGACAGGGCCCGGCTATTATGCCAGATGCCCCCGACTTCATATCTCCGATCGACAGGACGGTGGTTAGGGGGCGAGCGGGTATCCGTGATCACTGTGCTCGCCACAATGTTGTTCCGACCGCTGAGCTCAAGGGTCTCCCAATGGGTATCCAGCCATCCGCACCTGATCGAACGGCGATTCGACAGACAATTATAGACACGATCAACTCGAAGGGATATAGAGATGCCTCCTGAAGACGAAGTTAGTCTGCGCGACACCATCGAGGCGGCTGTCGAGCAAGAAGAAGCTAATGTTGCAGAAGTTCAGACTATTGAACCTGCACCACCCCCTCCGAAAGAGGATGCCGCGCCTGTGGTGGAAGGTGCGACTACTGAGCCGCCTGTTGAAGGTCAGAAGCGTCCGGATACTAAGGTTCCTGTTGCGCCGCCCGGACAGACGGCGCCACTAGCCGAACCAGTTCCAAAGGCATGGAAGCCCGCCGCTCAGAAGGCGTGGGAAACCTTGCCTCCTGAAGTCAAAGCTGAAGTTACACGACGCGAGAGAGAAGTTACAAGGGTCTTTGGTGAAACTAATGTAATGAGGGAACAGGTCAAACAATTTGGCGAACTCATCAGGCCATTTGAGGCCCGTATCCAATCTGTAGGTTTTACGCCATTACAGGCAGTGCATGAACTCCTGAAAGCGGACCATATCCTGATTACTGCTCCTGCAACTCAACGTGCCAAGTTTATGGCGCAGTTGATCAAGGAGTACGGGGTAGACATACGCGAACTCGACAATGCATTGGCCGGACAAGAGCCAGTCGATCCAGTAAGGTCTCAAGTTGAGACCATGCTGGCTGAGAAACTCAGTCCTCTCCAGTCTTTCTTGGCTAATCAACAACAGATTGCACGGCAGCAAGATCAGCAAATCCAGCAAGATGCGTTGGCTACCATAGATGCAATGTCACAGGACCCAGTTAAGTATCCGCATTTTGAACAAGTGCGGACGGACATGGCGGACGTCATTGAATTGAATGCCCGCCGTCAGGTATATCTCACGCCGGAACAAGCGTACCAGCGTGCGGTAGCGATGAACCCTGAGTGGGGCGCACAAGCGGTCGCGCAACAACAGGCTGGTCAACGTCTCTCGCAAGCCCAGGCACAAAATGCCCGAGCCCAGAAGGCGTTGAATGCCACAGCCTCAGTTACTGGCGCACCGGGTGGCTCACCCGTACGTGGGGGTAGTCAGGAAGATATGTCACTTCGGGACACTATCGAAGCAGCGTTTAGTCAAGTGGAGGGTCGGTAATGTATCGACTCATTAAGCGCCTCCTCGGGTTCACACCACCCGAGCGCGTCAACAAGACTACACCCACTCTTCGTATTGCCCGGAATGATCCAGGACAACCACGCACACGACCCACTGGTGGAGAGGTGAAACCTCGTAAACCGGTCCCAACACTCTAGGAGAAATCCATGGCTTTTGCCAATAGTGCAATTAGCGACATCATCGCTACCACGATCCAGTCTCGTACGGGACAGATCGCGGACAATGTGACCAAGAACAATGCGCTCTTGATGCGCCTTAAACAAAAAGGCAACGTCAAGCCCTTCGGTGGCGGTAACGTCATCCTGCAAGAGCTGAGCTTCCAAGCCAACGGTAATGCCGGCTGGTACTCTGGTTATGACCTGCTCCCGATTGCGGCGCAAGACGTGATCAGTGCTGCCCAGTACGACATCAAGCAAGCTGCCTGCCCCGTCACCATCTCGGGCCTGGACCAGTTGCAGAACAGCGGCAAGGAACAGATCATCGACTTGCTCGAAGCCCGCGTCAATGTGGGTGAAGCGTCGATGGCGAACATGCTTGCCCAGGGCATCTACAGTGATGGTACCTTGTCTGGCGGCAAGCAGGTTGACGGCCTACTGAAACAGGTGTCACAAGCACCTGGTACGGGGATCGTTGGCGGCATCGATCGCTTGACCTGGACTTTCTGGCGCAATCAGACCTTCGATGCCTCCGCCGATGGTCCTGGTGCTACTACGGCAGCCAACATCCAGAGCTACTTCAATCGGCTCTGGGCAAGGCTTGTTCGTGGTAATGATCGACCCGACCTGATCATCGTGGATAACAACTACTGGGGCTTCTACATGGCGTCCCTGCAGAACATCCAACGATTCAGTGACTCGGAGACCGCAAAGCTCGGATTTGTGACGATCAAATTCATGGACGCCGATGTGGTCCTGGATGGCGGTATCGGCGGTTACATGCCTGCGAGCGTTGCGTACTTCCTCAACACCAAGTACATCCACTACCGTCCGCACCGTGACCGCAATATGGTCCCCCTGTCGCCGGGTCAGAGGTACTCGGTTAACCAGGATGCAGCGGTGCAGATCCTGGCGTGGGCTGGAAACCTGACGATGTCTGGTGGCCAGTTCCAAGGAGTGATGTTCGAGTAAGTCTTGGGCGGCCGGTGGACCAACCGAGGACCTGCCGTCTCACTCCTCCCGAGACGCCTCTACCATTTGGCCGCCCACCCTTTAAGGAGAATGAAATGCCTGCTGGACTTCCTGGCGCTACCGCCGCTGAAAACCAAGCTAACCCGAGTAAGGGCGCTACGGTTATCTTTGATCTCTTGTCAGGTCCAAAGGGCTCACCCTTTGACAATGACAAGGATTACTACGCAGCCACTGCGGTCTTCCCCGCGTCGACTGGGGCCGTTGCCAACCTGAACTGCTCGACAGGTGCTTTGAGCACGGGTATCGGGTTCGGTTCACCTCCGATCTTGAACGCCTTGCAAATCGCCAACGGTGCCGGTAACAACTTTGATGATGACTACACGGTCGGGGTGAGCACGCCTGATCCAACGACACCGGCAGTCAACTCCATATACATGTATATTGGAGGTGGCAAATGCACCAAGAACGTCGATGGTCTTGCACCGCCCGTTCCCTTCACCGCTGGTTTTGGCGTTGGTGCTGCTGGTAATGGTGGTCTTACCTCTGCTGGCGGTTCACGTGACGCTGGTGCTGGTCCGGCCTACACCGGATTCCGTCTCAAGACCGTTACTGCTGTTGGCGCTGTTGCCAATGGTGCTGTTGTTGAGACCGGCTGGGTTAATCGCTCGGGCTCGGCTCTTGTGGCAGCTGACTCGGTCTTCGGTCTGTCCTCAACTGCGAGTGCCGCAGTGGTGTAAACCATGCTCAACCATTCGTTGTTGACTTTTGACAGTCTCGGGCGTATCCGGTGTACGCTCGAGGCTGTCGATGCCGCGCATTTCAACGGCGGCACCCCCGTTAAAGACGGCTTGCTTTGTATCTCGTTGCTAGAACCAGAAAACTACCTCGGTGGTTTCGGGTTTAAGTCTGCAAATGTTTGTAGTGAGCAAGCTCTCAACCCTGATGGCAATGGGCCCGTTGTTGGTGGAAATGGTCAAGCGCGTATCAGCGATAACAATCCTGCTTTCTGGTATTGCGGACTTCCATTTACTGCCAATTCTGTGCTAAGCGCTGTTGTTGAAGGGGTACCACCTGTAGATACAGGTGCGTACAATCAGGCCTTTAGTGATGCCTTTGACGTACTGGAGCCATAAATGCCCCGCAAATCTATTGCTGACCTCCTCGTCCAGGCAGATACTACTATTGCTGACAATACAACTGGGGACATCAGTGCTGGTGATGTTCGAGATTTGCTCAAAGACATCATCGATACCTTTAAACCAGGATTCGGTGCTGTTGGCAATGATCTTCATACGCTAGTTAATCTGTTCACTACGCCCGTAGTGATCCCTTTTGATACCTTATTGGCGGTCACAGCTGATTTCACTGCCAATCTAGGTGCTGGTACAGTTACACGCAATGCCCTTGGACTGACAAGCACAAATACCCGTGTCACGTTCTATACTGACATGGCTACCCAAGATGGTAGTGAAGTGGTGTTCAGTCTTTATCGTGATGGTGTCAATGTACCTGGAGGTACGACGGCTAGCGGGCGCGGTCTCGGTAACGTCGTTGAAGCATCTTTTGAGATCATTAATGCTCAGCCTATAGCAGGTGATCCCGCTTATGAGATTCGTGCCTCCAAGATAACTGGAGCTGCGAGTAACGTTGAGCTGTCTAATACACGGCTCATTTGTGAGGTAGTCCCAACTTTAGGAGTTTGAATGCTAAGACCGTATTACACCAGCTGGTTGGTTGCCGCTGCGTGCTGACCCACAACTACTAGGAGCACCACCATGCCCACACCACAATATGATGGCCCAAGTTTCGAGGAGGATCACCAGTATGATGGCGACAAGCTGTTGTATGTGGAATTCTTCGTGCAAGCCGTTGAAGACAAGCCCAAGTCTGCTTTGGAAGGTCGTCCGATCTTCCGTGAAGTACCAATGGTGAAGATCATCACCCCCGGTTCCCGTGACGCGATGACCACTCGTGCCACAGAGAACTACCAGCGCCGCTTCCCGAAACATTGGGAGCGGTTCCAGAGGCAGCTTGAACAAGTCATGGACGGCACACCGTTAGACCAAGTGCCATGGTTAACTGTGGGCGTGATCGCTGAGCTCAAGGGAGTGAATTGCTTCACCCTCGAGCAACTTGCTGGCATGAGCGATCAGCTTGCCAGCAAGATGATGGGGATGCATGGTTTTCGCCAAAAAGCGAAGGCCTTTCTCGACGCCGCATCAGCAGCGGCCCCCTTCACACAAATGCAAGCAGAACTCGAACAACGTGATGTAGAGATCGCCGTGCTGAAGCAGCAGGTCTCTCAGCTCTTGGCAAACCAGACAGCGGCGAAAGCTGTTGCTACAGCCTGACCCTACGGGTCGAACGCGCCTAGACGAATCTAGGTAATCTTGGAGGAAGTTATGAATGCTCCGTTTTTTGCTTTGATTGTACCGATGGAGGCGCCGCCTAGCGGTGGTCAGCCACCTGGTATTTGGGGACCATCCGATGGTCGTCCTACGAACCCAATTGCCGGTTGGAATCCAGGTACGGGTCAGTTTCCGCCGTACCAGCCGCCGTACCCGAGTCACCCGATCTACGGGAACTTCCCGCAGCATCCGATCCACTACCCGCCCGGTACGCGTCCCCCGGGTCAGGGCGGGCCAATGCCTCCTCAGCCGGGTCAACCGCCTGGCATCTGGGGACCGAACGATCCCCGCCCGACGAACCCAATCGCCGGTTGGGATCCTAGCACTGGCACATTCCCGCCGGGACAGGGTCCTGGTGGAGGTCAACCTCCCGGCATTTGGGGACCGAACGACCCACGCCCGACACTTCCAATCGCTGGTTGGAATCCTGGCACGGGTCAGTTCCCGGAAGGTCCAGGCAGTGGCGGTGAGCCCCAGCAGAAGTTCGAACGGAAGGTCGGTTGGACGGAGCAGACCGGTTGGGTCGTTGTCTTTGTGCCCGCCGAAGGTACGCTCGTGCCGACGCCGTCTACAGAGTCCACGGGTACAGCACCCGTAGACACTGCAGCAATGTAAGGATTCGTCATGCAATACTGGTCTGCTCTGGGCATCATTCAGCAAGTAGCGGGAGAACTGGGCCTTCCGCGGCCTGATACTATCGTTGCCACGTCTGATGTTCAGGTAAACCAGTTGACGTCCTTGCTGAATGCAGCTGGCAATGAATTGCTCACATTCTACACATGGGAGCAATTCATCCATGAATGGTCTTGGCCTACTGTTGATGGACAAGCTTCATACCCGCTGCCTTCAGATTGGCTTTACTTCACTGATCAAACTCAGTGGGATCAAACAAATCACTGGCCCCTCCTGGGACCGAAATCAGCGCAGGAATGGGCATGGCTCAAAGGCGGTTTAGTCGCAGCCGCGCCCAGACTACGTTACCGCGTGTATCAACAACAATTCTGGCTTCATCCAACGCCTGGTTCGGATTCCTTCACCATGGCGATGGAATACGTAGTTAAGAACTGGGTTGCAAAAGCTACGGATCCAGTTACTTACGATGAACTAGTGGTGGCAGATGGTGATCGTGTGATGTACCATCCATGGCTTATCATTAAGTTCCTGAAGCTGAAATTCTATGAACTAAAGGGGTTCGATACAACTGCACCTAGTCAAGATTTCATGCGTGTGTTCCAGTCGATGTCTGGAAAGAGTAAGGGCGCGCCTATATTGAACATGGCGCCTCGGTATACACCCGCACTAATTGGTCCCTGGTCTGTTCCAGATGGATCATGGAATGTAGGACCCTAACATGGGACAGATGGTAGCTAACTTATCTACCTCCCCCTCACCGATCGGGGGACTGAATGCCTATGACAATTTGGCTGCTATGCCGCCAACTGATGCGTTGCGCCTTGCCAATATTGTACCGCAGTCTTTCGGGTGTACAGTTCGTAAGGGATACCAGCTTCATGCATCGGGGCTCGGCGGCCCTGTGGAATCCCTAACTACCTGGGTCTCGCTTGCAGGTGCGCGGAAGATCTTTGGCTTTGCCAATGATAGCATGTTCGATGTTACCACACCAGGACCGGTGGGTGCAGCTCTAGTGACTGGACTAGGTAATGCCTTCTGGCAGTACGTTGGTTATGCCAATGCAGCTGGCACGTTCACTCTCATGTTTAATGGGGCCGATAACCCTATTGTTTATAAGGCAAGTGGTGTAGCACGATTGACGCTGGGTGATGGCATTGTCGCAGATACATGGGCCGGTGTAAACCCTGCTACCATTATACAAGCTACTGTCCATCAACGACGGGTCTGGGGAGTCGAAACTAACTCAACGAAGGGTTGGTACCTACCTCCTGACAATTACTATGGGGTCGCAACGTCGTTTAACTTTGGACCATGGTTCAAACGCGGCGGCTATCTTGCGGCACTGGCTACGTGGACAGTTGATGCCGGCGGTGGGTCGGACGATTACCTGGTTGCTATCTCTTCTAATGGAGAAGCTGCTGTCTACACTGGTTTGGATCCTACTAGTCCTAGCACCTGGAGGATTATTGGGGTATTTTTCATTGGTTCTCCGCCAAGGGGCCGACGCTTTGTTACAAATGTCGCAGGGGACCTCTACGTTCTCACCCTCACAGGGGTTGTTTCCATGGCAACTGTAGTGACATCGACGCAGGTCAATGTCAATGCAAATAACACCTATAGCAAGAAGATTGCCTTCTTACTAAGCGACCTCTTAAACACCCTCCGGGACTTCGAAGGCTGGGAGATAGAGTTCTTTCCTGCTCTAAACTTCCTGTACATCAATGTACCAACCGTATACTCTGGTGGAAATGGCCAGTTGGTGGCTAATCACATTACCACGGCTTGGTGCACGTTTAGTGGAATGGATGCTCGATGCTGGTTACGAGCAGATGATAACCCGTTCTTTGGCGATCCAGATGGCAATGTACAACGCTCATGGATCAATGACAAAGATGGTGTTGCGCTAGACGGTACTGGCGGTACGAACATCCTGTCATCGGTACAACAAGCATACTCTACATTTGGAACACCCACGGCTCAGAAGCAGATCGGCCTGTATCGCCCTAACTTCCTGGGCACACGCAGGATCATGTTCAACTCGTCGGTCCTGTATGACTATAACCAGAGACAGCCCCCCCAAGCAGACGGTTCAGTCATCCCCACACCGTTCGCCCATTGGGATGAAGGTCTCTGGGATACAAGTCTCTGGTCTGGGGGTCTGAATGTTCAACGAGATTGGCGATCAGCTGAAGGCATGGGCACAGCTGCGTCATTAGCCCTAGCCCTATCTACGGACTCCGAGTCCACATGGGTTAGTACAGATTTTACTATGCGATCAGGGGGTCCATTATGAAACAAGCTGGTGGTGGCGGTGGAACTGGCGGTTACAGCAAGAATGCAGGGGCAATGCCTCCACCTACAGGCGGGCCTACGATGCAAGCTGCGCCTTCGAATCCAATGCCTGGCGCTGATGGCGCGGCTGCGGCACCGACTCCACAACAGGCCCAGAACTTGCAGGGCATGCTCGGTAAGATGCAGCGAATGATGCCATCCCCTCAAGGTGGTGGCAGTGGTAAGAGTCAGGCACCCCCTCCACCTGGTTATGGTGGGGCTCCGACGTCACAAACTGGTGGTAAGAACAGAGCAATGCCGCCACCTGGTATTGGTGGCCCCGTTGGTGCTGGACAACCGCCTGGCGCTGGTGGTCCTGTTGGTGCTGGACAACCGCCTGGTTCTGCTAAGTCAGCTGCCATGCCTAGACCAGGAGCACCTGGTAAAGGAGGTCAACAAATGCCTGCCTTTAATGGTGCAGGTGGGTCACAGAACTGGCAACAGCAGCGCATGCAGCAAGCACTAGGCCAGAAACGCCAGAATTTCCAAACTAAGCAAACCAATGCTGCAGCTACTAAACAGGCAGAGGCCCAGGCTGCAGCCCAAGCAGACGCACTACGTACCCAGCAGGCACGGCAACGCCAGGCAGATGAGGAAGCTAATTTGCAACGGATGTATGCCATGAATCCGTACTCACAGAATCATGACAGTCCGGGGGCTTGATGTATGTTCAATTTGATAATCAGGAGCATCTAGTCACTGAACTTTGTAGACAAATAGGTCTGGTGCCCACACCGCATATGCGGGCCATCGGTCGACTGGATAATGCAGGTAAACTTATTGGTATAGTTGGCTATGACAACTGGACTGGTAAGTCGTGTCAAATGCACATGGCAGGCCAAAGTGGCTGGCTTACGCGCGAGTTTATACGAGTTGCTTTTAGTTATCCTTTCGATCAGCTTAATTGTAACGTCGTCATTGGAGTTGTATCTAATGATAACAAGATCGCCCTTGATGTTGACCTTCGTCTTGGGTTTAGGCTCGTAGTAACAATTCCAGACGCTCACCCTGAAGGTGCCCTGCATATTTTGACTATGCGGCGTGATCAATGTAAATGGTTGGAGAAAGCACATGGGAAAGAAATCAGGCTCTGCGCCACCGCCACCACCTGACTACAAGGCTCTTGCTGTAGAACAGGCGGGCCTTGATAAGGCTACGTTAGACCAGCAGACCCGTGCGAACCGTATAAACCAGTATACCACTGGTGGTTCGCTCGAGTATTTCGAAGATCCTGAGACTGGTGACTGGTCCTCTGTGGAGACAATGTCTCCAGAGCAGCAGTATCTCTACGACCAGGACATGTATCGGAGAGCGGCTCTTGGCGATGTAGGCATGGGCATGCTCGGTCGTGTCCAAGATTCTGTATCTAACCCCTTTAGCATGGAAGGGATGACAGATGTCAAGGGCTATGATACTTCTCAATTGCAGCAGTGGGGTGCTGTTCCTGGCCAAGGTCTTGGTGAATACGGCAACTTGGATTATAGCTCTCTCGGGGAAATGCCGGATGCTGGCTTTGGTGCTGTTGAGGGAATCCAAAAAGCAATGATGTCCAGACTCGACCCGGGTTTAACTCGGGGACGAGACGCAGAGATTGCTCGGCTAAAGGCCCAGGGCTTCAATGAGGGTGATGCCGGCTTCAATACCCAGCTTCAGCTCCAGGACCAACGTCGCAACGATGCAGAGCAACAGGCTTTACTCGGGGCTGCTGGTGAGTACGGTAATATCTTTAACCGTGGCATGGATAAGCGCAAGCAAGGCGCTGATGAGATATATAAAACAGCACAGTTCGGAAAGGATGTCCGGGGTCGCCAGTTCGACGAACAACAGCAGGCAGCGGAGTATGCCAATGCGCTTCGCGGTGAACAGTTCGGTGAACAGGGCGTTCTTCGAGGCGCGTCTTCAGATGATCGAACCCGGCAGATGAATGAGGCACTAATGTCACGCCAAATGCCATTGCAGGAACTTGAACGCTTCATGAGTGGTGTTGGTGGTGCAAATCCAAGCTTTGAACAATATAGCCAAGCAGGACTTGGAAAAGCAGCTGATATCTATGGTGCTACCGATAAGGAGTACCAGGCGCAAGTAGCTGCTAATAATGCCAAGAATGCAGCAGGTGCCGCGAAGACAGCCGGACTCATGAAACTCGCTGGTTCAGTCGCAGGCTCGTTCTTCGGACCTGTTGGTACTGCACTTGGTGGTGCACTCGGTAGTTACCTCGGAGGTGGTGGTAGCAGTGGTGCTGGTACTATCTCTGGTGGTAGTGGCTTAAAGATGGGGTAATATATGCCTATCACTGACTACGAATCAAGAGCTGACAAGAATAAGCGTGCCCTAGCGCAGGCAGCGGCACTCCGTCAACAAGCTCTCCAGGAAGAGATGGAAAAGGGACAGATGGTCTCAGGGCATTACGTTGCCCCTCACTGGACGCAACAGCTGGGCCCCCTTGTCAATAATGTCCTGGGTGGTATCACCGAACGAGGCGCCCAGAAGGACCAGCAACAGCTCGAGCGCGACATTGAAACGGGCCACAATGAGTGGATGGGTGGTCGCCCACAGGAGCAGACCCGAGTCCTGCCAGGTCCTACTGAGACAGGCGAACCCCTTACCGAGACGACAGTCCCCACACGGCAACAACAGATTGACTGGGCTTCTAAGGGTATGAAGAACCCCCTTAGCAAAGCTGTTGCTGCGAAGTACCTCGAGGATCAACTCATACAAGATCCGATCAGAGAAGATGCACAGCGCTTCAAGCACATTGAAGCAGAAGAGGCACGTCAGGGCAGGCTCGATTTGCAATATGAACAGGGTCGCCAGAAACTTGCCGAACTGGATCTCAAGTATGCCGATGCAGGAAACAACCGCAAGCTCAAGGATGAGATTGAAAAGCAACGTAATGCTACGAGGATTAAGGTTGCTGAAATTGAGAACGCTGGTCGAGTAAAGGCAGCCGAAACCAGAGCAGCAGCGGCAGGGCAAAAGACTGGAAAAGCAGTTCCAAACACTGTTATCAAGACGATGACAGAGGCGCAGCAGAGTGCTAATGGTTTGAGCGAGTCCTTTGCTACCTATGACGCCAAGTACGGTGGAGTAGGCGGCTGGATCGATAATGTTTCAGGCACCTGGAATCCCTGGTCAAGTGAAGACGCTGACAAGGCAGCGAATTGGTGGAAGAATTACGAGCACCAGGCTGCTCTAGTCCAACGCCATGCCATGTTCGGTACTACCCTAAGCGGTGGTGAGCAAGCTGCATGGGGTAGAGCTACCATTAAGCCAGGCATGAATCCACAGACCATTCAGCAGAACCTCCAGGAGCGTGCCAAGCTGGCTGCCAAGCACTATAACGAACTGCGTCGGATCTATGGACGAGCTGGTTATGGAGCTATTCCCGAGGCCTTCGATGAGGTCGGTGAAGACTTCGAAGCATTGCCTGGACAACAGCAACCAGTAGTGCAGCCGCCCCCGCAGACTCGGCAACAGACAGCCCCACCTCCACGTGTAGCACCTGCACCTGCACCTGGTACCCAGCTTAGGCCCTTACCCGGCGGGTTTACGCGAGGCTAGATATGAAGTATAAGTACAAGTCTCCTGAGGGCGAAAGCTTCACCATCGAGGCTGGGTCCCAGGACGAGGCCGACGAGCTTCTAATGTCCCATGTTGCAAGGGACATGCAGATACCTGCGGCACAGCGTAAGGCTGAGACCAGGAAGCCCGTCGTCGTTCCCCCCATGAACGTCGATCCCGCTGAGGGAATGAACGTCTGGGAAAAGGGCATGGTCGGCATGGGTGGTGGCGCCCGTAACGCCTATCTTGGTGCTAAGAACTTCGTTGGTCTAGGTGACGAAGAAGAGCGCGAAGAGCGTAAGGCCTGGAACAAGAGCAAGGAACATCTTGGTGTTGCAGGCACTATTGGTGAGGCTGTTGGTGAAGGCGTAGCTACACTCCCGATTGGTGGTGCCGTTGGTGCTGGTGCTAAGGTCTTGACTAAGGCCCTCCCTTGGGTAAACCGGGTTGGCAACGTTGGTGGACGGGTGGCAAATCTAGGAACACTAGGGAGGGCCGCCACTGAGGGGGCTGCCTCTGCTGGGGTAGTAGGTAATGCGGAGGATGACGATCGCAATGCCAGGGACAGAGCTGATGATGCTGGTGAAGGTGCAGTAGCAGGCGCTGTTGGTTCAGGTGCAGCTGGCGTACTGGGCAAAGCACTTGGTACAGCTGGTGGTTTAGCTAGTAGTGCCTGGAGAGCCATTTCACCAACAAAGCGTGGTGTCGAGCGCAGAGCCGCTGAAACACTGCATAAGGAGCTTGGCGACGAGGGGATCGCTGAGACTTCTCGTCTCATTAGACAGGCATCCCCCTCAATGTTACCTCAGAGTACAGCTGCCATGACGGGTAGTCCTAAGCTCGCAGCGCTTGAACGAGGGGCTCGTAACCGTGGAAACTCAGACTGGACGTCTCATGATGAGAACGTCTATCGCTCGGCTTGGAATGAACTAACTGGTACGCCGATCGGTCACCAGTCGCAGGCAGGCGATGTGCTTAAAGAGACGTTCTTGCGTAATGGGGTTGTGGTGACGCCGAACGTAGTAGGCAAGGACATCGGTTTCGAGGTACCCCAACTGGAGTCACACCCCCTTAGACAGGCTCTTGGCAAGTTGCAACCAGGTCTGACCCAGGTCGAAGTCGATCGGGGCAAGCAGATTGCCAATGAACTAGGTAAGCACGAAACAGCTGCCACTGGTCCTGGTCGGGCGACGCCTGATACACGAGGTACTAAGGACCTCATTTCTACAGGTCTTGCCGTTGCTTCTGCAGCTAAGGGCTCGGTAACTCTCTGGAAGGTCCGCTCTGCCTTTAATGCCATCACCGGGCGTGAGGGTATGAAGACAACTAAGGTCATTGACGAGGCCCTTATAGATCCAGATAAGTTCATGGATCTAGTCCATGTCATTGAAACAAAGATTAGTTCTGGACGTCCGCTTAGTCAGAGCGAGGAAATACTTCACCAGATCCTGTTGGGCGCAGGCCGCCAAGCAGCCGTAGAATCAACGCCTAAGGTACAGTAATGCCGCGTGACTCAGGTGGAACCTATACCCTGCCGGCTGGTAATCCAGTCGTAGACGGGACCGTCATTGAATCGGTGTGGGCTAATACTACGCTGAACGATGTTGCTTTACAGCTCAATAATGTCTTGACCCGGGATGGTGTCCTTGGTCCGAATACGCCTGTACTGTTTGTCGACGGTACAGTTGCTCTTCCGGGCATAGCCTTTGCCGTACAGCCAGGTACTGGCATGTACCGACTACCACCAAGCACATTGGGCGTGTCCGTAGCGGGGGTGTCTCGCCAGACATGGGCCCCCGCACTCACAACTATTGTTGGCGATGCTACTATTGGTGGCAATGCGGTAATAGGTGGTACTGCAGCCATTACAGGGAATGTGACGCTTACAGCTGGGATAGTTGCCACGAACTTTAATAGTTCTAGTGTAGAACCGATTACACTTACTAATGCTAATGCATCTATTGTCTGGCGTGTTGGAGGTTCAGAAGAGCCGCCGGGCATGTACATCGGTCGATCCGGTGCGGCAACCATGACGGTCAAGGCGGCCGGCGGGGTCGTCTTCACCCACGCGACCCGGAGTATCGAGTTCCTGGAGAACGGCTTTTGTCCAGCCACAGCCTCGACTCTGAATCTCGGCACCGATTTGAAACCCTGGCTTGATCTGTTTGTTTCTAGCAATGCATGGGTATATAGTCCCTCATCTGGTGCAGCCCAGGGTTTTCGCATTCAGACCGGTGGTGGAACAAGTCTAATTGGGCATGATAACAATGCTGGAACGGGCATAATGACGCCTAATCCAGGTGTTACAGCTCTTTGTTTGGCGACCGCAAATGCCCGTAACATTGCATTCGGAACAAATAATGAACTGCGAGTGGTGATCAGCGCTTTGTCACCAGAGGTACAGATTGGGCATGCCAATGCTGTTGGACCGACCCTCATCCTGCTCGGCAATACCGGCGGTCGGCCGAACCTGCGATTCAATAATGGTGCGCAGACCTGGAACACGGCACTCAAGAGCGACATCGGCCAGAACTGGTACATGATTTCGAACCCATCTGAGTCGGTGGGGGTCTACATGACACCAAGTGCTCCGGGATGGAATAACATTAGCGATGCCAGGTATAAGACCGCATGGACCGAGCTGACACACGCGCTTGACAGGGTCATGACATTGCATGCTGGGACCTTCAAAAGTACACTGGATCTTAAGTTACCCCGTGATGTGGGGTTGCTTGCCCAGGACGTCTATGATGTACTTCCGGAAGCAGTTAGCACAGATGATCCGAAACGCCTCGGACTACGCTATACCCACATAGTGCCGCTTCTTGTTAAAGCTATACAGGAACTGGCTGTCATCACTGCGGGTAAGCGCCTACCAGGGCCTGCTCGTACTGCATAGGAGCTAATATGGACGGGTTCAAGCAGACACGCAGGCGTAAAAAGGGGGAGTCGACAGCTCCCCCTCCAGTACCACCTGAACCTCCAACCTTAATGCAAGCTAACCGCAAGCTCACTGAAAGGGAGAAGGCGAAGCAAGCAAGCGCGCTTGCTAGGCTGCTGCGGTCTTAGCTTTCTGGCTACGCCGGATGCCATAGCCCAGCAGAATCAACCCGATACCTGCGAGTGCCAGGCTATTGGGTTCTGGCACATCGTTTCTCGGTGTTGCCGACAAGTAGGCCCACTCCTCGAAGCCGTCAGCTGTTGACGCCGAACCTCCTGCCTGGCCGAAACCAGTGCCGAAGATCAACCGGCTGTCCATCCCCACACCGGCGAACTCCACCACAGGGATAAGCATCGACAGGTCGTAGCCGAGGCCGCTACCTGCAAACAACGTACCGTCCATGATGATTTGGTTCGTCGGCCCCATCGCATAGATGAGTGATGAGAACAGGCCATCCACATCCCCGAGTGAGGTGACGTTCTGGTTCGTCAGCAGTTGCAAAGCTGCCGACTGTGCGTCCCAGATCCTGATCGTGTCAATACTGATCAGTTTGTCCCCCACATTACTGGGTTCATTGGTATCCAGGAAGAACTGGTAGTAATCAGTTCCCCCCAACGACAGAATCCCCAAATCACTTCTCGTGAAAGTGTTAGTGAACGTGTTGGCGTTGTCACGCTTGTCATCCAGTGGGAGCAGATTGACCTGGGGGATGTCGGTCGTCACTCCGAACTCCACACCATTGTTCTGCGTACCCAAGAACGGCGTGATCGTCCCCGACCCGATGTTACTCAGGTTGGTGGGGTTACTGTAGATCGTCGTTCCTCCGCTGGTGTCTGTAGCAAAGGAGCAGGTGCCATCCTTTGCAAGTAAGAAACAAACATCAGCTTTCGCCGCTGGAAGCATGGCCATCGCTCCCAACGCTACCGCTGTCATCAAGAATTTCTTCATGGCATTTCCTTACACGGACTCACTGCACTACCGGTGCAGCAACGGGACCAGGCTGATCAGGCCCAGACACACTTTTGCGACGCTGCTCCTCTACCTGCTTATAAACCTTGTTAAAGGCATTATAGGACCGGCTTAGAGGCAACGCCGCAAGACCATCGAGGATGACCGTAGCCTCCTCGTCAGCGACTTCAAGAATCACTACTATCATCATTGTCTTCTTGTTCTTCGTCGTCCTCGTCGAACGCCGCGATGCGCTCTTCCAGGCAGACACTGTACTCCTGCATCGCCGCACCCTGCCGGGTCAGGCGATCCTGTTCTTCTTCGTCTTGCTCCTCGAATTTGTCGGATTCAATGAAGTTGTTGAGCTTGATAAGCTTATTATCAAGGTCAGTCTTCTCTTCTACCACGCGCTTCTGGTACTCTTTCATAATCCTAGTTCCCTTAACAGTGATTGGGTGATTGTGTAGGACTTGTCGGCCATGAGGTTCATGATCGACGCTTTGAGACGCATGTTCTGGGTTTTTAGTTTCAGGTTCTCTTCCTCCAATCCTTTGATCCGTTCCAGAAGTCTCCTCTCCTCCGTCCACCCTGGATTCTTGGCCGGAGCATTAACAATGCGGTCTTCCGCATTTTCCTTCTTAGTTCCCCAAACTAAATTAGACCGGACGTTGTTTGCGGGGTTATCGTCCTTGTGGCGACAAACTTCGCCTGGTTGAGGGAGTCGATCCCAAGCCATGAGGATCGCACGATGCACCAGTAACGCAGGCCGTGAGTGGGATCGAAGCACGTAGATATGCCCAGAGCCTGCAACTCGGACTCGAGCTGGGCCACCGTTTTCTCTGATGTCTCCATTCTCGGTTACCTCGAACTCAGGAAAGCCTGGGACTGTTCGCCAAACCACTGTACCTGAACCAGCATCGACTTGCTGTTTGCCAGAGTCGCTGAGCGGCAGGTTCGGTGAAGTCTCCGTTGGCAAAGACAATGTTTCGGCATCCTGTATTGAGGAGGAGCTTGGTGCATCGCATGCAGGGGGCGTGAGTGGTATAGCAGACATGGATATCATCCGGCGTATGACAAGTTAGAAGGGCGTTCTGCTCCGCATGTATCGCCTCGCAGAGGTCAGACCCCCTCGGCGCGTACCTACCTTCACAAGGCTTCTCCAGGCAGTGTGTCTGTCCCCTTGCATTACCATTGTAACCAGTACCAATGATCCGATACCTGGTGTCAACAAGTACGCATCCAACTGCCAGCTTCGCGCAGGTTGCTCGTTGAGCCAAGACATAGGCTATCTCGAGCATGGTCTGGTCGATCGGTGGCCTACCGATCAAGGGCATCCTCCAAGAGCTTAGCAATACCTTGATTCGGGGGAACCCATCCAGCAGGTTTAATGGCATCGACATCGTTTCCTCTTGTCGTTCTACCGCGTACCTTCTTCATGTTACAATTGTGAACATGTTCGAAGATCCTATCCATCGGTATGCCCATTTGCCAGGCAGTTCCGAGTGCAACGTAGACGATGTCAGCTAGTCCATCGGCTGCTTCTACCATGTCACCTTTGATAGCCGCGTCCGTGAATTCGCCAACTTCTTCGAGTAAAAACCTGGTGCGCTCGATAACCCACGTTGGGCTCACCAATGTCGGAATCGCAGGGAAGTCCTGACCTAGGACGACTTCATGGAAGTCACTGACCTGTTTAAACATTGAATTCATAGGGAATGACCTTGTTGTATAGATAGTTGCGAATCTCGATGTTCTCAGGCTTGAAATTAAGCACGCCTGATACCAGCAAGGTGTACTCCGGCGGATCGAAGATGGTGTGATCTTTCATTACCTCTTCGAACTGGTCAATGTGATTGGCATAGATATGCGTGTCACCAAGTGTAAAGTCCAGAGAACCTGGCTTAAGTCCTGCCTCCTTCGCTAGTAGTACTAACAGAGCTGAGTAAAGTACAACATCACTAGGAAGCCCCAGTATAACGTCCACAGAACGCATGAAGACCAGACAATCCAGCGTCTCGTCGTCATTGACATAATACTGCGCCAGTAAGTGACATGGAGGCAAACATGCTACGGCGGTAGGCGAGAAAGTGGTTATGACGTGACGCCTGCTATGGGGCTCGTTCTGCAGTGACCAGATCAGGGCCTTTAGCTGGTTATAGCCGCATTCGTCCCAGTCGACCCACTGAGCGCCATAGACCTGGCCGACCTCCATACGCTCAAGGGGTATGCCTCTGTTGCGGGGCCATGCCTTAGCGTTGGCATCCCAGTAGTTACAACCCCACTCTTTGAACTCACCGACAGTTCGGGCCCCCCTCACGAAGGCTGCAAGCTCGCCAAAGACACCTCTGTAGAAAAGGCGTCGATGAGTAAGAAGCGGGAACCGATCCTCGCGAAGCTCGTCAATGGAGAGGGTTGTACTGAACAGTGACTTAGTGGCACCGTTCCGGGTGTCACGCGTCTGCCCGAATACAATGATGTCCTGGACTAGTCGCAGGTAGTCAGCCTCGTATGCCATCTGGATCCTTGTCGAGGTAGTCGAGGGCAAAGACCGCGTAGTTGATCAAGTCGATCAACGTGTCATTGACTGTCTCGTAGTTGGGCATCCTGCCTGATTTTGTGATGGCGACCAGGCGTAGGGTCTTGGTGTGCATCATTTGAACATACGATGGCATGCCATACGGGAAGTAGGTATGCAGCCCCACTTCCTTAGCGTCATCACCGTAGTCCTGAGCCTTCTTGGCTACCAGCTCCATTGCGGGGCCGATTAGCTTGAGATATTGTTCTCGATCCATGGGATCTCCTTAAACCCGCGGGACTGTCACTCCCGCGGACCAGGTTACATCGACGCCGTGTTGACAGCGGGCTGGGGTTGCGTCTCGACTTGCGTCGCGGGCGTAGCAGTGGGTTGACCACCGTTCGCCGCAGCTGCCAGAGCCGCTTGCTGTGCTGCTGCCAGTTGGGCCGCTTGTGCAGCCGCAGCCTGTGCAGCTGCCGCCTGGGCCGCCGCTTGTTCGGCTTGCTTCTTTGCCGCTTCAACCGCCGCGTTCTCGGCTGCCGTCGCCGCGTTCATCAGTTCCTGCGCCTTGGCACGCAGAGCGGCCGGATCAACCGCCGCCTTACGCTTGCCCAGGTTCGGGTTCTTCAGAGCCGCCTTGTAGTAGGCGATGCACGAAGGCGAAGTCTTCGCAGTCGGGAAGGACTCGCGGACCTTCGTCAGAACATCAGCGGTAGGCATGCCGGCTTGCAGGAGCTGCTTGGCGAATTCGCCAATGCCCTGGTTCGGACCGCGCTTGCCAACGGTGCTGTACTTGCTAGCACCATCGGTAGACGCAGTACCAGCAGTGGCAGCTGCAGCAGCGATGGCCATTTGCTGGTCAACAGTGAGAGCGGGTGCCGTAGTAGCAACAGCGGGCGTCGTGGTGGACGGGGTATCCATATTTCTATTCTCCAGATCAGTGATTGCAGCACGGGCGGCTGCTAGGTTTTTGAACTCGGTTTGGGGACCAACGCCTTTACTTGGTGCTAGGGCATTGTAGTGAGCAATGAGTTCAGACATGCTCGCTTTCTTAAGATCCATGTAACTCTCCTGGTATTCACACCCTGATGAATTTCCTGGTGTGAAATTCATTATATCACAGCCAGTGCCGCCGTGTAAAGCACTTTTACATTTCGTTACACTTTAAGCTGCTGGAGCGCGGCAAAGACTTTATTTTGGGTCAAGTCCTTCTCTACCAGTACTTTTGCCACAAGGACGTCAATCGTGCTCTCAACTGTCAGAATGTAGTTCATGACTGGCTTAGTCTGCCCCTTGCGTAGCAACCTTGCTATCAGCTGGATATACTCCTCGAGATTGTAAGTCAGCGAGAACCAAACCAGGTTATGACCGCCAAACTGCAAATTCAAACCTAGAGCTGCTGCACTAGGTTGTACTAGAAGTATCGGGATACTGCCCGTGTTCCACTTCTCAACTGTTGCCTGTAGCTGGTTCTTAGTCATGCCTCCTTTGATAAACAGAGCCTCTGGATACGCCTTGATCAAACGCTCGAACTCGTGTTCAAATTGGTACGCTACCATCAGAGGTTCACCAGCTAGTTCTTCCACTAGTCTGTCTAGCCCCTCGATCTTCGCTGTATGTACCGTGCTCCACACATGGTTCGTACCTGGGTGATATACCGCACCACCAGTGAACTGGCGTAGCTTCGAAGTCAGTACCCCCGCATTCGCCGCAGTCACAACCCCCATCTCGAGGGCAATGATGAACTCGTTTTCAAGTTCCTTGTATAACTTCCTAACCTTCGACTCCATCTCTATTGGCCGAATGACATCCAGAAGAGGCGGTAGCTTCAGGAACTCGCCTGGATCCATGTACATACAGATGTCTTTGATTTTGTTAACCAGGCGTGTGGCTGACTCGTCAGAGATGTAGTAGCGGTACTGATCCCAGGGCTTCTGATAGAAGTACTGGCTTCTGAATTTGGTGATGTACCTCCCGAGTCTTTCGCCTAGGTCCAGGACCATGACTTGACCAAAGAGATCAAGAAGTCCATTCGCTGCGGGGGTGCCTGTCATGCCCCAGCGGAAGATGAAACTAGGAAGCAGTGGCTTCAGTAACTTGAATCGCTTTGATTGAATGTGTTTAAGACGAGTAAGTTCATCATTAGCCAGTATGCTAAAGTTATGCCCGCGTGCGAGTAGAGGAGCTGCCCATTCAAGAGCATCGTAGTTAATAACAACCACATCATTGGAGTCATCCATCAGGATCTGCTCGCGCTCCGGGCCCCGAGCTAGGGCTACTTTCATGCTCGCGAACTGGCGCCACTTCTTCGGCTCTGCCATCCACGTTGTCACTGCCGCTGTAAGAGGGGCTATTACTAGCATCCTCGCAGACGTAGTTCTCTTGGCAACCTTGTAAGTGTCTACTTGTAATTTTGCCGCCAAGACAATAGAAGTCTTGCCGAAACCGGGTGGCAAAAAGAGAGCCGAACCAATACGGCTCGCTAACCACTGGACACCTCTACTTTGGTAGTCGGCGGGGACCCATTCAGGTGGGGCAAAGCCCTCAATGATAGCAGCAATGCCAGGAAATGCGAATAGTTCTCGACTACTTCCACTTGAAAATGCATCGACCTCAGCTGTGAGTGTATGTGCCTCTGGAAGTTCATCGGCTCCTCCCCCGGCCTCTTGAATTCGATCCACGCCATTCGGCCGTTGGGCGCTAGGAGCATCCGGTCCGGGTACCCCTTGCGTTTCTCTAGCTTGATTAGTAGACATCCATGTTTCTCCGCTATCTTAGTACAGTTATGTTCAATTGAACCTTCGAGTGGTCTTACATTCAACTTGCCCTCACAACGTTAGAATTTGCAGGGTCCACCTTTGCTCTTCGAGTAGGTGCACCATTTACATTCGCGGCTGGGTGATTCGACCCACACCTCTGTATTGTAGATCATCTCTGCGGCATTCTCATACTTTGCTTTGAGCTTTTGTAACTCATCGGCCTCGTATGTCCGTACATAGCTATCATTCTGATCAATGAACCAGAACTCAGCTATTACCCTTTTAACTTCAGGGTGCATCGCCAAACCAACGATGGCATACAGTTCGACCTGGTCTTCTGAGGGGATGCGATACTTGCCTGACTTGAAGTCAATGACTCGCAGAGTCTCTGGGTCTCTAAGTATCTTGGCATCCATCTTAGCTCGGAGCCAGGTATCCTTATGGAACCAGTCAGGCAGCACCTTCCAGTTCTTATCCAGGCCTATGGCTTGTTCAGCCGTGAAATTGCCTGACTTCAAAGCATCAAAGGCTTCCTTCCACTCTGCTAGTTCAGATGGTAGATCTGTGACCCAGCCTTGTAAGTAGGCCTCGATGGTCTCGTGCATGTCATTTCCCCGCGCCATGGCATCATTACCAGGCTGTGGTAATTTCTGGATATACTGGTACTCGAACTGCTTCTTGCACTTACGGAAAGTGTCGAGTTTAGACCAACCCCAGGGGGCTTCGAACTTGGGCATTACAGCTCCGGCGTTATAGTGTTGGTAGGCTTCATGCCCAATGCACGAGTACCACCACCCTTGGTTTTAGCAAAATTAGGCCCCTCAGCCAGATCAACTACAATCTGGTATCTTAGCCGCTCCGCAAAGGCTTCGGTCATGGCATCACCCAGTTTTGTGGGGGTGGTGCCGATGTCGACCTGGGCTACTAACTGGTCATGTACTGATAGTACTAGTTGTCCTTCGTTCTTTTCAACGTAATTCAACATAGCTAACTTTGTCTGTTCGGCAGCTGAACCCTGGATCTTGTAATTGACGAGCTTGTACTCGTATGTCATGGTACGCTGACCATTGACTCCCGGCTTAGGCGAGTCAGTGACATACTTCCTACCATTGATCGTGGTGATCGCATGTCCAAGTTTTTTGCCCTGGTCTGTAACTGCTTTCGAGAACTGCTTGATCTCTGGCAATGCCCGAAGGTACTGTGCTTTGATGATGGCGGCTTCTGCAACTGTCTTACCAATAGAAGCAGCTACCCGACCTACTCCTGCACCATACAGTACTGCGAAGCCCAGGGTCTTTGCCACTGGCCTAGTGAGTTGTGCGATGTCCGCAGCTATCTGGTGAATGTCACTAGTAGGATTAGCCAGGATGTGTTCAAGTAATGCCCCACCAGCAAAGTGTGCCAGTAGGCGCATTTCCTGCGCCTGATAGTCACCCCCTACAAAAGTCTTTCCAGGATCTGGTATAATGTATTGACGGATTTGGGGGAGGTCGAACCCGATTTGGTAGTCATCGCAGTGCTTGAGTCTTGCGAGGAGCTGTTCCCATTCAACAGGTATGTTCTGGAGATTTGGAGAAGACGAGAGACGGCCAGTACGTGCGCCTGTGTCTGTGTAGTTGCGGAACTGATTCCACTTGATGAAGAGTCTGCCATTATCCTGAAATTGTCTATGCCATGGACCAATGAATGTCCGTAGGCTCGTTGCAAGCGCGCCACGGATAAGAAGCTTAGCTAAGACATCCTTATCTACGCTCTGAATAGCATTTGTCAGTGAATCCTTAGCCACCGACCTGGCGCCTCCTGGTGTAGGGAAGAACTCTGCAAGGGGGTACTTAGCCTGAATAGCGTTAGCCAAATCTTCGTTAGAATCAATGTCAAAGACCTTTCCAAGACGCTGATGGATTTGGTCATCCAGTTCGTCCATCTTGAAAAAGTAGAAGTCATAGGCTTTAGCTAGACCTGCACCATCTAGGTTAACACCCCGTTGCTCCATCTCATAGATATGGGGCATCAACCGAATCTCGAGTTGCTCAGAATCCATTTGGACGCCCCTCTCCATGAAGCACTGGTCCTTTGTCTACTGGTGTAGACTTAGGTTTATAAGGGGTCAGCAAGTATGGAACTGTTCTCCAAAACTTGTGCAGCGCCGCGCATCTAACGATGTCGCCCTTAGCGTAACTCGCCACTAGTTCCCAGGGTGCTTGCCAGATATGTGCGCCCCAATCAGTTGCCTTACCGAGCCCGTTTCTGACGATATAATCCCGTACTGCGTCACGTTCCACAGGCGGCATGCCCAAGGGTCCTTCACATATCTCCTTAAGGGACAGCGCTCCATATGGATTACCCAGAAACGTGAGGAGCATGGTACATACTGTTCTGGGTCCCCATGGCACTCGAATATTCCAGTGCTTCTGGAGTACAGCTGCATCGAATGCCAAATTGTGTGCGATCCAGACGGTGTCGTCAGCACATGCGAGCTCTCTAACAGCTTCCATGACTGATGCTTCTTCACAGTTACCCCCATTCGCATGCCCCCAGGCAAGATAGAACGTATCGGTAGCTAGAGGCTGACCATCAACCATAATGGCTAAGCCCACCGGTCTAGGCGGGTACTTTGGCAGTACGTCTATCTCTTTGGTTTCAAAGTCGAAAACTACTTCTCTCATCTTAATCCTTTGTTCTAGACTCACTCAAGCCTAGGAAAAAGGCCCCTGCCTTAGCAGGGGAAACTTCCGGTCATGGCAACCGCAGAAGTCAACCGGAAGAGCAGAACTAGCCTCTAGGGAAAGGCAGCGATATTCCTCCAAAGAAGATCCCTATTAGAATTAGAATGAAGATGATCGCAATGATTACCTGCGCAACCTTGCCGAACGGCTCCGGTAACGGTATGATTGATGTAAAGATCCACCAGATGACACCGAAGATCAGAACCAGTATCAGTAGCTGAATGAGCAAGTTGATCACGTATACCTCGAACGTTGGTTATTCCAGTTGAGGGTACGGGCTCAAGGCTAACTGGTAAGCCTCTTCCTGCCTCTGGAGAAGCAGCGCTCGATCAATGTCAGGGGAATGCTCTTTGATGGCCAGGTGAACCTTGAAGAAGGTCTTCTTGTCTTCGGTCACCGACATGGTACCGATAAACTCGCCGCTCAAATGCCCTGAGTCTGCACAACGCCCAACGTAGTTCTGGATCGCTGACAACGAGGTTACCGGAACTTTTGCCGTATACAACGGAGCCGTCTTGAGGGGGACGTTAGCCGGCGCAACGATGACACGTGCACCTTCGCGACAAGCTTTGCCCTTACCTGGAACATTCGAGCCAGGTCGCGGAGGAGCTGTACCCCACTTGTTCTTGGCGCAGTCCATGCATGTGTCCGCTTGAGGATCAGACGCATCCGGGTGGGGTGAGCCGCTATCCAGAGCGTAGCAAGCCGGGACTTGTGCATTGTCTGCATCATAAGGACCGTCGTACCAGGCACGCTCGGGGATCGCTGCCAAGACACGGCAATCGATCTGGTTGTTTGGCACCGGGTTGCCGTCAACCTTGAGGTTCGCGTTCTTGAATGTGATGAACGCACCGCTTGTCCGCAATGACTGCGCAGCCTTGGCTTGACGCTCCAGCTGTTCCTGGATCCTTGCTTTGATGACATCTGAACTTTCAACTTCAGTTGACATTAGTACTCTCCGTTTGTTCAGTCAGGTCCCACAATGCTATAAAGTGGAACAACCAATTCCTCTGATCCTTGGTAAGGGCTAGGGTTCTGTCATTATACAACTCCTCCGCGCAACGTTGTGGAAGGGACTGGCCTTGCAGCCAGCCCTGTAAAACCGTCGATAGCAACTCGGTCATGGCCAGGCCTTCGGTTCTAAACGCCTCTGTTGTTCAATGGCTCTTGCAACTCTTCTAATTTGGTTGCGAATACTAAAGAGTGCCCAGAAGAAGAGAACAGTTGGCAACAGCATGATAACAAACGCAATGATGGCACCAAGCGTATAGCTATCTTGATTTGACATCAGACACCCCGCGATGCCTTTGTCAATGAGATGTCAACGTCCTCGACCTTGCTGACACCAGGAACTGTGATCCCGTCATCGTATCTGGCACGCCAAGCCGTAACTGAGACACGCTTCTGAACCAGATCGAACTCGCCAGTCTGCTGGATGTACTTCCAGAGCTGATCCCAGTCTTCGACCAGGGGAATGTTCGAAACCTTGATACCTGCTGTGGCAACAGCCCCGCTTGCCTTTGTGAGTCCCATACCTGCGAGCATCTCGAAGATGTTATTCCGCATCTGGACTTCTTGTTCTTTTAGCTCCTTGACTCGACGCTCAATGCCCAGGCGCTGTTCACGCAAAGCATACAAAGCGTCAATGTGTGCACCAATGTCTTTTGGATCAGTCATACCATTTTCCTTTGAACCATGTACCTCTAACGATTTAGTGGCACGTAGATATTATACCACGGAATTGTCTCCGTGTAAACCTTTTTTACACTTTGTTACTTCTACGTAGGTCCACTTTGTGGATTGACAATTTCGAGCCAGCTAAGATGTAGATGAATTAGATTAATAAGGTCATGAACTGCAGCTTCTGGAGTACGACCGTAACCAATCGGATCCCCAGGTTCATAGGATGCAGTTACAGCCTCAAAGGCTGCATATGGAAATGCCATAGAATGACTGACCTTTATTCTGCCATCGATCATGCTCATTAGTGTTTCTCCACTGGGTTTACTGCTATACCAGCCGCTCGCGCATCTTCCTTAGTCGTCAAAGCAATCATGAAGCCCTTGCTATCCTGCCCCTCGAGGAGAGTCAGCCCCGCCACAGCATCGAGGTCTGCTTGAGAGAAGTGGATGATTTCGTCGCCATGACGTTTCACCATTACTGCCAGGCATGTCAATGCGAAGTTGTTGTTCGAAAGGGCTTGTTCGTGGGGGATGATAAACTTCTTGATCATGGTTGACCATCCAGGAATGATTGAAAGGTTGCGAAGCGGGGTGCATCAATGGACCCGTAGTCAAAGCACTTGTATCTGCACTGTCTCATAACACAACCAGCAGGCATAGCCCAGTGCCTGATGCGTTGATCTGCAGTCATACGCCCTGGACTCAACCGAAGCGGGTCCCCAGTCGACAAGTCAGTTGCAAGGATGGTGCCCACACGACCAGCTTTTCGCATGTTAGCCTGGTGAGTCGATCGCTCTATGTACCCCAGAGCATTCGTAACTGCTTCATTGTCGTTGATCTTCCCTTCCTCGAGCCCTGTGATCAGCGCTTCACCATCTCTGAACCGCTTGAGCCTGAGTAGGATCTGTTCGTTCAGTGTGCTACGTCCTTGCTTATACGGGCCATCGACCCGCCGCAGCATCACCCCCTCGAATCCTGCTGCGAGCGTCTTTCGCTCAAAATCAGCCAGTCCTGAAAGCGTATGGATAATGACTGTCGGAAGTTTAATGATTCGCGGGTCAACTGGGTAGTCGTCAATAGACTTGAGGCGAAGGGCGTAGGGAGTGTGAGGCGTGAGGAAAGTATCGAAGACCCAGTATGTGAAGTCTGGTGTACCTTCGATAGATGAGACACCGGAGGTGGTACGATTGAAGACGGCATCACCTGAAGGGGGTCCGACGATGAGCTCACCGTCCAGGCCGCTGTATTTATGATGTCCCAGAACTTCTTTAATGTATCGGTTCCGTATAGGTTTGCCATTCCTGGAGATGGGAACACCGTTCTCGATAATGCATCGGATGCCATCGAGTTTAGCAGATCCAATAACGGGAAGCCTGAGTAGTGATGTATCATCGAGTGTCTGCGCCAGTAGTGGACGAGTCGAGTTTGCGGTTTCCATTAACTACTTCCTTTTAACTATGAAACATGTGAACATTACTTGATCGTTAGTTATTAATCCAATATATTGCTCCTTATGACCTTGTTTAAAGTCCATTTGCCCTCCACGTTTCCGCACTCTTTCAAATGTATATGGAAAAGTTGGTGACACGTTTAGCTCTGAGAACTTGCGTGAAATTTGATCAATATATCTACCATCACCTGATTTGCCTAGTTTAGCAGCAACAAATGCAGCTGTTATAACTGCTTCACCAGTGCGCAAATATGATACATCATCTATATCTAAATAATGCTGTATTGCATCTGTTAAATAGTCTGAACGGTAATGCTGGATATTTAGAAGTTCATTAGGATTAGTGATATGCTGGTGTTCATTACGTAGCTCTTCAGGCATGTCTGACATTTCAAGATGCAAATCATACCAGTTAGTCGCTTTAATCGCATCAAATCTAGCAACAACTTCAGCTAGTAATTGCAATTTTACTTCATATTCAAGACGCTTGATCTTACTGACATTCAAATATAGCCATCTTCTTGAACCAGTTCGATCAGTTAATTGATCAGGTCTATTTGTAGTTCCAACGAAGATATAGCCGCGCGGTGTAATTGTGTTGTTCTTGGCATAAGCGACGCGGTATTCATCAAATTGTTCTGTTATGAACTGTTTGAGCCTGTCACTAGATGTCTTTCTACTTTCGAAGATTATCCCTTCGCTCAGATCTACAACTAAACTAGAGACAATAGTCTGCTTAAAGGTCCGATCATCACCGCCATTACTTCCTGGAAGATCTGATATAGCTCGGTAGAAATGGTAGTCGTCAAGGACGGCTAGCTGTTCAAAGAACGTAGTCTTACCGATTCCTTGTGGACCATTAAGGATGCAAACTGTATCTACTTTACATCCTGGTTCAAGTATTCTCATGACTAAGGACGTAAGCAGGATTCGACCCCACTCATTCGCAAGCTTAGGCATGTCTGACTGAAAATACTCGCTACCCCAAGTTTCAAGACGAGCAACACCGTCCCAAACAAGACGACTCTTAACAAAGTCTTGAACAAGATCTACTATGTTTATGCCAGAGCTAGTTAGATCTGAAAAACCTCCATTAATGGCACTAGCAGGATAACGGGGGCTGATGTCACCCTGGAGATAATGCAGGGCTTTAGTATGCAAAGATGCCATTGAAATAATGGACCGATCTTTGTCTATGAAGCCAAGTCGTTTATCTTGAACTACTCCAAGAGACTTGAAATGATAGGCAATGAGCTTGCTAGCATTTAGCTCATTTAAGATTAAAGAACCATTAGAACCTACACTACAATCAAGTTGAGTGTAAAGAAGAGTACGGTTAATCGCGAGCTTATCAAATGGAACTAGCTCGAGATGTTCGAAGCAGGCTTTCGGATCCTGGAAGATCCAATCGTCGACCCCTTTCCATTCTGTGGGGGGTCGATACAACTGCATTGAGCCGTTGAGGGCTTCGATGCAATTATTCAATGTCAGAGCTGCACGCCCGACATTCTTGTTATCTATGACATCGCCATCAAGGATGAGATGCACTCGGCGACCTGGTGTTATCAGGATCTGGAGCTTTTCAATGAGCCGGTACTGTTCGTTCTTCTCATTCTTCGTAACAGCATTCCAACATCCACCAATGCCGACTACACTGGCTACATCCCAATACTTATATACCGCTGCTGCTTTCTTTTCCCCCTCAACAATGAACAAATCGCCTTCATAGAGTCTAGCAAGCTCGGTCTGTGGAGGTATCCAGATGTCTGGTTTAGAATTGGTAGTCGAGATGTACTTATCTCGTTCACGAGCTATACGGCAACGCCAAAGATTGTCATTGTCTTTATAGGGAATGCAGTAGGCAGCAGCACTATATTTAGTACTGGCAATGGGGTAAGCTCCCATGTCTAAAGGAACTAGCCCAGACCTGGCTAAATCGGCGTGCATAAAGCCGCTACTCTCGTTATCCCATGGTGCTGGAGGCGGTGGGGCAAAGAGTTGAATAGTCGCCACAAATTTTCCTGGTATATTCCTGGCTTTAAGGCGGAAGCGGAGGGTTGGTTAGTCCCTCCGCTTTTGCTCCGCTGGTGCAACCAAGCACCTACCAGGAAAACGATACCCATTGCAGGCATCAGATCTATTATAACACACAGAACGACTTGGTGTAAAATCTATTTACGATTCGTTACACCTCGTCTGGACGTGCTATGTAGACCACCAGTGCACCAGCGTTGCCGCTAGCAAGATGCCAATCACAATGGCCAACATCACACCCTTTGCCTTATCCATTAGTTTCCTTGGAACTCCAGGGCAACGCGTCCGTCGCCAACTTCATGGCTGCCACAGTCCCGTCGAACTTGTGAGCAGTTAGCACCCCACAAATTGGAGATAACCGGATCCCATCCGTTCATCCAATCGCCATGTGAACTAAATCCACCTGGCTTACTTGGTTCAGTGTTCTTATAGACATCGCTCGAGAGCGCCCATTTCTTCATCTCATCAGGATTCGCCGGTACCGCGTATTGGATGTGATAGCTGATGGCAACAATGACTTTTGGATGAGTATCTGGACATTTGTATTGGCGTTCTGGTGTACCCGGGGGAATCGTATTGGCCACCGGAAATGCCATATGGGACTTATGGTCTGGACTGTCCAGGTTCACACCATCCCAGCATTGTGGGAAGTTGATCACCTGCCACATCTGGTCCCCCACAGCGCACCAGTCGGGAATCTGTTTATCCGTACGATCAGCAGGGATCGGCCGATTGTACCCAAGTGCAGGCATCAGACACCCGTAGCTGGTATTCCAATTCGTCCCACTCGTGGCTTTCGCATCCCCTGTCACCATCCTTAGACCCGCAGGAAGGGGGGTGATGTTCGGGAACCCGATCATGTACGACCAGAGCTGTGTCTTGTAATACACAAGATTTGATCTTGGCATGATCGCCTTGCCCGTGGCCATATCCACCATCGTAGGCACCCAATAACCCGTGGCGTTGATCATCCCTCCCCGACAGGAGGAATGTTGGTTATTAAGGCGGATATTTTCCGGGGTAGTGAACGCGTTGATGTTGACCGCCCCGAAGAACGTGTGCATGTGGGCTGCACCTGGCTGTCCTGGGTTAACGATAGGATCATCTCGTGCCATCTTCGTGACATTGCACAGAGTCCGAAGGTCTCCTCCCTTCTCCCAATCACCTGGTTGTGCAGGCGGCTTTTGTGGTCCAGGCGCTGACAAGTACTGATAGTTAATGCCTGGTTGGAACGTAATGCCATCGATGTTGACGGGTAAACCCGCTCCATGATCGGTTGGTGGGGGTTTAACTGCGACCTGAGGTGGGCCTGTCCAGTACTCACAGGTCTTGACAACTCCCACACGGGGGTCACTGCCAAAGAACTCGTTGGTACATGTGCCTCCCGCCTCGAGTATTTTCTCGATCCAGAAGCCTGTCACCCCATATCGGACCTTCTGAGGATATACGGGAATGACAAAGGCCTGGCCTTCATTAGCGACGAACTTCCATTCCATCACTATCTGTCGCACTACGTCCTGCTTGTTGACCAGGACCTCCACCCTCCTGTTGGTGTTCGTGCTACGCCTCCCGATCGCTACCGTACCATCTACTGGGGTGTAGATGATCACTTCGTTTGGTGCTCTCTGGGCATGTGCAGTACCAAACGCCATGGCAATTGCAACAGACAGTGATGACTTCTTCATACCTCTCCAATACTACGTTATAACATCGATGATCATCTCGAATCCCTCACTAAACTTCGGGGACTCGTACTTCGCATACAGCTCCCTAGTTACGTGCTCCGGTACATATCTACCTCCTTGTTTGTGTCGTTCCTCCACCATTGCTATGCACTTGTCCAACTCAGTACCACTTAGATCTATGCAGACCTTCGTGTACCATACAGGGGCCTGTTTCAACCGCTGTACTCGATTGATCTGCTCCATGTTAGTTTGATCGATGATAACACTGATACCTGTCATCACCGCTCGATTCACCCAGTGATCTAAGCGCACCATTTTGCCCTGACCTGGCTTAGTCCGAGGATCCAGGCTGTCCGTACTGCAAATGACAATCGGCTCAAGATGCAGTGACAGCTCCCTGGCCAAAGTTGTTTTTCCAGATCCAGGTATTCCAACCAGGACTATGAACAGTGGGGCCCGAATCCGGACCAGAGCCTCTATCATGGTCTCAGTATGCAAGTTCAGATGCATCATGGTACCAGATGCTCCCAATCGTAGAAGGGGGTACCATCGGGCAGAAGGATCTGGTCCTCACTGTAGATCTTCCAGGTCGGATTCGTCTCGCGCTCGTCATACAGCGCACAGGCCAGGATCACTTTCTCCTTTGCAGGGTCTTTCCACGGCCACCGGCAGGTATCGCAGTCCCCCGCTTCGTAGACATGCATCAACAGACTCGGGTCTGTATCCCCGTCAGGTCCACCAGTTGGGTAATGGAGCCGACCACCGATGTTCAGCAGCTTGATTCGTTTGATCTTCATGCCAACACCTTCATCGGCTTTGCGACTTGAACCGTTGCCGAGGTTCTATCCTTGTTCACTGTCACCCAGGCTACATCCACATCCCGGACCCGATCCGTGATCGTTGCTCTGTTGTATCCGTCTTTCACCACGTGCCTCATGGCCGCCAGTATTGCCCCCTCCCGGGTTTTACTGTATCCGTTAAACGCACCAGCATATGTTGTCTGAAAAGGTCTGCTTCCTTCATATCCTTCGAACCTGCTACGTCGCACTTTGAACTCCCGTTGCCCTGCCTGGAAATAGACAGTAGATTGCTGGTGGTGGCCAGCAAGGTTACTGCTTACGTTTGGGGGGCTTGATGCTTTCCATGAACTTCTTGTCCTGCATCAATAGTTCCACATCGTGCTTGGCCTGTACCCGAGTAATACCCCGGTAGTCCGCCCATGCACGATATGGATCCTTCCCTTCTTCTAGTGCTCGTTTAACTATGTGCGCCAGGTGATTCAACTACCTCCTTTGTTGCGTTGGTTTTTCCTCCCGCTCTCCAGATAACCTTCGGATCCCGCACGAACTCGGTCGCGTAATACCGTGTGGGCAAGTCATAATCCAGACCCCAGCACTCACGAACCCCCTCGTAGTTCGTGTACTCAGTGATCAGCTGCACACGGGGGTCATCCATGTAATGACCGTCATTTGCAATGATCTCGTCTACCAGTTCTTTGCTAGTTACTGTGCTCATTTTGACTCTTCAGAAACAAGGGGTGACAACTTACAAATCACGTCTTTCAAATTAGTCGCTAGATCTAACTCCTTCTGTGCTGTGAACTGCATGTCCAAGTGGTACGCATTCCAATCTTCCTTGGGACAAAACTTGCCTGCCGACTCCCAGGTCAGCGCTTTGACCTCCTTCAGTTTATCATATGCCTGGCACCAACGACTGTACACCATGCTCGCAAGCTCGAGCCTGGTCCTTGCATTCAGATCTACTATCATTTTCTTTCCTTCAATGGACGGGCCGGGCATTTATCCCAATGACGGGAGATGCCTAGCTTGGTGTAAAAGGATCCGCAAAAGCAGCAGATGACATATGGATTTGTTCCGCTGCGACGAACGGGGTTGACTACCTTGGTTTTGATCTTCCCGATCATATTTACTCCAGACAGTCGTCAGTACAACCACATTCGGCATCGGTTGTACACGTTGCCTTGACAGCGTCTGAGGAAACCCACGCCGTTGTACTCCCCACAACTAACATGAGGAGAACAGTCAGCACCATCATGATGTGGTGCCTGGTCATCTTAGACCTCGCAACAGTCGGAAACCGTATCGCCGCCATACGTTGAGGTGCACACTTCCCAGCGTTGCACTATCTCATACAAGACGCCAGGCGCTGGCGGCTGCGCACGTTCCTCTGCAGTCACATACGGTGCAAAGCGTATGCAGTTGCCAAAATCATCCGGGGGAGTCGTCATGGTCCTACCTTATAGAACTGGTTGTCTGAACTGTCCAACTGATACTTTTGGCCTCGCCCTGTTCCCAGGCCAACGCCGTTCATACCGTGGCATATTGAACACATGTAGCCCCATTGACCACCGTAGGTCCGGCCGTCTATGAACGTCTTTTTTATCTTATTATGGCACAGGTCACATTCCTGGGGCACCTTGCTACCCCACTTTAACTTCAGTGTCATTTCTGCTTTCCTGATTGTTTCTGAGCTTTGTCTAAAAGTTTATTCAACCGATTAATTAACTCGTCTTTGGCCTCCATTTCCTTGTGTAATTTGAACAAAACGAACCTATAAGACTTGATTTTTTCAACCATCTCAAGCTTGGTCATGGATTCTACAGGCTTTGAGGGGGTGTATGTTGCCATGAGAGGGTTGAAGTTTTGTGAACAATTGCTGTGCAACAGATATTATAACACTTCAAGAAGTCCCGTGTAAAGCACTTTTACATCTCGTTGCATCTCTCTGGGCGGGTACTGCGAGCGATGCGCGATGCACTATGGGGGACCATATACCGGCCTGGAAGAGTTGTATTATCTTATGTGTGTGTGTGTTTATATGTGTTTCACTAAGACATATATTAATAAAAAAATGTACAATAGGCTATATATAAAGGTCGGACGTGTTTCGTGCGATCGCGTGAGTTATGTCGCACGGCCAAAAAAAGACGGCCGAGGCCGTCTTTTTTATCCGCAGTGACCTTTACTTGATCAGCTGCGCGAGTTGCTCTTCGCTCAACTGGATCGTCTTCGTGCTTCCGCGCTTCTCCGAGGCAGCAAGCAGCCCCTTCTTGCGCAGATCCGTTTTGTACCACGCAATGCACGCCGGCGTTGTCTGAGCATTCGGGAACACCTTTTGCACAGTGGCCAGGATCTCCGCGTTGTTCTTGTCCGTCTTGAGGATCAAATACCGCGCGAACTCACCAATGCCGAACTTGTGCGTCTCGGGCTGCTTTACCACTTCAGGCACCGCCGGTTCCTGCTGTTGCACCTCGGGCAAAGCGCTCTGCTCTTCGCTCGTAGCACCTTGCTCAACGTTCTCAGCACTCCGCTCTGTTGAGTTATCAGCCCCCTCAACGGGCGACTCGCTTTCCTGGTTCGTCTGGTTCTGTTCGTTGTGCTCTGTAACATGCTTCTTACCCATGACTTTCTAACTCCTAAGTTTGACCAAGGTAGAGACAAGGACTATTCCCTGTCTCAAAGTCTATTATAACGCAAAAGAACAACTTGGGAACAATAATTTACAAACTGTTACAATTTGGAAGATCGGATGGAAATCCGGTAGGCCGCACTCTCCGCCCAGTTCCGCCCAACTTGTTGAAACAAAAGAAAACCAGGCTCTTCGAGCCTGGTCCTTTGTTCTAGGTCAACTTTCGTTGACCTAGTCTCTCAATTACTTACAGAGTTCATCAAGTTCATCTTGAGTCAAAGCAGCATTGTGCTTCTGTGACCTCTTGGCATCAATCTTGCCTTCCTTCCTCAATTTAGTCTTGTACCATGCAACACAAGCCATCGTTGTGTTACATTCAAACTGACTGTGAACAATCGCAAGAATCTCTTTGTTGCTTTTGTCACTGTTGAGAATCAAGTAAGTGATGAGTTGACCAATGTTCATAAAAACTTTCAAAGTTACATAGTTGTGAACTGTTACATCTGTTACATTCTTTACATTTACTTCATTCACTCTCCTTTCATTTAATTTTCACAGTAAAGATATTATAGTTCATTACATTTTGTTACGTACTAGGTAAAGTACTAGTTTTTCTTAACTGTTACATTTGTTACAATCCGTTACAATTTGAGGAGGGCGGTGGGGGGCTTCAGGGGACGGGCGGCCGGCCCAGCGCATAGAATTTTTCAAAATACTCCACCTAGTATATACAATGATATTCGGACCAGCCGGCCGAGCCTCCGAATCGAGCCACGAGTTACCCACGTCGTGTCACATCAGCCCACATCGCGTTTTTTTCGTCAGTCAGGCCTAACGGCTATCGTCCGATTTCAGGCTGTTATAATCCGTTATAATTTTCCAAGCTTTTTGATATATAAATGATCAGGGTTACAGCATGCCTTGTTGCCACAATGATGTTTCACCCTGCTACCACCAATTATCACCCCCTTAAATACTATAAATGCTAAACGGTGCATTAGGGTTGTGATGGTTTCATAGGCTATGCTATAACCATAACCAGTTTTCGTTAATCTATTTTTCCAAATCCAACACTCACTTACCACATTGATTCGATCTAAGATGTAAATCTGGATCTCTGCGCGCTCAACTGGTGTCATGTCAGCCCCTTAAAATTCTATTATATCACAAAATTCTACCCGTGTATATAAATGTCACACTTTGTCACACATTTTACATCTTGGACGTGAAATTGGATTAACACTGGCCGGTGATAGTGCGTTATAATATACGCAGGCGCATTTGGGACCAAAAATGGACCATCTTCCTAGCTTGATACCACCTGGTCCTCCGAGGTTTCAGGCCCCCGTCAACAGCCTGGGGAGTGAAGCAACTCCGCAGCAGGTTAACCGGCAGTTGCGAGAGCTGTTTCGCGAGGCGTTTGACTCACTTGGAGGCGCGAACTGGCTCATTGAATTCGCAGGAAAGAGCGATCAGAATGCTCGAGTGTTCGTTCAAGCGATTAGCAAGCTCCTGCCTCCGGCAAACGATGCCAAACAGCAAGGTGGGGTGATAATCGACGTGCCATGGCTCACTTCTACGCGCCTTGCATACAAGCGGCAAGGGGATGAGGAAATAATTGACGTACAGGTGAAAGGACCTGACAAGTAATGGCAGCCGCTCCAGGCACAAGACGACAGGCCAGTCTCGTTGAGGGTCTACGTGGTCTAGTTGATATGGGTGCGTCCACCCTTCGGGGTGGAGTTGCGAGCACTCTAGGTGTGCCTGGTGACATCGGCGAGATCATAAACAAGTTACGGGGCAAGGAGGACAGTCACACTTTCCCCACAACTGAGGATTGGAAGGAGAATCTCCCCGCAACAGGAGTTAAAGGGGGTGATGCCTACGAGTCAGTGGGTGAGTATGCGAATCCGTTGACCCCCGCTAAGAAACTGGCGGTAGTGCCTGGAGCTTTGGAAGCAGCTTCGAAGGCTGGTTTGTATGCCGGAGCATTGCGCAAGGACCTACTACATAGTCACGCCACGGATGCTAGTAACCTACTAGGTACAGCGCAGGGTAATTCTCCAACGTTTCCTAGGGAGTTGTATAACTTGTCTTTAGGCATCACCCGGAACAAGCCGATGGACTTCAGCGGTAATGATACCGTGCTGATACCGCGATTTGGAGCATTTGACCCTAAGACATCTCCCTCATCGCTGTCTGCGTTTGACTCGTTCAGCCCCCGTCATAACCAGGGTACAGGCGAGCGTGCAGATGAGGTCACTAAGAGACTGCGCGAGCTGAAGATCACCCACAATGTCATTGGACACCACTTTGATAAGGGAGAAGAACCGCCTTTTCATCTCATGCAACAGAACCTGGACCTCGAGAATGCAATCCAGGACCAGATGCGGCAGCGGCTCATTGACAGGCACATCTCACGGTTCCCGAAGGGTGGACAGTTCCAAGAATCGGCAGGCAAGCCCCCGTCAATATACTCGTTGCCAGAGTACGGGAGAGGTGGATACGGTAGGCAAGGACTTCAAATTGAGACGCCAGAGGCTGATGTCAACCCCCACATGCTATCGTATGCAAAGCGGTTTCCGTCATTCAAGGACTACGAGAAGTCCCCGTATGGTGCTCTGCGCCTAGATCCACGTACTGCAGGGGAGAAGTCGGAATACATCTATGATGATGTGGCGAATTTCTTCAGAAACAATGAAGAGGAGATAAGAAAGGCGGCAAGTAGGTTCCCGTATCTGCCCCACAAGGATTCTGGTAACCATGGTGTTGCGCAAAACCCACAGGTAGGGCATATCCTTCAAGAACTTGCTCGAGGTACTCGTGGTGAAAGGAACGAGGAGCTTGAAAAACAAGCCCGGGAGCTAATTCGTAAGCTTAGAACGTCGAAGTCGGACTATGGTGAGCTAAAGGTCTTCGGACCTGTTGGTTTGCATAGTGATAACTTCGCGGGTGTGCTTGCGAATAAGCTCATGGATCCACGGACTCTTAAACAACTTGAACGAGGCACAAAGGATAGGGGCCTACAGTTCAAAGCGATCGACTTCGATACAAGAAACCCCTACGAACAACTAAAGGGGTTCAATGCCGCAAAAGAGATGCAAGAAGCGCGGCAATAAGGGTAGGTAACGTAGTGAGGCCACCCTGGCCTTAAAGTACACACCACGACAACAGTTTGTCTCGTTCCATAATCGCCAGCAACGGTGGGGTGCCCTAAACACCCACCGCCGAGCAGGGAAAACCGTCGGCCTAGTTAATGACCTGGTCTTCGGCGCCCTAGAGTGCGAGAACTATAAGCCTCAACTGGCCTATATCGGGCCTACCTATGCCCAGGCCAAACGTGTCGCATGGACGTACCTGAAGGACTATGCCGAACCGTACATGTCACGGCCCCCGCAAGAAGCCGAACTGAAGATCACACTCCATGGAGACCGAACAATATATGTCCTCGGCGCAGACAACGCTGATACACTCCGCGGGATGTACCTGGATGGAGGTGTTGGCGACGAGTACGCCCTCTTTAGGCCATCCGTCTTCCCACAGGTCATTCGGCCAACATTATCGGATCGTCATGGGTGGTTCGTGTTTGCGAGTACCCCGCGCGGAAAGAACATCTTCTACGACGTCTGCAAAGAAGCCAAAAACAATCCAGACTGGTTCTACCTAGAACTACGGGCAGACACATCGGGGATCATGGCCCCCTCGGAGCTTACCGAGCTTCGCAAAGACATGGATCCAGAGGAATTCGCTCAGGAGTACCTGTGCTCGTTTGACAGCGCGCTCAAGGGTGCTATCTACGCTGATGAATTGAACGAGGTCTTTCTCCAGAATCGGATCCGGGACAACATCTATGATGAGAACCTCCCGACTAACGTCGTCTTCGACCTCGGCTTCACAGATGCGACTGTTGCCATCTTCTGGCAAGAGGCACCCAGTACAAAAGGTGATTTTCCTGTCCGGATTGTGCATGTTGAGGCGACGCAGGGGAAGGACATCTTCTACCACATTGACAAGCTTCACTCGTTCGTTGGTGAGCTGGGCGATGTGTGGCTCCCGCACGATGCGCGAGCGAGGAATCTTCAAACGGGTAGGTCACTGGTCGAACAGTTCCTCGACCAGAACATTCGTCCCAAGCTGGTTCCAAATCACAAGGTGCGGGACCGTCTTGCTTCGGCGAGAAAGATATTCCCCCTTATCGCCTTCGATAAACTTGCTACAGAAGACCTCATCGAGGCCCTGAAGGGCTACCGTCGGGTCTGGGATGACAAGAACCTGATCTTTTCAGACGTACCTTTGCATGACTGGTGCTCAGACTATGCTGATGCCTTTGGGTACATGTGCGTAGTAGCACATCCCAGGTTTGTGAAAGCAATTGCGAAGAAAGAAGGTAACGTGGTCCCCATTAACGATGGGATGAACTACCGTTACGCCTTGGAAGAACTGCACAATGACCGTTCAAAGACACTTGGGAATAGGCGTATCGCATGAGCTCCGACAGCCCATCTAGTGGTAACCCCACAATCGTCGATCCAGAGAAGCTCACTCCGATTGAGCTCTGGAAGACTGAGATTGCCTACGCCGAACAGGAACTGAAGAAGTACCACGAGCGAGCTAGGAAGGTTGTGCGCCGGTTCCTAGATGAACGCGATGCCATGGAATCAGGCATGAAGTGGTTCAACCTCTTCTATGCCAATACGAAGATCATGCGGGCGGCATTGTACTCGCAGATTCCAAAGCCGGAAGTCAAGAGAAAGTTCACCGATTACAAGGACGACCTTGGTCGAGTCGCTTCGTCCATACTTCAACGTGCCATTCAACCAGACGGTGACGATCCCCGCGACCTGTTCGATGCAGTCCTCCGACATGTATCTACAGATCGTCTAGTACCTGGTCTCGGTCAGGCATGGTGTCGTCTCGAGACCGATACAGAGGAAGATGAGCTGATCATCGAAGGTCAGATGCAGTCCGTAGGTGAGGCCGTTGATCACCATAACTTGCCGGAGAACTCAGGGTTCAAAACAGGACCCGCGCCAGACGAGCAACAAGTACGTACACCCCCGCAACCGCCAGCTGTAGCACCCCCTCAGTCTCCTATGGGAGCTGGCCAAGCGGGACCGCCGCCAGGGGGCATGCCACCTCCGGGACCTGGAGCACCCGGAGCGTCTGGCCCTCCGCAGCAACCTCCTGCGCCGGTGATCATGAAGTTCAAGCGCATTACTGACCAAAGAGTCGCGCTTGATTATGTCTATTGGGAAGACTTTCTGTGGAGCCCGTGTAGGGTCTGGGAAGAACGCCGTTGGGTTGGTAGAGTGGTATACATGGATCAGACCCAGCTGGTCCAGCGATTCGGAGCAGAAAAAGGGAAAGCTGTTCCGCTGAACCATCGTCCAATGAACTTGAACCTTAACACCTACCCTGGTGGATTGGTTCCAACGAACCAAGCGATCAAACAGGCGAGGGTCTACGAGATCTGGGATCGTATTCATCGCAAGGTAGTTTGGCTATGTAAAGACTATGACAAAATCCTGGATGAGAAGGATGATTTCCTTAATCTCATCGGGTTTGAACCGTGTCCGAAGCCGCTACTGGCGAACATCTCGACCTCAAATACAGTTCCACGTCCTGACTTTTACATGGTCCAGGACCAGTATTCAGAGCTGGATAATGTCAATAATAGAATCTCACTTCTTGTCCAGGCATGTAAAGTCGTCGGTGTATATGATCGAGCAGCAGAGGGTGTCCAACGAATGCTACTCGAGGGCTTCGACAATACGCTCATTCCAGTGGACAATTGGGCGATGTTCGCCGAGAAGGGCGGGGTTAAGGGTCAGGTGGACTGGTTACCTCTCGAGCAGGTCG
>Ga0193738_1000213_pt1 | contig 40802 bp, 43 predicted proteins | sample L2a1metaG_FD_144927 | JGI IMG/M metagenome (GOLD analysis project Ga0193738, IMG submission 144927) | Soil microbial communities from a riparian zone of the East river system, Colorado, United States - L2a1 | ecosystem: Environmental > Terrestrial > Soil > Riparian zone | place: USA: East River... | reverse complement strand
GTTGCGGATACATTGCCAAATAGGTGCTATTAAGACTACGAGATAAATAAGCGATGCGTAGGGTAAAATTTTACTTGCAAAATATTTCCAATTGTCATTGCTGATCAATCCTGTGTTATAGAAAGATGTTATTGAGTTTGTTTCTGATAAAAGTGAAGTGATAAACGTATAAACAAACCATGCAAACCCGGAAAAGGTCAATAGCGTTGCTAAAGATGTTTTATGCGCAGGTCTGATCTTATGAAATGAAGCAGTAATAAATTGGTAAACCACCCAGAGCAAAGCCATTTGCCAGAGGCTATTGACCAATGCCCAGCCAAGTGATTGCAGAAAGTTTACCTGGTTCATGAATACAAATCTTATTTGCTTTTCAAATTATCGATCATTTCCTGGATCTTTTCCAATTCCTCCGGAGTGGCTTTACTTTCTCCCAATGCTTGTATCACAAGTTGAGAAGAAGAACCTCCAAAAAGTGAATCGATCATTTTCCCTAATAAATGTTTTTGTGTTTTTTCCTTACTCACTGCTGCCTGGTACACATGGGTACGCATACTATCATCTCTTTTCACTAACCCTTTTTCATTCATTATCTGCATTAACTTAAGAGTGGTTGTATAACCAGCGTCTTTCAATGCAGCTAATTCTTCATGCACTTCACGAACAGTAGCAAGACCTTTTTTCCATAGAACTTGTAAGATCTCTAATTCGCTTTCAGTAGGTTTGATATAACGGGTAGTTGCCATGATTTTAATCTTTTATAGCCCGAATATACGACTTATTTCGTACGAAGATAATTCCTTAGCCAAATTTAATTTTTTTTAACATGGATTAACATTAGGACGGATGAACGGTTAAAAGGTTACGATGAATGTTTGAATAGGTGTATAAAAAACTAAGTCCCGCTGTAGAAACAGCAGGACTTAAGTAATGGTTCTGATTAGACTCTTTAGTTATTTATATTCAACTGTGTTTGCAGTATTAGTTTTGGTTGCGACTGCGACAGGTTTAATTTCATTTTTGTGAGATACTACTGCTTCACTCTTTGCATTACTTATTTGCGCAAGAGTAGGAGCAATGACCAAAGATACAATTGACATTAACTTAATCAAAATATTCATTGAAGGTCCTGAAGTATCTTTGAAAGGATCACCAACTGTGTCACCAGTTACTGATGCTTTGTGTGGTTCAGATTTCTTATAGTAGATCTCCCCATTAATTTCAACGCCCTTTTCAAAACTCTTTTTGGCATTATCCCATGCACCACCGGCATTATTTTGGAACATTCCCATTAATACGCCACTCACTGTTGCACCAGCAAGAAAACCACCTAATGCTTCTGCTCCAAGACCAGGCATAAACCCAATGATCAATGGAGAAACAATTGCAATAGCACCGGGCAACATCATTTTTTTAATGGAAGCATCCGTAGAGATAGCAACGCATTTATCATATTCAGGCTTTCCAGTGCCTTCCATAATACCAGGAATAGTTTTGAATTGTCTTCTTACTTCCTGCACCATAGCCATGGCGGCTTCACCTACTGCACGTATAGCTAATGATGAAAATATAAATGGAATCATGCCTCCAACGAATAATGAAGCAAGAACATTTGCTTTATAGATATCAATACCGGTGATGCCGGATACTCCAACAAAAGCTGCAAACAGTGCAAGCGCAGTTAAAGCTGCAGATGCAATTGCAAATCCTTTTCCAGTAGCAGCAGTTGTATTACCAACAGCATCGAGCACATCTGTTTTTTCACGAACTTCCTTTGGAAGTTCGCTCATTTCAGCAATACCACCTGCGTTGTCAGCAATTGGACCAAATGCATCGATCGCTAATTGCATAGCAGTTGTTGCCATCATACCAGCGGCAGCAATTGACACACCATATAATCCTGCACATTCATAAGAACCCCAGATGCCAGCTGCAAGAACAAGAATAGGAAGGAATGTAGATTCCATACCTACTGCAAGACCGCCGATAACATTTGTTGCATGACCAGTTCCTGATTGACGAACGATCGACAATACAGGTCTTTTGCCCATGGCTGTATAATATTCTGTGATAATACTCATTAATGTACCTACTGCAAGTCCAACTGCAATAGCACCCATTACACCCGTATTTGTAAACTCATGTCCGCGAAGCGACATTGTTTCAGGAAGGATCCAATAAACAAGACCAATTGCAGCGATAGCAGTAAGAACAATAGAACCCCAGTTACCCATGTTCAAAGCTTTCTGAACACTGCTTGTATTTATACCCGCTGAAACCATGTACCTGCTATTGAAAATAGAATTCCGATACCTGCAATTAGCATTGGAAGAAGAATAGGAGACATACCGCCTAAACCATCGTCACCAGTTACAATTGTTTGCTGACCAAGTACGATGGTTGCAAGAACAGTAGCAACATAAGAACCGAAAAGATCAGCACCCATCCCAGCTACGTCACCAACGTTATCACCAACGTTATCTGCAATTGTTGCAGGATTACGTGGATCATCTTCAGGAATACCAGCTTCAACTTTACCAACAAGGTCTGCGCCAACATCAGCAGCTTTTGTATATATACCACCGCCAACACGGGCAAACAATGCTATTGACTCAGCACCTAAAGAAAAGCCAGTAAGTACTTCGATCGTCATTAGCATCTCCGGTCCATTTATAGGAGCTCCGGTTGGAACAAAATACATTTTAAGAACTATGAATAATCCGCTTAATCCCAGTACAGCAAGACCTGCCACACCAAGACCCATTACAGAACCACCGGTAAATGAAACGGCCAATGCTTTACGTAAACTTGTACGGGCAGCTTGTGCAGTTCTGACGTTCGCTTTCGTAGCAACTCTCATTCCGATGTAACCAGCAGTAGCGCTAAACACCGCGCCAACTACAAATGCACCGGCTATCAACCAATGGCCATGCGGATTGGTAGTTGCCATTACCGCAAGCAATATTCCAACGATCACTACAAAGTAGCCCAGTATTTTCCATTCAGCTCTTAAAAAAGCCATGGCACCTTCAGCAATATAAGTGGCGATCTCTTTCATCCGGTCGTTACCGGCATCTTGTTTTGAAACCCAATTGAATTTGATAAAAGTGTATAGTAAACCGATTAATCCCATCACGGGAACTAGGTAAATCAAATTGTCCATAAGTGTTGATTCTTAAACAGTTTAATGCTCCATCGATTTATATGGAGGTCGGCAAAGATAGGGGGAGAAAGGTGAATTTGAAATTTAGATTTCGGATTTTGGGTTTATGATTTACTAGTTGATTTCAAAGAAGATTTTGAGCTTAATCCCACCTTTTTTAATATCTCATTAAATCGCGGATCATCGCGGATCGAATCAAACTTTGGATCGATACCAATGCTGCATAATGACTCCTCATGCTTTTGATAGCTTTTTTCAAGCCATTCAAAAGCTTCATCTGTTTCACCAAGTGCCACATATACTAATGCAACACCACGATAGTCATTTGAGCTTAGCATTTTTTCTATACCCGTGTTCTCAATTATTTTTCTTGCCTCATCTTCCTGATCCGATACAGCATAAATATATGCAAGTGCCACATCTGTTTTGATCTTATTACCAGTGAGGCTTCCCCATTTAATAGTTTCATTGATTGCTTCATCATACATTTCCTTACCTGTATAAGCAAGTGAAATAAGACGATGAACAGGAACAAATCCCGGGTCAATTTCCAACGTTGTCAACGCAGTTTCTATGGCTTCATCATATTGCCCCATATAATATTGGAAGATCCCTTTATCTTTTAATATTCCTTGAGAAATAGGATCAAGCTCAACCGCAATATCGATCTCTTTAAATGCTTCCTGGGTTTTGCCTATAAATAGAAGAAGCTCGGCATACCAGTGATGACCTGTTGCATTTTTAGGATCAAGTTGTAAACCCAGTTTAAATTCTCTTTCAGCACCTGCCCAATCCCAGTCATTCAGCATCAATGAAATTGCAAGTGATATATGTGCTTCTGCGAGTTGTGGATCGATTTCAAGGGCTTTATGAACGGCATCCATTTGTTTTTGATAAAGATCTCTTCTCGAAAGATTCGTGTATTCTCCCATCAAGCTAAGTGTATCGGCAATACCTGCCCATGCCAATGCATAATCAGGATCTTTTTCCAGAGCTCTTTCAAAATACTTTATAGCTACTGTCAGGCCCTGCTCATTTCTTTTCTTCCAAAAGAACAATCCCTGCAAATACAATTGATAAGCTTCTGTATTATCTGTATATCTTTTTTGTAGCGTAACTTTTTCTTCGCTGCTCAATTGTAATCGCAATGCTTCTACAATTTTTATTGATACGTCTTCCTGTATATCGAAAATGTCATCAAGTGTGCCGCGAAAACTTTGCGCCCAAAGGTGAACATCCCGACATGCATCAATGAACTGGGCCGTAATACGTAAATTGTTGGCTGCCTTTCTTACACTTCCTTCCAGGATAAAATCAGCTCCCGTTTCTTTTCCAATAGTTTTTGTATCCTTCGTTGTGTTTTTATATTTCATCGAAGTTGTACGGGACATCACGTTGGTGTCTTTCAGCTTTGATAAGTTTGAGATAATTTCTTCGGTCAATCCATCGCTGAAATATTCTTGCTCAGGATCATTACTCATATTGACGAAGGGTAAAACAAGAATGTGTTTTTGTCGTACAGCTTCGCCTTTGCCCTCAAGGATCTCTACATCCGGAATTACCAACCCCGGTTTACTGATCGCATATATCTCCATTTGCCCTTTTACATTCTTTAATAAATATCTCCCCATGGAAACTGCAGAAACTTCTTTTTGATTTTTTATATCATCGTAAGCTTTGCTTGAGATAAAAATACTGCCAGGTACTGCAAATGATTCCATTCTTGATGCAATGTTCACCCCATCGCCATATACATTATTATCATCAACAAGCACATCACCGGTATGAATGCCGATTCGTAAGGGAACAAGAGGGGGGCTCTGCATTTCCAATTGCAGAGCAGTTGCAGCCTTCACACTTTCAAGTGTACTTGCAAAGCTGCAAAGAGCTCCGTCACCATGAAATTCCAGCAGACGACCACCATGATCATTCACTACTTCTTCTAATTTATTTTTTAATCGTTCACGGGAACTCATGGCCAAAGATTCGTCGGTCTCCATTAAGGCAGTGTAACCGACAATATCGGCGAACATAATTGCTGCTAACTGACGTGTAAAAGCCATAGTTGTTAAGACGTGAAGTTACCAAATATGACGAGTAGTTATGTTAATGAAAAATGATTTTATGTACTAAACTTCATTACTACTATTGAGCTTCTGTTGCACAGTTTACCCAGAGCGAAGCGAAGGGCACTCTTGTACGACATAAATCCTATTCAGCTAAGATTGGAAATACAAATGATAGTGTTTGCTGCAATTGGGGTTGAAGGCTGATCTGCAATTTGGGCATTGATCATTTGAATTCATGTATTCATTTATTGTTAGTTCATATTTGCAAACTCCACAAAGAATTCCTTTCGTATCCCATTCGTCTTTGTTCCAAACCATTGCCGGATGATCAGTTGTTTCTTCATGACATTGGTAGCAGGGATAATATTTGTCACAGCATTTGAATTTTATAGCAATAATGTCAAGCTGGGAATGATAATGCTCACAACGGGTTTCACCATCAATAACCTTTCCATATACTTTGATCTCATCCATTTTGCTGCTAAAGTGAGGAATGATTTAAGAAAAAAGAAATTTCTTTAGATAAATTGCAACATTTCCGAAATCAACCCGTCAAATGGCAAGTGAATAATATTACCGGGCAAAATACCACAGACCGAGACCTTGTGGATAGGGTATTGAGTGGCGAGACCAATGTTTTTGGTATTATTATTAAGAACACTGAAAATCTGGTGGCAAAGATCATTTTTGAAATGATCGTTACTGAGGGAGATAGAAAAGATATTGCGCAGGATGTATACATAAAAGCGTATCAGAAATTGCCGGGTTTTAAATTTCAATCAAAGCTTTCTACCTGGATCGGGCAAATATGCTATAACACTTGTATAGATCACTTACGAAAGAAAAAACTCGTATTGGCTGAAAGCATCTTTGAAACAGAAACCGATTCATCGAACGATATCCTTGATATGATGAATACGGCACAGGGAAATTTTGATGAGCCTGTAGATACTTTAGTTATCGGAAAAAATATTTCTGAAATTGTAAAAAAGAAAATCGAAAAGCTGCCACCAATTTATAAGACACTGATCAGTTTGTATCATAACGAAGAACTAAGCTATGACGAAATAGGAACAATAACCGGTTTGCCCGCAGGAACGGTGAAAAGTTATTTATTCAGAGCAAGAAGAGTATTAAAGAACGATCTTTTGCTTCATTATAAAAAGGAGGATCTATGGTAACAAAACATCTTACGGATGATGAAGTGCAGCTATATGCAGTAGATAAGCCTAATTGTGAAAAACGGATTGCTGAGCATATTCAATTATGCGAGGAATGCAGGTCGAAAGCCAAAGTTTATCAATTGTTGATAATTGGCATTAGGCAGCAGCCGCAGCCTGCTTTTAATTTTAATTTGTCTGAATTAGTTGTTCAGCAATTGCCTTTATCAAAAGAAAAAAGAAGTGACGGGTTACTTCTATGGATATTACTATTTATAGGTATTGGATCTATGGGTGCAATCTTATATTATTTCGAAATATCATTTGTTTATTTATTCAGAGGAATTGCGGCTATTTTCATTTACCTGATCATTATTACGGCATTAACCGTGATTACAGGATTGTTTATTGCTATGTATAAAAAATATGATAGCGAAATGAAATTGCTGGATTCCTATTGATCTTTTGCAACATTCTTTACAGCCATTCGTCTGATAATAATAAAACCCAAAAAATGAAGAAAATAATAGCAATCGCAACAGTATGTTCAGTAAGTTTTACGGCAAATGCACACGACAGTGACGTTGTATATAATGAGGAAATATTACAGGTTGCTGCAGCCATTTTTGTCGTCGGCATGTTTATGTATTTTATTATTGACATCCTGAGACGAATATTTGAACACCGGCTTAAAAACAAAATTGTTGACAAAGGGATTTCTGAAAACATAGCCCAATCTATTTTGGCTACTCAAAAACCGGGAGATAATAGATTCGCCAATGTGAAATGGTTTGCAATTTTAGCCGGCATCGGCCTGGGTCTCATGGTTGTTAATTATACGCAACCGCTAGGTTTTCATTCATTAGCGATCATGGCATTCAGCATTTCACTTAGTTTTTTGGGGTATTACTTTTTTACTAGGAGTGCAGGAAAATAATTTTCCTTTAGTTTAGAAAGACTTTGGGGCATAGCTTTTGCTCCTTGATTATTTGGTACATAAAGATATAGGTAGCGATTTGACGATTTGACAAGTCCCTTCCTTGGCCGTTTGCTTTTTTGCAGACGGCTTTTTTTTGCACTGCACACTTCCTAAGATAGAGAATGGGAAATTGGTACTGGAGAAAACAAGTAACCTTTTAAAACCGGGAGTGCAGGACCTAAGGTGAATATGTTAATTTGTTTCTTCCAACAATTTTTTAAGTGAGGCCAGCATCATCTTCCAGTTTTTTTCAGAATGATCTTTAGTTTTTTCGTCAGGGTTATTATCCTGTGTTAAAGTGACAAGAGTCTCATTATCTTTTTTTGCAAGATCGATCGTTACTATATGATAATTTTCCGGGTTATCATTAAGCCCGGTAAGAGGGCTGTAGTGGCTATACTGTAGTTTTTTTTGATCTTCAAGTTGAAGGATCTTCCCTTTGTCTTGATAACTTTTCCCTTCCCATTCTCCTTTCCAAATAATTTTGCTTCCTTCTTTCCAGTCAGAAATAACAGTTGTTTCAAACATATATTTCTTTATCATTTCAGGGTTGGTCAATGCATTCCAAACTTTGTCTGCAGTTGCATTAATAATAGTTTGAGCTTTTGCCACATATTTTTCCGATGACATTTTCTTTATTTAGTAATAGATGTGCAAAAACTGCACCGGAGGAGTGTCGGTTTATACATAAAGGAGCTTATTGACATTTAATTCCTGAAGCGTATTGCCATAAAGACTCTATGTTCTTTTGACTGATTGAAACACGACTTTCGCTTTCTTTGGCAGCAGTTTCCACAATTCTTTTATTGATATCAGCATTGAAGTTTTGAAAAAGATTATTGACCGGGCCACTTGCTTTTTGATTCATATCCCAAACTTTGGCTGTAGCAGTGCAATTAAAATCAAAAGCAGAAAAACTAATTGTTTTTATTTGTTTGAACCGGTTGGTTTTAAATTGAATTGTTTTATTTGTAATATCATAAACTATACTCCATTTTGTAAAATCACCTTGTGCAACTTCTCCGAGAATATCAAATGCATAATCCGTTAACGGTTTAGAAGTATTGTTTGTATTTAATTGCTGTATCATTTTGCAGGCCTCTCCAAAACGCTCCAATGAATTATTTCCATTTGAAGATGAATTTTTAACTGACTTTACAGATTCATCATAGGTGTTATTTGTAAGCACGGGAAAACTAAGGTCGCTTCCTTTATGTACAACCATTTTACCATTTAGAAATTCAATTGTTGCTACTTTACCATTTGCGTCTGCAACCAGGTAATGAAGTGGGGTAGTGCCGGTAGGTGATATCCGAAGTTTTTTATCTGTTGCAATTATTTCATCAATGGTTATGCAATTGTCTAATTGGTATTGTATCCATTGCAGCACACCAATAGCAGGCCTGGTATCTGCTGCAGGGTACTTTGTTTCATCTAACCACATCAATTCTACCACCAATCCTTTTTCATTCATGCCACCAGTTGGAAATTCTTTTCCATATTGATTAAAAGTAATGCTTCCGTATTTTGATACCCAGCTAATGGTTTCACCGGTTTCTGTTTTCAATGAAGTTTTTGATAAACCTTTCAGGTTTGTACAAACCATTCCCGCATCAGTAACCCAATCATAATTACGGCCAAAAACCATCTGCCCATTTTTATTGATAAAAAAAGTGGTACATGCATGAAGGAATGATACATGTGAATAAATAATGATAACTAATGCCAAAGTTTTTTTCATAAAATGATTTTAAGCACACTCACCTTATTAAGGCCTATTAACTATAATAACAAAGTCTAAATGAGAGAATTGCTTAAATAGTAAATTCCCTATTCTGTGAATAATTAAGTTGTCCTCAAGGTAAAAAATTGATTGAAATCTATCAAAGCCCACAAGAATAAGTCCGTAGTATTTTTATTGGCATCATATTCGTTGTTTGGCGCTTGATTTTTAACTATGGTGCATATATATTGCATTGCCTTCAAATTTTTCAACCGCTCAAAATTCAAAATTCTTATGAAATTATTTACTCTGTTATTTTTAGTAGTCGCATCCTACGGTGTTAGTGCGCAATGTAGTGCACCAACTGGTCTTTCAACTTCAGGTATTACAACAAGCAGCTCAACCGCGAACTGGAATCCTGTTAGTGGAGCCATTAGTTATGATGTGGATTATCAAGCATCATCATGGGGGTTCTGGATCAATATCGCATCAGGAACAACATCGACATCCTGGGATTTACTGGGTATGTCTGCTTCTACTGCCTTTAATTGGAGAGTAAGAGCTAACTGTTCATCCGGCAGCAGCGGCTACGCACAGACAACTTTTAGTACTTTATCTCAGAGTACAACATGTAGCGCTCCAACTGGTCTTTCAACTTCAAACATTACAGCTACGGCTGCTACTGCTACTTGGGCACCTGTTAGTGGGGCGGCGAGTTATAATGTCGACTATAAACTTTCAAGTTCATCCGCATGGACAACTATTGCGAATGGTACAACCTCTTTACAATGGACCTTATCGGGATTGGGAGTAACTACTTCATATGATTGGAGAGTAAGAGCTAATTGCACTTCTGGTAACAGCAGCTACACACAAACGCAGTTTACTACAGGAGCAACTGGTTCATGTAGTGCTCCCGGCGGACTTTCCGCATCTAATATTGCATCCAGCACTGCAACCTTGAATTGGAATGCTGTGAACGGGGCGTTTGCTTATACTGTCCAGTATAAGCCGGTTTCTTCTGGTACATGGATATTTGCAACTTCTGGTACTTATGGACTATATGTCAATTTATATGCTTTGTCTGCGAACACAACATATGATTGGAGAGTATACTCAAACTGCAGCCTCACCGAAGGTAGTGGCTACAGCTATGGGCAATTCACAACATCAGGAGGAGGATCAACGCCTCCACCCACATCAGGTTGTCCCGGCCCTTATGATGTTAGTACAAACGGTACTATCAGCGGCGCTGCTGCAATAAGTTTAAATACAGAAGTAAAAGGAACTATTGCTCCAAAAAATGATATTGACCATTATAAATTCACGATCAGTTCAGTTGGTACGATCACTGTTTGGTTAACTACATTACCTGGAAACTATGAACTTGCTTTATTAAATAGCAGCGGAACGCAAATTGGTATTTCAAAAAATAAGAGTACTAGAAATGAATCAATTTCAGTAAGTGTTTCTGCAGGTACTTATTACGCAAAAGTATATCCGGCGGGTACTGCGAATAGTGCAACATCTTGTTATACGTTGAAAGTGCAAACAGTTACTGCAACTAAGGTTGCAGCTACTGCCACTAATGTAACAGCTACTGCTACTATGGAAAATGCAGATCCAAACTTTACAATTAACCTTTTCCCTAACCCCGCAGGTGATCAGTTGAATGTATGGATCGAAGGCATTCAGAAAAGAGCTGATATTAAAGTTTATGACCTGATGGGTAAATTGGTACTACAACAAGTAAGCAACAATACGCTTACTCAATTAAATATCTCAAAACTTACTGGAGGTTTTTATTTAGTGAAGGTGAATGATGGTAAGGAAAACAGGTCAGCAAAGTTTGTAAAAAATTAAATTCTAAGCGTCAGAAAATAAAAGGCTGCCTTATTAGGCAGCCTTTTATTTTTATTGAGGTACAAGGCAGATTTTTTTACTGGGTTATATTCAATTTCTCTTTTAGATATTTAGGCAATGCCGCTTTATTTACCATCAGGATAACTGTTTTTAATTTGAAATAGTTTTCAGACATAAAAAGATAGCCCTTGTCATTTGCCCAGGAGCCCCATGAGTTTTTTAAGTGATACCATTTCTGTCCATCTTCTTCTTTGCCTATACCAACAAGGTGAAGCATGTGATCCCGTTCGGTTGCTTCAGTTTTATAATTCTTTAATCTTTCTTCGTTATAATTATAAACAGAATCGTTCAATGTTGCAAAACCACTAAATGTACCGAAGCCTGGTTCAGTTACATCACCTTCCCAACCTACAGACCATCCGTTGGCCAATGCGCTATCAATAAGTATTTGCAAGTCACTAAGCGGAATATTATATAAACTATCACCGGCCCAATTAAACTTATCATCAAGCAAACATTTTTTATACAAAGGTTGATCTGCAAAAGACATTAGTTCGACATAATCATTTTCAAAATGAATTAGTTTTTGCGCAAATGATCTTGGGGTGTATTGTTCCATTTGATACCAGAATGTTGCGGGCACTTTTCCTAAATATTTATCCAGTGTATCATTCACTTACTGTATATCTGTTGAACTCAAATTAATTTTTCCTGCTCTCAAAAATTTACGACCAATCCGGTGCATTGCAGTATCTAATTTTGTATGATCATGACTACCCCTGGAATTTAGGATACCCCGATAAGCAGCTTCTGGAACCATTCCATAATTATTCACCACTCTTAATACATCACGAAATTGACCACCGCCTGCATAATAAGTTTTGCCTTTCGTTGCCAGCCATGTTTTTAATTTATCAATATATGCATAGCGGGCAATGAACATTTCAGAGAGATTTAGTCTTAGATCATATTTTTTTATCAAATCACTTTCAAATAGGGAATTGGTACCAAACACCCAGCAAGTTGGGCTATGTGCCTGGTCTTTTACTTCTGTTCGAATGACTGAATCAGTTAAACGAATAGATGATTTTTGTGCTTCGGAGTCAGGTTGTGAGTATAAAAGGGTAGTGGCAATGCATAGGAATACTGTTGGAAAAAAGTATTTTATCATTGGTGGCATTTAATAATTGAAACTAACGAAGAAGAAATTCATTTCATATATGCTGAACAGAGTATTAACGGATATTTAGATTTTCCAGGAGGAGTTTATGCAAAAGAGATAAATATATTTTTTGAAAATATATTACTGCAATGAAGGATCATTAAAAGTATCACCCTGCTTCATATCGCCAGTAGTAAATCCTTTTTTAAACCAATAGATACGTTGCTGTGATGTGCCATGTGTAAATGATTCAGGAACTACATAGCCCTGCGATTCTTTTTGCAACCTGTCGTCACCAATAGCATTAGCAGCATTTAAAGCTTCATCAATATCACCAGCCTCTAAAATATTTTTCATTTGTTGTGCATGATGAGCCCAAACACCGGCTAAAAAATCAGCTTGTAATTCAAGCATCACAGAATATTTATTGTATTCTTCACGACTCATTTGCTGTCGCAGCCTGTCCATTTTATCAGATATGCCCAATTGCTTTTGAATATGGTGACCTACTTCATGCGCCACGACATAAGCCATTGCAAAATCTCCCGGCGCTTTGAAGCGTTCTTCTAGTTCCTGGTAAAAAGAAAGATCAATATATAATTCCTGGTCACCGGGACAATAGAACGGACCGGAAGCCGAACTTGCATGACCACATGCAGACTGAACGGCGCCACGGAAAAGAACAAGTGTAGGTTGTTGGTAGCGGCTTCCTTGTTGAGCAAATAACTGGTCCCATACATCTTCGGTATATCCTAAAACGACTTTTACAAATTTTGCACGTTCATCATCTGCTGCTTGTTCTTCGGGTGTTAGTTGCTGTGTTTGAGCGGGAAGTTGGATCTGAGGCATTGATCCATCATCAGTTCCTCCGCCGCCAAGCAATAAGTTAAGTACGAGCACGATCACACCAATGATGCCACCACCTGCGGCGATGCCCCCCGCTGAAAGACCACGGCGGTCATCTACATTTGAACTTTCTCTGCCACCTATCCAACGCATAATAAAAATTATTGGGTGATCAATAAAGTTAGATACAACTATAGAAATAAGATAAAAACCTTGCCAGATTTTTTAAACTCAGCGCATGATGAGCGAAACAAACTTGTTGACTATTGACTTACTAAAAATACTTGCCCATTCTCTTTCAGCCAATTCAGAACTGAAATTTCACTTTTAACCTGTTCGGGCAATTTATTCACCAGCATGTCTTCTATTCCTCGTACATGGTCTTCCGAAAACTTGTCGGTTTGTGATGCATAGAGATTAATGATAAAAAGTAACTGATTCCCGTTTTGGCGGTCAAAAAGTCTGCGGCTTGGAGTACCATCAAAAATGAATTCACCTGTCCAGTTGTAATTATTACCGGTACTTAAATGTTCTTTTGAAAAAAGCATGCGTTAAAGGTAACTATTATTAACAATTTAGGCGAATGGCTGGTTTTGCCACCTTAGTATATCTACTTTAAGTGAGTCTAGGGTTCTTGCTAGTTATCTTTTAATTATTCGGGTTTCCTAATTATTTTTTTCTTTTTAGTAATATGTTTTTTTTCTTTCGATCACTGCCAACTAAATAACCATAAGGCTTTAGCGAAGGAATATGATCGCAAATGATCTTGACAATTCCCAATAATGGAATGGCCAGTACCATTCCCGGAATTCCCCATACTAACTCACCCAATACAAGAATGAGGATCGTAAACAGGGGGTTTATATTTACTTCAGCGCCTACAACGAGAGGTTCCAGGAGGTAGGTCTGTAAAAACTGGACAATAAGATAAGTAATTACAACACCGAGCACCATTCCTGTGCCACCACCCTGGATAACTACCATTAAAATAGCCAGTAGGGTTCCGGTCAGATTTCCTATAAATGGAATTATCTCTAATAGCCCGCAAATAATAGCAAATAAGACTGCATATTTAACACCAACGATCGAAAAGCCAATACTATACATTATCCAAAGACAAACTATCATCATACCAAGCCCGGTTATGTATTGCTGTGAAACTTTCTGTATATCCTGAATGATCGTTTCAGTGTTTTTCTTTTGTTGTGAAGAAATAAGTTGCAGCACAAATGTTTTTATGCGGCTACGATAAAACATAAAAAGGAAAATATAAACCAGCACTAAAATAAAATCAACGACAAAACCAGTAGCAAAAGATCCTAAATTGGATAACATACCACCATTTTTCTGCGCCTGTTCAGTTATTATTTTTTCTTGTTGTTTTTTCGAAATTCCAAAACGAGTACCAATATATTCCTCGACCTCGCTGATCTTTTCCCGAACCTTATTTTCAATATCTGTTGATTCTGTAGCAAGGTCAGTTATCTGCCAACTAATTAGCCAAATAATTGCTGTTATAAAAACTAAAAAAATAATTATACAAAGGAGGATCGAAATGCCTTTTGGTATTTTTTTGTTTTCAAACCAACGGCTTAACGGTAAAAAAAGCATGGCAAGCAAACCTCCAAAACACACGGGGACTAAAAATGGTTTGGCGTAATAGATTGCTGCAACAATGAGGAAACTAAGCAGCAAAAAAAGTACAACTTTCTGCAAAGCGGAAGTCTGAAGCATATTAAAAATTAATAAAAATGATGCCGAAGGTTAAACAACTACGAATATAAAGTGTAGAGTATTGATTTCTATGTGGTAATATTTACCCATTCCAATAAATCGATATTGATGGTCTGATAATTGATTTATAGGTATAAAAATAAAAAGGTATGAAAAAGTTATTATTTCTATTTGGAGCAGCAATCATGATTTTTACATCTTGCAAGCGGGAAAGATATTATGATCTTACTGCTGGCAAGTATATAAATCTTGAAAAAGATGAAAAGACAGGGCGCATGATAAATACTGAAACACATGAGCCTGTTTATATTTATGTAGATCGAGAAACAAAGGATACTATTTATGGAGCAACTGGGGATGTGGTCAATGGACATGTAGTAAAAACAAGTGATGGTAAATATGATATTGATGATGAATACAAGATCAAGTATGGCGATTATAAAATGAAAGTGGATGGGGATGAAGTAAAGATCAAAGATGGTGATACAAAAACAAAAATGGAGGATGGCGAAAAGAAAGTAAAAAAGGATGATTAAGCTAAAAATGTAAATATGTTAAAGGTTGCCCCCGATTTAATCGGGGCAGCCTTTTTTATAAATTATTTTCATGAAAGTGAATGGCTCCAGGTAAGGTCATATTTTCCTTTTGTCGGTTTAATACATGTAAACAAAAAACTTGTGACAAAGGGAGTACTACGAGTGGAATCTTTTTTACCCGAAAAATGTATACCGCCGCTTGCAAGAACTTCTATCGATGAAGTTTCTATTGCTTTCCAGCCGGGCTGAACTTGTTGTAAGGAATAACCCATATCAACATTACATTCAGCTAATTTTTCCACTAAAATTTGAAGTAAATCGGGTTCTTCCAAGGTTGCGATTATGGCAATTGCAGACCCGTTTCCTTTGTTGGATGGTTTTTTCATAAGGAGTGATTTTCAGTTTTTACAGGTACGGGTTTTTTTAGAACGCAGGAAGTTAGGATTTATTGGCTAAAATGAAAATTACTTACCGATCTTTTTTTGAAGAACCCAATGATGACCGAATGGATCAGCAAGAGTTTCCTGCCGGAATGTTTCGGGGCTTAGTTCATTATTCCTGGTAACTTCTTCATGCATGTGAAACAATGCTTCGTTAATAGACATTTCTGCCACATGAACACTGCCATCATCATTATTCCATTGACGCAAAACAATTGCATCAAGCGCATTCTTATAAAACTCAATTGCAGGCGCCACTGTTTTTAGATATATCATCGGGGCAAAGAATGTTGAATTCTCTTTCATGATCTTTTATTTATTGAACATTGCGGATAAATAAAAAACTTCTAATCAACTCCACCTTTTCTTGTTGGTGATCTTTGTTCTGGCCATTTGCCCGGTTCACCGGTTTGCCTGTTAGCAGGTAAAACTATTTTCTCTCTTGATGTTGTAGCCGGATCTTCACAAGCCATGTACACAAGTATCGCAGTAAGTATTGCATTATTTTTTACATCATCAAAAACAATTTTATCATATGTATCCCTATTGGTATGCCACGTATAGCTGCCATACAACCAACTGTTGGAACCTAAACCAAAAGCAGGCACTCCTGCTGCAACAAAAGAAGCATTGTCTGATCCGCCACCAGATGGTGCACCTGGAAATCTTGTTTCGAGTTCCTGTTTATATCCCGATGGCACTCTGGCCAACCATCTGCCCATATATTCATAAGAATGTATAAAGCCAGCACCACCAATATTTACAACTCTACCAGTTCCATTATCCTGGTTAAACAATGCCTGCATATTTTTTACGATCTCAGGATGATCTTCCACAAATGCACGGGAGCCATTCAATCCTTGTTCTTCGCTGCCCCAGTGACCAACCAATATTGTACGCTTTGGATTTGGATAAATTTTTTTAAGAATACGCATTGCTTCCATCATTACTAATGTTCCTGTTCCATTATCGGTTGCACCAGTGCCGCCATCCCACGAATCAAAATGCGCAGATAGCATTACATATTCATTTGGTTTTTCGGTTCCTTTTATTTCAGCAACTGTATTGAAGGTCGGCACCATGCCCAATTCTTTTGAATCAGTTCTTACACTGATCTTCGGATTTTTTCCTGATTGTAATAAACGGTAAAGCAATCCATAATCTTCTAATGCAATATCAATAGTTGGAATTTTTGTTGTACTGGCACCAAAAATTTTATTTACTCCAAAACCTGCTGACCAATTGGAGCCAACTATTCCAACAGCGCCTGCTTTTTCTAATGCTAGTGCAAGATTCTTATTTGATAAACCTGTTTTGCTGAGTCTTTTTCTCCATGCATCATTTTGTTCTGTTCTGTCTTTTTTCATTTTGTCAACAGACTCTTTTGTCCCAAATTCTGTCCAGTTATAATCTGGTCTGCCTGTGGGTTGCATCATTGATATCATTGCAAATTTTCCTTTTACATTGGGCAGCCATTGTACAAAGGCCATTGAATCTGCTACATCAGGAATAATGATCAGTTCTGCTGTTATTGTTTTACCACCTGTAGATGGGCTCCATGCAAGCTGTGTGCCTTCCAAAGTTTTTATCCAGGGCTGCACCATATCAATATGGGAGACACCTCTTTCCCAACCACGCCATTCACCCCATTTTTCATTGCGAGCAGTAATGCCTAAGCTTGTATATTTTGCCACTGCCCAATCATGAGCTTGTTGCATTTTTGATGTGCCAACTAATCTTGGTCCAATACCATCTAGTAATTCGTGAGCATTATTTTTCAGTTGTGAATTTTCATTTGCCTCTTTTATGATAGCCGCTACCATTAATGAGTCTTTGCCTTGTGCAAACGAAATAGTTGTTGGTAAAAGAAACAGGATCGTTAAAAGCCTTAATGCATTTTTCATATAAAGTAGTTTGTAAATGATGTTTTTTTGGAAGACGAATGTAATGAATTGAGGGAACAACACATTTGTCCGCTTCACAAATAGGAATTTTTATTTAACAGATAAATATGCCGATGATCGGATCTGTAAATTATTTTACTGCTAATGTCAGTGCCATAGTCGCCCAGTTTGTTCCGGCAGCAGAAATGAATTGATCTTTGTCGTGTGGAAATCCATTTTCAACAAAAGGAACAAAAGGAATAGAACGGGATTTCACTTTCCATGATCCATCTTCATATTGAGTTTTGAGTAAGAATGAAATTCCTTTTTGATATGCCAGGTCACTTGATTTTAATTCTCCTATTTCATATAATGCATATAAAGCCTGGCCTGTTGCATATGAATCACTTTCTAAAGTAGGTAATTGTGACCATCCTCCGTCTTCCCGTTGTGTGGATAATAATTTTTTTGCTTGTTGTGCTATAAAATTTTTATCACCATTTACCCATTTAAGTCCCAGTAGCTGAAAAATTCTTTCTTCATTATTTTCCGGAACTGTTTTTATCATCCATGCACGAGCCCTTTCAATTCGTTTATCTATCTCTGTTTTTAATGACGGTGGCGAATAATATTGTAAAGCCGACACCATTAAGGCAGTAGCAGAAAAAGCATAGTACTCCATTGGTGGTCTTGGATTAGGACTGACCCATGAGCCATCGTAAATTTGACGTTGCATTAAATTCTTCACCAGCATTTCGATCAGCTTATTTGATTTGTATTTATTTGCCCATAATGCCCACAACTGGTAAGCACTTGACATGACGATAGCAACGGGATCGCTATTTTGTGCCAATACATCTTTTCTTGCTCTTATTACGGTATCGACAGAATTAAGTATCTCGTTCAGACTTGAATCATTAACAGTAAACCCTTTTTCTTTTGCCAATGATAAACTAACGGCTGTCAGATCCTGGTGATGACATGATTGGCATCCTCCAGCATTTTCTAAAAATAGGTGACTGCTGTTTTGTAATAGAGGCAAAGTTTTATTCACTGCCTTTTTAATGTCTTCCTGGGTATTGATCTTGTTTTCTTTTGTTACAGTTGTAAATGCAGCTATTACTGTAACAATTACTGATAGTGCCAACCATTTTTTCATAAAGAATTATTTTTCGAAAGAAATTATTTTGCTCCTGCTTTTTTTAGTAATGCTACCGTTTCCGTATTTCCTTTTTTCAACGCCCATGAAAGAGCTGTTGAGCCATCATCTGCTTTTATATTTACATCAGCTCCTTTATCTAGCATAGCTTTTATGATATCAACATTATCATGTTCGTTGTAAACCGCCCACATCAATGGTGTGATCCCACGTACACCTTTCATATCGATTTTTTTTGCTTTTTTCAATATTGCTTTTACTGATACAAGATCATTGTAAGTGACCGCTGATGATAAAGCGGTTAATCCAAAGGTACCTACCAGGTCAGGGTCAGCACCTCGTTCTAATAATTGGATCACAACTGGAGTGTTTACATTGAATGTTGCATTAATCAATGCTGTTAAAGAGTCAACTGTGAGTGCATCAATAGCGATCCCTTTATTAAGTAATAATGATATGGTGGCTGTATCGCCGAACAATGCGGCTCTTATCAATGCATTTTCTTTTCTTTCATTCACAGCAAGAGCATTGGCGCCTTTATCGATCAGCAATTTCACTGTTTCATATTTCTCATGACCGACAGCTGCAATGAGTAATGGAGTATTACCAGACTTTGCTTTTGCATTTACATCTGCACCATGTTCTATCAAGAATTTCATTTTTGCAATATCATGAACGGCCCACATCAATGCTGTTTCATCAAGATTATTTTTTGCATTTATGTCAGCGCCTTTCTCTATCAAAAATTTCATGCAGTCGATGGAAGAATAAAATGTTGCATACATTAGTAAATGATCTCCATCTTCGTCAGCGCTATTTGGGCTGGCGCCCTTTTCAAGTAATGATTTTACTTCTTTCAGGTCATTATTCTTTACCGCTTCAAAGATCTTTGAAGCAGAAATTTGTGCATTCAATGCAGGAATGCTGCTAATACATAAAAAAGCGATCAATGCAAGTTTACGCATGGTGTGGGGGATATGTACTAAAACTAAACTAAATTTTGAAATTTGCAGTCGGTTGTTTATAATTTATCTGTATGTTTCCGTGCTTTGATCATGTTACTAACTCTGTAGAGCTGAATGATATTTAAAATAATTATTACTACAATGACATAGCCGAGTATATCATAGTGCTGTAGTGGACTTGTTTTTGTTTTTTGAACAACGACCATTCCTCCGACTGCCGCAGCTATACCACCGGCAATTTGCTGTAAAGATGAATTGATACTCATGAATGCGCCACGATCCTGCATTTTTGGTAACGCAGATACCAGGGCCATCGCCGGAACTATCCGGCTCATGATCGCTGTCATCATCAAAATATTCAGCGTAATAATAAGAAAGAATGGGACAGGAGTAAGATTTGTATAGATCACGATGATCACCATCATGCTAAGAGCTGCAACCGTAAATATTTTTACTTTATCTATTTTATCACTAAGCCTTCCGATCAATGGCATTATAATAAGTGCCGCAATACCGCTGGCCATAAACAAAAGTGGAAGTTGCTCATAGGATACATGCAGGTTATTTACTGCAAATGCGCTACCCCAGGGCATCATCATAAAACCACCCATTGATAGTAATGCAGTTAATAAAAAACCAGTGCGATAATCCCGAAGCCGTAGTGTATGCCATAAATGTTTAATAGCGGTCTTATCAGTTTTTAGCTCGAGATGTTGTGTAACAGGTTGCAGTTTTAGCATTACCAATGACCATATGATCGTAGCTAAGCCAACGATCATAAGAAATGGTGATTGCCATCCCCAATGGTTGGCAATATAAAGACTGATGGGAATACCTAATACCTGGCTGGCGCCAAACCCCATTTGTATAAAGCCCATCGCTCTTCCCCGTTGTTGTAAGTGAAAAAGATCAGCTACAATTGCGAGTGAAATAGAACCGATCACTCCGCCAAACAATCCTGTTATTAATCTTGCAGCTATCAGCATTGGATATGTATTAGCTAATCCGCAGAATAAAGTGCCGGCTATAAAACCGATATAAAAGAACATTAATAATTTTTTACGATCAAACCTGTCAGCAAAACCCGCAGTTAGTAATCCAGAGATACCTGCGCTGAAAGCATAGACTGATACAGCAAAACCAAATTGATTCGTGGTAAGCTCCATTGATTTCATCAGCATATCACCAAGCGGGGACATAACCATAAAATCAAGTACGACTGTAAATTGAGTGAGGGAAAGCAATACGATCACCAATACCTGGTAACCTGTAAACTTATTTTCAATAGTTCCGGTTTTCGTGTCCATTGTTTTTCAAAAATAGTCAATTTGAAAGGGAACAGGATGCGCCGATAGCTCTGGGAACTAAGAATTGAGATCACTTATTTTTAAACAAGCGAATTTTCCAGTTAGCAGCTTTGTACAATTCTAATTCAAATGTCTGGCTGTCCGTAAGAGTGCCGAATAGCTTACAGGGGAATGATGATAATTCTAAAGTGATATAGCTTTTAAAAGAACTTTCGTATTTCGATCTTGTTTTTAAAATGCATCCAGTAGGAGAAACAATATTACTAAGCAGCAGAACAAAACCAGCCGCTGTACCATTTGGTGAACCACTATTAGTCCCGATCTCAATAGTTATAGTGTTGCCACTGGTTTTAGAAGGTGTGATCTCAGTCAAATCAAACTGTTCAGTGGTACTGAAAGAATAAGTTGTGTATTTATTTCCTTTGAATTCTCCTCCACTCCAAAAACCTTTAACGATACTATCTGGCATTGACTTTCTTATATAATGCATTTCTCCTTTTCCTTCCTTTATCCCATCCTGGAAATTACCATCGTAGTATTCATTTTCGCTATAATAATAAATGCCTGTTCCGTTTGGCATTCCATCTTTAAATGCACCTTTATAACGATAGGCTCCATTGGCTTCGCCGTTCCCATTCGCTAATCCATTTTTACAACCACCAGTATAACTACCGACAAGACCTTTCGTGATCACTTTGCAGGAAGAGCTGTCTTGTTGCGCAGAAATAAAAGAATAATTCAGCATATTGCTAAAAATAAATACAAGCAAATAGAGAGGGTTCATAAATGATTGTTGAAAGTTGATGAGCTGGAAACGAGCCTTACGAAAATTAAGGATTTTTTTTAATACTTCATTATGCTTAGAAACACACAACATCCCATATACTCTTGTGTATAAACAGCCTCTTATTAAAGGAAAAACACATAGTTTAGCGCATCAAACTTTAATATCGAAGATGCCGTTTTTGCTCCAAATACCCAAACCCTTTTTTCTAAGATCAATATTGTTTTTTTTTGTTTTAATATCGACCTTTTCTATTAATGCACAGCTATGCACCGGCAGTTGGGGCGACCCTGTAGTAAATATAACTTTTGGATCGGGTGGAAGCAATTCTGGTTATACAGCAACCAATGCATACATCTATACCAGTTCCTTCTGTCCTGATGACGGCTATTATACAATTACAAACTCTACCGTCAATTGTTTTGGAAGCACATGGCATTCTGTGAGATCAGATCACACGGGCAATGGAGCTTTTTTGCTCGTTAATGCAACAGTTACGCCTGGTGATTTTTTTGTTACCACTGTTAATAACCTTTGTCCAAACACTACTTATGAATTTGCCGCCTGGATCATGAATGTGATCACTCGTTTTAATGTCATCAGGCCCAATATCACTTTCAAAATAGAAACCACAAGTGGCGTTGTGCTACAACAATTTTCAACCGGTGATATTATTGAATCCGCTTTTCCCATATGGAAGCAATACGGATTCTATTTTACTACGCCTGCAACTAATAATAGTATTGTTTTGCGAATGACAAACAATGCACCGGGTGGCATAGGTAATGATATTGCTTTAGATGATATTACTTTCCGACCCTGTGGCCCGATCATTACTTCAGCAATACAGGGATATTCCGATACCGCTCATATATGTGATGGTAATACGAATTTGTACACTCTTACATCAACTATTTCTTCTGCCTATATTTCTCCCGTTTATGTGTGGCAGGTAAGTACTGATGGCGGAACAACGTGGAAGGATATTCCTGCTGCCAATTCACTTACCTATTTACGGAATCCTACAATTGCAGGAATATACTGGTATCGGCTTGCTGTAAATGAACAAAGTTCTGCAGGAATAATCGGTTGCCGCATTGCATCTAATTATGTAGTAATAAATGTTCATGCAAAGCCATTTGTAAATGCAGGTTCAGACAGGGTAATGTTTAACGGAGAGAGTGTAACCCTCGAGGGAAATGTAACAGGGGAGGATCCGGTTTTTTATTGGGGGCCCACTGATAATTTAAGCGATATAAATATTCTTGATCCGGTAGCATCGCCTTCCTCAGAAAAAAAATATTCACTTTATGCTACATCTGTCTTTGGTTGTAAAAATGAGGATGAAATGATGATAAAAGTAGTAGCGGGAATTTTTGTTCCAACTGGTTTTACACCAAATGAGGATGGTAAAAATGATCGCTGGCATATTCCTTTTCTTGATCCAATGCTCGGAGCAACAGTAAGGGTTTATAATCGCTATGGACAAGTAGTTTATCAAGTTGAAAGTAAAACGGTTGACTGGGATGGTGCTTTTAACGGAAAGCCGCAAGCGACAGGTACCTTTGTTTATTATATCAGTTTTAAAAATGGACGAAAGGATATGAAAGGAACACTTACACTGATCAGGTAAGTCTCTTTTTCAATATGAAAGAAGTGTTATTCGTAAATTTTTATAATACGTGTGAAAATAACCTTGCTATTCTTTCAGGCAATTGCTTATAGCCTGGCCGCTGACACCAGGCATCCTTATCAATTTTTTCAGCATCTTCAAGATCTTTAAAAAACACAGCCCTTAATTGTTCTGAAAATTTTCTGTCATACAGCATTACATTCACTTCAAAATTTAATTCAAAACTTCTGAGATCCATATTTGCTGTTCCTATAATGGATAGATTACCATCAGCGACCAACGTCTTTGCATGAACAAATCCTTTTTGATACATATAGATATCAACCCCTGCACAAAGCAGATCTTCGTAATAAGATTTGGAAGCAGCGTTTACCAGTCTTGAATCAGCAACTCCGGGCACTAACAATTTTACAGAAAGGCCACTTAACGCAGCAATGCGCAAAGCTTGAAGAATACTATCTCCCGGAATAAAATAGGGGGTAGTAATAAGAATTTCTTTTCTTGCGAGATAGATCGCCTGAAGTAAAGAAAATAATATTGAAGGCTGAACAGAATCCGGCCCACTCGCAGCAACCTGTAAAAAACAATCATCTTTTGTCTCTGCTGGAACTGAGAAATGCAATTTTTCAGGTGCCAAAATTTTACCGGTGCAAAAATTCCAATCAGTCAAAAAAAGATATTGCAAATAAAAAACTCCGGGGCCATCAATACGAAGATGAGTATCACGCCAAAATAATTTATGTGATCCATTGTTGATATATTTATCGCAAACATTAATTCCACCGGTAAAACCAATTTGTCCGTCTATTACAATGATCTTTCTGTGGTTCCTGTAGTTAAGGCGGTTTGCCAAAAGATAGAAATGCACTTTTTGAAAAGGATAAATTTCTATACCCGCATTTCTCATTCTTTCTTCAGTCTTTTTCTTGATATTTGGACTTCCAAAATCGTCATAAATAAAACGCACCTTCACGCCTTCGTTTGCTTTTAGTATAAGTAGCTCGGCAACTTGTTCTCCGATCTCATCCCACTCGTAGATGTAATATTCAATGTGAATGTGATGTTTTGCATTGCGGAGTGCTTCCATTACTTCAGGAAATTTTTCTTCCCCATTTAATAATAGCTTCACCTTGTTTCTTCGGGTCAAAGGACTACGCAATTCTTTTTCTACCATAACCGCTAGCTCTCTATTATTTTCAACTGATAGATCGTTAGGGGAAATGGTTTCCTTCATATAAATTTCCATTTCCTTTTTCAGTCCGTTCAACATTTTTTCATCGTCCATAGATTTTTTGCTGTACAATTTTGTTTTCCAAAAGTTGATGCCAAATAATATGTAGAAAACAACACCGCCAATTGGTATAAAAAGGATCAATAAGAGATAAGCCATCGTTTTGGTTGCACTCCTTGTTTCATAAATGACCCGGAGGCAAACAGCGACAACGATAACGCCATAAATGGTCCCGATAATGTAAAGCCAATCCATAGTTGTCAGTTGAATTTAAATTTAGTCACACACTAAAAACGATATTACAGAAAGTTACGGTTTAAAAAAAGGATAGCGGGATTATCCAATCAAAAAGCTGGCCTGAGTTAAACTGTTTCGAGTTGGGAAAATCCCTATTCATTTGCTTCTTCATGATAAATTAGTATTTTGTATTTCCCTTCCTATAGATTACCGCACTTTATAATCATCAAAACTTGTTTATGAGCAAACTATTTTTTCTTCTTGCGGGTCTTTTGTTTATAGGCTGCACAAAAGAGATCAATTGTCATGATAACAGCAAAACTGTTGCAGAAGAGGAGGCCACTGCTAAAGGCGGCGCTCCGAAGCCAACCAGCTATACTAATTTTACAATTCGCCAGGGTCAGCATTACTGTGATCAGAATAATCTCAAGTCGGTCAGAACATCTGAGATGAAATTCATGGCGAAATTTGATAATTCAGCTATTTATCAAACTTCGATCCCCGAAAATCAATATGATATTAATAAGCTTTGGGGATTTAGTGAAGGGATCAATAACCAATACAACAGTGCCCGAATTGGCTGGTCATGGAATCAAGATGCTTTGCGTTTATATGGTTATGCATATGCTAAGGGTGTTCGGCATATGCAAGAAATCACATCGGTTTCAATTGGTACCGATATTACCTGTAGTATAAAACTTGTAGGCAATACATACTTGTTTAATGTCAACGGTGTTTCTATTAGTTTGCCACGAGGGCTATCTACAACGCAGGCCAGCGGTTACCAGCAGTATCCTTATTTTGGCGGCAATGAAACTGCACCGCATTTAATTACTATAATGATAAAGTCTTTATAGAGTAAGCTTGCCTAAAGAAAAGAACAATTGGGCCTAAGGATGCATAACTTTGTAGCAAGCAATTTGACCTTATGCAATTCTTTGTTGAGAAAAATTCTGTTGTTAGAAAGATCTGGGGTAAGAGCGACACTGTACTATTTATTTTTGCTGGTGCCTCTGCTGAATTCGCACTTAATAAAGCTGTGGACTGGCTTTACTTTACCGGCAAGTTACCTGCTGATCCTTTAGGCCGGCTGTTCTCCACGGTTAGTTATGCAAGAAAAATTGTTTTTTCATCAATGGACGAAGCCAACAAAGCAATTGACATCATGCGGCAGATACACACTGCTGTTGAAAAAAACCGTGGCTCTACAATACCCGACTGGGCTTACCGTGATGTACTTTTTATGCTGATACACTATTCTATTGCATCATACGAACTGCTGGAAAAAAAATTAACGGATGAAGAAAAGGAAGAGGTATACAATGTTTTTTATCGCGTTGGTGCAAGAATGGGATTGAAAGAGTTACCACTTACTTATACAGAATGGTTACCCGTAAGAGAGGCACATTTAATAGAAGATCTGCAAAAGAGTGAATATACTGCTGATCTTTTTAAACAATATAAAAAGCATCTTGGCGCCATGCGGTTTAAGGTGTTGATCGAAGGTCAAAAATTAGTTGTGCCTGACAGAGTAAAAGAGTTGTTGCAGTTCAGTGACTTTTCTTTGCTTACTCCTGTAGTGCCGCTGTATAAAATTAGCAGAATGATGAAGGTGGACTGGCTGTTGAAAAACATCCTGCTCCCTTCAGATTATAAAGATCAAATAAACGAACTGGATATGCCCGAAGCTAAAAGCTAATGATTCTTTCTATTATTATTCATATCACACTCTGCCCGAACGTAAGCAAATTGTTATCCGGATCAAGCATGGAGAATTCTTTTTGCCGCCAGGGTTTAATTTGCAAGTGTCCAGCTTCGGGCATGTCTAATTTTTTATCCAAAGCTAACTGGTACCATTCATCTATATTACCTGTTCGGATATATACCTGTCCGTAATTTTCTTTTGGATCAAGATCTTTAAATTCAAAAAAATGAATTTGAATACTATCTTTCTGAACCATTAAGTAGCCATCATAATCTGCACTACCAAATTCCTGGAAATTTAATTTATTCAAATAAAAATCCCTTGTAACAGCTTTATCACGCATTGGTAGCTTTGGATGTATGTCTGTAAGCATGTTTACTTGAATTTGATCTCTTTAATGTGAATCAAAAGTAGAAGAAATTTCTTTTTAATTAAAAGATCAACTTGACTCTATTTGATACAACCACCTTCTCTTAAGTTTAATGAAAACCCCCGATAAAACTAGGGGAGGATAGGACAACTAACTGGACGCTATTCTTAAAAAGAATTTATTTAAAATGAATATTCAGGCGATGCAATTTTATACTCACGTGTTAAAATATTTCTTTCATGGAGGTCTCTTCGTGAATTTAGTTCCATTTCAATTTGCCTGATCCTATCGTTGCATTGGGTACATTCTTCCACACTTGCATCATCACCGATCAACTTATAATATGATATTGTTTCCTGCGCTAATAAATTTACAAGCTGTAGCGGCTGAAAATCCTGAAATTCTTTCATAAAAGGGTATTTAATAAAAGAAGATAGCAAACAGTGTGCAGGAAAATAAAAGCCACTCAACGAGCTTGAGAGGGCTTATTATGATTTGTTTGTATTGGGCCGGCCAAAAAATAAAACATATCCATCGGCATCCTTAACTTCAAAGCCACGTATATTATCATCATTATCCAGAATGGGTCGGTGGAACTCTACACCACCTGAACGATATTCCTCAAACAAAGTATCCGGTTCGGAAGTAGAAATATATGCATCCCAAGGTGCCCATTTGTGACGTGTATGATTGGGAATTGGCTTTACATCAGGAGCAATCTGCTTTAGCATAATAGAAATCTGGTCACGACCAACGATAGCCCAATAGGGATCGTCATCCGGACCAATATACCGGATCTCAAATCCAAGTTTTTCTACATAGAATGAAACCGAGCTCTTTAAACTTGTAACAATGAAAAAAGGGGCTACGTAAGTGAGGTTTGTCATTGCTTACATTTTGGTAATTTTTTATTTAAAACTGAGAGCAATAAGGTTTTCGCTTTGGTCTATTTGTTTGTGTTCAATGACTTCTGTGTCAAATACTGCATTAACTCTGTGGCCTTCATCAATGCAGGACTTGCCATTGGATCGTTAAATAAAATATCCATTGGGCCTTCGCCAAAATAAAGTCCGTCTGAAACAAGAAAAGTAATTCTTACATTTCCCTTTGTCGGATTTGGTCTCCTTGGTTTGTTCCAGGCACCAATTTGATTTACTATGTTTTGGCTATTAACAAACAATTCATTTGTTATCTTATTTGCCGCTTTGTCATCTGTTGTCTCCCAAACTAAAATTTTCCCTGTTTGATTTATATATCGTGCGGTTCCATTATTGAAAGAAGCCAACACATCAAGCCCATTGTCAAGTCCAACTTCTACGATTACTGCAAGAAGTTGTTTTTTGGTTGGTTTGTGCCCAAGTGCAAGCTGTCTATTGTATGCAAGAATTTTAACTCTTGGGTCTGAATTTTTGTCGTCAATAATTTTTTGAAACTCTGCTATAGAACTTGAATCTGAAAATAAAATGTCAAATGGATATGTATATGGTTTTTGTGTTTTCTCTTTGAATAAGTTGAGGTTATCGCAAAAGAGCAAGTTGTAAATTAAGTTTGTTGTACTGTCTTTGTATGGGTCAATTACAAATGCTTGAATTTGTGAAGGAGTATTTTTGAAAAAGCTAAACAGTCCCATTGATGAAAAAATTAGTATCGTTAATGTCAAACCAAACAATATTTTCTTTGTTGTAGTCATCGGTATTGGTGGTCGTCATAGCCTGACAGCTAATACATAAATATACGTCGTATGCAAGATGCTATCCAAAAAACAAGCATTGGTGCAAAAATTTATTAAGTAGACATTTTATAGCTATTCAGCTTACCGGTGATCCATAAAATAAGCAAGGTTTCAAATACCAATGTGAAAGGTATGACCGAAAGATTTTTAAAGAATAATAGAATTGTCCATACTGAAGATGAGTCAACCAGTATGCCATTTTCTTTTAAAGAAAGATATAAGCAAGTTTGATAAGCCAACTGATCGATCAAATAATTGAACATCGATGCGATGATCAAAAAGGCTACGAGATTCAATAGAACTGACAGCCAATGTTTTTTTATTTTTTGAATAGAGACACTCCAGGTTGATCTCCACATATTTTTCTTAGTAAAAAAATCCTGTATTCTTAAGATGCCTTTTTTGACATTAGCCAAACCCAATACAAATAAGAAGAGTAGTATGCGTGAAGTTTCAACTATGCTCTCTAAAACTATATTTACCCAACCAGGTATATCGCCAAAACCGCCAAGTTGGATCACTCTTCCAAATGCTGAGATCAGTCCAAGACTCAGTATGACCAGGAAATGTTTTTTAATAAAATAAATAGCATTGTTGAGAATTGTCAGTTTATTTAAAAAATTAAATGCTGGCATAAAAGAGTTTTAAGTGGATGAAACAAAGATAGCCATTTGATGAGCCCAATACATCCACTTGAAACTCACTATAACGAGTTCCAAGGTACTATCATTAAAATATTTTTTACTAAAACTCTTGCTCGTTGATCATTTTGTTTGCATTCAAGCCAACTGGTGTTGATAATTCTATTGCTTAATAAGCTGTCCCCTTATTTCTCCACCGGGAAATGCCGCTGTATGAATATTTACATAATAGAGATTGGCATTCAGGTCGGCCTCCTGGGTCGCATCCAAAGCAGGGCTGGTATAAGAAATTGGAGATGTAAAACTGGCGAATGGAAAGATCACACCCCCGCTTACTCCTATAGCACCTTTATGTATGTGGCCGTTGGTAGGAGCTGCAATAGTATGTGTGACTGTAATTGTAAACACTTTTGTGTTAGTATTAAACGTGAGTGTAGCACTTCCCGTTGCAGTTGAGGCATTGGCTGGCGCTTCTTGTGCACCAGTCAATGTTGCTTGAAAAGTTACGTTAGGATCGGGAGGAGCATCTTCATCCTTATCGCATGAACTTATTCCAAATAAAAGAGTGGAAACTGCTAATAACCTAATAATAATTTTCATAACGCATTTTTTTTAGTTATTCAAAAATTACTCTTAGGCGGATAGGCGGATAATTAATTCATCGATTTAAAGAACAACAGGGTTGCTTGCAAAGTGAGAAATCTTTGTAACCCTCATTATTTTATAAGATTTTATTTTTCGATGTTTGCCCGATGTCTGCTTAGCATTTTTAATTGTTATAATCGCTTCATACGGGAAAACGGAAATCCACTACAACCAATTTTAGGATTTCCTCTATCGGCTATTGTTGTTCTTTTGGCTTTTTCCAATGTGTTTGCATTATAAATTGATAAGCAAAAGCCCCACCGAAAAGGTTCCATTCCTGTGAAATTCATGTAGTCAATTCGTGTAAACAACCCGCCATCTGTTTTATTAGCTTCATCATTTTGGATAAGCAGGTATCGTTCAGTTGTATCGCAATTAATGATATGGTATTTTGCATTTGGATGTTGTATCCAAAGAGTATCGTTTATAGTATATCTTATTCCATAATCATCTTCGAATGTACCTTTCAACAAGGCCGGGAGACTTCCCTTTGCAGAGCGAGTAGAGTCAGCGGACTGTGAGAATGCATGTTGCCCGCAAAGTGTAAATAGTGTTGCTCCTATGATGAAAGCTTTTAGCATCTTATTCAATTTTTATGTTTACCCATATTTTTAATTACGCCTGAGGAGAGTTGAATGCAGGACTTTGATTTTCCATTTTTGTTTCTCTTTTATTACAATTACTGTTTCCATCCATTGCACAGTAGATTGTTTACCGTTTCTTGTTATTTCTGAGTGAAGATTATAAGTTGTCCAGGCTGTGTTGTCAGCAACAGTCGTGTTGATGAAATCAAAAGTGTTTGTTCTTTTGAAATCCGTTGCTGTATTTAATGTTATTGCCTTAAGGATAAGTGTATCTGCATTCCAGATGCTGCCGGTTTCAAACAATAAAATATCAGCCGTACAATGATTTTTTAAACTAACTGAATCCCGGTTTGATAATGCACTAAAAAAATTAATAACTGTTTGCTGTACTTCCTGCTGGTCTTTTGTTAATAGCTGTTGTGCAATCAACAATGTAGAAAAATAAATTGTGGGTATTAGAATGATTATTTTTTTCAATTTTATTTATTTAAGGTTAATTGATATTTATTTAAGTTTATTATTCCCCAAAGAGCAAGTGTCAATTCTAATATAAGGCCAACTGAAAAGTAAATTGAAGGAATTCCATCTAAGACTAAACTAATTGTTCTGCCAAATGCCAAACCAATCATAAAAAATACATTTGACATTGTTGCTGTACGCCATTGACGTGGCCTGAAAATTCCAATGATCCAAAGAACAATCATTCCAAAGTATAATCCCATTGTCGCTCTGAAAGAATGTTTCAAGTCAATAGACTCGACTTCGATGTTAAAAAATTTTGGCAGAATGTTATTTGGCGATAATCCATAGACCAACGAAACAATAGTGATAATAATCGCTGAAATAATTAAGTGTAAGTTTTTCCTGATTGCCAAAATTTGAATTAAAATTTGAACACCTCTCTAAAATTTCCGCTAACACATAAATATACGTTGTATGTAAATCACTATTCAAATAAACCAGTATTGATTTGTAAGTAACTGGTTTTCGTCTTTTCATTTGTTATGACGTAAGAGGAGTAAATTTGTCAAAACAATTCGTATGAGTACTGTTAAAACTGAATCTCTACTACGTGAGTTGAATGTAGAATACAGGGCAACACATGCTTGCCTTGAACGAATACCAGAAACACTTTTCGAATATAAACCTCATCCTAAATCAATGACGATGGGCTATCTTGTTTTGTTGGTTGCGGAGATCCCCTTATGGATAAAACATATGGTTTCAGATGGTGAGATCGATTTCGTTACATTCAAGCATGCATCACCTAAAACCACTTCAGAACTTGTTGCACATTTTGAAGAGAATATGAAAGCTGCAAGGACAGTTTTGCAAACAGCAACTGATGAAGCATTAGAAAGTAATTTCACATTAAAAGCGAATGGGCAGGTATTGTATACTTCTAAAAAAATTAATGATATCGGCCTTACCATTAATCATTGGGTGCATCACCGGGGGCAACTGACAGTTTATATGCGATTAAACAATATTGATGTGCCTTCTATTTATGGGCCCTCAGCTGATGATAAAAATTTTGCGCAGCAATCTTGACCTTGACTTGATCAATTGAGTGTTGTTACATGTTGGTGACGACTAACAACTATTTTGAAGAACTAAAAATTCCAAATAGATCATAGGGCTGTTTGCTAAACTGATCATTAAAGAACCAGGCTGCAAGGAAAATAAATGTTACAAATGCAAACACGATGAGTAGCTGGCTCCGGGATGTTTTTTGAATAAGTTGTTTTGATTTTGAATCACAAACTTCACCGGGGCAACGTTGCGCCTTTTCTTTAAAAAATAATGGATAAAATTTACACCCGAGGCAAATACCAAATGCTGATTCAAAGAACAGGAACATAAGACATATAAGACAGATGATTCCAGTTATAGGGCTATATGAATTTATTACTACCATAAAAATGAACATCGTAGCTGAGAGGATCACGCCAATTATCCAGGCAAATTTTTTTTGTTGGGCACCAACATATTCGGGTGTTTGGTTACCTACGATCAATCGTCCCATAATTAATGTAGGTGAAAATTTAGGATTGATAAAAACTCGTATGATGAAATCACCGAGGAAAGCAGTTATGACATACTTGATGGGTAAAAAATTATTTTTAAATACGATAAGCATGAGAGAGATAAAAGTTGCTAAAAATAGTATGCCTGCTGCTGCCCTTATTTCTCTTTCATTTAAAACAGGGATGTTATATCCATCTACATTTTCTCCAAACTGTATTAGTTTACTCATTTATTTATTTTTTATTGTAGAAAAACGGGGATTTTAAAATATCCCCGTATGGTTATGTTCTTCTAAGCAACTAAGCTTAACAATGACAAAAGAGCATTGTAATTAGAGCAATCGCAAAAATGAGTTTCATAATTGTAATTTTTGTTTGATGTTTAAGTTTTAAAATCTTTTACAGATCCTTTCACAAGAATATTTAATAAACGGATTTGCTAAGTGCGATCGTCAATGGACTACAGTAAATGGTAAACAAACAGCATAAGACCCGACTCATAGTGCTCATTTTTTGACTTTCCATTCGTTTGCTTCGGAATATTTCTTAGTTTCATGTAAGAACATTTTATCATTAGATTATTATGGCATACAGTAAAAAGATATTCATCATTGTTTTTATTTTTTTGTATGTAAGCCTTGTCATGTTTGCGCAAAAACAAAGTAGATACAATGTTCTCTTTCTTATCTCCGATGATCTTCGACCTGAGATTGGTGCATATGGAGTAAGCCAGATCAAAACACCCAATATTGATAAAATTGCGGCAAGAGGCACTCTCTTCGACAATGCATATGCGCAATACCCTGTTTGTAATCCATCACGTTCTTCTTTTCTTACCGGCCGTTATCCATCACAGACCGGTGTCTGGAACAACAACGATTATTTCCGGCGCCTGCAGCCTGCAACGGTTACTTTACCAGAGTATTTTAAACAAAACGGTTATACTACTCTGCGAAGCGGAAAGATCTTTCACGGTGGAATAGACGATATGCAGTCGTGGACGGAAGGTGGCGAACCAACCGATTCTGCCATTACGGAGCGTGGAAAGAAACCGGCAGCGAATTTTGAAAATGCCGGTGAATTGCCTGATGCACCAGGCAATCAACCGTTAAGCAAAAGTGCTGCCTCGGACCGGATCATTGTGTTGGATGGCGATGGCGAAACACATGGTGATTATAAAACTGCGACAAAGGCCATAGCCATGATTGAAAAATACAAGACGAAACCTTTCTTTTTAGCTGTGGGATTTGTGAAGCCTCACAGTCCGCTTACAGCACCGAAAAAATTTTTCGATTTATATGATGTTGATAAAATGGTGCTACCAGTTGATTTTGGAACCACGCCAAAAGCACCGGATGGTTTCCCGGAAATCTCAATTTCAAAAACCAATAGCGACCTGTTTATCGGTCGTGAATCACCACCGGATCTATCAAGAGAGATGAAGCGGGCCTACTATGCTTCCACCAGCTTTATGGATGCGCAGGTGGGTCGTGTAATGGGTGCTCTTGAGAAAAATGATCTGCAGGATAATACCATTGTGGTTTTCTTTGGCGATCACGGGTATCACCTTGGTGAAAAAGGTAAATGGTCGAAAGCCTATTCTTTGTATGAGTTAGGCATTCGTGTTCCACTCATCATTGCCGTTCCAAAAGGAAAGTCGCAACACAGTACACAGATCGTTGAATTGGTTGACCTTTATGCTACACTTGCTGAACTCTGTGGCTTACCTAAGAAAAATGATATAGAAGGACATTCACTTGTACCGTTATTGAAAGATCCTGGTGCTAAAAGAAATTTCCCGGCGTACAGTGTCACCGCAGTTCGGCAATCTATAGGAAGATCGGTGCGAACCAAAAACTGGCATTATGTTGAGTGGGATGAAGGCAAAACCGGTCGCATGTTGTTTAAGCATCCCGACGATCTTCACGAGCTTAATAATCTTGCCGAAGATCCCAAATATGTAAAGGTGGTGGAAGAGATGAGATCTTTGCTAAAGCAAATGCCTTCTGACTAAATGAGAGTGTTTAAAACTACTTTGAAGTTTTTATTGATATGAAAAAAATTATCTTAATTCAGTTTTTTGTTTTCATCAACTCTTTTGTTTTTACTCAAACCATCGTCCGGCTGGATAATAGTCATATAACTGCGCAGCAGCTGGACAATAAGATCAATCAATTGATGAAAGACGCATCAGTAACCGGTATGGCTATCAGTATATTCAACAATAGCAAACCAGTTTATCATAAAGTGTTTGGGTATAAAAATTCAGAAACAAAGGTTCCGTTGCAAACAAGCAGCAATTTTTACGGAGCTTCATTCAGCAAATCAGTTTTTGCTGTACTGGTTTTAAAACTGGTTGAAGAAAAGATCATCAGTCTTGATAAACCGTTACAGGATTATCTTCCCCAGCCGGTGTATGAATATGGAAAAGGCACAAGCTGGAACCAAGATTACACTTCTTTAAAAGACGATAGGTTGTATAAAAAAATAACAGCACGTCATTGTCTCACTCATTCGTCTGGTTTTGCCAATTGGCGCTGGGATGAACCCGACCAGAAATTGCATGTACATTTTGAACCTGGCTCACAATACAGTTATTCCGGGGAGGGATTTTGTTATTTGCAATTTGTGATTGAAAAGATTACAGCAAAATCGCTGAACCAGCTGATGCAGGAAAAACTATTTGAACCATTGAGTATGAAAAATTCTTCTTATACATGGCAGCCAGAATACGAAGCAAATTATTGCTTTGGTCATGATAAAACAGGTAAGCCATATCCAAAAGATAAAGATAATGCGCCACGTGCAGCCAGTACATTCGAAACTACGCCTGATGATTATAGCTTATTTACAGCGGCTGTATTACAAAAGAAGATACTGAAGCCTGCAACCTATGATACTCTTTTTAAGCAACAACTTCGTCTTCGCAGTAAATTCCAGATGGGGCCAGGGTCATGGAAAGATTCTGTTTCAGATAATGATGATATTCTCCTTGGGTATGCACTTGGATGGGGAAGATTGCAAACACCTTATGGTTTTGGCGTGTTCAAAGAAGGTCACGGAGATGGCTTTCAGCATTACACTATTCTTTTTCCGGAAAAAAACCTGGGTATAGTTATTCTTACTAACAGTGATAACGGTGAATCCATTTTTAAAGAATTACTTGAGGTTGCTATCGGAGATAAATTTACTCCATGGAAATGGCAGCGGTATACTCCTTACAATTGATCTAGTCTTTATTACATTTAAAGTTGTTCCAAAATTAATGAAGTTTTTTCCACACCTCATTAAAATAGGGCATGGGTGATATTTCATGAAAGATGGATGTTTTATCTTTTTAAGTTGTGCAAGACAGGAGAAATAAAAAGGCATCAAATTAAAAATCAGTAATTAAATGCCTTAAATTGTAAACACAATTACACATTTTGAAAAGAAAACAATTCCTCCAGCTTTCTGCCATGGGCGCAGGAAGTATGCTGCTTCCGGATTTTCTCAACAGTCGCCCTGTTGATCCTTTACAATTTTTAAATAATGCAACCGATACTGCCACTAAAAAGGAGTTGGCGAATATTGCTTTGAATGCTGCCCGCTCTAAAGGAGCAACATATGCAGATGTAAGAATTGGCCGCTACCTGGGACAACAGATATTAACTCGTGAAACAAGAGTGCAGAACATTTCCAACAACGGGTCGTATGGCATTGGCATCAGGGTGATCGTAAAGGGTACATGGGGATTTGCAGCAACTAATAATGTAACAAAAGAAGGTATTATCAAATGTGCAGAAAATGCAGTAGCTATTGGTAAAGCCAATTCGAAATTACAGACTGAACCAGTGCAATTGGCCCCACAAAAAGGATTGGGAGATAAAGCATGGAAAACGCCTATCGAAAAAAACCCTTTTGATATTCCCATTAAGGACAAGATCGATTTTTTAATGAAAGCTAATAGTGAGGCGCTGAAAGCAGGTGCAAGTTTTATCAACAGCAGGCTTGCTTTTGTAAATGAACAAAAATATTTTGCTTCCACTGAAGGTTCTTACATCGAGCAAGAGATCCATCGCCTATGGCCGACGTTTACAGTAACTGTTGTTGACAAACAAACAGGTAAATTTAAAACAAGAGATGCATTGAGTGCTCCAATTGGCAGAGGGTATGAATACCTCGATGCACGGGCTACAGATAAAAAAATTGTACCCGGCAATCTTATTGTTTATGGAAACACGTATGATATGGTGGAAGATGCGATTCAAGCTACCAATCATACAAAAGAAAAACATAGTGCAAAATCAGTTACTGCTGGCAAGTTTGACCTGGTGCTTGATCCGGCTCATCTTGGTTTAACCATTCATGAATCAATTGGACATTCTACAGAACTTGATCGTGTATTGGGATATGAAGCAAATTATGCCGGAACTTCTTTTGCAACACTAGACAAGTGGAAGTCGGGCAATTTTAAATTTGGAAGCGACATTGTTAACATTGTTGCAGATAGAACACAACAGTACTTTTTAAACTCGATTGGTTTTGATGATGATGGTGTACCTGCAAAAGAGTGGGACATTATAAAGAATGGTGTGCTGGTTAACTACCAGGCAACAAGGGACCAGGTGCATATATTAGGTCAAGAAGAAGGACAAGGTTGTTGTCATGCTGATAGCTGGGGAAGTGTACAGTTTCAACGCATGCCCAATGTATCATTACGACCAGGTAAAGAAAAATTAGCAGTCGCGGATATGATAAAAAATGTAGAGAATGGTATTTATATTTTGGGAAGGGGTTCTTATTCTATTGATCAGCAGCGTTACAATTTCCAGTTCGGCGGCCAGCTTTTTTACGAAATAAAAAATGGACAGATCACCGGTATGTTGGATGATGTCGCATACCAAAGCAGCACGCAGGAATTCTGGAACTCTTGTGTACAGATATGTGATAAAGATGATTATCGTTCATTCGGTACATTCAATGATGGCAAAGGTCAACCCGGACAGGCAAGTGCCGTATCTCATGGTTGTTCTACTACAAGATTCAACGGCGTAAATGTTTTAAATACCCGTACTACATAAACTGATAAAATATAAAGCAGCGATATGGCAATCCTTACTGAACAAGAATCAAAAAAAATAATTGATAAAGTGTTATCGTATTCGAAAGCAGATGAAACAAGTGTAATAATAAACGGCGGTCGCATTGGAAATATTCGTTATGCCCGCAACACAATTTCCACTACAGGAGAAACAGATGATCTTTCATTTGAGGTCACTGCAGTTTTTGGTAAAAAAAGCGGCAGCGCATCAAGTAATGAGTTCACTGAAGATGCGATCAGGAAAACAGTAAAATCTGCGGAAGAAATTGCAGGGTTTGCTCCAGAAAACCCTGAATACGTTTCCATGTTAGGACCACAACAATATCAGCCATCGCATACATGGGCAAAAGATGCATCCGCTATTACACCTGGCTTTCGGGCAGATGCTGCTTTAAGCAGCATGAAACCATGTATTGATAAAAATCTTGTCGCAGCAGGTTACCTGGAAGATACAGTTGGGTTTACTGCCATGGGTAACAGTAAAGGTTTGTTTGGATATAACAAAGAAACCTCTATCAGTTTTTCAGTTACTGTACGAACAAAAGACGAAAGGGGTTCAGGACTTGGTACACAGTATATCACGGAAGCATCCATGTTAAATACAAAGGCAGCTACTGAAATTGCGATGCAAAAGGCGATAGCATCAGCTGATACAATAGAGATGCCAACCGGTAAATACACTGTTATACTTGAGCCATATGCATTAGGTTCTCAAAGTTTTATTAATTTTTTTATGCAATCATTGGATGCACGCAATGCTGATGAGGGTCGAAGTTTTTTTAGCAAGAAAGGAGGTGGTACCAAGGTTGGCGAAAAACTTTTCAATGAACAACTTACTATCCAATCAGATCCTCTTAATCCGCTTGTACCCGCTGCACCATTTTTGGCTGATGGACGTCCAACAGAAAAAACTACGTGGGTGGAAAATGGTGTTTTAAAAAATCTTTTTTTCACTCGCTATTGGGCCCAAAATAAAGGAGTAAAGGCGATCTCTCCACCGTCCAATGTAATTATATCAGGAAGCAACCAATCACTTGAAGAGTTAATAAAAAGCTCTGATAAAACAATCCTCATTACCGCCACGCATTACATGCGAATGGTAGATCCGCAAAGAATATTGATCACTGGCTTAACGAGGAATGGTTTGTTTTATATAGAGAATGGTGTTATCAAACACGCCGTAAAAAATTTTAGGTTCAATGAAAGCCCCATCAACATGTTCAACAACCTGGAAGCCTTAGGAAAGCCAATACGAATTAATAACAGTTTGATACCTCCAATGAAAGTGAAGGATTTTACTTTTACTTCTATATCGGATGCTGTTTAAGGCGATCTACTCTTGCATCTAAAGGTGACCCAAAATTTAAAGTGATTGGTTCCTGACTCATACAATCCAGTATATAACTGAACCTTCAAAGTTTTTCAATTTTTTTCTGTGCTTCTTTATCGTATTGAACTTGTACACGCATTGACGTGGATTTACCCGATGCATGTAGACGACAACGGTTGTTAAAGGATTCAATCATTACCTATATCACATAACTATATCTCTTGAGCGAAGTGCTACAGGCGACAAAAAAATTTCAAACCCAGATAACTTACAAGTTTAGATTTTAGTTATGCGGGCTTAACTATAAATTTTCATGGTTAAGATTCTTTCCATGAATTATATAACAGCAATTTTCTAATTAGTGCTGTCATTTCAAACGTTCTATTACGTTTTCAGAATGCCATTTTCATTCTTTAATCAAAACTATATGCTAATGAAAAAGATGATTTTTCTCATTGCGCTGCTGCCTTTGTTTTTGTTTGCAACAGCACAAAACCGCACAATTACAGGTAAGGTAACAGACGATAAAGGAAGCCCATTGGCCGGAGTGACAGTTTCCGCGGGTAATGTGGGAACATCCACAAATTCACTTGGTGAGTTTTCTATTACGATTGGTACTTCAGTTCGTAGTCTTGTTTTTACTTCGGTGGGTTTTGCTTCTATTACCAAAGATGTAGGAACAGCATCGACTTTGCAAGTCACACTTGTCACTGATGATAAAAATTTGACAGAAGTAGTTATAACTGGGTATACTCGTGAATCAAAAACTAAGTTTACAGGTGCAGCGTCAAAAATAGATGCAAAGTATATTGAAACAGTACCGGTAGGATCTTTTGACCAGGCATTACAAGGCAGGGCAGCAGGTCTTCAGATAAATTCAGGCTCAGGCCAGCCCGGAGCAAATGCCCAGGTTTGGATCAGGGGTGTACAATCTGTTACCGCAGCATTTGCTCAACCATTATATGTGGTAGATGGCGTGCCGCTGGCAGCCGGATCTTTTCAAACTCTTAATCCAAACGATTTTGAATCAATTACTATTTTGAAAGACGCCAGCGCAGCTTCTCAATATGGATCACGGGCCGGTGCAGGTGTTATCGTGATCACAACAAAAAAAGGAAAAAGAGGAACGACAAATATTCAATATCGTACTCAACTTGGATTTACAGAAAGTCCCCAGGCTACCAACTTTGACATCATGAATACTGGTGAGATCCTTACCTATGAAGAAAGGATCAAGGCAACTGGTACGCCTGGATGGACCTATGGAAAATCTAATCCTGCCTATGCTGGTTTGCCGGCGACATCGCCTGCTGGTAATCCTTTTGCCGCATCACAAGGCAGGTATGATTTTATTCTCGACAGCATGAGAAATATTAATACAAATACCATGGATGTTTTTTACAGGCAGGGTTTTTCTCAACTTCATGAACTTAACCTTAGTGGCGGCGCTGAAAAAACTAATTTTTATCTGTCAGGAAGCTACTTTGACCAGGAAGGTGCAGATATGCGTGCCTATCTGAAACGATACACCGCACGATTTAATATTGAACATGTTGCCGACAAATTAACTGTTCAGTTTAATACAGCAGCAGGTTGGTCCAAGATCGATCAATCGGAAGGTGAGTGGTATGGTAACAGCACAAGAAATACTTTTCAAATGTCGTGGAGGGCAAAACCATATGAGAATCCTTATAAGGCAGATGGCACACCAAATTTCGGAGCCAGCACTGGTTTAAGTCAGAAATCAATTGGTACGGCTATTGAAGGAACTGAAAATTCTACATGGACACAAACCCAGATCAAGATCAATAGCG
>Ga0193738_1000212_pt1 | contig 40916 bp, 52 predicted proteins | sample L2a1metaG_FD_144927 | JGI IMG/M metagenome (GOLD analysis project Ga0193738, IMG submission 144927) | Soil microbial communities from a riparian zone of the East river system, Colorado, United States - L2a1 | ecosystem: Environmental > Terrestrial > Soil > Riparian zone | place: USA: East River... | reverse complement strand
CACGTTCCCGCCGGTTTTCAGCACCTGCAGCATGATGCGTTCGCGCTGGCGGCGGGTGGCGAGCGACAGATCGGTCCAGGCAGCGGTCTGCCGGTAGAGCATCCAGAGCCATTCCAGGCTGCCCTTGACGGCGCCCGCGGCGCGCTGGGGCGCCTCGCCCCGCAGGGCCGCCTGGTAGGCGGCCTCGAATTCCGGCGTCCCGTAGGCCGCCTTGATGCGGATCCTAGCGCCCTTGCCGACGCGCACATACCAGACGGCCTTGCCGTGGCGGGTGACCTGGCGGTGCAGGTGAGGCGGGCGGGGGCGGGGCATGGCCGGCATCACAGCACAACCTCCCGTTCGTTTTCAACAGGCTCGGGGGGCCGTTCCCCGTTCTCCACCACGATCGACCCGTCCGGCTTCACCGTCACGCTGCGCACGCGCAGGCCGGCGCTCTCGGCGGCTTTCACCGCCCGGCGAACCTGGGCCTGCGTGAAGGTGACGGCGCGGGTCATTCTGCGGCCTGCATCTCTTGCTTCGCCTCTTCCTTTTTCTTGATGTACGTCAGGATGAACTCGATATTCGACTTGATCGTCCACAGCGTGCCGACTTCGGCCAGCACCTCGTCGTAGGTTTCCGGCCGGATGACCATCCTGCCGATTGAGTTGGTCGTGGCGACGATCGAGTTAAGGGCCTGCGCCAGTGGCTCACGGTCGGGTGTCATGCGAACTCCTCCGGGTAGAGGACGGCAAGTGCGGCACCGCCGATATCATCCGCAAGCGGGATATCGTTTTTTTCACAAATCGAAAGGATATGCCGCAGCGCATTCTCCAGCGCCTCGATGCGGTCGGCGGCTTCTTCGCAAAGCGCATAGCAATCCAACGACGCATCATCGGAGGCTGCGCGCAGACGGTCAATAAAGTCGCTCATTTGTCCTCCAGCGCGGTCGCCGCCAAAACCTTGAAGGCGGGGGAAACACAGCCATCAGGTTCGTCTATAATCACCCGCAGCGCATTCTCCAGCGCCTCGATGCGGGCGGCGGCTTGGTTGGCGGTATCTATACTGCGCCATAGGCGGGCTTCCAGTTCGCGGATGTAGGCGGCGTCTTTTTTAGAAATCGCGTTCACGACACTCCCTCCGGGATGAATACGCAGCGCAGCGCGATGCTGGACGTACAGACGTGGCAGGCCGCGTCGGGGCTTGGGTACACGGCCCAGGCAACGCCGCGCAGGCCGCGGTAGTAGACGAAATCGACCCGGTTCTCGGTGCGGTAGGTGATCTCCGCGCACGGCACCGGGCGGCAGTCCTGTTCGTTGCAGCAATGCGCCGGGTAGAAGCTATGGGCGAGGATGGCGCCAGCCAGGGTGATGTTCATCATCATCTCCGAAAAGGCTGGAGGCCCATTTGCGGCGCCTCCAGCAGTGGTCCCGTCGCCGTGCATGGCTTCAGGGATTACGCAGCCCTCGCCAGCAATTCAGCCTCGTCGAACAGTTCGTTGGTGACGTCGTCGATCAGAAGGCCGTCGACCTGATGAATGAAAACGACGTGCTTGAACTCGCCGTGGGCCAACTGCTCGATGATCGAGCGGCGTGTGTCTTCGGGGTGCACGATGGCCTCGAGGCCGCGCTTGCCGTGGTCACACATCACGACAAAATACGAATGCTTGATGCCCCTCATCGGTACCACTCCGTGATGACCAGCGCGTAGATGGCAATCAGGCAACTGACAGTCAGAGTGGCGGCGACAACGGCTGTAAGATCGATCACGTTGGTGTCCCCATTTTGCTGGCCGCGCTGGCCGGCTGATGGGTGTGTTCTAGGACAATCTGTCCTTATCGTCAAGGACTATTTGTCCTATGTCAGAAAAATAACTTAAGGACGCAAAACGTCTATCCCCTTGGGGGGGGCATATCTGAAGATCAATAATAAAATCGGGGCTAGTTTTCGCGCTGAAACCGGCGCTTGTCGCGCTTGAAGTCGGGCAAGCTGGGCGCCACGATCGGCTCGGGCGGCACAGTGGTCAGCGGCAAGAGCGGTTTTGGCCCTTTGCCGGTGATGAGCCAGCCCGGCTCTATGTTGCAAATGAGGCAAAAACGACCGATCAGGTGATGCGGGATCACCCGGCCTGTCTCATAATGCTTATATTGGTCCTGTTTGATGCCCATTAGCTCGGCGACTTGCCACTGCTTTTTTCCAGTGGCAACTCTGGCCGCCTTTACCCGCTTGATAAAGGCTTGCTCGTAAAGAGCTTTTTGGTCCGACTCGGGCATGGGGACATTATGTCCTAACGATGTTCGCCCGTCTAAGGACAGATTGGCCTTGCGTTTAAGGACGGATCGTCCTACAGACGTGTCATGGCAGCCCAAATCAATTCCTTCCGTCAGCTCATCGAACTCTGGGGAACCAGGGAGGCGATGGCGGCCGAGATCGGCGCAAAACCGTCCGCTGTATCCAAATGGTGGCAACGCGACAGCGTTCCCGCCGAATGGTGGTCGCCGATCTTAGCAACTGACGTTGCGATCAAGGAGGAAGTGAACGCTGAAGCTCTGATCGATCTGGCAGCGCGCACTCCTACTGAAGCGGGATGCGCGTCATGAAAACGCGACACTACCGTCCACCTCCCCCTGCATCTATCGAATTCCCGCCATGATCCATCGTTCCCACAAGTGGAGTAGATAGTGCTGTTTATCGCAGACAAAATCGACCTCACCCCCGCAACCCGGCTGGCGCTGGCGCTGCTGGTCGACCGCGAGGCTCATCGCACGGGCTCCCGTGTTGCCGCCTATACAACCGTCGCCGACCTCGTCGGCACGTCATCGTCATGGGTGCAGAAATTCCTGCGCGACACCGGCGAAGTGCGTGGGCCGCGCGTGCCTTTATTTCTGAGGATACGCGCTGCCTACAACGAATTTTGCGAACGCATCGAACACCAAAACGAACTCGACGAAATCCGGCTGCGTAATTTGAAAGGCCGACTTGATGCGCTTGCTGAAGGCACTGTTTCGCAAAGCTACCCTCACTCTAAAACTGTTCCTGAAGCGGACTGGCTCTGCCGGCAGATAATCAACGCGGGGAAGTGTCCCCACTGATACCGCTGCGAATAATCGAGATCCCGCGGGGATGTCCCCATTACCGCGGAGAAGTCCCCCAGGCTGGCGATTGGTGATGCGTCGTCAACCTGGGGGCAACAATTCAACGAAGGAAGCGCGCCTATGAACCTGATCAACGAAATTGCGAGTTGGGAAAGCGAACTCGAGAGCCTGCGCAGCGAAGTCAAGATCCTGCGGGAAAGCAAGATCGTTTCCGATTTCGAGATCGACCAGTTACGCCGGCGCAACGTGCAGCTGGAGGAGCGGGTCGAGTACCACCTGACGCGGCACGTCAAGCTGAAAACCCAACTGGAGCGCACTGGCGCCGACCTGGTGGCGTCGCTTTCCGGCTTTGCCGACGACGCGCCGATCGCGCAGGACGCGCCGCGCATGCTCGAAAGGGCCGCGGAGTGAGTGCCCAGCCCGGCCCCTGGCTTATTCCCGGCATCAACGATCGGCTGCTCGCGCTGTACGCGGAGGGCCACACCATGCGCGAGGTCGCCGAGAAGCTGAACGCCGAGTTCGGCCTGCGGCTAACCCGCAACAGCATCATCGGCCGGACGCATCGCCTGAAACTGCCGGCCAGGGAGGCGCCCGTGCGAGAGAAGGTCAAGAGGGTCTACGTCTACAAGCCCCGCCTGCGGCGCCTAACCCGCGTCGACGCCCCGATCGCGCCCGACATGCCCCAGGCGCCGCGCGGCGAGGGCACGGCGCTGACGATCTACCAACTGCGGAGCGGCGACTGCAAGTGGCCGCTGGGCGACATCCAGGACCGGCCGCCGTTTTTGTTCTGCGGCAGGGATGCCGGGGATGCTTCCTACTGCCCGGAGCATCACGCCGAAGGTCACCTCACGCCGCGGAAGGTGTGGATATGACCGACACCGGCCAGCCCCTGAAACTGATCTACCTGTCGACGCCGGACGAGCGGTCGATCCTCAACGTGCAAACGAGGGACACTGAGGCATTTTATCGTTTCGATCTGACGGACAGGGATCTGTTCCGGCTGTTGCTGCAAATGGCGACTGCGTTGCAGCGGCGGGAGGAGTTCCGATGAGAATGACCGCGGTCGAATACAAGTTCAAGGTCAGCGAGCACAGCCTCCAGGTGTCGCTCATCGAATTTCTCGAGAGAAACAAGAAGCCGAACATCAGTTATCACGCCATCCCCAACGCCGGCCTGCGATCTCGCCGGATGGGCGCGCGCATGAGCAACGAGGGCCTGCGCGCCGGCGTGGCGGATCTCTGCATCATGCTGCCGGCCGGCAAGGTTGCCTGGCTCGAGATGAAAAGCGCCAAGGGCCGGCAATCGATCGAGCAGAAGGGTTTTGGCGCGATCTGCGCGCGGATCGATCACCCCTATTGCGTCGCCAGGACAATGGAGGAGGCGGTCGCCTTCCTGAACAAGGTGGGGGCGCTCAAGTGAACCCGTTCGAACAGCTCGCCGAGCAGCAGATGGTCGCCGCCACCAAGGCCAAGCACCGCGCCAACGAAAAGCGTGCGGCCAAGCGCGAGGCCAAGGTCGTGATGAGCGACGCCGATGCGCCGATGAAGCTGTCGGAACTGGAGCAGCAGCAGGCCGACCAGTCGAAGCAGTTTCGCCTCTACAGGCAGCACAAGCGCGCCGAGCGGATGGTCGTATTCGAGCGCCGCGCCGCGGAGTGGTCCGCGCTATCGAAAGTGCTGCGGGCGCTAACGATCGACAATGCCGAGACGCTGCTCGACTTCGTCGACAACTCGGCCTGGCTGCATGAGGCCGACCACCACACAAGGCAGGTCGTGCTCGGCGTGATCTCCAATGAACTGATCCGCGTCCGCCGCGAGAACGGCTATTCGCCGATGGACGACAGCCTCCCCGGCGAGCCGCCGACCGTGTTCGAAATCATTCGCCAGAAACTGAAAACAGAAACCTGAGAACGAGGAACAGATGCCTTTAATCGCAAGCACGCTCGACACCTATGTACATTCGACCAGCAAGGCCTGGTCGCACGATCGTTCCAACACCGTCGGCGCGTCCGAGGTCGGCCAGTGCGCCCGCAAGGTGTTCTGGCTCAAGAACGAGCACGACACCGCGCACGGCGCCGAGCGCGACCCTGAATATGTGGACACCTGGGGCGCACGCATGCGCGGCACCGTGATTGAGGATGCGTTTTGGCACCCCGCGATGAAGGCTCGGTTTGGAGATCGGTTGCACTACTCCGGGCCGGAACAAAAAACCTTCGTCAGTAATTTTTTGTCGGCCACGCCGGACGGCATTCTCAATGACCTGACCGACGCGGAAAAGCGCGAGATCGGCGTCGACACTTGCTGTGTGACATTGGAATGCAAGAGTGCTGACCCGCGAACCAACCTCACTGAGGCCAAGCATACTAACGTATTCCAGACGCAGGTGCAGATGGGTCTGGTTCGCGAACTGTCGGCATTACGCCCAACCCACAGCGTACTGTCCTACATCGACGCATCGTTCTGGTCCGACGTCAAAGAGTTCGTGATCGCGTTCGATCAGCACATTTACGACGCCGCCAAAGAGCGCGCGATGATCATCATGACCGCGACCAACGCGGCCGACCTCAAGCCCGAGGGCTGGATCGCCGGCGGCAGCGAATGCAACTACTGCCCGTTCACGAAAGCCTGCGGCATCGCGCGGCGCAATCTGCCGTTCGCTGACCAGCCGGTTGATGAGCAGTTCAAGGCCGAGATGATTGGCCTGGCGCATGAGTTGAGACACGCAGAGGCGTCGCGCGACCTGTTCGACAAGTATGCCCGCGGCTTCCAGACCGAAATCAAAGACCGCCTCCGCGAGAAGAGCGTCAAGAAGATCCCCGGCGTCGTGACGTGGTCGAGCGTCAAGGGCCGCAGCGGCTACGACAACAAGGCCATCAAGGACGCCGCAATCGCCGCCGGCGTCGATATCGAACAATTCAAGACACAGGGCGAGGCCACTGATCGGCTCGTCATCCAGATTGGGTCGTCAACCGACGCCCCGATGCCAGGCACGGCATCCGTCGTCGCCTGAATTTCAACTGAGGACCAAAAACCATGAATGAGATTGTAAATCGCGGAGCCACTGCCGTCGCCACTCCCGCCGCCAACCCGTTCACCGCCTACGGTGAGCAGGCCAGCCAAAAGTCGATCGTCGGCAGTCTGCTGAAATTCTCCAAGGGAGATTTTCTCGCCGGCCAGGAGGAGGAGGAGGTGCCGGTCGGCACAACCTTCATCGCCAATATGGACGAACTGCTGGCCGGCTGGATCCGGTGGGAGAGCAACAGGCCGACCGACCAGATCATGGGCAAGGTGTCGGACGGCTACCAGGCGCCGCGGCGCAGCGAGCTCGGCGACCGCGACGATACCGACTGGGAGGTCGACAACAACGGCAAACCGCGGGATCCCTGGCAGTTCTCCAACTACCTGCTGCTGAAGGGCGACGGCGACGGCGAGCTGTACACGTTCACGACGTCGTCGAAGGGTGGCCTCAACGCGCTCGGCGATCTCTGCAAGGCCTACGGCAAGGCCATGGCGCAGCGCCCTAACGAGTACCCCGTCATCGCCGTCGGCGTCGACAGCTACGACCACCCGAACCGCAGTTTCGGCCGCATCAAGGTGCCGACGTTCAAGATCACGGGCTGGGTGTCCAAGGCCGTGTTCGCGGACGACGCCAACGTCGACATCGTGCCGGACGATGATTTCCCGCCGCAGCCGGCGCCGAAGCCGAAGGCCAAGGCACGCATCTAATTAAACGGCGACCCGGTTAAGGGCCGCCGCCCCTGGACTGACCCAAGTGCCCGATGCCCGGTCTTACCCCGGGCATCGGGATTTTTCCAAGAAACTCCGGGGTTCAAAATGGCGCAAGCCGCAAACAGCAACACTCCACACCCCGCGATCGCGTTCATATCGGCGCTGTTCGGCACCTCCACCGAGCGGCCGCTGTTCTTCCAGAGCCTGGCTAACGACCCCGCCGACGCCGACGAGGCCCGCCGCAAGCCTGTCCTACTCACCCGCGACGTCGAGCCGATCATCAGGTTTGTCGGCAAGAACGACCGCGCCCGCCGCGGCATGTTCTTCTGCGTCGCGACGCTGGTGGAGGGGGCGCCGACCAGGAACAAGGCTAACACCCGCGAGACGCCGGGCCTGCACTCCGACCTTGATTTTAAGGGCATCGTCGAGGATGAGCCGACCATCCGAGCCCGCCTGGCGACGCTGCGCTACCAGCCCAGCGTGTTCGTGTTCTCCGGGGGCGGCCTGCATCTGTACTGGCTGTTCAGGGAAAGCCTCGACACCCAGGCCAACCTGGAGCGCATCGAGCAGGCCCTGCGCGGCCTGGCCGAGATTGTGGCCGGGGATCTGGCGGTCTGCGAGGTGTCGCGCCTGATGCGCCTGCCGGGCACGCACAATTCCAAGCGCGGCGACATGCGGGAGGTGGTCTGCGAGCGCCTCGACGGGCCCCGCTACGAGCTCGAGGACCTCGAGGAGTGGATCGCCGAGCAGCAGCCGGTGCTGGCCCGGAAGCCGGCGCCAAGCGTGGCCGGAAAACCGACCACGGCCGAACCGGTCGACGACAACCCGTTCATGGCCCACGCCCGGCAGTTTGGCTACAAGCCCCGGCTCGACGTCGAGGCCGCCCTGGCCGGCATCCACGACGGAAACATCCACACCACCCTGCGCGACGTGGCGGCGTCCCTGATCCACGCCGGCCAGCCGGTCGAGGAGGTGGTCGGCATCCTGATGGAGGCCGCCCGCAAGGTTGGCGGTCCCGACTGGAACTGGCGCGCCGAGGAGAAGAAAGTCCGGGGCCTGTGCGCCAGCGCCATGAAGAAATACCCGCCGAAGGATCCCGGCCCGCAGGGGCCGCCGGACGATGAGCCGCCGCCGGACGACGAGACTGTCGTCGATCTCGGCAAGGCCAAGGTTAAGCGCAAGCCGAAGATGCAGGCCACGGCCGTGCACATCGTGCTGGCCGAGGCCGTGCTGGCGGTGATCAAGCAGCGCGGCGAGGAACTGATGTTCACCACGACCGGCGCCTACCGCTACGCCGACAATCTGTGGCGGCTGCAGGGCGAAAAAGACCTGACGGGCTGGCTCAATAGCCTGCTCGAGGAGGGCGCCCGCGGCCTTAAACTGGAAAGCGCCAACCGCCTGATCAACGAGGCCCGGGCCTACATCCTGCGGGACCCCGACCTACAGGCCGGGGCCATCCCGTTCGACGCGCACCGGCAGATCCCCACCCGGTCGGGACTGGTCGACCCCTGGACGGGCGCCCTGACCCCGCCGGCGCCCGAGCACTGGTGCACCTGGCGGATCGAGTACGATTATAATCCGGGCGCCGCCTGCCCGTTCTGGCTGCGGATGCTGGATGACGTATTCGAGGACCGCCCGGAGGAAAGCCTGGGCCTGCACATCCAGCTGCTGCAGGAGATCCTGGGCTGCGGCCTGATCGACAAGAAGCCCAAGGCGCTGTCGCGGGCCGTCATCCTGGTCGGCGGCTCCAATTACGGCAAGTCCAGCCTGATCGACGTCATGAGCGGCCTGTTTGGCGAGGAGAAGAACACCACGCCAATGGACACCCTGATGTCGGCGCACGGCCTGATGCCGTTCGCGAGCCGGGTCCCGTGGGTGCTGCATGAGGCGTTCGACGCCGGCCGCTGGCACATCTCGTCGATCGTCAAGGCGATCATCTCAGGCGACAAGATCCAGATCAACGTCAAGGGCGGCAAGCTGTACGATCACCGCGTCACGGTGCCGATTTTCTGGGGCTCTAACACGCCGCCGCAATTCCGGGAGGCGACGGACGCGATCACCAACCGGATCGTGGTCATCGAGTGCCGACGGAAATTCGACCTAGACAATCCCGTCGGTGCGGCCCTGGAGGCGAAGAACCGCCGGTTTGAAGATCCCCAGGGCCTGGTGCTGGCGCTGGAGATGGAGGGCGTGCTGGCCTGGGCCGTGGCCGGCCTGCAGCGGGCGCTGGCGCGCGGTCATTTTGTCCTGCCCCAGGAGGCGATCGACGCGGCCGAGGCCGTCAAGCTCGACAGCAATCTCGTCGCCGAGTTTGTCCGCGACTGCACCGAGTTCGACCCCGCGGGGATGGTGTCGACGGCCGACTTCGGGGCCGGCTTCGCGTCGTGGTGGATGGAGCACAAGGGCGAGGACCGCGGGATCCCGTCCGGCCAGCGCGTCGCAGTCGCCCTCAAGGCGCTCGGCGAGGCCCGCATCGCTGTCGATCGCGGCCTGCGCCTGAACTACGGCCGCTTCTATGCCGGGATCAGGCTTAACGGCGAAGGCAAGCGGCACTGGGCCAACACCGTCAAGTCGGACGCCTTCGTGTTTCAGGCCCGGAAGGCCAGCACCACCAGCTCCGAGGGCGACCCAAACCAGATGATCCCTGGCGGTTGGGAGGACAAAAAAGCCATCCAAGCTATGCGTGTGGAGTATGAGAAAATGCGTGACAAGTCCAAGGACGACGAGATCGGGTCTGGACACCGTTCAACGACTGGTCACGGGGAAGATGACCAATGACTGGTCACCTTTGGACGACTGGTCACCGCCCGGTCACTCGACCGAACCGTCTGCAGGGCAAGGGAAATTCGCCTGTCGGTGACCAAGGTGACCAGACTTTTTCTTACTTAGTCTTAAACATTAGAAATAAGAGAGAAAGAGAGAGAGAGGAGCAAAAGAAGAGGTTATGGGGCAATAAGGAAAAATGGGGTCACTTCTGGACACCTGGTCACCCAGGGGGTCGATCGCCAGTTATGCCCTGCGCGCATGGCATGGGTGTCGCCCCCGGGAGCGCCCCATGAGCCGGGAAGTGGAACGGGCAGAGGCCAGGCTCGCAGAGGCGCGCAGGGTGTTCGCTGGGCAAGCACCGGAGGTGCGGGAGCTGTGGCGCGTTCGCGTCGCCGAGAGGGCGCTCGAGCAGGCGAGGGAGCGCCTGCTGGATCCGGCGAGGGGCAATCCCACAGAGGCCGAGGCGTTCGTCGCCGAGGTAAAACGCCTGTGGCCCGGCGCCCACCTGGTTCTCCGTCGTCGGGGGGACACCTGATGTCCTGGACCGGCCGTAAACGCCAAGCGGGCGACCGCTACCCGAACGGCCAGGTCAAGCGGAAGAAGCCGCCCAAGCCGCCCGAGCAGCCGCACCGCCGCGGCTACGGATCCAATCCGCTCGCCGAAACCCAGCACGGTCGCTACCGCCTCGATGGCGCCATCAGCCAGCAGCAGTGGCTCGCCGGCGAGTTCTACAGGCGGACACGTCTCAGGTACCGGGCCGCGATCGGCGCAACCGACAGCCTCGCCAGGCGCTCCGGGGAGCCGTCCGAGAACCCCGAACGCGACGACGCCAAGTGCGTCGCCGAGTACGATGCCGTCAGGAACCGCCTGGGGAGGCTCGTGGTCGATTTGGACTGGGTGCTGGGCCAGGACGCCATGCTGGGCGATTTAACCGCCTACCGGGCCGGGCTGGACGCCCTGCGGAGGATCTACGGGGTATGATCAAGGTAATCCTGCATGAGGAAGTTCCCCAGGGTTACGCAAATTGAGCGCATTTGCGCACTCAACTTGCGCGAGACATATGCGCATATGCGCCGCATATGCGTCTGCAATCGAGTATGGAGAAAAATCCCAAATCGCAGGTAGTTTTCTCCATACAGACTTTTTGTCCGTAAACCGCTTGACGGACCGGACTAAATGTCCGTATAAGAATTTAACTTACAAGGGGACATCATGATCAGACCGCTCGCCATCCTCCTCCTGCTCACCTCCACAGCCATCGCCGGCCAGCCCGACATCGAGGACCGCCGCGACAACGACACCTCGATGCAGGTCCCCTACACCGACGAGAAATACCGCATCAGGCGGGTGTTCATCCGCAAAGACACCCCACCCGCCAACGACCAGCGCGAGACAGGCTGGGCCACCATGGGAGCCTGCAAATGGAATTGCCCCGACGAGCCGCAGTGGCCGTGGACGCCATGGAAAGCCCCAAAATGAACTGGCAACACGAACGATCCATGACCCCAGATCAGTTCAAGTGGGCGCTCTACATGATGGGCATGTCCCGCGCCGCCTGCGCCCGCTTCATCGGCCGCGACGAGCGCACCGTCTACCGCTGGTGGCACGGCAAGGACGAGATCCCCACCGCCGTCGCTCTCCTCCTCAATGGCATGATGAGCCACGGCGAAAAACCCGTCGTACCCAGCCGACCGCGCCCAACCCCTTGACGACAATCAAAAACGGGCATTAATTCACTCAATGCAGCGGCAATCATGCCGCCCGAAGGCCTCACCTCACCGGTGGGGCCTTTTGCGTTTCAGCCAGTAGTCCATAAGCAAGTGCCTGACGGAACACCAAAAAAGAAATTGCCAACCGACCTTAAATCGCTGGCGCGCAGCCACACCGGCATCTCGATCAATACGTTGAGCGGCATCGCCAAGAGCGGCACGAGCGAGGCCGCACGCGTCTCGGCCGCCATCGCACTGCTCGACCGCGGCTGGGGCAAACCAAATCAGCCGCACGAAGCCAAGATCGACGGCGACCTAACCATCACCATCAGGAAAATGCTCGAGGGATGAGCCGATCGTATCTCACCAGTCAGAAGCAAGCGGAAGCAAAACGCTCCGTGCGCAAGCTACAGGCTAAACATCTGTATGCCGTTCACGCAACCAAGTCCGAAGACAAGGCTGAACTGCGCGCGATCGCCGAACGCGCATTCGGTGAGTGGCAAAATAAAAACCATCACCGCGTTTCTAACCTCAGCGATCACATTCGTCGAAAATATTGATGACCAACATCGACGTGCCCTACAACGGTTGGCGCCCCCGACCGCACCAGGCACGTCTGTGGAAATATCTCGCCCGCGGCGGCAAGCGCGCAATTGCCGTGTGGCATAGGCGCGCCGGCAAAGACGAGGTCTGCCTGCATCACACCGCGGTCGCGGCGCTGGAGCGCGTCGGCAACTACTGGCACACGCTGCCGGAATACTCCCAGGCCCGCAAAGCAATCTGGGACGCCGTCAATCCACATACCGGCATCAAGCGCATCGATGAAGCATTCCCGCTCGCGATGCGATCGAGCACGCGCGAGCACGATATGCACATCACGCTCGTCAACGGCTCGACGTGGCAGTGCATCGGCAGCGACAGCTACTCACGCACAGTCGGCTCAAGTGCTGCCGGCGTAGTGTTTTCAGAGTACGCGCTCTGCAATCCATCCGCCTGGGCTTACATGCGGCCGATGCTCGAGGAGAACAACGGCTGGGCCGTGTTCATCACCACGCCGCGCGGCCGCAACCACGCCAAGACAATGTTCGACTACGCAGCACAGCGGCCCGACTGGTTCGCGGAGATGCTGCCAGTGAGTGCGACTGGCGCGTTGACGCCAGAGCAGCAGGCCGACGCGCGCGCGGAGTACGAGGCGCTGTACGGCGCCGACGTTGGTCGCGCGGCCTACGAGCAAGAGTACGAAGTGTCGTTCAACGCGATGGTGCTCGGCAGCTTCTATGCGCTGGAGATGGCGCAGGTGCGATCGGAGGGCCGCATCATCGCCGACCTCGAGGCATTCCCCGATCGGCCCGTGCATCGCGCGTGGGATCTGGGTGTGGGTGACGATACTTCGATCTGGTGGTGGCAGGCGCAGGGCGCGCAGATCATCATCCTGGATCACTACGCAGCGTCCGGCGTTGGCGTCGAGCACTACCGCGACGAGATATTCAAGCGCGCTGAGAAATACGGCTGGGTACACGGCACCGACTACGTCCCGCACGATGCCAAGGTGAAAGAGTTCGGCACGGGGAGAACCCGCGTCGAGACGATGCGGATGATCGGCCTCAGTCCGGCGCTGGTGCCGATGGCGACGATCGATGACGGCATCAACGCGGTGCGTCGACTGCTGCCGCTGTGTGTATTCCACTCGCGCTGCGAGGAGGGCGGCATCAGCGCGCTCGAGGAATATCGCCGCGAGTGGGACGACGAGAAGAAGTGTTTTAAGAATAATCCGCTGCACAACTGGGCGTCGAACCCGGCGGATAGCTTCCGCTACCTGGCGCAGAGCTACCGGCCCGCGCCGCGGCTGGTGCCCAAGGCGCCGCCGCCTGTGGGCTGGCGCATTCCGCCGCCGGCCGAGCCCTCGCGCAGGGGAGGCATTATCCTGTGAGCTACATTCACCCGACGCCGACGATGGAAGAGGTCGAGGCTTGGTGCAAGCGCAAGGACGACGAGCGAGCCTATGTCAAGGCCATGGAGGCTGCGCGCAGTCTGGCCGATCGAATGTGGAAGGCGAGCCCGGAATACAAGCGGGAGCAGGCCGAGGCCAGGCGCGCGAAGATCAAGGCGGCCAAGATCCGGGTCGAGATGGAGGCTCGTTGGGCCGCCGAGGAAGCCGCGCGCAAGAAGGCCGCGATCGAGCGCGCCCTCAAGCGCGCCGCCGAGCGCGAGGAGCGCGAGCGTGAGGTGCGGGTCGCCGCCGCGAGGCGCGCCGAGCTGCAGGCGGCGAGGGACGCCATGACCGAGCGCGACCATGAGCGCGAGCGTCGCAGTCGCATCAAGTGGTCCGAGGTCATCGACAACGGCGCGGTTGTTAAGGCGCAGATTGCCTGGGAGCGCCGCGCGACGGCGCTGGCGATGCGACAGGCGGGCATTGGGTTCAGGGCGATCGGCGAACGGCTGGGCGTCTCGTCGGCACGCGCCCAGCAACTTGTTGCCCACGCCGAGCGTTGGCAGTCGCAGCCGTGGCGCCGCTCGCCGGCCGAGGCGTACATGGCCGCGACGGGGGTAGCTGCCATCAACCCGCAGAAGGCAGTCAGGCTCAAGCTGGCGGTCGCCGCGCTGGTGTCGCCGCCGGAGGTTGAAGCCGACTGGATTTGGATGGGGCTCGCGGCATGAAACTGCGCCTCTCCCGCAACGGCCCGGTCGATCGCGATCCGGGCGTGCGGGACGACATCATCACGGTCGACACCGACGCGCTGTGGAAGGCGTCGCTCGATCATTCGAAAGAGGTGATGCACGCGCTGCGACGCGAGCCTGATTTCGACAGTGAGCTGCTGCTGCGCCTGGTCAACGACCTGACCAAAGGCGGCCTCGACGCCGGCGACATTGTGGCGCTCTACCATCATCGGAAGGGTAAACACCGTGGCTGAAGCTGACGACACCAGGCCAATCGAGGAGGACGTCAGGCACGACGACCTCGAGTTCAATCCCTCGCTCGAGCCGCAATCCGCAAAAGCCTGGCTGAACCTGCTGCAGGAGAGCGAGGACGCATTCGAGGCGTGGAATACTCACTGCGACAACATCGACAAGCTCTACGCCAACCTCGATCGGCTGGCGCAGGTGGAGCCGCGGCGCAACCGCGAATTTCAGATGCTGTGGGCGAATTGCGAAGTGCTCAAGCCATCAATCTACGCCCGGCCGCCGACGCCTGTGGTGGTGCCGAAATTCAGGGACAGGCGACCGGTGTACCAGGCCGCCAGCGAGGTGATGGAGCGGTGCACGATTGTCGCGTTCGACCTAACGCGCATCGATGACCTGATGATCCTGGTGCGCGATGATCTTTCAATGAACAACCGCGGCGTGGCGTGGTGTCGGTACGAGGGCGCGGGCGGCGCCGCATATGACACCGAGCGCGTTTGCATAGACTTCAAGAACCGGCGCGATTTCCTGCACTCGATCTCCAGAAATTGGAGGGAAGTGACCTGGGTAGCGGCAGCATCATACATGACGCGCGCAGACGCAAGGAAGCGGTTCAAGCCATACAGCGGTGAGGCCTACCAGCGGGCCGAGTACAAGGTCGACAAGGAGGCGAAGAACGTCGGTGGCGCCGACAACCGGGAACGCGCCAAGTTCTGGGAGATCTGGGACAAGAGCTCGAGACGCGTCGTATGGGTTGCCGAAGGCGTCGAGGATGTCCTCGACGAGGACGACGCGCACCTTGACCTGCAGAATTTCTTCCCGTGCCCGAAGCCGGCGTATGGGACCGTGCAGCGGGGGTCGCTGGTGCCGGTGCCGGACGCGATGCAGTACCGCGACCAGCTCGACGAGATAAACATGCTGACTGGGCGCATACATGCTCTCAGTGACGCGCTGGAGGTGAAGGGCTTCTACCCGGCCGGCGGCAGTGAGCTAGCGGACGCCATCCAGGCCGCGGTCGACATCAAGACACCGGGCAGGGTGCTGGTGCCGATCGCGAATTGGGCGGCCTTTGGCGGGACAAAGGAGATCCTCATATGGATGCCGATCGCGGAGATAGCGCAGACCATCACGCACCTGGTGGCGCTGCGCAAGCAAGTGATCGAGGATATCTATCAGATTATGGGTCTGAGCGATATTATGAGAGGCGCAACAGATCCCAACGAGACGCTTGGCGCGCAGCAGCTGAAAACGCAATATGGCAGTACGCGTATCAGAGACAAGCAACAGGAGATGGTCAGGTTAGCCCGCGACCTGGTCGAGATCACCAGCGAGATCATTACTGAGAAATTTGATGACGTGACGATCATCGAGATGTCGCAGACGCAATTGCCGACGCCGGAAATGCAGGCGCAGAAGGGCATGCAGATCCAGCAGGGCATGATGCAGTTGCAGTACCAGATGCAGCAGATGCAGGCGCTGCCGCCACCGCAGCCGCAGGGCGCGGCGCCGCAAGAGGATCCCAACGCGCAGGCCATGCAGCAGATGCAAGCCCAGATGCAGCAGGGCATTGTCGACCTGCAGGCCCTGGCCGAGGAGCCGACGACGGACCAGGTGCTGACTTTCCTGAAGAACAACCGGTCGAAGGCGTTCGTGCTCGACATCGAAACTGACAGCACGATCCTGCAGGACGAGCAGCGCGAGAAGCAGCAGCGCACCGAGTTCGTGACGGCGCTGGGCGGGCTGCTGCAGCAGATGTCGCAGATGGTGGCGGCCGAGCCCGCGATGGCGGATTTCTGCGGCGAGGTGCTGAAGTTCGCGACGGCGCCGTACCGTGCGGGCCGGTCGCTGGAGGGCTCGATCGACGAGATGATCGAGCAGGTCAAGCAGCGCGGCGCGCAGGGCAAGGGCGACGACCCCCAGACAGCGCAGGGCAAGATCCTGTTGCAGATCGAGCAGATGAAGGACGTGACGGTCAAGGAGAAGAACCAGCAGGATGCGGCGCTGAAGGCGGCTGAACTGAAGCAGAAGGACACGCACAAGCAGTGGGAGTTGCAGAACCAGCGCACCATCAAGGCCGCGGAGTTGCAGGCCAAGCAGCGTGACGGCGAGGGCAAGGTGCAGGTTCAGCAGCAGAAGGCGATGACCGATCGCGAGGCGCACCAGATGCATGTGCTGGAGAAGCAGCAAGACATGGGGCTGCAGCGGCAGAAGGCCGAGTTGGCGATGCAGGCGCATGCGGCGAAGCAGAACGACATGGCGAACCGCGCCAATGAGCGGCAGATGGCGGCGCGGCAGAAGGGCGTTGGTGGACTGTGAGCAGCACCGGCTACTCATCGCCGCGGCCGGGCTTTCGCGGAATGACGCGGCTGTCGGACGGCGCGGCGGTGCTGGTTAATCTGCACCTTGTGCGAACGATCGAGCCGGTGGCTAACGGCGTGAGGATTGCGTTCGGACCGCAGCCGCAGGACCGCATCGACGTGGCGATGACGGTGGAACAGTTAATCGATCTGGTGAACCAATGGCAGATTGGCTGATGGGTTCCATTGCTGCGCAGAACAACTATCAACCCAGAGGAGACTTCAATGGCCCAATCTGCACTCACCGTCACCACCCCCAGCCCGACGCCGCCGACGAATATGTCTTTCACCGGCGCCACCGGCCCGAACCCGCCGAATTACACCAAGGCGACCTACACGGACTGGCTTGACAACACCAAATTCGACACGGCCCCGCCGCCTTATTTCGACGACGGCGTGGCTGGCCCCTGGGGCACGTTTGCCGCCAACACCGCGGCGCTGGCGTCGGGCACTGGCGCCACATCCGGCGGCACCGAGAACAGCTACCCCGGCGGCGTGGCCGGCGCGGTGCCGGCCTCGACCAGTGTCGCACATGAGGCCGCCGGCACGGAAACGTCGGTCACCAATCCCGGCAACATCAGCCACACCTACGTCGTGGGCACGATGGACACGTCGAAGATGTACGGCGTCGGGCCGGCATTGACGGTGGCCTCGATCGCAGCGGGACCGAACGCCAGCCACGCCTCGTCCGACAGCGTGGCGCCGGCGGCCGCCCCGACCATCACCGGCCTGCTGCCGGTGGCACCGCTCGCCACGGGTGGCACTGAGGTGCTGACGGTGAACGGCACCAACTTCCGAAACGGCGCCGTCGTTCTCATCGCGGGCGTTCCCTACAACACGCAGTACAACAGCCCGACGCAGCTCAAGGTGCTGACCGCGCCGAAGCGGACCACGGCCGGCACCCTGGCGATTACCGTCAGGGTCGGGGCAACCACCACCGCAGCCACGAACTGGACCTTCACATGACACAACCCTTCCCCTTCACTGCCAGCGTCAACGAGCCACAGACGGTGTCGCTGCCGGTGCCGCAAGACGTCACGGTGCCGGTGCCGGTCATCGAGGCACTGGATCCGGCCAGCGCCGTGATCGGCGATGCCGACTTCACGCTGGTGATCACCGGCGATAATTTCTACGCCGACAGCGTGATCAACTTCGCCGGCGTCGACGAGCCGACGACGTTCGATGCCGGGACGCTGTCGACGATCGTCAAGCCGTCGCTGTGGGTCGAGCCGGCGGTTGTGGATGTCGTGATCAAGAACGGCCCGGCAGTATCCGGGCCGATCGCTTTCGAGTTCACGGCGCCGGTAGCGCGGAAGAAGAAGTAACTGAGAAATTAAATGGTTAAATTAATTGAGGTCGCGCCTGGTCGTTACCGGGTCAGGCGCGACACGCCGACCAATTTTGCGCGCTCCGATCATCCCGTGCCCTACGTCATCTCCGACAGCATGCCGCCCACCGAGCAGGTCGACGGCCGGTTCTACACCTCGAAACGCCAGTTTAGGGCAGTCGGCCGCGCACTGGGCCTGACCGAGGTCGGCAATGAGCGCGTCGCGCCCAAGACGAGGGCCTCGATCGACAAGGTCGAGAAGCAGAAACGCCTGGGGGCCGTGAAGGTCGCCATAGACAGGCTCAAGGCTGGTTCACAGCCACGGACAAGGCGTCCGTAAAACTCGAAAGGCACCACCATCATGAACGACGTCACCGTTGCTCCCTCTGGGGGCGGCGCGCCTTCGGCTGCGCCATCGTCACCCGCGCCGGCCTCGCATGAGGTGCAGATCAACCAGAGCCCGACGTCGAGCCCGAACCCGGTCGGGGCGCAGGCGCCGAACAAGCCGGTCGGCGACCTGGAGGGTTCGAAGCACAGGCCGCAGAGCCGCTCCGAGACGATCCGCGAGAGCCTGAAGGCGGCGTTCGATCGGGCCGAGAACCCGCCACCGAAGGGCGCCAAGCCGGCCGAGCGGCCCGCCCCAAAGGCCGCGGAGGCCCGCAAGGGCCACAACCAGCCCCCGGAGGATACGCCGGCCGAGAAGTTCGACCTGAAGAAGCGGCCCACGGACCAGCCGTCCGCAGCCGCCGAGCCCCAGCCCCGCGACCGCGGCCGGTTCGCGCCGAAGCAGCCGCAGGACGCGACAAACCAGGCCGGAAATGTCGCGACAAACCAGGCCGGAAATGTCGCGACAAACCAGGCCGGAAATGTCGCGCCGGCACAGCAGCAGCCCCAGAAACTGCCCCCGCACGCCCCGTTCGCCGAGCCGCTGCCCAGGATGGCGGAAAGCGCCAAGCGGGACTGGGCCGTCACCCCGGAGACGGTGCGCGGCGACGTCCACCGCATGCACAGCGAGTTCAGCAAGGCCGCCAATTACTACAAGGCCACGCATGAGGCCTTCAAGCCGATCGAGCGTTTCCACAAGATGGCCAGGGAGCACGGCACCACGCTCGAGGCGGCCCTGGAGAACTACGTCGGCGTCGAGCAGAAACTGCGGTCGGACCCGATCGGCGCCCTCGACCTGATCGTCCACAACCTGGGCCTGACGGACCCGCAGAGCGGGCGCCGGATTAACCTGCGCGACGTCGCCTACCACGTCCTGAACCAGACCCCGGAGCAGCTCAAGCAGGTCCAGCAGGGCAACATGCAGCAGGCCGCGGCGCAGCAGATCGGGGCGCTGCACCAGAAGATCGAGGGGCTTGAGAATACCCTGCAACAGTGGCAGACTCAGCAGAAGTTCACCTACACCCGGAGTGCAGTCGATCAGTTCGCTGCGACCCACCCGCGGTTCGATGAACTTGGAGAGCTGATCAAGAGCGAGATCCAGTTGGGTTTCGATATTGAGACAGCGTACCGAAGGGCCGAGTTACTCTCCCCGGCCACACACGCGGCTCAGACCCGCACCACATCGGCTCAGACCCGACCCGTGGACAGAAGCATTAGCGGCGCGCCAGGCGTGGCTCCCTCAAACGGAGCGTCGAGGCGACCCAAGGATGCCAGTCCAACCCCGCGAGCAGCTGTGCAGAACGCGATATCGCGTCTGAACGGCGCTCACTGATCTGAACCCTTTTGTGGAGTGGCATAGATGCCCAACGTAACAACGGCTGCTGCCTATCAGCAGATTTTGTCGATGGCGGTCGAGGACCGGTCGACTGGCTACCAGGATCTCGTTTCCAACAACAACGCACTGCTCGCAGTGCTCAAGCGCAAGGGTCTGTGGCAGACCTATAGCGGGCCGAATATTCGGCAGACGCTGCAGATCGGCAAGCAGTCCGCGCAGTGGTACTCGGGCTACGATCAGTTGCTCAACCCCGCGATCGACCTGTTCAACGACGCAGTGTATTCGCCGAAGCAGGTGGTTGTGCCGATCATCCTGTCGATGCAGGAGATCCTCAACAATGAGGGCGAGGCGCAGTTGCTCGACACTTTCGAGAGCTATCTCGCCGCCGCAGAGAAGGCATTGGAAGATGCCATGGACGCCGGCATCTACTCGGACGGCACCGCGAACGGCAACAAGCAGATCACTGGACTGGCTGCTGCTATTCCTGCTCTGCCTAACACTGGTGTGTATGGTGGCATCGATCGTGCGACGGCAACGATCTGGCGCACGGCGGCCTACGATCCGTCAGGCGCGGCCGGCACCACGTCACTGACGCCTCTCGGTACGCAGGTCACCAAGGACACCATCCGCCCGATGCTTAACTACGTCATGACCAAGCAGTCCCGCGGCCGTGACTATGCGGATCTGCTCATCATGTCGCCCGAGCACTACGCGGCGTATGACGCGGCCACCGTGCTGATCCAGCGCCAGACCAACGAGACGAGCCTGGGCAAACTGGGGTTCTCCGCGCTCGAATACATCGGTGGCGGCAAGCGCGCCGAAATCGTGCTCGACGGCGGCATCGGCTCCAACATGCCGGCCAACACCACGTTCGGCATCAACACCGACAGCCTGCGGCTCCGTTATCACCCGAACCGCAATTTCGACAAGTTGTTCGAAGGCGACGGGCAGATGCCGATTGATAAGGACGCGATCGCCCAGTTTATCGGATTTATGGGTGAGCTCACGATGACGAACAGCCTGTTCAACTGGCGTCTCTACGACAGCAACCCGGCCGCTTAACGCAATTGCGTCGGCGTTGTTGGAACCCTCGCCGACGCAATAACCGGGGCCGCTAACGTGTAGGTAAAGCCTTCCTTCCATGAAGGCGGCCCCGGACCATTTCACAGAAGGAAGGGACCACTAATGGCTATCCAGCGCGACCCCGACGAGAACCTCGTCGTTCTGTTCAAGTACCAGGCGTTTGAAAACGACGCCAAGACCCTCGCCGAGGGCCGGCCGATCTTCGACGACATCCCCGTCTGCATCATACAGTCGCCAGGCAACAAGGACGTCAAGGTGTTCCACGCCACGGCCTTCTCGCACTGGCAAGACGACCGGCTCACTGGGCGCCAGCGCCAGATAACCTACGCCGAGCGTTTTTCGCACCAGTACCGGCAATTCAAGGAAAACGCCGCGCAGACCAAGACCGGCACGCCGCTCGAGCACGCGCCGTTCCTGACGGACGGGCGCCGCGCCGAGTTGCGGGCGCAGAACGTCTACACCGTAGAGCAGCTCGCCGCGATCGAAGGCACCGAGTTGAAGAACCTTGGGCCTGGCGGGCGCGAGATGAAGAACAAGGCCGAGGAATACATCGCGGAGGGCCGCAACACCGCGCCCAACAAGCAGATGGCGGCTGAACTGGAGGCCCTGAAGGCGCGCAACGCCGTCCTCGAGGAGGATCTGCAGGACAAGCAGAAGGCCGAGGGCGAGTTCGCCGGCATGGATCTCGCGCAACTGCGTGAGTTCATCAAGGTGAACAGCGGCCAGGAGCCGATCGGCGCCATGAACATGAACCGCAAAACGCTGGTGCGCATGGCGATGAGCCTGCGGCCGGAAAGGGCGGCATAGCATGACGCTGCTGTCGGTGATCAAGGACGTATGCGCGACTGTCGGGGTCTTGATCCCGCAGTCCGTGTTTTCCAACATCGCCGGCAACCGCACCATGCAGGAGATGCTGTCGCTCGCCAATGAAATGAGCCAGCGCATCGCCTACGATCTGCGGGACTGGACCAAACTGCGAACGACGCACACGATGGTTGGCGACGGTGTGCTTGTTGCGGATGCTATGACGGGCACGACGGCATTCGAGATACCCGCTAATTTCAAGCGCCTGCTACTGACATCCAACGTCTGGCGCACGTCATCCACGCAGCAGCCGATGTCGTTCATTCCCGACACTGATGAGTGGGTGCGCCGGCGCCTGAGCAATGAGAGCAGTGCCTTCGGCGAGTGGACGATCCTGGGCGGCCAGATGCACATATTTCCGATCATGCCGGTCGGGGTGTCGGCGTATTACAGCTATCTCGACAAGAACTGCATCGCACTGAACAGCGGCGGTTACGGCGACGTCTTCATGAACGACGCCGACACTTTCGTGCTCGGCGATCGCATTCTCAAGCTCGGCATGGTGTGGCAATGGAAGGCGCAGAAGGGCTCGGCCTACGCCGAGGACATGGGCACCTACGGCGACGCACTGACGATGGAGATGGGCCACGACAGCCCGTCGCCGATCATCATCGGGCGCAAGATTAGTTCGTGGCAGCGGGAGGGCGGGCCATGGCCTTCATAAGTCCGCCTCCATCAATCTATAACGTCGCCCTGCAGGGGCCGATGGGGCCTCCGGGGCCGAAGGGTGAAGTGGGAGAACCCAGCACGGTGCCGGGGCCGGTCGGCCCGCAAGGACCGACTGGGCCTCAGGGCGTCAAGGGCGACACGGGTGCCAACAGCACAGTGCCGGGGCCGCAGGGGCCGCAGGGCGTGCAGGGCAATACCGGCCCGCAGGGTGTGCAGGGTGTCAAAGGCGACACGGGTTCGCAAGGTCCGCAAGGCGTCAAGGGCGATACCGGCCCGCAAGGTATTCAGGGCACGCAGGGCAATGCGGGGCCGACTGGCCCCACGGGGCCTACCGGCCCCACGGGACTGACCGGTCCGATTGGCCCCGAGGGCCCCGAAGGCGCGGTAGAAGTCTACGAGCAGCCCGCCGAGCCGGTTACGATAGAGGTTGGCGCGCTCTGGATCGACACCGATCAGGGCGCACCGCTGCACCTCGACGACGCGCCGATCGACGGCCAGCAATACGCCCGTCAGGACGCCGCGTGGAGCGTGGTCACCGGCGGCGGTGGCGGCGGCTCGGCTGCCAGTGTCACCTTCACGCCAGCAGGTGAGATCGCCGCCACCAACGTGCAGGCGGCGCTGGTGGAGGTGGACGCCGAGAAGGTCAAGCGCATTGGCGACCAGATGACCGGCGTGCTGACGATGGTGCCCTCGACGGGCGACATCGCCGGAGCGCCCACCACCATCTACAGCACTCAGATCATTGGCGCGGGCGGCGACAGCAATGCCGCCTTCATGACCTTCCACCGGCCCGACAAGTTCGCTGCCTACTTCGGCCTCGACACCGACAACCAGTTCAAGGTCGGCGGCTGGTCGTTCGGCGCGGTCGCTCACACGCTGTGGCATTCGGGGCATTTCAATCCAGTAAACTTCGCGCCTGCCACGCACACGCATCCGCAGAGCGATGTCACCAACCTGACGACCGATCTCGCCGCCCGGCTGTTGAAGGCTGGCGACACGATGACGGGTGATTTTAATATCGCCAAGGTCACGCCGACGTTCAATCTCAACAAGGCGGCATCGGGGCAGTTCAGCGTCATCGGCGGCCAGATGAATGGCCTGCAACGCTGGTATATCTCACCCGGTGACAATACAGCGGAAAGCGGCAGCAACGCCGGGTCCGATTTTTCTATTCTCCGCTTCGACGACGCGGGCGGCTATCTCGACACCGCGCTGGTGATCAAACGCTCTACCGGCGTCACCGACTTCAAGGTCACTCCTACTGTCAATGGTACGCCGTTGGGCAGCGGCGGCGGTGGCGGCAACCCCGGCGGCGCGGACACGCAAATTCAGTTCAACGACGCCACGACCTTCGGCGGCGATGCGGGCCTCACCTACAACAAGACCACCGACAAGCTGACGGTCAATGGTGGCATCGCGCTGGGCGCAAGCACGGGACTAAGCGCGCCGACGGCGGTCTACGTCGGAAACAGCAGCGGCACTTACGGCACCTCCCGCCTCGGCCTGATGGCCGAGCCCGGCGTTCTCGGAGCGATATTCGAGACGTTCCCCGTAGCCGGTGCGGAGCTTGTAGACTTCGTCTTCAAGGCTAACGCCGTCCAGAGCAACATTCGTTTCGAGTGCCGCGCAAGCTCGTTCAACGCGCTCAATTCGACATACGAGTTTCAGATTGGCCCGCCGGGCGCGCATACGGTCGTCATCGGCAACGCGGTTACCGAGTTCAAGACCCTAGCCTACGGCCTCACGCCGACGGCGGGAGACAGCACGGGGAAACTCGCGACGACGGCATTTGTCACGGCGGCGGTGGCGGCGGGCGGCGGCGGCGGGGGTGGAACGGCCGCGAGCGTAACGTTTGCCCCCAGCATCAACATCGCCGCGACTAACGTTCAAGACGCCATCACTGAGGTAGACGCCGAGCATTTGCGTCTTTCCGGCGGCGCACTGACGGGAAACCTGTCGATTGCGAAAACCTCGCCGCAATTTTACCTAGAGGCAGCAGCCGGGTCGGGGTCGTCGTTCTTCTTTCAGGTGGGCGCGGCGCGACGCTGGGCTTTCGACGTCGACGCGACCAACGCCAACTTCACCTATCGGCGCTACAGCGACGCTGGGGCGCATCTGGGTGCCGCACTCACCATAGACCGGCTAACTGGCATCGCTACATTCGGCAGTGCGGTCGTGTTGCCCGCCGATCCGGCCAACCCACTTGAGGCGGCGACCAAGCAGTATGTAGACACAAAAGAGCCGACCATTGCAGGAGGCACGACGTCCCAGTTCTGGCGCGGGGACAAGACGTGGCAGACGCTGCCCGCCAGTGGCATCACCGACGCGCCTAACGACGGCGACAGCTACGCCCGCGAAAACCTCGCGTGGAAGAAGATACCAACCATCACCGTGGCCTCGACTGCGCCGGGGTCTCCGGCGACCGGCGACGTGTGGATCGATACGACATGAGAGTGGAATGGCGATCACATCAGTAGACGGCGCTATCGCAGGCATGCAGCCAATGCGGTTCTGGGCCAAGGCGGCCACGCCGACGCTTGTCACGGGTCGCTGGCATTCGACGTGGGGGATGGCGGGCATTCCGGGGGCTGGATCGTGGAACACGACGCTGGCGGGTGTCAACCTCTCGTCGACGTCGGCGATGGTCGCCGGTCAGATCCCGTTCACCGATCCCGGCTCCGGGTCGTCTTATCTCGCACGGTTCGTGGGTGCGGTGGGTCAGCCCGGCAAACTGTTGCTGTGCGACCGGCTCTGGCACAATGGCGGGTTCACTGCGGTGACATCGGCGCAGACCATCAACTCGGCGGCCTTCCCGGCGCGCGATGTCAACGGCTCAACCAATGGCGTTGGAGTGTTTGTCGGCATGGAATACAGCGCGACGGGTGCGGCCAACACGCCGACGATCACTGTCAGCTACACCAATCAAGCGGGAACGGCGGGCCGGACAGGAAGTAATCTGACGACCAGCAGCGCGCCGCCTGCAGGCACTTTTGTTGGTCTGACGATGCAGGCTGGCGATACGGGCGTGCAGAGTGTGCAGACCGTGGCCTTCACCTCGGCCCCGACGGCAGGCTCGGTTAACCTCGTTGCCTATCGGGTGATTGCGGCACTTGAGTGTGCTCAGGCCTATCAGGCCTCAGCACTCGACCTCGTCACGGGCGGCATGGCCCAGATGTTTAACGGCAGCGTGCCGTATCTTGTGTTCATCCCCACCTCGACGACGGCCTCCGCGATGTCTGGCGGCATGACAGTGACGCAGGGATAGCGCCATGGCGATCACAACATTAGCGCAGGTGGTCAGCGGGTTGCAGCCCCCCATGCACTTCTCGAAAAGCAACACTAACGTCGGCAGCAGTCACGCTCCCTCGTTTGGTTCGTCGTGGATTGTGGCGGGTTGGCCTGTTGCGGGAACACCATCGGCTTCGTTGGCGGGCGCTATTGTCGAACCCGGCATGTACGGGGCGGGGGCCATGATGCCATGGAACGACCCGCCCGGTGGCGCCAATGCATATCTGGCGCGGTTTCAGGCGCAGGCAGTGTTCGCGGGCGGGCAAGGTGTTGCCGGGTTCGTGCTGTGCGACCGGCTTTGGCACAATGGCGGCATCAGCATTGGAGGGACGGGAGCGCAGACAGTCAATTCTGTTGCCTTTCCGGCGCGCGATATGAATGGCACCAGCGACGGCGAGGGCGTACTGATCGGGTTCGAGTTTTCAGTAAATACCAACGTCGTCGCGCCGCCTACTATGACGCTTAGTTATACCAACCAGAGCGGCACGGCGGGCAGAACTGGGAATGCATTCACGCCTAGTGCTGTTGTGTCAAACGCCGTCGCATCGGGCTTTTCGCTGTTTAGCCTGCAGGGTGGCGACACGGGGGTGCGAAGCGTGCAGACCCTCACGATTAATTCAGCGGCATGGTCGGCGGGCTCCATCCATCTCGTTGCGTTTCGCCCCATTGCCTATCTGGACGCCGAGACGCCGAACCGGACCTATTCGATAGACGCCTCGACCGGCGTGGTGCACCGGCTCTACAACCAGTCAGCCTTGTTCGTGCTGGTAGCGGGTCGTGGGTCTAGCTCGCAAAACATGCCTCTGGCGGGTGAGATACAGGTGGCGTGGGGATGAGTGGCAACGGACAGACACCTCTTCGCTCTAGTGTGCTGTGGCGTCACAAGGCGCGGCAGGGTGATCTCGCGCGTAACCCGATCTGGGCCGATTGGCAGTGGGGTCCGACTACGACGCCACCGCCGACCGGCAGGCTCAAGGTCTGGTCCGGCAGCGCGTGGGCGCTGAAACCTGCTAAGGTATGGAGCGGCAGCGCGTGGGTGACGAAGCCTGCCAAGGTCTGGAACGGGAGCGCGTGGGTATGACGAACTACGCCGTCAGGGTCCGCACTACCGCAGGTTGGCAGGATCTCGCACTGACCGGGCCGCAGGGGCCTGCGGGTCCGACAGGCCCCGCCGGGGTGCAGGGCGTAACCGGCCCGACCGGGCCGCAGGGCGCTGCCGGTACCGGCATCAACTTCAAGGGGCAGGTCGCGACGGTCGGGGCACTGCCGCCGACCGGCAACGCCGATGGCGACGCCTACGTCGTCACCGCGACGGGCGATATGTGGGTGTGGGATACAGAGACGGCGGTGTGGATCAACGCCGGGCCTATTCAGGGACCGCCGGGGCCGACCGGGGCGACGGGCGCGCAGGGGCCGATCGGCCCCACGGGCGCGGCAGGCGCGGCAGGCGCGGCGGGTACGCCCGGCGCGACCGGCGCGCAGGGCCCGCAGGGCGTCAAGGGCGATACAGGCACGCAGGGCATTCCCGGCACCACGGGTGCTGCTGGCCCCGCCGGCGCGCAGGGCCCGCAGGGCGTCAAGGGTGACACCGGCGCGGCAGGCGCGACGGGCGCGACAGGCGCCACGGGCCTGCAGGGACCGCAGGGCATTCAGGGGCCGGTCGGCCCGGCAGGCTCGACGGTGGCCAGCGGCGTGTCGTTCTCTCCGATAGGCGACATCGCCGCCATTAACGTGCAGGCGGCGGTGCAGGAGCTAGACCTAGAGAAGGCGTCCAAGACGTATGTCGACGGGCTGATCGCCACGCTGGAGGCGCGCGTAACCGCGCTCGAAAGCGCACCCGGAAAGTGGGGCTGACATGAGCCAGCACCAGGCATTCAGGCGATCGGCAGTGTCAGCGCAAATCTCGCAGCGGCTGGACACGATCACAATCCCGGCCCCGACGCGCGGCCTGATCCTGAACGAGAACGAGACATTCATGCAGCCCGGCGCCGCCGTGGTGTGCGACAACTGGGCGCCGACCATGCGCGGTGTCAAACTGCGGGGCGGCCACACCGAGTGGTGCCAGTTGCCGGAGACGACGCCGGTGATCTCCGCGTTCGAATACGTCACCGCTGTCAATCACCAGATGTTCGCGGCCAACCTCACCAAGGTCTACAACGTCACCACCACGATCCCGCTCGAGGTCGCGAGCGGGCGCACGTCCGGCAACTACGCTGCCGCGCAACTCGCCAACGCCGCCGACGATTGGCTGATTGCGGTCAACGACGCCGGCGACCCGCCGCTGCGCTACAACGGCACCGACTGGGAAGTGATGGACGCAGCCTATGTACCGGGCGGCGGCCTGCCGTCAAAGATCACGGGCCCGGCCGGCACGCCGGTCGAGAACGGCGGGATGCTTTCCTACGTCTGCAAGTACCGCAATCGCCTGTTCTTCATCGAACTGAACAGCATGAATGCGTGGTACCTGCCGCTCAACGCGGTGGGCGGCGCGTTGCAGATGATCCCGCTTAGTGGCGCCGCGACCAAGGGCGGCCGGTTACTGTTCTGCGCCAGCTGGTCGATCGACGCCGGCGACGGCATTGACGACAAACTGGTATTTGCGACCAGCGAAGGCGAACTGTTGATCTTCACGGGCAGCGACCCCTCCAGCGCCGCGTCCTGGCGCCAGGAGGGCCGCTACGAAATGAGCCCGCCGCTGGGCATGAACGCGCACATTTTGGTCGGCGGCGACCTCCTGGTCGCGACGGTCGACGGCATCTTGCCGACGTCGGGCGCCATCACCAAGAGCCGGGCCGAGCTCGAGCTCGCCGCCATCACCCGCGCCATCAAGCCGATGTGGCGCGAGGAGGTGCTCGACAAGCGCGACAAGCACTGGACGCTGTGCCAGTGGGGCGAGTACGGCGGGCTTTTTGTCACGCTGCCCGGCGGCAATCCTGGCCAGTTCCGCTGCCTCGTCGTCAACAATGCCACCACTGCGTGGTGTCGGTTCACGGGCTGGGACGCAATGTGCTTCATTCGCCTGCGCGGCGATATGTTCTTCGGGACGCAGACCGGCCGCATCATGCAGGCCGACCGCACCGGCTACGACGACGGATTGCCGTATGTCGCGACGCTGGTCGGCGGCTGGGAAATGTTTGCGTCGCCGTCGCAGACCCTGACGTGGCGGCAGGCCCGCGCGTCGTTTTCGGCGAAGGCAGGCGAGCCGTTCGTGTCGCAGATCTCGGCCACGGTCGACTACGTCGTGACGCTGCCGCCGCCGCCGCCGCCCGGGGCGGATCATGGCCTGCTCGATCTCTGGGACCAGGGCCTGTGGGGGCCGCCTGGCTCGGGCTCGCTGAACCCGCCGCCGCCCGCTGACGTCGAGGCTTACGCGCAGTGGGACGCCGCCACGCCGCCGGCGTCGGTGGTGCGCAACACCGGGTGGATAAGCATCGGCATGACTGGCTACAGTCACGCGCCGGTGGTGCAGGTGACGGTGGCGCAGAATGCAAAGCCGGAAGTGGAATTGATCAGTATCGCGGCGACGTTCGAACGAATGGGCGTCAACGTCTGAGGGGTTAGCTATGCCGACAGGCTACGATGAGACAGGGGCAATGGGCGGGCTGTTCGCGCCCTACTACAATCCGATGGATCCCGTCAGCGTCGCTGCGTTCAAGCGGTGGATGGACAAGAACCTCAAGACGCCGCCCAAGGCCGATCCGTGGTATCAGTCGCCGATCGCGGGCCCGTCCGCCGACGTGCTGGGTGCGGACCCCGTGCAGGCGCGCCGCGACGCCATTGCGCGCGAGATGATGATGCAGGGCAGTGGCGGCGGCCCGTCCGGCGACGCCGGTCCCACCATAGGCGACGTCAGCAGCAACGAGGGCACGCCGGCGGCGCCTCCGGGCGCGCCTGTTGGCTTTGCGTCATCGCCTGACCAGACATCCACGCCATCCACGCCGGCTGCGCCACCGGCTGCACCACCATCACAGCACGATCAGGCTGTCGCGGTTGATACCATCGCCAATCCGCCCGTGGGTTGGAATGATGTTAACGACCCAATGGGACCAACACCCGCGGCACCAGACCCTGCTTCCGTCAATAAGGGCGTCAACATGGCGGCCCCGACCGCCACGGCGGCCACGCAGACCAGCGTCGGCACCAACAAGGGCGACCCGGCAACGCCGACGAACACCGTCAGTACGATGCACGGGCTTGCGCCTGACGTGACGCCAACGGTGCAGGATGTCGCCACCCCTGACGTCAACACTTCGCCGACGCCTGTACAGACAATATCGATACAGCCTGACCCGCCAGCGGTCGCGCCGACACCAACGCCGAATATGCCTGACCTCACCTCCCTGACCGACAGGGCGATGGAAAACGTCGCCTTGGCAAATCCGAACGTCACCCAGCTCGATGCCGTGACAGTGGACGCGCCAGACCCTGTCGACGCACCGGATGCGCCGGCTCCTCCCGGCCCGCCATCATCTGTCACGATGTCAAATCCCGCGCAGGCGATGGCTGTATCGACCCCGATGGGCCTTACGGCGCAAACCGATCTGGGCCTTAGCATGCAGGGCTTCCACGGCCCGCCGTCCAACCTGTCAGCGGTGCCGGGGCCGATTGGCTTCGCGGCGCCATCCGTTACTCAGAGCATGACGGACTTTGGCTTCCAGGCCGATCTCGCGGACATGGGCGTGGTGAGCAACATCAGCGACATCGGCAACGTCGCCGTCAGTGATGTCACGGGCCTTGAGGGCTTTGGGCCGTCCACTACGGCGACCATTGGCAATATCAGCGACGACGCCGTCGGCTATGAGGGCATCGGCAATATCGGCTTTGGTTTCGGGCCGGAAGGCTTTGAGGGTTTCGGCCCGAATGGGCCGGAAGGGTTTGAGGGCACGATCAGTGGGTTTGGCCCAGCTGTTGGCTTCGGGCCAGACGGCATGATGGGCGACCCCGGCATGGGCGACCCCGGCACTGGTGAGGGCGACGTAGGTGATGTCGGTGATGTCGGTGATGTCGGTGATGTCGGTGATGTCGGTGATGTCGGCGCCACCGGAGATCCCGGCACAGGCGAAGCTACTGGCACTCCCGGCGGCGCCACCGGAGATCCCGGCACCGGCGAGGATGCAGGCCCCGGTGAAGGCGCCGATACGGGCGATGTCGGCGACACCGGCGACGGCGACACCGGCGACGGCGACACCGGCGACGGCGACACCGGCGACGGCGACACAGGCGGTGATGCCGGCGCTGGCGACAGTGGCGATGGCGACAGCGGCGACGGAGGCTGGTAATGCTTGACCGGGTGACAGACCGGCTGCTGCACGTTCAGGACGACATCCTGGCCGACGACATGCGCCTTGAGGTGAACGAGTACCTGAACGGCGACGGCTGGAAATTCGGCTGGCGGTCGCGCGGCAAGAAGGATCCGTTTGCATTCTGGCATCGCCACTTCGCCGGCTACACAAAGGCCGGCGGCGACGGCCTCGCCTACGACTGCGAGGCCGAGCTCGAGCCGTTCCCCGTCATCCGCAAAGTCTGGCACCTTCTCGCCGCCGAGTTGCCGCCAGGGCACCGCCTCATTCGCTGCTACGCCAACGGCCACACCTATGGCAGCGACGGCACGTTGCACACCGACACCGGCCTGCAGAATACCTACACCACGGTGTACTACCCGCACGACACCTGGGAACCGAATTGGGGCGGCGAGACGGTGTTTTTCAATCAGGAGCGCGACGACATTGTTGCCAGCGTCTACCCGCGCCCCAACCGCATGGTGATCTTCGACGGCAGGATCCCGCACGTCGCGCGCGGCCTCTCCCGAACCTGCCCGGTGCTGCGGGTCACACTGATGTTCAAGACGGACACGCTCAATGCTGGATAGCAAGATCGAGGCGTTTGTGCGTTCGCGGGCGGGTGACACCAAGCACTCCGGGCGGACGTTCTATGAGCACCTCGTCGGCACCTACAACCTGCTGAAGCGCGACGGCGCCGCCAACTACGTCTGCCTGGCGGGGCTGTTTCACTCGATCTACGGCACCAACGCATTCCAGCACTCGGCAGTGCTGCGCACCGAGCGCGACCTTGTCGCCGGCCTGATTGGCAAGAAAGCCGAGTGGCTGGCGTATGTCTTTTGCTCCTGCAACCGGCCGCGGGCGCTGGTGGAGGCCGTTGAGGGTGGCGCGCCGTACCACGTCAATCACCGGCTCGGTCACGGCGTCATCGGCCTGTCGCCAACGGACCTGGCCGACCTGCTCGAGATCGAGGTCGCCAACCTGATGGACCAGGGCGCCGCCAAGAGCCTGCCGAGGGTTGTCTCTGCCTTGTACGAGATCAAGGGAGACGTCGATGCTTGATTACGTCTACGGGCACGATGAGATTATTGCGGGCTTCGTGGCCTCGATGATCCCTGCCTGCCGTAATCGCGGCTTCGGCAAGTGCAAGACGATCGGCGTCATCGAAGGCCACAACCTGATCGCTGGCCTGGTCTATCACAACTGGAACCCGGAGGCCGGCGTGATCGAGATGTCGGCCGCGGCGCTTCCCGGCAAACAGTGGATGACGCGAGAAACCATCAAGCGCATGTACCAGTACCCGTTCCTGCAGGTCGGCTGTCAGATGATGCTGCAGATGTCTGCGGCCGACGACGAGAGGCTACTGAGGCAGCTCAATGCGCTCAATTACACGCTCAAGCTCATTCCGCGCCTGCTCGGCCGCGACAAGGATGGCGTCGTCTGCACGCTGTCGCGCGAGGCGTGGGAAGAAAGCAAATTCACACGGCGGCTCGGACACCATCGCGATGTCCTGCAGGTCGCAACCAGAGAGGCCGCATAATGCCGTCCCCGTATAACGCCACAGGCGTCGTCGACCAGCGTGACGCGATCACACGCGCGCTGATGAACATCTCGTCGCCGCCGCCGCAGACGCCGATGCCGCAACTGCCGCAGAACACCATGCCGCGGCCTGGCCCGCCGCAGATGCCGCCGCAGGGCGCGCCGCCGCAGGGCGCGCCGATCGGTGGCGGCATGCCGCCGGCGCAAATGCCTCTGGCGCCGGGCGTGCCGCCGCAGGGCGCCGGCATGGCGCCGCCAATGCAGCAGGGCATGCCGATGGGCGCCTCGATGGGGCAGGCGCCGCAGATGCCGCAGCCGGGAATGCTCCCGCCGCAGGGACTACGGGGATAAGCCATGGGCCTCTTCAAACCGGATCCGCCGACCCCGCCCAACCCGTACCAGACCGCGGCCGCGGCGACGGGCACCAATGTCGGCACGGCGATCGCCAATAAATATCTCAACAACACCAACCAGGTCACGCCGCAGGGGAGCCTGACCTACAACCAGTCGGGCAATTATTCCTGGAGCGACCCGGCGACCGGCCAGGTCTACCAGATCCCGTCGTTTACGGCGACGCAGACGCTGTCGCCGCAGCAGCAGGCCATCCAGGCCCAGCAGGAGGCCGCGCAACTCACCATGGCCGGCATGGGCGCCAGCCAAGCCGGCCGCGCTGCCGGGGTGCTGTCGCGCGAGGTTGACTACAGCGGCCTGCCGGCACGCCCCGGCGCCGACGCAATCAACAACGTCGGGAAGGCGGCGACGTCGTTCGAAGGCGGCGGCCCAATCCAGTCCCAGTTCGGCGACGCCGGCGCGATCACACGCACCTACGGTCCCGAGGATAATTTCAGCGCCGATCGGCAGCGGGTCGAAGAAAGCCTGATGGCGAGGATGAACCCGCAGCTGGAGCGGGAGCGCGCCAGCGTCGAGCAGCGCCTCGCCGACCAGGGCATCCGATACGGCTCGCAGGCCTACACCAGCGCGATGGACGACTACAACAGGCAGTCGAACGACGCGCGCTATGGTGCGATCAGCCAGGCCGGGCAGGAGCAGCAGCGCATGAACGCCATGGCGGGCTCGCTGGCGGCGTTCCAGAACGAGGCGCAGGGGCAGGCGTATAATCAGGCCCTTGGCCGCGGCACGTTTGAGAACGCGGCGCAGGGCCAGCGATTTGGGCAGAACGCCACGCAGGCCTCGTTCGGCAATGCGGGCCTGGCGCAGCAGTTGGCGCAGGCGCAGTCCGGCTTCAATGCGGGGCAAGTCGCCCGCAACTCGGCCCTGCAGGAGATCTACTCGCAGCGCAACCAGCCCCTCAACGAAATCGCGGCGCTGCTGTCGGGCTCGCAGGTGAGCCAGCCCAATTTCATCAACACGCCGGGCTCGCAGATCGCGACGACCGACATCGGCGGGCTGATCAATCAAAATTTTCAGAACCAGATGGGCGTCTACAACGCCCAGAACCAGAACGCGCAGGGCACGCTGGGCGGCCTGCTCGGCCTGGGCGGCAAGCTCGGCGCCGCCGCGATTACGGCGTCCGATCGCCGCGTCAAGAAGAACATCCGGCCGATGGGCACGGTGTTCTCGGCGACTGCAAACGGCGGCCGGGCGGAACTGCCGATCTCCGAGTGGTCCTACAAGGACGACCCGAAGGGCGAGCGGCACGTCGGCCCGATGGCGCAGGACGTCGAGAAGATCGACCCCGGCGCCGTCACGGAAATTGGCGGCGTCAAGCACATCTACCCGCGCCGGGTGATGGGTAGCATTCTGAGGGCCGCCTGATGGAGAACCCGTTCAAGTTCATCTTCGACCAGAGCGACCCGAACGTGAACCAGGAGCTGCGCAAGCGCATTGCGCTGGCGATGATGGGGCAGAAGCGGGCCTTCCCGAAAACCGTGGGCGAGGGCCTGTCCTCGATCGGCGACAGCATCGGCGACGCCCTGATCGGCAAGAACCTCGAGCGGCAGGACGCGGCCTCCCGCGCCGCGGCCGGTAAGGAATACGACGCCGCCCTAGCGGCGGCATCGCCGCCGGCGCCGTCGACACGGTCGTTCGCGCCAACGTCAACGGAGGAGGGCGGTGAGACATCGAGCACGCCGGCCCCGGTGCCAGGATCCTTTGAGGTCGAGCCCGGCGTCGGCGACGGTGGCTACAACATCCTCGACGCGCAGGCACGGCTGGGGTTTAAGCCGACGCCAGGCTACATGCAGGACACCATTGCTGCGAAAGAGCCCAACGTCGACATGCAGGCCTATCTCGGCTCGCTGTCCGGCGACGAGGCTCCGAAAGGGGCGCGCGACGTTTCCCCGACCGGCGCCGCCGGTCCCTTCCAGTTTACCAAGGGTACCGGCCGCGACTACGGCATCCCCGGTGACAAGCGGTTCGATCCGGCAGCGTCCACCGACGCTGTGAGGGCCTTCACCGCCGACAACGCCGCCGCCTTCCAGAAGGCCAACGGCCGGCCCCCGACGTTCCAGGAACTGGCCGTGATGCATCAGCAGGGCCGGCAGGGCGGTATCAACCTGCTGGCCGGCCGCGGCACCGAGCCTGGCAATCTCGCCGTCAACAACATCCCCGCAGGGGCCACGCCGCAGCAGGCGGTCGGCAAGATCAATCGCTTTTATGGCATGCCGAACGAGACGGCGCAGGTGAGCCCCAGGGACGCCGTCGCGGCCCAACTGGCGGCCCGGCAGCAGCCAGGCGGCGGCGCGTCGGCACTCGCGCCCACGGGCCCCGCAGCCGCCCCTGGAGGCCTGCCGCCCGAGATCCTCACGGGCCGCTCGGCCCCAACCATTCCCGGCGCCATCCCGCCGGCGCCGGGCGGCTTCACGCCGGCCACGCCGCCGCCATCAGCGCAGCCCGATCCGCGCCTGGCGCAGGCCCAGATCCCTGGCGCGCCACCGGCCAACCCGATCAGGGCCATGCCGACGCAGGCCGCTGATCCCGGCTACGTCACGCCCAAGCCGGGACAACTTACGCCGCCCCCGATACTCGAGCCGAATGACCGGGAGCGCAACCTGGCGCGTAAGATCGTCACTACGCCCAACGAGTACACCAAGCAGATGCTGGGTGGCCTGTACCAGGAGGAGGTCAAGAAGCGCGAGATCAAGCAGGGCCAACTCAACGAGGCCCACAAGAACCAGGAAATCGCGAACCGGGCGCTGGAGTTGCAGCACCACAAGGACATGGCCGACCAGGCCAAGCGCATCAGCGAGGAAGCCGAGCGGCAGCAGAAGCTGAAGGCCGGGCCGCACACCACGGTCGACGGCAGACTGATGATCCCAGACCCGAACAAGCCGCTCGGCAGTCCCTGGATCGACGTCACGGCGCCGATGCCGGGCGCCAAGGACGGCGAGGGGCCGCCGCAGCTCCGCAAGCCGCTGACCGAGCACCAGGACAAGTCGCAGAAGTTCCTGACCCAGATGCTGCTCGCCGAGAAGCAGCTCGAGGGCAAGGAAAAGCTGCTCGCCAATAGTCCGATGCAGGATGTCATCAATAAGTTCGGCGGCAACGCGATGCTCGACCGCAATTACCGGATTGCCCGGAGCGCGGCCGACTTCAGTATTGCCGCCAACCTGCGCGACATTTCCGGCGCCGTGATCGGCGAAACCGAGGAGGTTCGCCAGTACAAGATGGCAATGCCGCGGTATGGCGACGACGAAAAGACGATCCAGGCCAAGCGGGAGCGGCGCCAGGCCATCATGGGCAGCATGTACAACGGCCTGGGCGAGGGCCAGAGGCTGGTCGATTACGCCAAGAAGGAAATGGTCAAAAAGCACGACGAGACGCAGGCCCAGATCAACGAGACGATGCACAAGAAGCTGGGCGAGCGGCCGAAGGGATACGTCGCCGAGAACAAAAAGACCGGCGAGAAGCGCGTTTGGGACGGCAAGAACTGGCTGGATATGTGACCATGGCAGACGATGATTGGGGCGAGGAGCAGCGGCCCGGATCGTGGCTCGACACCGCGAAGAACGTCGCGCAGACGGCCGACGACACCGTGCGGGCAACCGCGAACGCACAGACATTCGGTATGGCTGATCGGTTCGCGGGCGCCATGGAGGGCCTCATCAGCGGCAAGGGCTACAACGCCGGCGTCGATGAGCAGGTGAAACTGTCCGAGGCCGCCCGCCAGCGCAGTCCCGTCATGTCGACGGTCGGCGACTTCGCCGGCTCCATGGCAATACCGGGCCTTGGCGCGGCCAGACTGGCCGCCCGCTTGGGCGGCGGTGCCCTGGCGCGGGCGCTGGGCTACGGCGCCACGGGCGCGGCCACCGGCGCGGCGCAGGGGGCCGGCAGTACCTACACGGGTGACTGGAAAGACTACGTCAAGAACGGCTTGTTTGGCGGGGCTGTCGGTGCTCCACTTGGAGCGGTCGGCGGGGCCGCCTTCGGCGCCCGGCCGAGGGTTACTGCTGCGGAGACGCCGGATGTCAACACGCTCTACCACGCCAAAAACATGGACTACGACAACCTCGCCCGCAGCAGCGTCCCCTACGACGCCCGACACCTCGCGCAACGCGCTGACGACGTCGAGGCCAATCTCCGTGCCGAGCGTTTTCACGAACGCGACAGCCCGGGAACGTGGCGTGGCATTGACGAAATGCGCCAGCCAGCCGCGGCAATCGGTACGGGAACCCCTCCTGCCCTGGGCGCGACGGTGGATCCGGCGGGTATCGAGTTCATTCGCAAAGGGATTAACAAAATTCCGCGAACTGCGGAGCGCGCGACGGATCGCGAAAGCGGTCGGGTCGTCAAAGGTGCCCTGGACGACTTCGTTATTAATCCGCCTCCGGGGGCTATTCCGCCAGGATACGAGGCCGCTGCCCGCGAGGCGTCCGCACTGGGTGTCCGCGCGCGCGACAACAACGCCGGCTATCGACGCGCCCAGGCCTTCGACGATCTCATTACGGGCGCCACCGACAAGGGCGGCTCCAACTATTCCGGCCTCAACCTCGAGAACTCTCTCCGCAACGCCACGTCGGGCTTTATCAAGCCCACGCGCGGAGTAAGCAGGGCCTCGAAAGAGGGTTACAACGCCGACGAGATCGGCGCGCTGCGCCGCTTTGCCCGCGGCGAGAACGAGGCCGGGTCGCGCATGACGCGCGAGAATATCGTCCGCTACCTCGCAAAAACCGCGGGCGGCGGCAGCGGCCTGGGCGCGCTTGCTGGTGCAGGCGTCGGCATTGGCGGCGCCTCGACGTATTTCAAAGATGATCCCTCGATGGGCATCGCCGCGGGCCTGGCCCTGCCGGCGTTCGGCCTAGGCATGCGCGTGGCAGGAAATCGGCAGGCGAACGCCAACGTTCGCCGGCTGCAGGAAATGATTAACCAGCGCAACCCGCACTACCGCGACCTGGTGGCGACGTCGCCAATGGTGCCAGGCCCAGGCGCGCCGCGCGCCGCCAAGGGCGTGCGCGACGTGATTGCCACCGAGATTGTCAAGCAGCAACAGCGGCCGGAAACGGCCGACGAATGGGAGTGATCAATGCCCCGTGACCCATCCGGCGTCTACAGCCAGCCTTTCCCCGACGTGGTCGAGGGTACCACGATCGAGAGTGCGGTCTATAACGGCTACACGCACGACGTGACGATCGACCTTAACACGCCGCGGCCGATTTCGTCGGGCGGTACGGGGGCGAGCAGCGCATACGATGCTCGCAATAATCTGGACGCCGAAGTGGCGGGGCAGGTGGTCACCAATTACGACAGCCACGTCTGGGAAAACGGCTCATTCTATTCGGCCGCGGGCGCCACCGGCGCGCCAAATGCCGCTAATCGCTTTGCGGGTATTTGCTACGGCAACGCTGACGGCAGCTACTCTACGTTAGAGGCGCGCGACCAGACCACCGGCATACTTTACGTCAAGAACAAGGTTGCAGGCGTGTGGGGCACCGCGTGGTCCTCGCAGGATTTTGAACTGGCGCGTCAGGTTGTGACCAATTACGACACCCATTCGTTCGTGGCAGGCTCGTTCTATTCGGCCGTGGCCGCCACCGGAGCCCCCAACGCGACCAACCGCTTCGCGGGTATCTACTACGCCAACGCCGACGGCAGCTACGGCACGGTCGAGTCGCGCGACCAGACCACCGGCAAGCTGTACGTCAGGAACAAGATCGCCGGAACGTGGGACGCCACGTGGTCTGCGCAGGATTTTGTAAAGATCACGGGCGATACCATGACCGGGGCCTTGCAGGTCAATGAGATAGTGGCATCTGCTACCGCGACGAGTTCGGGTTCGTTCCGGTTTGGCACGTCCGGCAGCACCAAGATACTCAGCTGCGACGGCAACAACTTCAATATTGCCGGTGCGGGCAGTTTTATCTCCCACCAGCCGATAACCGCGAGGGGGGCGGCGATTACTGGCTCTGGCGAATACCGTTTCGGCACCACCGGCGGCAAGGCTCTGACTTGCGACGGCGGCATCGAGGTAAAGCTGGTTAACGCCAATTTCACCGTCGGGCCAGACGCGAGTAATCAGGCCATTATCAACATCAACGGCGGCACCGGCGGTACCAACCCCGGCCCCGTGGTCAGGTGGCAAAAAGGCTCCACCAACAAATGGTACACCGGAACCTATTCTACCCTTTTTACGGGAGGCCAAGTTGATGATTTTATATTTTCCACTACCGGCAACCTTGTCAGGCCGCTAAGGCTGGAATTTGGCACTGGCACGACTGTCGTGGGGGATGGTGCCGGGACTATACCGTCCGTCGGCGCCAGCCTGAAAGTTGTGTGCTTGGGGGCAAATACCCAGTATGGCATCGCTATCGGCGTGGGTGCCGACAACGCGACCATGATCTCCTTTCATAACGCCGCTGGCACCCAAGTCGGAAGCATAGGAGCAAACGCCACTAACGTTGCCTACAACACATCCTCCGGCCTCGAGCTGAAGGAAGATCTGAAATCGTTCGATGCGGGCAACATCATCGATCGCACTGACGTCTACGATTTCGCGTGGAAGGCAACTGGCGAGCGGTCCTACGGCGTGATCGCGCAGCAGGCCGTCGAGGTCTACCCGACGGCGGTGACGCATACAGTGCAGGGCGGCGGCAAGGCTGACGACCTAGAGTTCTGGGGCGTCGACTACAGCAAATACGTCCCGGTGCTGCTGCAGGAACTGAAGGCGCTGCGGGTGCGCGTCGCGGAGCTGGAGGGCAAGGCCGGCATCGACCCGAAGCCAACGAGGGTGCAGTGATGCGCGCCCTGCTCGCCATCGTCGCTATGGTGGCGCTGGCGGGCTGCGCGCAGCAGAGGCTCGGGCTGGAGCTATACGACCCCGACGTCTACAGACGCGCCGAGGTCGATGCCATCAACGCGGAGCAACAGTGCAAGCAGACCGCTCGGACCCAGATCGAGGTCGCGCGCTGCGTCGGCAACAGGAGGTGACCATGCTCACGTCTGTAATCACGTTCTTGATCTACATCTGCCTGCTGGCGATCGTGATCTACCTGGTGATCTGGGTGCTGCGCGACATTGTCGGCCTGCCGATCCCCGAGCGAGTGATACAGATCCTGTGGGTGATCGTCGCGCTAATCGCCATCCTGTGGCTGGTGCAGATGGTGCTCGGCGGCGGCAACGGCCTGCCCAGGATCAAGCTGGGGTAGGTGAGGGCGCCGATAAAATTTCCCTTTTGGCTTCAATGGGGCTGATTTTCCCTCACCTTGCTGCAATCCATTGATTTCGCTATTAGCTTCTACTACTTCTTCCCCCACCACCGCCTGAAAACAGCATTGATATTGCTGCTGAATTTAGTCCAATTCCCTCACCTTCCCCACGGGTGAGGGAATAGGCGTTCCGGTTTTGGACAGTTTTTCCATGTGCTCCGACGCCAGCCTTTGACGGTCGGCGGCTCGGGTGTAGAGCGCAGCCATCTGCCCGCCTTCCCAGCCAAAGATCGCCTCCAGCGTCGCCACCGTGGCGCCGTTGTTCGCAGCGCGCGTCGCTGCTGCCTTGCGGATCCCGTGGGCCGACTTGCCGGGAATGCCGGCCTCTCGGCAGGCTCTCTTGAACAGCGTGCCGATCACCTCCTTGCGGAGCGGCTGGCCCTTCTTGCTGGCGATGATCGACAGTTCGCCGATCGGCCCGGCCGCGATGGCGGCGGAAAGTTCCGGCAGGACAGGGATCGTCACCCTGGTGCCGGTCTTTTCCGTGTCGATCGTGATGACGCCGTTGCGGATGTGCTGCCGGCCGAGCCTGGCAGCGTCGCCGCGGCGCAGGCCGGTGAAGCAATAGACCGCGAACATGACGCGCTCGCGGGTGCCGAGCGGCCAGCGAGCCTCGTACCGTTCTAGCTCCTCCTCAGTCCAGACCGGGAAGCCCTTTGTCTTGGGCTTGGCAACGCCGCGGCCGGCGGTCGGGTCGACGGCGACGTGCTGGGCCTTGATGGCCCACTTGAACATGCCGTGCAGGGTGTCGACAAAGTGGCGGGCGGCGTATGGCTTGCGGCGCTGGATGCCCTGCTCAATCGCCTTGCCGGTGATGGCAGACAGCGGCACGTTCCCGCCGGTTTTCAGCACCTGCAGCATGATGCGTTCGCGCTGGCGGCGGGTGGCGAGCGACAGATCGGTCCAGGCAGCGGTCTGCCGGTAGAGCATCCAGAGCCATTCCAGGCTGCCCTTG